>Ga0080064_1005986_pt1 | contig 13596 bp, 14 predicted proteins | sample Subgrocontami54m_FD_69260 | JGI IMG/M metagenome (GOLD analysis project Ga0080064, IMG submission 69260) | Subsurface groundwater microbial communities from S. Glens Falls, New York, USA - GMW46 contaminated, 5.4 m (SPADES assembly) (version 2) ...
TCACCACTTTTTCAACAAAAACCGTACCGTTTAGGTATGCTTTTTGCCGAAAAACTGCTAAAAATTCCCTGACTGCTGCTGTTTTACCTATGAACGGGGGGATTTTGTCAGGCTCTTAGAGGACAAGACATAGGTATAGCCGGACGTCCCTAAAAGCGCTACAATACGTGCATAAGCTAAGTAACGAATGCGAGGGGAACATGGAACCAGAGAATCAAGTACCACAAAAACCAGCAAAGGGGTACGGCAAGCGCCCCATGTGGCAATGGGTAGCCTTGTATGTGGTTATTGGCGTCATCGTCTATGGGCTAATCTACTACTTCTTCCTCCGGGGCAGCAGTGGCTCCGGCGGACTCGGCTACTAAGTTTATTGCGTCATACCAGTAAAAGTTGTATAGTTCGGGCTTATCCCAGTTATGGAAAATTTGCCCCCCGTTGAACCCAGGCGCGGATTTGCGGTTGAGTTAATTGCACACAATGCTCGTCTCCGTATTGCAGCAAGTTATGGTATTGAGAGCGGCAACCCTTTGCCGTACCACTATGAACAGCACTTCGATGACGTGACATCTGCCACAGATAGTTTGGCAAGCGTAGCAATTGAGTGCGGTAAACTTACACCCCAGCAGAAAGACATAGCGCTTATAGCCGCCTCTGTGCATGACATACATCAAGAGTTTGGACCCGGGCCGAATGAACACTTTAGCCTTGTATATGGCTGGAAACAGATGGCAAAGCACGGTTGTTTTGACCATGAAGACTTTTGGGAGACAGGGGACGCCGTACTATCGACCCAGGTATCTATAGAGCCAGGCGGCGCGATTCGTCAGCAGCTTACTGGGGACAGCTACGTCGCAAAAATAGTGGCCGATGCCGATCTGGCAAGTTTGGGACGGCCGCCAGAAATATACTGGGACAGAGCTACTGCTTTGCACCGTGAGTTTCATCCTGGTGTGGAGCTGGTGGGTGAGAATATGACCAAGTTCGCGAACTGGCAGCTGGTGGTACTTCGTAATCATGAGTTTTATACCCCTGAAGCAAACGAGCTTTTTCCCCATAAACCCGAGAACATTGCGTTCGTAGAATCTATCTTGCGCGCTTGCGCAGGGTTCTAATCGGGTTACTATGTAGGCATGCAAGGGCAAACGTTTAGTGCGCGATTATCCGCTTGGCTCAAGAACAAAAGTCCTAAAACGATTGCACAGTTGGATGAAACATTTGCCGAAAAAAGTTTTGCAGTGGCTTTTTTGCTACTGATGGCCACTGCCGCCATACCCATACCTACTGGCGGCATAACACATGTTTTCGAAGTTATAACATTGCTCCTAGCGGCAGAGCTTATAGCTGGACGCCGGACGATCTGGCTACCCAAACGCTGGCGCAGTTTGCGTTTAGGCAAAACCCTGCAAGCCAAGGCCTTGCCCAAATTGATAAAATTTATTCAGTGGTTCGAGCGTTATTCACGCCCACGGATGAGCAATTTGTTGCAACATCGACTGTTTTTGCAAGTAGTTGGCCTGGTTGTTTTTGTCTTTACGCTCGCGGCGTTCCTGGCAGTTCCGTTTTCTGGCCTTGACACACTACCTGCGCTCGGCGTGCTGCTTATTTCACTTTCTCTGTTACTCGAGGATATTTTTATTTTTATCGGGGGCATTGTGGTTGGTGCTACCGGTATAGCCATCAGCATCGGGCTCGGTACAGCATTTCTTACCATGTTCTGAAGATAGGACCTGAACACGCGACTAGATACAAAAAGTGCTATAGTAGAAACAATGGTTGTGTTTATCTCCATGGGACGATAGGGGGGAAGCTGGTAGATGTTCAAAAGTAGAAAGATGAGTCCCGTTAGACTTCAAACGAGATTCACAAGTTGCGGGGCATTCAAAATCGGTATGGACTGTCAAACATTAATCGATACGCGAGAGTTCAGTGAAGTTTAACGGGATGAACAACAGAGATAAGGTTGGTCTTTTATTCTTGCTTATCGTGGGTCTTGTACTGCTGCTGACCTTGCTTCTACAAGGGACTGACATAGCGGTGTTGCAGCCCAAAGGGCTGATTGCAGAGCAAGAGCGTGGGCTTATGGTATTTGCTACATTACTCAGCCTAATCGTGGTACTGCCAGTCTTTGCCATGACGTTTTTCATAGCCTGGAAATACCGCGAGAGTAATACCAAGGCTCAGTACAGACCCGACTGGGATCACAACGCGTCAATCGAGGCTATCTGGTGGGGTGTTCCCCTCATACTCATCCTTGTCCTTTCGGTGGTGACCTGGCAAAGCACACACAAGCTGGATCCCTTCAAACCACTCGACCACCACGCGAAACCAATCAAGATACAGGTAATCGCCCTGCAGTGGAAGTGGCTGTTTATTTACCCACAGCAGGATATTGCTACTATCAACTACATACGATTCCCCAAGAACACACCGATAAACTTCGAGATAACGGCCGACGCACCGATGAACTCATTTTGGATTCCTCAGCTTGGCGGGCAAATGTACGCCATGAGCGGCATGTCAACCAAACTGCATCTGATTGCTAGTGAAAGCGGCCGTTTTAATGGTTTATCCGCCAACATCAGCGGACGCGGGTTTGCCGGTATGAGGTTCGTGGCCCAAGCCAGCACTGCGAGCGATTTTGAAGCTTGGATCCAGTCGGTAAAACACTCACCAAAGCGTCTCAACAGCGATGAATACGATAAGTTAGCAGTTCCTAGCGAAAACAATCCGCCGTTTTACTACTCGTCACATGAGCCAGGCCTGTATGACAACGTTGTGATGAAATATTTGCAGCCAGACACGCGCTACACGCATACACAAACGCGGGGCGGGGAATAAGGGGAATAATATGCTGGGCAGACTTACACTAGAGGCCTTTAAGCCCGATTCGATTATATTAACCATCGGGCAAATGTCGATAGTTCTTGGTGGCTTGAGTCTTATTGCCACGATGTTTTATTTTAAGCGCTGGAAATGGCTCTGGAAGAACTGGTTAACCAGCACCGACCCCAAAAAAATCGGGGTGATGTATATAGTGGTGGCGCTGGTGATGCTGCTGCGCGGTGCCTCGGATGCCGCCATGATGCGTGCGCACCAGGCGCTGTCATCCGGCGCATCGGATGGCATATTGACGAGTGAGCATTTCCAACAAGTTTTTACAGCCCACGGCACTGTTATGATATTTTTCGTGGCCATGGGATTGATGTTTGGCCTGATAAATCTCGTAGTTCCGCTCCAAATTGGTGCCAGGGACGTTGCCTTTCCATTTCTGAACTCCTTGAGTTTCTGGCTGTACGTTGGCGGCGTGCTGCTTATTAACGCGTCGCTTGTGGTCGGTGGCGAGTTTGCCGCCACTGGTTGGCTAGCCTACCCCCCGCTTTCTGAGCTGCAATATAGCCCGGGAGTGGGGGTTGATTATTGGATATGGAGCGTGCAGATTGCTGGTATTGGAAGCCTGCTATCGGGCATCAATTTCCTGGTTACGATTCTAAAGCTGCGGGCACCGGGTATGCGTCTCATGAAAATGCCGATGTTTTGTTGGAGCGTTTTGGGGAGCATGGTTCTGGTTATTTTCGCCTTTCCCATATTAACGGCCACCCTGGCAATGTTATCCCTGGATCGCACGCTGGGTATGCACTTTTTTACCTCGGGCGGGGGCAACCCGATGCTGTACATCAATCTTATTTGGGCGTGGGGCCACCCCGAAGTGTATATACTTATACTGCCGGCTTTCGGCATATTCTCTGAGGTAGTGGCCACATTTTCGCGTAAACGCTTGTTTGGCTATACCTCAATGGTGTGGGCCATCGGTGCCATAACCTTCCTGTCCTTCATCGTATGGCTGCATCATTTCTTTACTATGGGCGCGGGGGCAAATGTGAACGCCTTTTTTGGCATTATGACCATGGTCATCGCCGTTCCTACGGGGGTAAAGGTATTTAACTGGCTATTTACCATGTACAAAGGCCGAATCCATTTTGCCACGCCAATGCTTTGGTTTCTGGGTTTTGTGGCCACCTTTACCGTAGGCGGGGTCGCCGGCGTTCTGATGGCCGTACCTTCGGTAGATTTCCAGGTGCATAACAGTCTGTTTTTGGTTGCCCATTTCCACACCATGATAATCGGTGGTGTGGTGTTTGGATTTTTTGCCGGTCTGACCTATTGGTTCCCAAAGATATTCGGCTTTAGGCTGAATGAAAGGCTGGGGAGGTACGCCTTTTGGTGCTGGATTATTGGTTTTATGTTTGCCTTCGTGCCGCTTTATATACTCGGCCTTATGGGTGCGACCAGGCGGCTTGATCATTACGATTCGTCCCTGGGATGGCAGGGGTTATTCATCGTCGCCGGTATCGGCGTTATGATTATCGGCCTTGGCATCGCCTTCCAGGTCTTGCAACTGGTTGTAAGCATCGTGAAACGTAAGAACAGCCTGGATACTACCGGCGACCCTTGGAACGGCCGGACGCTCGAGTGGTCAACCAGCTCACCGCCGCCAGTTTATAATTTTGCCGTTATCCCCCAGGTGAATGGCAGGGATGCGTTTTGGGCAATGAAACAAGCGGGATCTTCAAAAGCCCAAAAACCAGAATACGAGGACATTATAATGCCCAACAATACTGGCGCGGGAATTTACATTGCCCCAGGTGAATGGCAGGGATGCGTTTTGGGCAATGAAACAAGCGGGATCTTCAAAAGCCCAAAAACCAGAATACGAGGACATTATAATGCCCAACAATACTGGCGCGGGAATTTACATTGCCGGTTTTGTCTCTTTGTTCGGGTTCAGCGTCATTTGGCATATTTGGTGGTTGGCTGCTGTCAGCCTGCTGGGTGCTATTGTAGCCATTATTTTTCGCTTGAACAGTGATAGCACTGAACACGTAATACCGTCTGCGGAAATAAAGAAAATGGAAGTTAAGCGAGGTCTAACGGGATGAGTCCCATTAAACCTCAAAAGCCCTGCAATGTTTATTTATACGTTGAACCATGCACACGTGTTCAGTCGTTCACTAAGGTATGGAAGTTAGGTGAGGTCTAACGGGATGAGTCCCGTTAAACCTCAAAGGCCGTGCAATGTTTATTTATACGTTGAACCATGCACACGTGTTCAGTCGTTCACTAAGGTATGGAAGTTAAGCGAGGTCTAACGGGATGAGCCGAACTGTAAGCAGTCAGCTAGAAACCGACTCCAAGACTATATTTGGGTTTTGGGTGTACCTCATGACCGATGTCATTTTGTTCGCCGCGCTCTTTGCGACCTTTGCCGTACTACGAAGCAATACTTATGGCGGACCTTCTGGACGAGAGCTATTTAGCTTGCCGTTCGTGCTGGTGGAGAGTTTGCTACTACTAACGAGCAGCTTTACATGCGGCCTGGCTTTGTTAGCGGTACATCGACGGGACAAAAATATGGTAATGCTTTGGTTTGGCATTACCTTTGTGCTTGGGCTGTCTTTCCTGATTATGGAGCTGAGTGAGTTCAGAAATCTAGTGCTTGAGGGTAACAGCTGGCGAAGAAGCGGCTTTTTGTCTGCGTTTTTTACGCTTGTTGGCACCCACGGTTTGCATATTACGGTTGGCTTGATTTGGATAATCGTACTTTTGATTCAGGTTTTGCGCCGTGGTCTGGTACAGGCCAATGTTAGAGCATTCACCCTGTTGGGTTTGTTCTGGCATTTCTTAGACATTATCTGGATCTTTATCTTTAGCATTGTGTACTTGATGGGGGCGGTCTGATATGAGTAGTCCTAATCCGAATCGTACGCACAGTGGTAGCAGCGAGGGGACACTCCGCACGTATACCACTGGTTTTGTGCTGTCGTTAGTATTGACACTAACGGCTTATTTGGCTGTTACAAACCGGGTGTTTTCGGGCCGGGCTTTAGCGGCGGCTATTGTCGGACTGGCGGTTACACAGCTGTTGGTACAGCTAGTGTTTTTCCTCCATTTAACCGTCGAATCCAAGCCCAAGTGGAACCTGTTGGCGTTTCTCTTTATGCTAGTAGTACTTATCATTTTGGTAGGTGGCACCCTGTGGATTATGGCAAACCTCAATTACCATACGTTGTCGCCCACCCAAACCGATACGTATTTGCTGAATGATGAAGGGGTACGTCAATAAATTCAAACCTAATTAAAGCCTACTACTCGCTTACCAAACCCGGCATTATACGCGGTAACGCCATCACTGCCGGCGCCGGCTTTTTGTTGGGCTCGTATGGCCATGTAGAATTAGGATTATTGGCAGCCACACTGGCTGGCATATCACTCGTCATAGCCTCTGCCTGCGCATTCAACAATTACGTCGACCGCGATATTGACAGGGCGATGAGCCGGACGAAAAACCGCGCCCTTGCCAAAGGCCTAATCCCCGCCCAGCAGGCACTTATTTTTGCATCTGTTATTGGCATATTGGGTTTTTTGCTCCTGCTAAAATATACCAATCTCCTGACGGCTGGTATTGGGTTAGTCGGCTTCGTCGACTACGTTGTTTTGTATGGCGTCTCAAAACGCCACTCAGTACATGGGACCATTATCGGCAGTATCTCTGGTGCAACGCCGATAGTAGCTGGTTATACCGCCGCGACCAATAGCTTCGACACAGCAGCACTTCTTTTATTTCTGATTCTGGTCTTTTGGCAGATGCCACACTTCTTTGCGATTGCCATGTATCGATTCGATGATTACAAGGCGGCTAAATTGCCGGTTTTGCCCGTAAAAAGGGGGACGAGAGCTACCAAGATTCAGATACTGCTATATATCTTTGCCTTTATCATTGCGTGCGCGATGTTAACGGTCTTGGGTTATACGGGTTATGCGTATTTGATAGCTATGGTGATTGTGGGGGTGGGTTGGCTCGGCTTAGGCTTGAAGGGCTTCACGACAGTTGATGACAAACGATGGGCACGCAGTATGTTCCATATTTCACTGGCAGTTTTACTAGTATTTAGCTTTTTGATATCAGTTAACGTAGTACTGCCTTAATTATGGTAGTATAATTTGCTTATGCTGATACTGCTTCATGTAATTATTGCAATAACGAGCGTTTTGCACACCACATATCTGTACTTTTATCCGTCCAAAGCCAAACTTTATACAGCCTACGCGTTTGTTTCGCTCACCTTGGTTAGTGGTACCTATCTAGTACTAGTTACACGAACCCACATACTGCAGGCTTGTGTGAGTGGTTTGGTTTATATTGGGATTATCTCCCTTGGCATAGTATCCGCACGCAATAAATTGACGCTTGCCACAAACAAGGCCGACAATTAATAAGCAAGTCGCAAAGATTCATTGGAGTATCTTAAGATTAAGTTCTACGTGTTGTTAAAGATTCGGCACTAGGCTACTATGAAAACCATAAGCATTACTAGTAAGGAGAAAACATGGCAACTAAGAAAACGATAGCAGACAAGAGTCCGTCTGCCTGGGCATTAGCACGTATTAGTCTAGGCCTGATATTTCTATGGGCGTTTTTCGATAAATTATTTGGGCTCGGCTACGCGACTTGCCGGGATGCAACTACTGACACCGTGAGTCTGGTGTGTAAGAAGGCTTGGGTAGAGGGTGGGTCACCCACGGCTGGATTTTTAGGCCACGCTACCAAGGGACCATTGACAGATTTTTACCAAGGTCTTGTCGGCCAGTCTTGGGTTGATTGGCTATTTATGGGTGGTTTGCTGCTAATCGGCATAGCACTAGTCGCTGGTATTGCCATGCGACTGGCTGCTATCAGTGGTTCGCTACTACTACTCATGATGTGGAGTGCTGTCTTGCCGCCAGCGAATAATCCACTGCTAGACGATCATATTGTCTATATTATTGTGTTGATGGGATTGGCTCTGCTGCCGGCTAGCCAGCAAAAATGGAGCCTGCAGGCATGGTGGGCCAAACAGCCACTTACCAGTCAGATACCCATTCTCAAATAGCCAAACACTGCTAAAATTTCTGGCGGATGTGGGACATGGAGAAGTCCCAATCGGCTGTGGCCTTGATGTGTGGATTGAACATATTATCGGGGTCAAAAATTGCTTTGAGCTCTCGAAAGTAGCCAAACACTTTGCGCCCATACATTTGCTGGAGCCAAGGGCCACGGATTAGGCCGTCATTGTGCTCGCCAGATAAGGAGCCGCCGTATTTTAGAACCAGTTTATTGACCTCGCGCATGGCTGGCTCTAGTTTGGCTCGTTCTTTGGGATCCTCAATCTTCATAAGCGGTATGACATGAAAGTTGCCGTCGCCCATATGGCCTGCGACCGTGGCCTGTAGCTTGTATTTGTTAACTATTCGCCGTAGTTTAGGTAAAAACGTAGGCAAGTGTTTTGGCAGAACAACCAGGTCGTCTATGAACGGAGCGGTGTGTTTGTCCTTGACCTTTTTGCGTAACAAGTTAAAGCTTTCACGGCGCATAATGCGGAATTTCCAGGCTTTGGCGGGCGTTTCATCCTCTTCCATGGCTTGCAGCTTAAAGTGCTCCAGAAGCTCTCTCATACGGTCAATTTTTTGGTTAATTTCTTCCTGGGTTTGACCGGTAAATTCAATGAGCAAAATGAGCTTAGGAATGCCTTTAAATAGAATGAGTGCGTCCGGCAGCAACTGCCAGGCCAGCTTTATTAGGCCCCACCAACCCAGATTGTAGCGAAAATATGGGAAGAATTTGATCGACAGATTTAGGGTGTAGTTATCGAATGACTCAAAGGTGGTCGGATGCTGTGTCAGTACGGTATTGATAATATCACCAAGCCCGTCCATCTTTTTCATAAAACACACCAGGACGCCTGAATATGGTTCTTTGGGAATTAGGCGAAGCTTTATATCGGTGATAATTCCCAGCGTGCCCTGTGAACCGACAATGACTTTGGTGAGATCAAAAATACCAGTCTCCCGATCCCACACATCCCACAGATTATAGCCAGTGGAGTTCTTGCTGACGCTAGGCTTGGCCGCTTTAATCGCTGCATAATTGGAGTCCACGAGTTTAAATACCCGACGGTAGACATCGCCTTCAAAGCTAGCTAAACGCATTTTTCTGTCCAGCTCAATTTTTGTCAGCGGCTTGACAGTGTATTCGTTGCCATCGCAAAACACGACTTTTAGTTCGTTAACATAGTTGATGGTTTTGCCGTAGCGAAGCGACAATTCGCCACCCGAATTGTTAGCCACCATGCCCCCAACAGTGCACAGCTCGCGGGAGGCCGGGAAACTAGGCATCAACGCACCGTATTTGAGGGTGTGGGGTTCAAAATTACGATAATAAACGCCTGGCTGTACATGCCCTTCGGTAGCCGAAACCCCCAAGACGCGGTTGAAGTACTTAGTAAAGTCCAGGGTAATTGATTCACCGATGGCACCCCCCGACATGCACGTCCCGCCACTGCGCGGCGTGATATATAAGTCACGGCTGGACTTTTTGTTGTTACGCACATAGGTGACTATATTTTCGACGTCTTTGGCGTTTTTTGGGGCCACGACGATTAGTGGCTTGAGCTCAAACAGACTCGCGTCATGGCTATACAGCTCCCGCACTGCGTCCGAGTCATCTACTTCGCCCTTAATAATACTTTCAATTTCTGTTTTTAAATCCACCATACTACCTTAGCTTACTGACAAAGCGTTAGAACTACAAGATGTTAATCAACTCAAAGACATTGTTAAGATATCACCTGTGAGAGACAATAGATATTGAGGTTATATAAACTTAAATTCAAAAGCGTTAATCAAGAAAGAGATCTAAATGCCTAGAGACAAAAATCTAATATATTATGATAATAACTTTTTTAATATGCATTTAGCTTGGCAGGCCGACTATTTTGAGATATCTAGTTGGATAAACCGAAATATTAAAGGTGAGATTTTCGGTGACATTGGCTGTGGAAATGGATTTATTATACGGGATCTTCACAAGAATTTCGGCAAAAAAGTCTGGGGGGTTGATGGTGCTGGTGTTTTTAAAGATTTTATTGATGACAGTATTAAGGATATGACTAAGAAAGTAGACTTAACTGGCAGGCATAAATTAGATAAAGCAGACGTAGCGATTTGTTTAGAGGTGGCGGAACATCTCCCTTTTGAGTCCTCGAGCGTTTTAGTTGATAACATCATTTCGACCCAGGCAAAGATAATATTGTTTACTGCAGCCCATCCAGGACAGTACGGGCTAAACCATATTAACCTCCAGCCCGCATCTTTTTGGGAAGAAAAGTTTAGAGAAAGAGGCTATAAACCCGATATTGGTTTGAGTAATAAGTTCAAAGAAGAGCTTAAGTGGAGGCTTCAACATACCCCTTGGTATTTAGATAATTTTATGGTTTTTGAAAAGTTATAATTACGAATATCAGATATAAGCTAAGCAATTTCATCCCCACTAACTTTATGAGTATACCGAACGACAACTGTTTGAATTTTCAAACTATACCTTTAAATCTATTTGGTATGTATTCTATGAGTGTTACATTAGCAGGATGATAGAACCAATGCTCTAGATCCTTACCCCTTAACTGATGTTGCTTGGCAATATTACCTTCTGCGCCCCATTTTTCTTTGGCTACATTATCATTACGCTGTTTGCGTATGCCAAAATCCATTCTAGCCAAATGTAGTAGGATAAGTTTGTTGTCAATAGGCACACTAAAAGATTCATTATTGGCGTTAACTGGGCTATGAAGTCCTATTGTCCAGTTGAGTGCAATACGAGAAATTAGTGTTTTATCGTACCACTGCTCCCGAAACCACACTGACCTTTGTGATAAAACTGGTTTGGTTAAATCAATAGCTGGCTCTGTTAGCTGTTGTATGACAGAACGACTCTCGCAAGCTATATAGTCATGAGAAAATCTTTGACAATAATCCTTCAATCCTGAGTAGTGTTGCGGATCTGGCAGCAGGATCTCGTCAGTGTCGCTGTAGGTTACGATGTCGTATCGCTTTATTAATTTGTGCTGCATATTCTGTATCGTACTAAGCATGAATTCATTGTTATGAACAGTACTATGGTGCGCCCGCTGAAGATTGAATTTGAACTTCTTTTGAGCGTCCTTAATACTTCCGTCATTCGAGTCATGGTCGATAATATAGATATCTTCGGGAGCAAAGAATCGTGAATAGTAGCTCAGCCAAATCGGTAAAAATACCTTTTCATTATGAGCCATCGTGAAAACAGCGTATGGCTTCTTCAGTTTTCTTCTCCTAATTACTCAAGATTATAAAATCTATTTGGTATGTATTCCAATAGAGTATTAAAACCGCCTGTTCCGGACGCAGAGTTTAGCTGTTTTTGTGGAGCAGGAGCTATTGGTAGATTGGGCGGATTATAAAACCATTCTTCTAGCTCCTTGCCCTTGAATTGCCATTGCATTGCTATACCTTCCTCTGCTCCCCATTTTTCTTTTGCAATACTTTCGCCACGTGCTTTTCTTACACCCAAGTCCATTCTACTTAGATGAAGCAAGACCAATTCTCTATCTACCGGTATAACATATGCATTGCCGTTTATATTAAGTGCTTGATGTAATCCTTTTGCCCAATTCAGAGGGACACGAGATACGAGCGGTTTATTATATAGGTACTCGCTAAACCATACTGAGCGTTGTGAAAGAATTGGTTTAGATAAATCAATAGCTTGTTCTGCTGGTTGCTGCACAACTGAACGACTATTACAGGCTATGACGCTATGCTTAAATCTAATAATGTAATCACTCAATCCTTTATAACTAATAGGGTCGGGCAATATTATCTCATCGGCATCGCTGTAAACGACCAGCTCATACTTTTTTAATAACTTATGCTGCTTATCTGTAATAGTTTTTAGCATAAACCTGTTGTCATGAACGGTTGGATGGTGAACGGTCTCGACATTAAATTTGAAATCCTTCTTGGCTTTTTCAATACTTCCGTCGGTTGAATCATGGTCAATAATATAGATATCCTCGGGAGCAAAGAATCGTGAATAGTAGCTCAGCCAAATCGGTAAAAATACCTTTTCATTATGTGCCATTGTGAATACGGCGTAGGGCTTTTTCAGTTTTATTCTCCTAATCTTTACTCAAGATTATAAAACAAAAACCCCCAAAGGGTACATTAACATTGGACTACAATGGAGGTCCCCTATGTTGCGCAGTAAGTAAGGGGAATCCGTCAATTGCCACTAAGACCTAATTAATATCTATCTGTTAAGAGCGAAACTGCAGCAGCTGGCATGATTTTCGATCTGTTTTCTTGGCTTTTGGTCGTACCCGTAGGTACGAACCGAAAACAAAAAACAGATCGAAAGTGACAGACCTACGGTTTCTAGCTGACAGATAGATATTAATTAGGTCTAAGGTAGAGGCCGCGAATTTGGAACAAGAAATACAGACCAATAGCCGAGCCAATTAATGAACCAAGCAAGTTGCCAAACCCGCCGTAGGCAGTAAAGAAAACCACAGCCCCGTAGGCAACGTTGACAAGAGCGGCATAGAACAATAAATCCCAGCCAGACTTTTTACGTGCTCGGGTAGCCGGGAAGGCCAGCAGATACAGAACTGCCTCAATAGCGAGTACTATTAAACTCAGCCATATGCCCAGACCCATCCGTGACGATACCACTTCACCGCCCCCGTAAACACGGCTTAGCGTATTGGCATAATCAATTAACTTGTCAGCTACATTTGCCCACTGCCAAAGTGTCCACGCTGCCCAAAGCGTTAGAACGCCTAAAGCGAGGTTTATCCAGGGTAGCCATTCTACAATGACTTTTTTTGCGTTTTCTGGAAGTTTGGGCGCTTTTTTGACAAATATGTCATCAAGCGCATCCTCGAGCTGTTTAACACCAGCCATAGCTGTCCTCCTTAGTAATATGACTTAAGCATAGGCACACTGACTGTAAAGCGCAAGTCTGATAACTGTGTATAACTCACAAAACAGGGTAGAATAAGTTTATTGTGGGAAAGATTGAGCAGGAGTTGAAGCGACTGAATAATGCGCAGCGCCAGGCAGTCGAGACTATCGAAGGGCCTTTGCTAGTTATCGCCGGGCCTGGTACAGGCAAAACACAACTGCTAAGTATGCGGGTGGCTAATATCATTAAGCAAACTGATACTAGCGCCAGTTCCATACTTTGCTTGAGTTTTACTAACAAAGCGGCTGCCAACATGAAACAAAGACTACTTGAGCTTGTAGGGCCGGAGGCTGACGGCGTTTACGTTAGGACATTTCATAGCTTTGCGGCCGAGATTATGAACCGGCATCCGGGCTATTTCTGGAGTGGTGCCAGATTGTCCGTTGCTCCTAGTGCTGTTCAACTGGAGATCACTCAGCATGTCTTGAGTAATTTGCCAAGCACACACCCCGTGTGTTTGAGATTCGCTGGCCAATACACCCTTATCAAGGACGTGCAAGATTCAATTAGCCTGGCCAAAGAAGCGGGCTTGACACCAGATAAGCTACGGGCAGTCATTGCGGCCAATATAGCCTATATAGATGATATAGAACCCGTCCTGGTTGACATTGGAACTATAAGAGTAAGCCTAAAGACTACCCCACAGATAGAAAAAATCATAAATAGCTTGCCGGATCAACAAATAGAATCGCTTATAAAACCGCTGCTGTCACTTAGTACAG
>Ga0080064_1005987_pt1 | contig 13592 bp, 15 predicted proteins | sample Subgrocontami54m_FD_69260 | JGI IMG/M metagenome (GOLD analysis project Ga0080064, IMG submission 69260) | Subsurface groundwater microbial communities from S. Glens Falls, New York, USA - GMW46 contaminated, 5.4 m (SPADES assembly) (version 2) ...
CGCGTATCCGAAGAATCGGAACGCGAAGGGCTTGATATCAACGAACACGGCGAATCGGCCTATCATATGTAATGCCGTAACAAAGTGTGGTTGCAACGGGCGCCTGCGGGCGCCCGTTTTTTTTCGAGTTCGCTGCGGGCTGGTCATCCGCGGCGGTATTGCTACAATAGTCTCTAATCATGAGAGCCGCCGCCGAACCCTTTTGATTCGCGCCCGCCGGGCGTGACTTCGATGCAACGGCAGCAATCGAAGCTATCGGTATCGATTTCCCTGTGTCCCCAGCCCCATGAAAATCGCCTTCATCGTCGACCCGCTCGACAGCTTCAAGGTCCACAAGGACACCACATTCGCGATGATGCGCGAGGCGGCGGCACGCGGCCACGAACTCCACGCGCTGCTGCAGGAGGACCTGGTATGGCAGGATGGCGTCGTCAGCGGTCACGCACGGTGTCTACACCTCACCGCCGGTCAGGATCCCTGGTACCGTGTCGAAGAACCGCGCATGACGCCGCTCAACCGGTTTGACACGGTATTGATGCGCAAGGACCCGCCGTTCGACATGGAATACGTCTACAGCACCTACTTGCTCGAACTTGCCGAAACGCAGGGAGCGCGCGTATACAACAAACCGCGCGCGATTCGCGACCACAACGAAAAGCTGGCCATCGCGCAGTTCCCGCAGTTCACGCCGCCGACAGTGGTCACTCGCCGCGAACCGCAGTTGCGTGAGTTTCTCGCGCAGCACCGCGACATCATCATCAAGCCGCTGGATGGCATGGGCGGCACGTCGGTATTTCGTATTAATCAGCATGACCCGAACGTCAGCGTGATCATCGAAACGGTAACCGACCGCGGGCAACGTACCGTTATGGCGCAACGCTACATCCCGGAGATTATCAACGGTGACAAGCGCGTGCTGCTGATCGGCGGCCAGCCGGTGCCGTACGCGCTTGCACGCATTCCGAAACCGGGCGAGACCCGCGGCAATCTCGCTGCAGGCGGAACCGGCGTTGCGCGCGAGCTTACCCCGCGCGACCGCAAAATCGCCGCCGCGCTGGGCCCGCAGCTGCACGCACAGGGACTGTTGCTGGTCGGTCTCGATGTGATCGGCGATTTTCTGACCGAGATCAATGTCACCAGCCCCACCTGCTTTCAGGAAATCGCGGATCAGACCGGATTCAATGTCGCCGGCATGATGATTGACGCGCTGGAGCTTGCGGCCGCCCACCGCTGAACGCGTTTCCGGTGTCTTGATGCCGGCCACCAACTGCCAAAAGTCGGCCCATCAGGCGTTTTGTATTTTGCCGCACCTGCATGATGCTTTGCGGTAAGATAAAATAATCAGTGACATAAACCTGCCACAAGACTTATTGCATGATAGGCGTCCTGCTTATCACCCATGGCACGCTGGGTGAAAGCCTGGTTAATTGCGCGAGCCACGTAATCAACAAGCGGCCGCCACGGCTCAGGCAGTTGGGCATCACCGCGCAGGACGATCCGGCCCTGCTGCTGCCGCAGGCGCGTGCGCTGGTCGACGAACTCGACGCCGGCCAGGGCGTGCTGATCCTGACCGACATGTTCGGCGGCACGCCGAGCAACATGGCCTCAAAGCTGGTGATACCGGGCAAGGTCGAGGCGGTAGCCGGTGTCAGCCTGCCGATGCTGATCCGCGTGCTTACTTACCGCGACCGCGAGTTGGCAACGATAGTGAGCAAGGCAATCAGCGGCGGCCGCGACGGCGTAATGCGGGTACCTATGTTCAATCTGCATAATGCTGCAACAGGAAGTTGAGATCATCAACAAGCTTGGTTTGCACGCGCGAGCGTCGGCCAAGCTCACGCAGGTGGCCGGGCAGTTTAAAAGCGGGATTTGGCTTATTCGCAGCGGCAAGCGGGTGAACGCCAAAAGCATCATGGGTGTGATGATGTTGGCCGCCGGTAAAGGCGCCACCATCGGCATCGAGATCGACGGACCCGATGAGGATGCGGCGATGAGCGCGCTCAGGCAGCTGATCGCCAATTACTTCGACGAAGGGGAGTAGGATCGAAAGGGACAGGAGAGACGTGAAAGGCATGAGAAGTCAACCATTGCCAAAACGCCACGGCGCCTTTCGCCTCTCGCTGCTCGCCTTGCGCGCGGTAGCGCAGCCATGAGTTTCACCATGCACGGCATCCCGGTGTCCGGTGGCATCGCCATCGGCCACGCGCATCTGGTGTCGCACGCCAAGCTCGAAGTTGCACGTTACGTCGTGCCGCAGCATCGGGTCGCGGAGGAATCGGCGCGCTTCGAGGTTGCGTTGCATGCTGTGCGTGCCGAGCTCGAGGAACTGCGCACGCAGATTCCGAGCAGTGCACCGCGCGAATTCGACGCATTCCTCAATCTGCACTTGATGATACTCAACGATGCCACGCTGTCGCGGGCGCCACAGCAGATCATCGTGACCGAGCAGTGCAATGCGGAATGGGCGCTCAAGGTGCAAATGGACGCGCTGCTCGAGCAATTCAACCAGATCGAAGACAGCTATCTGCGCGAGCGCAAGGCGGATGTGATCCAGGTCGTTGAACGCCTGCTGAAGGCGCTGCTCGGCCAGCCGGGCCACGCGCCGCCGCCGACTACCGGCAGTGGGCAAAGCCTGATTCTGGTCGCGCACGACCTGTCACCGGCTGATGTAATTCAGTTCAAGCAGCATCAGTTCGCGAGCTTCATCACCGACCTCGGCGGTACCACTTCTCACACGGCGATCGTCGCGCGCAGCCTCAACATCCCTTCGATCGTTGCGTTGCATCACGCGCGTCAGCTGATCCGTGAAAATGAACTGGTGATCGTCGATGGCACGCAAGGCATCATTATCGTCGATCCCGATCCGCAGGCGCTTGCCGAATACAAGCTGCGCCAGCACCAGTGGGAACTCGAACGTCAGAAGCTGAAGCGCCTGCGTGGCATGCGCTCGACCACTCTCGACCAGATCGAAATCGATTTGCAGGCCAATATCGAGTTGCCCGAGGACGTCGAGCAGGTCAGGGAAAACGGCGCGGCCGGTATCGGTTTGTTCCGTACCGAGTTTCTGTTTCTGAACCGGAACGACCTGCCGGATGAGGATGAGCAATTCGAAGCCTATCGCAGGGTCGTGCGCGATATGGACGGGCTGCCGGTTACGATCCGCACCTACGACCTTGGTGCCGACAAGCAAATCAACGGTGTCGAGCATTCGAGCGCCAACCCGGCGCTGAGCCTGCGCGCGATTCGGCTCTCGCTGACAGAGCCGCAGATGTTCCTGGCGCAATTGCGCGCGATGCTGCGCGCCTCGCATTACGGCAGGCTCAAGATACTGATCCCGATGGTGATGAGCTTGTCGGAAATCAACCAGACGCTCGTCTATCTGGCGCAGGCCAAGCAGACCCTCGACGATCGGTGCGTTCCGTATAATGGCGGCATCGAGATCGGCGGCATGATCGAAATCCCGGCCGCGGCGCTCGCGCTCAACACCTTCATAGGCAAGCTCGATTTTCTTTCGATCGGCACCAACGACCTGATCCAATACACACTTGCGATCGATCGCTCCGACGATGCGGTCTCGCATCTCTACGACCCGTTGCATCCGGCGGTGCTCAAGCTGGTCGCGCACATCATCAAGACCGTAAACAAGGCAGGCAAGCCGGTCGCGCTGTGCGGAGAGATGGCGGGTGATGTCCAGCTCACACGCCTGCTGCTCGGCTTGGGGCTGCGCCAGTTTTCGATGCATCCGGCACGCCTGCTTGAAGTCAAGCAACAGGTACTGCAATCGAATCTGCGCGAGATCGCCCCGCTAGCCGGCAAAATGCTGAGGGCCGGCGACCCCGACCGGCTGCGCGCAATGCTGGCAAAACTCAACGCCTGAATCCGCTGCGCCCCACCGGCCGCTGCGAGTGCCATTCTTCGATTGCGGATTGCGTGTTTCGGTATTAAACTGTCCACTGCATGTCCGGATTTCGTTCCCGAAATCCGGGTCAGCGCGCCGATTTGATTTCAGCTTGCGGGCGCCTAATAAATCCGGCTAAAGAGAACCATGACCCGGTATAGCGCAAGCGCACCGGGTTTTTTCATTTATGGATGGCACTGCGGACAAATATTCAGTCGGCATCGTCGCGCCGCAGACGGCGCGTTTCGATAAGCCGCTGCGGCTAAAAAGCGGCGCTACGATCAGCGGTTACGAGCTGGTTTACGAAACGTACGGCGAGTTCAACTCCGGGCGTTCCAACGCGGTGCTGGTGTGTCACGCGCTGAACGCCTCGCATCACGTCGCCGGCCGTTACGCCAATGACCCGGGAAACGTCGGCTGGTGGGACAACATGATAGGCCCGGGCAAGCCGCTCGACACCAACCGCTTCTGCGTGATTTGCGTCAACAATCTTGGCGGCTGCTTCGGCTCGACCGGGCCGCAAAGCATCAATCCGGCGACCGGCCGGGCATGGGGTGCGGATTTTCCCGTAGTCACGGTTGAAGACTGGGTCGATACCCAGGCGCGTCTTGCCGATCATCTCGGCATTAGCCGCTTCGCCGCGGTGATGGGCGGCAGTCTTGGCGCGATGCAGGCGCTGTCATGGACGATCCAGTATCCGGAGCGCATCGGCCACGCGCTCGTAATTGCGTGCACGCCCAACCTGTCGGCGCAGAACATCGCGTTCAATGAAGTCGCGCGCCAGGCCATCATCACCGATCCCGATTTTCATAACGGCCACTATTACGAGCACAATACCCGGCCGGAACGCGGGCTGCGCGTTGCGCGCATGGTCGGCCATATTACCTACCTGTCGGATGACGAGATGGCCGGCAAGTTCGGCCGCCAGCTGCGCCACGGCAAGCTCAATTATTCATTCGATGCCGAGTTCGAGATCGAGTCGTACCTGCGCCACCAGGCCAGCAAATTTTCGGACTACTTCGACGCCAACACTTATTTGCGCATTACGAAGACCCTCGATTATTTCGATCCTGCGGCGGCGCATGGCGGCAATCTGACCCTTGCGCTCGAGCCGGCGACCGCATGCTTCCTGGTCGTGTCTTTCACCACCGACTGGCGGTTTTCGCCGGAACGCTCGCGCGAAATCATCAAGGCATTGCTCGACAACCGCCGCGAGGTGACTTATGCCGAGATCGATGCGCCGCACGGCCATGACGCGTTTTTGCTCGACGATGCGCGTTACCACCAGTTGATTGCCTCCTACTTTGATCGCATCGGCAGGGAGGCGGGCGTATGAAAACCAACGCGATGCTGCGCCCTGATTTTGCCGCGATTGCCCGCTGGATCAAGCCGGATGCGCGCATCCTCGACCTTGGCTGTGGCGACGGCTCGCTGCTGCGTTACCTGTGCGAGCAGAGCGGCGGCCGCGGATACGGCGTCGAAATCGATGACGAGGGCGTCCTCGCGTGCGCGAGAAACGACGTCAATGTGATTCAAGGTGACCTGGAGCGCGGGCTGTCAGCCTTCGCCGACGGCTCGTTCGACTACGTAATCCTGTCGCAAACGCTGCAGGCGGTCAGAAGCAGCGAGAGCATCGTGCGCGAGATGCTGCGCGTCGGCCGCGAGGGTATTGTCAGTTTTCCCAATTTCGGCTATTGGCGCAATCGGCTGCAGGTGGTCTTGGGCAGGATGCCGGTATCGAGTAATCTGCCCTATCAATGGTTCGACACGCCGAATATCCACCTGTGCACCATCACGGACTTCGAGAATTTCTGCCGCAACCAGCGTGTGCGCATACTGGAGCGCGTCGTGATGCGCGGCAGCGGCAAGGTATCCTTCATGCCGAACTTGCTTGGCAGTCTCGCAGTCTATCGTTTTGAACGCGCCTGACCGGGCCGTGACGACGCATTCGCCGCTGCTGAAATCCAAGTTATTCTGGATTGCGGCGCTGTATTTTTCCGAAGGCTTCCCGCTCGGAGTTTTCTACGATTTATTTCCGGTCTGGTTCCGCCAGCAGGGGGTCGAGCTCAGGAACATAGGCATCATCAGCCTGCTCGGGCTCGCGTGGACGTTGAAATTCCTGTGGGCGCCCGCGATTGACCGCTTCCGCCACCATCGGTGGTGGATGGCTGCGGCCGATATCCTGATGGGCGCGGTAATGCTCGCGTGCGCGGCTGCCGCCGGCCTGCCGCAGTGGGTGTGGCTTGCAATCGGCGTGTTCACGCTGCTTTCGGCCACCAACGATATCGCGATCGATGGCTATACCATCGAGCTGCTCGAGCGCGGGGAAATGGGGCTTGCCAACGGCGTGCGCATCGGCTTTTACCGGGTCGGCATGCTCGCTGCGGGCGGCATTTTGGTGCTATCCGATTACCTCGGGTGGAGCGGCGCGTTTGCCTGCGCCGGACTGGTGTTGTTCGCCTGCGCCGCATTATGTCTCGCCGCGCCGCGCGAGCGCGCGATGTCCCGGCAACCGGGTGGGGGGCTGGCGCGCGAGCTGCATACGATCGCGTTGCACCCGCCGGCGCTGGGAGCGGTGCTGGTGTTTGCGCTCGGCTGTCTTTGGCTCGTCGACAGTGTTACGCGCTGGTCGCACAACCACCCGTATTTCTGGCCGGCGGCGTGGGCTCTCGCATTGTCGGTGTTCGGTGCATTGGCTGTCGCGCGTCGCATTGCGGCCCCGCGTGCGGCTCCGGCCACGCAGGATGCGCTGCAAGGACCGATGTTTGGCGCTTTGCTTGAATTGCTCCGGCGTCCCGGCATTGTGCCGGTGCTGATTTTCATCCTGATCTTCAAGCTTGCCGATGCGGCCATGGGTTTCATGGTCAAGCCGTTCTGGGTCGACAGCGGATTCAGCGCGACCGAGATCGGGCTGGTATCGGTCAATCTCGGACTCGGGCTTTCAATCGCAGGTGCGATGGTCGGCGGCTGGTATACCGATCGCGCCGGCATTTACCGCGCGCTGTGGGTGCTGGGACTTTTCCAGGCGGTGTCCAACCTCGGCTATGCACTGGCAGCTGCGGTGATACCCGCCGCCGCGACCGGCGGCACGCTGCTGCCCGAGCATCACATCCTGCTTTATTCGGCGAGCGCGATCGAATCGTTTACCGGCGGGCTCGGCACCGCGGCGTTTCTTGCGTTTCTGATGGCGATCGTCGACCGGCGGCGCGCCGCGACCGAATACGCGCTGCTGTCCTCCGTGTTCGCGCTGTCGCGTTCGTTCGCCGGCTGGGCGAGCGGGTTCGGCGCCCAGGAGATGGGCTACGCCGCGTATTTCCTGCTCACCTTTTTCCTCGCGTTTCCGGCATACTTTTTCCTGCCGTGGGTGAAGCAAATGCTGGCTCGCACCGGGCCGGCGTCAATTTCTGATACTAACGGAGGACAGTCATGAAAACCCGCACCAAAATCCTGCTCGGCATCGCATTGGCAGTGCTGCTGGGAGTCGCCGGCGGCGCTTACTGGCTTTCCAGCTCGCTCGATTCGCTGGTGGCCTCCGCCATCCGCAAATACGGGACCGAAATCACCGGCGTTTCGGTCAAGATTACCAGCGTCAAGATAGCTCCGGCCGATGGCTCGGCGGCGCTGCGCGGCCTGGTGGTCGGCAACCCGCAAGGCTACCAGACCGACCATGTGCTGTCGCTCGGCGAAATCGGTATGAAGCTCGACATCGGCTCGCTGACCGGGGACGTGATCCTGATCAAGCAGATCACGATCCTGAATCCGATGATCACTTACGAATACGGCTCGGGCGGCAGCAACCTCGACGCGATCCAGCGCAACGTCGACCGCTACGTCGCCGAGCATGCCGGCGACAAGGGCCGGCCCAAGGACAAGAGTGGCGGCAAGAAACTGATCATCGAGAGCCTGTCCATCCGCAATGCCAAAGCCAACGTCAGCGCTGCCGTGCTGCAAGGCAAAGCGACGTCGGTGGCGGTGCCCGACCTGCATCTGCGCGACATCGGCAGGAAATCGAACGGCGCGACCGCCGGCGAGGCAGCCAAGCAAATATTGGGCGCGCTGACGCAAAACGTCGTCAAAGCCACCGCTTCGCTCAACCTCGGCGGTATCGACCCCAATGCGCTCAAAAAAGGCGCGGGAGACAAAATCAAGGGGCTGTTCAAATAGCCGTCTGTATTGCCGCGAAGATTCGAAAAGCAGGAATCATTGCATCGACTTAAAAAAGAGATCGGCCTCCGGCATTGCTCGGTGGAATGATCGGAACGCCCAGACTACTGCTATACCAACCATTAACAGCATTACGCACGGCAAAAACCAAACCGCCACCATGCCCAGCAGATACGGCCCTCTTCGCTCGCTCGCCTCGGCATCCAGCAGTTGATTATATTCGCCCGCTACAAACGCAGCCCGCTCATTAGTGGTAATCGCAGGGAATGTCAGGCCCGTTCCGTTCGACATACGTACGATCACCGTGGCCTCCGACCATACCAGTGCGCCCCGGGCAGATTCCGCTTTCGAACCGCCCCCAAGAAGAATCAACGAAGCCTCATTCGAGAGTTTGTTCACAAACTGGGGGTTGTGCGGCATCTGCTGCGCCCTGGGAAGATTCATCCATCCGAATGTCGCGGCCACGATTGCCCACACGACGGTCAATACAATCCAAAACTGCAGGCATACGCCGAGTCGTTTAGGCATTTTCGCGACGATCCACGCTACCGCACCAACGCCGAGCGCGTGCTGCATCAATCCGCTGAGTCGTTCAGGCATTATCGCTTGCTCCGGTAGCGCGTTATGCGGGCCAGCGTGAATTCAATCTCTGGCGCCACCTTTATTTCAGTGATGACGCGGGAACGGGTCACGACCTCAAAGTCTGGAACAACCGAGGATCGAGACCCGTTGATTTGTTACTTCCTGTCTTTACCGACCTGATTGCCGATGAGGCCACCGACCGCGGCACCGCCGACCGTTCCGACCGCGCTGCCGCCCGTAAGGACGGCGCCCCCGACGGCGCCGACGCCGGCGCCGATCGCGGTGTTTTTATCCCGCGTCGACATCGTGTCACAACCACCCAGGCCGAGCAGTACTGCTGCGGCAACCGCACTGACTGCAAATCTTTGCATCGTTTTCATTGGAATACCTTTTTCTCAAACATCGGTTATAAAGAAATTCGCGTCTGACCGTACTGTTCCCATACCGGCGGCACGTCGCCGTTCACTATCGGATCTCAAGGGTTAGCCTGGATCACACCGGCAACGACTTTTACGTGATCTCCCGTTCGCCACGCCGGTGCGTTTGATTCACTGATCACGCGGCTCGATCCGTCATCAAAGCGGACCGTGACCTCATAACCTTTGGTCGATTTCACCCTTTTCTCGATTTCGTTGCCGGCCACCGCGCCACCCACCGCACCGATGGCAGTCGCTGCCGTGTTGCCTCTGCCGGAACCCACCTGGTTGCCGAGAATGCCGCCCACGACCGCGCCGCCGACTGCCCCAATACCGGTGCCTTCGCCACGCTTTTCGACTTCCCGTGTCGACTCGATCACGCCGCATTCTGCGCACTTCGCTCTGGTGGGAAAGTTGCTCGCCACGTTTACCGGGGCCGTATGCGCTTTCGCGCCAGCGGGTTTAGCCGTATTCGTCGAGAGCTTGTCGGACTTGACGAGTGCGGCGTTGTCGCTGGGGTGACCGAACGAGGTCGGGATCCAACCCATGATCGCCGCAATTCCGGCGGCGCTGAACAGGATCATCGCGATGCCTGTGATCCACATCAGCAGGTGGGGAGATTTGTTGGTTTGCGTAGTCATGTTCATGTCACTCCTTTGCGGTTGCGTCAATTTCCTTTGCGGTTGCGCTGTTTCGAACGACGCGCCTGCTGCTGGCCCTTAGACAGGAAACTGGGTAGGAGACCACTTCGCGACGTAAAACTGTTATGCCGCGTCGAAACTCAGGGGGCCCGGTAGCTGAAAAACCAGTTCTGGGAACCACTGATCGTTACGGCGATTGTCCCCTTCGCAGCCAGGACGCTCTGTGCGCCAGCGCACATACAACCGAAGATTCTTACGCTACTCTTCGCGCGATGTCGTAGCGCGGTCATGCTGCCTTGAAACGCATCGTGTAATCGCGCTCCCAAATAGTTAGTCTCGGCCTCGGATTGTCTCTTTGCGGCTCCGTGTGCCGTCTGTTGGGTGTACTAGCAGGACGCCGTCAAACCAGGAGAACCAGCTGCTATTTCAAAATCTATCACCCGTTGCAAACGGCCTGCCTGCTGCTCTGCCCCGCAAAAAGCACCCGCGGCTGCGAGTTGCCAACCGACCATCCGCCGCAAATCTGGTGCTGGCTGCACTCCCCCACAAAGAGTACCAGCGTCTGTTGACCGGTCTCCTCGAGCCAGTCGATCTGACTTACGGGCAAGTGCTCTATGAGCCCGCGGGGCTGATTCGGCATGTCTACTTTCCCACCGACTGCCTCGTATCTTTGCTGACGGCAGTCGATAGGCTCCGGACTTTGGAAGTCGGCATGGTCGGCAATGAAGGCATGGTCGGCATGCCCATGGCGCTGGGGATCGGCGTTTCGGCCGTTCGCGCACTCGTGCAGGGAAGCGGAACGGCAATGCGCATGACAGGGGCGCGTTTTCGCACCGAATTCAAGAAAAATATGTCGTTGCAACGGACGCTATTCCGCTATACCCATTTATTGATGGCCCAGGTTTCACAAACCGCCGCCTGCAACCGCTTTCATAAGGCGGAGGCGCGCCTGGCCCGTTGGCTGCTGATGACCAGCGACCGCTTGCACGCGGACGAATTTCGCCTTACGCACGAATTTCTGGCGCACATGCTGGTGGTACGTAGAGTCGGCGTGACTAAGGCGGCCGGCGTTTTGGAGCGAAAGAAATTAATCGATTACAGCCGTGGCGATATCAGAATTCTGGACCGGAAGCGTCTTGAAGCGGCTGCTTGCACGTGTTACCGGATCGTCAAAGACCTGCAGGACAGCGCACAGGCTTAGAGTCCGACGCAGAGTTAAATGACCCCCGGCAAAGCCGGGGGCTTATTGGGTGAGCGCCTCAAAGGCGCCATCACCCCTTGAGCCGCCCTGTGGGCGGCTGCTTATACATTGAGCTTCATTTGCTCGATCCGTTCGTCTTCCCGCTCTTGCTCGCGGATGTACGCTCGAACCATCTCTTCATCTAACCCCACCGTGGACACAAAATAGCCCCTCGCCCAAAACACCTCCCCGGTGAAGTTCTTCATCCTACCCCCGAAGTTCCGCGCAATGGTAATCGCGCTCTTCCCCTTCATGTACCCCACTACGTTCGATACCGCATACTTCGGCGGAATACTCAGACACATGTGCACATGATCCGGCATCAGATGCCCTTCCACTACCTCCGATTCCTTGTGCCTCGCCAGTTCCCGGAAAATCCGGCCCAGATGCTTCCGTAACACCCCGAACACCGTTTTCTTCCTGCGCTTCGGGATAAACACCACGTGATACTTACAGTCCCACCTCGTATGACTCAGACTCTGATATTCTTTCACTGTGTTCTCCTGTCTCTTGGTCGAGACTCGGAGATTCACAGCGACCGTCGTATAGGTCAAACCCTGGTGAGTCCCCCGGCATAGCCGGGGGCTTACCTTTGTGAGTTATGACCCTGCATGCGACCTTCCTCCAATTCGCCACGTTTCTCTGTGCGCTAGCGCACGTAAGAATCAGACCATTCATGTCAACATTCGCGCAGAACCCGCTTGGCGCATCAGGTGGTGCAGAGCGCGGGTTACGGCTATCGGCTGAGAGAATGCCGACTACGTCGAGATTCAGGCCTTTGAGCTTGATATTGCCGCTCCGCGTTCCCGCCGGTATCGTGGTCGCCGTAAAACCGAACCGTCCCAAATCGAAATAGCCGCCTTCAAGGGCAAAATTCTTGTTGAGCCGGTACCCGCCAAAAAGCTTATAGCCGGTATCGCGGTCGTCGGTCGTCAGTCCCTTCTATCTCCACTATCACTTTGTCTTGATCAAGCAATAAAGGCCGGCAGAAATGACTCTGCCGGCCTTTATTTTTATGGCTCAAGCCTTACGGGAGAGGCTGTGTGACCGTGTTTATCTGAAGAGTGACCGCAGTCTGTGCGAACAGTCTGCCGTTCACCACTGCGCCGGTAGCCAGCGAAATCAGCGTTTGACTCAATATAATTCCCTTGAAGTCAGCCGTCGTTCCAAGGGTCGCTTGGCCAGAGACCTGCCAGAAGATGTTCTTGGCCTGTGCACCGCCGCTCAGGGTAACAATGGCACCGTTGTTCACGGTGAGGTCTTGTGCTATTTGGAAGATCCAGACGTCATTTGCGCCACCCGAGAGAGTAACGCCGGCACCTGTTATTAAAACTCCGGTGCCCCATTTATAGAGGCCAGGAGCGAGTGTCATCCCGCTAATATCTCCGGCGCCCAGTTCAGTAAAATCAGGTGATGTTCTTCCGGCGGCGTCGGTGAACGCGATCTCCATGTCGAGTACCGCATTGTCCACCAAGGTCTTGTTAGCCGCTGGGGGGTTACCCGCAAAACATGTTTGATCGCCACTACCTACATATGCCGCATCGACACCGTATATTGTTCCGGTTATTTCTGAACAAAATACATTGTCCATCGCAGCAGCAGTGATCGGACTAGCGCCAATGTTCCCCGTAATGGCAGAAGTATGGACGTTCGTGATTCCTGCTTTTGTTAGAATCACAAAATTGCCGGCCGATCCAAGAGGCACTGGAGCTGGACCTCGCGCTGCGGTAACGGTTACGGTATATGTCGCCGTTGTACTGTCGGCAGCGGTTACCGTGTATACCACCGGACTTGTGAAGTCATTCGACGTTGTACCGCTCGTCTGCGCCACAGCGCCTACCTTGACGCCTGTCCCTGTGGTCGTGAATGTCGCAACCAGGGCCGTTACGTTTGTCCCGTTCGGCATGATCACCGATAGGGTCTTTGCCGATTCATTTATAGTCCCTGCAACCCCGGCAAGCGAATATGCGGTAATGGCCTTGGCAGAGCTCGGGGCCACGGTTACGGTTACGGTATATGAAATGTAACGGTTTCGATCACTGCTCATGCTCAAGCACCGGGCAGCCTTCTTTATTCACATACTTCTTGTAGGCCGCAACCCAATTCGTAGCGATGGACTTCTGAGCTTCCGCCAGAGCAACCTTGCCATCGCACACTAGACGCTTAAGGCGGGTTTCAACCACATCCTTGATGCGCGCTCCACACTGTTGGTTGTAAGGCTGCGGCCACAGATTCTTGGCATCGGTCGGATGTCCCCCAAGCTGCAAGCTGATAAGGTGGTCTTCCTCGTAGCTGGAAGTCTTTTTGTCCTTGTAGCCATATTCCTTGATCTGCTGGACCTTGAGGTCGTTCGTGTATTTTGTTGGCGGCCTTATGGTCTTGGTCCACCCCGACACGCATATCGTCTGGTGAATGTTGTCCTGGGTCACATCCGGATTGGCGACACCGGGCGTTCGTTTTGGGTCTGGCAGATCACGGGTAAATGCTCCGATGCCCCAAACCAACAGCAACACCAGCAGCCCGAAGCTTCCGCTCTTTGTAATCATTCTCCCCTCCCATCTCTGCTGGCATGGCCCTGTACATCAGGCGCTTTCGTTAAGTACATACTTCCGAAAAAAAAGGACCCGCGAGGGTCCTTTTTAAAACAACTG
>Ga0080064_1005988_pt1 | contig 13591 bp, 16 predicted proteins | sample Subgrocontami54m_FD_69260 | JGI IMG/M metagenome (GOLD analysis project Ga0080064, IMG submission 69260) | Subsurface groundwater microbial communities from S. Glens Falls, New York, USA - GMW46 contaminated, 5.4 m (SPADES assembly) (version 2) ...
ACGGCAGGCGGCGGCAGTGGCGGCTTGATCCGGAATAGGAGCGGCAGCGCCTGTTCGCGCAGTTGCTGCGCGCCGCCGACGAAAACGAGCGGCAGCGAGGCGCCGTGCGGGAGGACCGCGCTGGCGCCGGCGATGTCCGTGAGTATCACCGGGTCGTAGGCGAGCGCTTCCACCATCAGCCGTTGCGGATCCACGATTTCGAACAGCACTTCACGCGCTTCCACGACCTGCCCGGTCACCGCGGATGCCGCGCTGATCACTCCCGATACCGGTGCGGCGAGGGCCTCGCGATGGCTGAGGCTTGCGCCGACCGCGGCTTTTCTCTCGGCGAGGCTGGCGAATTCCGCGCGCGCAGCATCGATCTCTTTCTGCGGCACGCTGCCTTCGAGCGCTTCGAGGCGCTTGACCTTTTTCTCGGTGAGCCCGTGTTGCGAAGTGATTTCCGCCAGTTGCGCGCGCTGGTTGCCGAGCTCGATCGAGTTGGCGACCGGCCTGATATAGGCGAGCACTTCGCCTTTTTTTACTCTTTGCCCCAGCGTTGCCAGACCGCGCGGTCCGGGCTCGATGCGTCCGGACTGGCTCGCCTGCACCCGCCCGCCGGCGTTGGGGTCGCTGATGATCCGGCCGTTCAGCTCGAAGCTTTGCGCAAGCTCGCCCATTTCGGCTGCGGTGGTGCGAATCCCGAGCTGGCGTTGCACGGCTTTCGGCATGAACACGCCGCCGTCGGCCAGCCTTCGCGCGGCGGCATTGTCGGTTCCGGCATCGCCGGGCGCGGGGCCACTGCTCGCCGTGCCGGGGCCTTTCTTGTCTTTGCCGGGGTCCTCGCTTGCGTGCGCGAAGTTGACCGCCGCCGCGGCCATCAGTACAGCCAGCGTGAACACTGCGGCCAGCCCCGCGATGGCAGCGCGCGAAGTTCTTCTGCGGCGCAGCAGCAACCACGCTGCGCCGAACACCGCGACCACGCCGCTTGCGATCCATACCAGCCATTCGGTCCAGCCGTGGACGTGGCTCGAGGCGTCCGGTGGCGGTGGAATGTTGAGCGTGCCGTTCAGCAAGTCCGCGCCATCAGCAGCCTGGATCGTGAACACTAGCGGATAGGGTCCCGGATTGGCGAACGCTTCTCCCGGCGCGGTATAGACGCCATCTGCGCCAGGCTGCGCGATGGCTTTGAATTCGCCGCTTTCGATTTCGATGCGGGCATTGGACACCGGCTCGTTGGTGGCGAAACGGTCGAGGTAGAGCGTGAGCTTGCCGTTTTCGAGAACCGCCACGAGCTCGAATGCGTCGGACTGCGCCTCGATGCGCGGCGCGAGGTTCGCGGATACGGCGGCAGGTGCCGCGCCGTGGTCGTGGCCTGCATCCGCCAGCGCGATCGCCGGCCATACGAGCAATATCAAATGGACCAACCACTTCATGGCAATACTCCCAATGCCTGATTGAGACGCGAGATGGCGCGCGCCGCTTCGAGCTTTGCGCGCGTGAACTGTAATTCCGCTTCGAAGCGTTCGTTTTCAGCGCGCAGCCGCGCGGTCAGATCGAGTTCACCGAGCGCGAAGGCTTTGGCCAACAGGCGCTGGGTATCGATGGCGAGCGTGTAGCGCGCTTCGGTCAGTCCTGATACGGTGCGCGCCTGCTCGAGTTCGCGCCGTGCGGCCTCCGCTTCGGCCGCCACTTTGGCGCGCTCCAGGCTGTAGACGGTGTGCGCTTCGATCAATTCCGCATTGGCGGCCGCGATGCGCGGCTTGTTGCGCGCGTCGGTTGCAAAGGGCAGCCGGAAGCGCAACTGCAGGGAATTGTGGAAGGGGTCGTCGAACGCGTTACGTTCGCGCCGCATGCCAAGCTCGAGTTCCGGGTTGCCGCGCAGGCTTTGCGCCGCCTGGCTGAGCCTGGCCTGGGTCGTGACGATAGCTCGTTGTGAAGGCGCCAGCAGCGGGTGCTCGTCAAGCGCGGCACCCGCCGGCGCGCTCATCTCTTCGCCGCCTGGCAGCGTGCTTACGCCGGTAAGAACGGCAAACGCCTGCTGCGCCCTGAATGCCTTGACCTCGGCTTTAGCCACGCCCGCGCGTGCCAACTGCGCGACGGCTTGCGCCTGGTTGAGGTCAACGCGCGCGAGATCGCCGGCTTTGACGCGGCGCTCGACATCGGCCGCGAGCGTCACCGCTTCCTGCACCTTGCGCCGCGCCAGCGCGAGTTCGTTTTCGGTGAGCCGCGCCTGCCAGTAGGCGTCCCGCACTTCACCAGCGATTTTGAGTTTGGCTGCTGTCAGGCCGGTGTCGTACTGGTCGCGCTCCGCGTTGACGATCGCGCCCTGCCGCTCCCGTTCTCCCGGCAGCCACAGCGGCAGCGCGAGTTCCGCTTCCCACTCGCGCACCCCGTCGTTGCCGTGCAGGAAGTCATTGCGATTGCCGAGCCGCAGGCTGGGTGGTTCCGGGAACGCCGCGCGCGCCGCTTCCTGTTTGGCGGTGAATTCTTCCGCGCGCGCGGGCCTAGCCTGGGCCGCGGGCTGACGTTCCCACGCGCGCTCGATCGCATCACGCAGCGTGCCGGCGGCCAGTACGGGCGGTGACAACAGCAGAAAAAATATGCACAAACTTCGACGCATGACGTCCCTATCGGTGGCAAGAAACAGGAAGGCGGTGTGCGAGGCGATCAGTCCGTGGGGGCTGGGCAACGCACGCAAGACTACTGTCGCGCGCAACTCGGTGAGCTGCGACGCTAAAGCCGCGTGAAAGGACTAGACGCGAGGAGGGCGCTGCGGTTGTTCGGGGATGTGTCCCAGAACGTATGTTGCGGAGAACAAGCTGCGCTCCGACCGGGACGCGGCCGGAAGCGTGGGGGCAACTACCGGAATCGCGAATGCGAAACCCGCACCGCAATGATCGGATCCGTGGTCACCCGCCAGGGACGGGTGCTCGTGCCCGGGCGCCGGTGCATCGTGATCGTGATGGTCGCCGTCATGCTGCGTGCGATCGGCCACAGCGGCGACTGACGTCGCAATGCCCTGTTTGCAGAGCGGCACCACGATTGCAGCGAGCGCCTGCACCGGCAGGACCGCGATCAACAGCACGAGCACGAATTGTTTAATTGCAGCAGACATGGCCGCGCATTCTAAAAGAGATTCATTCCAGCGCGCAAGGTTTTTCGACAACGCCGGCGTCAGAAAGTTAATCATTGAACCAATCAAGCTTCTTGCTGTCAGTCCGATGCGGTGAAGCAATTGTGCGCGCCCGATACCAACAAGCCGATGACCGGAAAATTACATTACATTTTTCCGGGCGGCGCTGTTCTCTGCACGGCATGAACTGTAAGGGCGCGCTCCTGATACCGAACTGACCGCCAGATTACGAATTTGTAATCTGCGATACACCCCAAGTCCTTTAAACTCCCCCAATTTTTTCAAATCGTGAACCATGCGAATTCTTGTCGTTGAAGACGAACCCAAGACCGCCGACTACCTGCGCCAGGGCCTGAGCGAAAGCGGCTATGTGGTGGACGTTGCCACCGACGGCATCGACGGGCGTCATTTGGCGCAGGAGAGCGAGTACGACCTTGTCGTTCTGGACGTCAATCTGCCGGGTGCAAATGGATGGAGCGTGCTGCAAAGCATCCGCAGCCGGGGGGGTACGCCGGTGCTCATGCTGACCGCTCGCGGATTGCTCAACGACAAGCTCAAGGGCTTCGACCTTGGCGCTGACGATTACCTGGTCAAGCCGTTTCAGTTTCCCGAACTGCTGGCTCGCGTGCGTAGATTGGTGCAGCGTGGTGCGCTGACAATTGCGCCCGATGTGCTTCGTATCGCGGACCTGGAGCTCGATCATCGCCGCCATCGGGCGCTTCGCAGCGGCACGCGGATCGATCTCACCGCCAAGGAATTCACGTTATTGCGCTTGTTCATGCGGCGTACGGGCGAGGTCCTGACGCGCGCACAGATCGCGTCGCTGGTATGGGACATGAATTTCGACAGTGACACCAACGCGGTGGAAGTCGCGATTGGGCGGCTGCGGGCAAAGGTTGACGGATCTTTCGGGCGCAAGCTCATTCACACCGTCCGTGGGGTGGGTTACGTCCTGGAAGAGCGCGCATGAAGCCCGCAAGCTTGTCCCTGCGGCTGGCGGTCTGGGTGGGCGCGCTCGGTACGTTGTTGGTTTGCGCGGTGATCGGCTTCTCTTATCTCGCCTTGGTACAGCAACTCAATAGCCAGTCGCGCGAGCATTTGCGCGGCAAACTCGAACAAGTCAAGCATGCTCTGATTGAGGAACCCGGCGTGCGCGCAATCAGTGCCGACGCGCACGGGCTCAACGATCTGCTGATCGGCCACGACGAACTGCACCTCGCTGTATCCCGGCCGGGGTCGGACGTGGCGCTCGCAAGCTTCAGCGCAATTGCGAGGGAGTCCTTGCCTCGAGTTCGCCGCGAGATCGGACAGGATCCCTACGTAGATTGGCACGCTGGCGACGGCAGCAGATTGCTTTCGCTCGTCGCGCAGGGCAAGGTGCGAAATGGGGAAACGGTTGCTGTCGTCGTAACGGTCGACCGCCGTGCCGATGACAAGCTGCAGGCCGCGTTTCTTCGCACTTCGCTTCTGGCCCTTCCGATCGCGCTCGCCCTGGTGGTGGTGGGCGCCTGGTGGATTGCGCGGCGTGGCTTGAAACCGCTGTTCCGGTTGCGGCAAGCCGTCACCTCCGTGACGACCCGCGACCTTTCGTATCGCCTTACGGAAAATGGACTCCCGGCGGAATTGCGTGAGGTGGCTGCTTCGTTCAACAGGATGCTCGAACGCCTTGAAGACGGCGTGTCCCGCCTGTTTCAATTCTCCGGCGATCTGGCTCACGAGATGCGCACCCCGGTCTCGAATCTGCTCGGCAAGACCCAAGTGACGTTATCGAAGGCCCGCTCGGCTGCCGAATACCGTTCGGTGCTGGAATCAAATGCCGAAGAATTGGAACGTCTCGGCCGCTTGGTGAGCGACATGCTTTTCCTGGCCCAGGCCGAGCATGCACAGGCCGCCCTGCAGCGGGAGGCGGTGGACCTGAAACAGGATGCCGCGCGCGTGGCGGAATTCTTCGAGCCGGTGGCCGAGGAACGGCAAGTCACCGTCCATGTCGACGGCGCGGGCGTTATCCAGGCTGATCGGCTCATGATCCGGCGCGCCATTTCGAATCTGCTGTCGAACGCGATTCGGCACACGCCGCGAGGCAGGTCGGTCACGGTGCGGATCGCGGAGACCCCTGATGCGGGCGCGACAGTGTCTGTTTCAAATTCCGGCGAAAGAATCTCACCGGAGCACTTACCCCGTCTGTTCGAGCGCTTCTATCGAGCCGACCCCGGCCGTTCGCGCACCCAGGGAGGAACCGGCCTGGGACTGGCGATTGTGAAGTCCATCATGAAACTGCATGGAGGGAACGCAAACGCCGAAAGCGGGCCCGGCGGTATAACGAGCTTCCATCTTGTCTTTCCGAACCGGGCGCAATATGACCAACCGCGCAATTAAATGGTGATCCGGAAGCGCGTCAGTACGGGAACGGCACCCCGATTCCCGCCGCACGCAATTGTCCTTCGTCCGGTCCCCAGCCTGCGCAGCAATCCGCCAGCCTGCCGTTGACGACGACGGCGGGAACGCTGCGGATGCCGTATCGCTTCGCCTTCGCAGCGGCATCCGGTTGGTGCATGTCGAGGATCTCGATTTCGCACGACGGGCAGGCGATGCGATTGATGAGCGCGACCGTGTCTTCGCATACCGCGCAGCCGGCGCTGAATACTTCGATCTTCCGGGTTGTGGCCATGGATTTCTCCTTTTAATGCACTCCCGCTTTTGCCTGACTCCCTGATTCGACGCACGCCGGGCATGGCAGCATCGGTGATGTTTTCCGGCGCATGCTGATGAGAATCGCGATGACCAGCAGGCCGATGCCGGCGGTATTGAGCCAATCCAGTTCAAAAGTGAACTTCCCGAGCAATACGATTGCCGCTGCCGCGACGCCTGTCATCAGGGCGATCCAATGCCCGGTGCGCCTTGCATGAAATGCCAAGGCCCCAAGCGCTACCGCCAGAAAGGTCAACGTGAGCGGCAGCAAATAGGGTGTGTAGTCGAAGAATTCCAGTCCCAGCGCGCTCAACAGCGCCGCATAGGCCGGCAGGCATAAAGGACACGTCAGTTTCGGCAACAGCGCGGTGCCGATCGCCGGCAATGACGCAACCGTCGCTTGCCAGCGGCTCCGGCCAACGACCCCGTGTTTTCCCGTCGCAGCGTCCTTGAGCAACGCCGCACAGATCAAATCGAGCGGCGGCGTTGCTCGCAGGATGCCGCCGCTATCACTGTAGACGCGGCAGGCGTGGGTGCCGGCTGCCGGGCTGATCCCGGCAATATCCTTGCCGTCGACCAGGATGGTTGGCGAGCCAAAGTCACGGACATGATCAGGGCTTTCCAACGAGCTGCGCTCCCATTCCTGCCATCTCGCGGAAACGCCGGTTCGGGCAAACGCCTTGATCAGCAGCGAGCGCGTTGCGGCAACATTCGGGCAGTCGGCGTCATAGATTAGCTCGACGTTCATCTTCAGAGCCTCTCGCTTTCAAGCGCTTCCAGAATCGGACATTCGCTGGTCGGCCCTTGCCCTTTGCAGGCGATAGCGAGCCTGCCTAATGCGTCCTTGATACGCTGCAACTCTTCGATCTTGTCATTCACGGTTGCGATCTTCTGGCGGGCGCGCTTACGAATATCCCCGCAAGTCGTGCCCGGTTGCATCCGTAACGACAGCAACTCTTCAATCTCCCCGAGAGAGAATCCCAATGCCTGCGCCTGCCGGATAAACCGCAGCCGGCGAATCGCCTCATCTGAATACTTCCGGTAACCCGATGCGGTGCGCGCAGGCTTGGGCAGCAGACCCCGCCGCTCGTAGTAGCGGATAGTCTGGACCCTCACGCCACCTCGCTCGGCAACCTTGCCGATCGTCAGTAATTCCGGATTTCGCATGTCAGTTTTACCTGGGATGCGCGTACTATAAACCCTGTACCTGAGTATAGAGTCAAGCGTATTGATGGGTACGGTCTGAGGGTAGTTCGCAGCGAACTGGCGGATGGTAACAGGGTCGGCCAAAATTCGCCCCGGCTGTAACCGAATGCTGCAACACGACGAATAGGGAGTGAAGACCGAGTGAGCGCCGCGCGACCGATGAGAACCGATGCGACTAACCCCGCAATGCTTTGAAAGGAGCCATCAATCATGTTTGCCCGAATTCTTGCCCTGTATATCTGGCTGGCCGCGCTCGCCGCCCTCCCTGTCTTTGCCCAAAGCCAGCCGTCCGGGCTCGCCAAAGCCACCTTCGCCGCCGGCTGCTTCTGGTGTACGGAGGAGGCGATGGACAAGGTTCCCGGGGTAATTTCGTCCACTTCCGGCTACATGGGCGGAAACAAAAAGAACCCGACCTACCAGGAGGTATCCTCGGGCGCCACCGGCCACACCGAGGTGGTGCAGGTGGTGTACGACCCGAAGAAGGTGAGCTACGAGCGGCTGCTCGAGCAATTCTGGGTGAACCACGATCCGACGGTGAAGGACCAGCAGTTCTGCGACGTCGGCTCGCAGTACCGGCCTTCGATTTTCTGGCACGACGAGGAGCAGAAGCGTCTGGCCGAAACCTCGAAGGCCAGATGGGACAAGGCCAAGCCCTTCAAGCAGCCGATCCTGACGCCGATCGTAAAGGCGGGCGAGTTCTGGCCGGCGGAGGACTATCACCAGGATTACTACCGGAAGAACCCAGTGCGCTACAAATTCTACGTCAACGGCTGCGGCCGCTACGCGCGGCTGGACCAGCTCTGGGGCAAGCTCAGAAAGTAAGGTAAGGGCACATGTTCGCCGACGCGCAGGGACGTTACAACCTGGAAACCATTGCCCCGGCGAATACCCGGGGCGCACGCGCCACATTCACGTCAGGGTGCGGGCGTCGGGTGGCCGCGTTCTGACGACGCAACTGTACTTTCCCGACGAGCCCGGCAACCGCTCCGATGGCATCTACCGCCGCGAGCTGACGATGCAGGTCGCGCGCAAGGGCGCAGAGCGCGACGCGCGATTCGACTTCGTCGTCGCGGCTTAGCTCAACCACGGTCGAGAACGCGCGCTTCACGCAGTAGCCCCAGTTGCGAAACGAGGGCGGCTGCAGTCGTGCGCGGACCCGTTCAACGCCGGCTTTGTTTTAAAGTCATCTCGCGCTGTGTTTCGCGGACGCCCGGCGGCCATGATGATTTGATGTAGGCCAGCACCGCCCAGATCTCTGCATCGGAAAGCGTCCCGCTGAAAGCGGGCATGTCGCTCTGATACCCCGGCGGTGCGTACTTGCCGGGGACCAATCCGTATTTAGTCATGCCAAATAGCATGGCGTCCGGGTGATGCCATGTGTGCCCGGACGCGTCATGCGGCGGCGCGGGCATGCGGCCGCTCGGGAGCTTCTCCTGCCAGTTCGGTGGGCCTTCAAGGCGCGCGCCATGGCACGACGCGCAGTGCTGTGCATACACTGACTTGCCGCGTGCGACCTGCTGGCTGTCGTCGGGATCGGCTGGAGATTTTTCTCCGAAACACAGCGCTGCCGTGACCGCGACGACAAGGAAAGCGAATGCCAGACCCAGCAGTCCCAGGCCGATCTTGTTGCGCGTCTCAGATGTCATTTTGAATCCATACCCCTAGCTCCTTGTGCGGTTTGGATACGCCGCAAGCCCGAACCGGCATCGGCCCAGCGCGTGCGGTCTGAGGGTAGTTCGCAGCGAACTGGCGGATGGTAACAGGGCCGGCCAAAAGTCTCACTGGCCGGTTTTTTCACCCCGGCTGTAACTGAATGCTGCAACACGACGAATAGGGAGTGAAGACCGAGTGAGCGTCGCGCGGGGCGCGATGCGCTCAATGGCCCGCTGGACGACGAGCTCGACGTGCTTGCTGCCCCCGACACTGAGGTGGCCGATGCGCGGCGTGACCGATGAGAACCGATGAACTGATCGCTATGCTCGCAAACGGCACGGATGCCGTCGAACCTCATGCGCTGCGGCGCCGCTACAGGCTAGCGCTGGGCTGGGGCGCATGCGGAACCACGCTGCTGATGGCGATTATGCTCGGCGTGCGGCCGGATCTGGCCGCAGCCGCGCGACTACCGATGTTCTGGGTGAAGCTGGCGTTTCCCGCAGTCCTTTTTGCTGGCGCGCTGCTCGCGACACTACGGCTGTCGCGTCCGGGTGTGCGGCTCGGCGGTGTGTCTGCAGCGATTGCCGCGCCGGTCCTGGCGCTGTGGCTGCTTGCGGCCGTCGTACTGCTCGGCGCCGCGCCCGGAGAGCGCGAAAAATTAGTCTTCGGCGATACTTGGGCGTCCTGCCCGTTTTACATCGCGATTCTGTCCGTACCGCTGCTCGGCGCGCTGCTGTGGGCGATGAAGGGGTTTGCACCGACGAGGGTCGCACTTGCCGGCGCCGCCGCCGGGCTGCTCGCGGGGGCGGGCGGCGCGCTGGTCTACGCGCTGTCCTGCACGGAGATGGCAGCGCCGTTCATCGGCATCTGGTACCTGCTCGGTATGCTGATCCCGACGGTCCTTGGTGCAATGCTAGGCCCGCGGCTACTACGCTGGTAGACAAACGAAAAAATGGGAGCGGCGTTACTCCGACCCCGATGGACCTGCGAGCAAGGGATGCCATGCGCGTATCGTATTAACTCGACACTACTGATTTCGCAGGAGCGAACCGCATCATCTGCTGATGCCGCATCATCTGCTCCATCATCATCTGCATCATGTCCATGCGGCGCTGCATGAAATCCTGTTGCTGCTTCGGATCCATGCCCGCCATTGGATTTCCGCCCATCATCCGGCCGCCGCCCATCATGCCCGGGCCCATGGCGCCTTTCTCGCGGCCGCCACGCTCGAGATCACTAGGGCCATATATCGACCGATGCGTAGCTTGGTCAGCATGGTCGGGGACTCTTTTTCGCAATGCAATCGGTAGTTGCCATTATTTCCGAGTGCCGGACGGTCAAATCCTCAACGGCCTGTTGCGTTTGATCCGCCATGTTCGAACCGTCGCGATTGTCCGCAGAGCCATGACGGCGACAACAAGACCGGTAAAGGGCCACTGCAGCGGGTTTTGCGCTGGCAGGGGGCGGTCAAAATGCAGGAAGTGCATGAACAGGAAATACGCGGTGTGAGCCACGACGAGTATCCACAGTACATACGCGCCGCGCTGAACAAATTTCCAAACGCTGCCGCCAAGGCATCGCACGGCATAATCGTTAGATGTCATCAAAAGAATCGCTCCGTAGGCCAACGCCACTATGCCGAGCACGTTCGCAAGTCCGAAGCCATGTTTGGCCATCACGTAGCCACCCAGAATCGGATGCGCGAGAAGCCCGACCAAGCGTGGAAAGCCCCATGCAATCCAGCCATCGAGAACGAGGAGAAAATGGATGGTGCCGAAACCGACGGCGTGGATTCCCAGCTCGCGCCGCCATGGAACGAGCCAGCCCCAGGTGTTCCGGAGCCTGACAACCGGCCCGATCATCATCGCGGCGGTAAGCAGTACCAGTGAAGCATCGGCAAAAGCCCGGTTCCAGCGATGAATGGGAGCCCACTTCGAATGTACGTCCAGGAACAGATAGGTCAGCAGCAGCCCCAGGAGCAGAACCACGCAGTGCCTTGAGAGTGTTTGATTCGCTTTCATTTGGAAAAGCCGCCCTGTTTGCGTTGCTCGAGATCCCGGTCCCGCAGCACGCGTCCGCGTTGATTTTTCTCCTGCGCGCGCAGGAAGCCGTAATTGACTAGGTCGCCGAGGTCGAAGCGGAACCGCTTGGCCGTGGATACTTTGCGCGCCAGTTGCGCCAGCTCGTCGCGGTTGAGCGGCTGCCGGCGGGGCAGCGCAAGCAGGATGATGTTGCCGGCCCCCTGCACGTCCAGGATGAACAGCTCGTCGAACACTTCCTGGTAGGTGCGAACCATGGAGTCGTAGAGCGGATTGGAATGACGCCCCCAGACGTTGCCGATCACGACGCCACCCGGCTTGAGGGCCCGCCGCACGGCCCGCAGGAACTCCTGCGTGGTCAGGTGCGCAGGTATGCTGTCGCTGCTGAAAGCATCCAGGAAGATCACATCATAAGGCTGCCGCGACTGCTCGATGAACCGTCTCCCATCAGCCACATGGGCACGCATTAATTCGTCTTCGCGAAAACCTAAAAACTTCTTCGCTATGTCCACCACTTCGGGATCGATGTCTACTGCGTCTAACGTCGCGTCCGGATAATGCTTGCGAAGGAACATCGGCAGCGTGCCACCGCCGAGCCCGACGACCAGCATACGGCGCGGTTCTTCGCTGAGCGCGAGCCCGACAAATGCAGTTCGCGCATAGGGCAGTCCGATGTAGTCCGGATCGCCCGGCTTGACCAAGCTCTGGCGCGCCCCGTTTCTGCCGAAACGCAGCACGCGCAAGCCGTTATCGTCTTCCATAATAACGATCGTGCCGAACAGCGAGGGCTTTTCGTACAGAACCTTCTCGTCCGCACGCGCCAGCGCGGCCAGCACTACGAAGGCGAGCAGTGCGGCGTGTAACAGCAGACGCATGACTAAAAACTTTCTGTGGTTATATTGCTCGTCGTGCCGGTTCGTCGGTATTTCCACAAGGTTAAATTTAACCATCGGCGCGTCATTTTCGTTGAATTCTCAGTGGCGCTGCGTTGTTGGCTGCTCATCCAATTGTGGACAATATCGGGAAGGTTTTGAACAACCACAGTGCGAGTACCATGAGCTGCCCGGTTATCATAGCGATCCCCATGATTACCATCACGACACCTGCCCCGACTTGGAGATACCATCCGGTGCGCCGCATCGACCCCAATCGTTTCAAGAGCTGCTCCGAAAACACAGCGGTTGCCAAGAACGGAACGCCTAAGCCGAGCGAGTAGGCGCTGAGCAGCGAGATTCCGTTCGAAGCCGTAGCCGATATGGCACTTAGCGTGAGGATCGCACCCAACACCGGCCCGATGCACGGCGTCCACCCAAACGCGAACGCGAGCCCGAGCAGATAGGCGGCAAGCGGACGGGCGCCTCTGATTTTTGTGTGAAAGCGCAGATCGTGTTGCAGCCAACGCAGCTTTAATACTCCGACCGTGAACAATCCGAATATGATCACGATGATCCCGCCGACTATGTTCGTCTCATACCGGTATCGGAGCAGCAGTTGCCCGAGCACGGTGACACTCGCTCCTAATGAGATGAATACCGTTGAAAACCCAAGCACAAAACACAGGCTCAGTCCCAGCGCCGATAGCCGGTGTGCATCATGTTTCATGTGATGATTGGTGTTTACCAGCGTGTGGCCGGTGACATACGAAATATAGCCGGGCACCAGCGGGAGCACGCAAGGCGATAGGAAAGAAACGATCCCCGCCGAGAAGGCGGTCAAAGCACCGAGGCTGGATATCTCGCTCAAGGGATTAATCTTTCCAACGCTTGACGCGTTGATCCGGCGCCGAAGCGCCCAAATAGCCCTGGATCACCGTGACCACCTCCGGGCTGTCCCATTCGGCGGGGCCGATTTTTCTGCCAATTTCCCTGCCTTCGCTATCGATCAGCAGCGTCGCGGGCACGCCGTTGACGCCGAGTGCCAGTGACGCTTCGCCGTTTTGATCAATATAGACGCGCAGTGACTTGAGGCCGATTTCTTCGTAGAACGTGCGAACAATGGACGGGCCGCCGCGGTCGATGGAAAGCGCAACGACTTCGAATTCCGGGCCACCGAGCTTGGTTTGCAGGCAGTCGAGAGAAGGCATTTCTTTCCGACAGGGCGGGCACCAGGTCGCCCAGACGTTGAGAAGTACCACTTTGCCACGATAACTGGAAAGCTTCACCGGGCGCCCGTCGCCGTCGCTGAAACCGACGTCAGGCAGTTCGCGAGGCTCACGCAGCAGATTCAGACTCCCCGCCTTCCCAACCGCGGAGATTTCTGGTGGAGCAAGCGGCTCGGGAACGCGACGGATGTAAAGGCTGACCGCGGAACCAATCACGATCGCGAGCACCACGGTTGCAAGTTCGACCCTTGTCATTTGCGCAACTCTCGAATCAGCGGAAGGACCGTCTCCTGCAGCAATTGGGGCGTCAACTGGCCGATCACCTTGTAGGCGATGCGCCCGGTTTTGTCGACAACAAAGGTTTCGGGTACACCGTAAACACCCCAGTCGATGGCTACCCGACCATCGATATCAGCACCTGTCCGCGTATACGGGTCTCCCAGCTCGTTTAACCATTTTTCAGCGTCGGCGGGACGGTCTTTGTAGTTCAGGCCATAAACTGCCACGATGCCTTTATCCCGGAGGTCCACTAACAACGGGTGTTCCAAACGGCAGGGGACGCACCAGGATGCGAACACGTTGACCAGCGATACCTCGCCCTTGAGGTCGGCGCTGGAAAGTCCCAGCGCTCGGCCCTGCACCGGCGGCAGGCTGAATTCCGGCACCGGCTTGCCGATGAGCGGTGATGGTATTTCACGCGGCTTCAGAGTGAGGCCGACCGCGAGGAAAACGCCCACGACCAGAACAACCGCAAACGGCACCAGCGCCATAAGCCGCGAGCCCCGGCGC
>Ga0080064_1005998_pt1 | contig 13567 bp, 21 predicted proteins | sample Subgrocontami54m_FD_69260 | JGI IMG/M metagenome (GOLD analysis project Ga0080064, IMG submission 69260) | Subsurface groundwater microbial communities from S. Glens Falls, New York, USA - GMW46 contaminated, 5.4 m (SPADES assembly) (version 2) ...
ATCGATGTTGTCGGGACCGGGGGGGATGGACTGGGTACGTTTAACATTTCTACGGTAACATCCTTTGTCGTTGCCGGAGCGGGAGTAACGGTTGCGAAGCACGGCAATAGCTCCGTCTCAAGCCAGAGCGGAAGTGCCGATGTGTTGACTGCGCTTGGTGTGAATGTTCAACTCTCACCGGAAAAAGTTCAGGCGTGCATCAACACTGTTGGACTCGGTTTCATGTTTGCACCGACGTTTCATCCTGCGATGAAGGCTGTTGCGAAAGCTCGCGCTGAACTTGGTGTCCGAACCATCTTCAACATGTTGGGTCCACTGACAAACCCGGCTCGCGTAAAGCGTGCACTCATCGGAACGTTCGATCCATTAGTAGCAACAAAGCTTGCGGGAGTTCTGAGTCGCTCACAAATGAAACGGGCGTTCGTCGTGTACAGTGAAGATGGCATGGATGAAATAGCGCTTTCGAGTGAGACGAATCTGTTTGAGATCGTTGGAGCCTTCGAGCCATCACGCAAGAAAATCTCGCCGAAGGATTTTGGTTTTGAGGTGCAACCGCTCACTTCAATCAAAGGCGGGACGAAAGAAGAGAATGCAACCATTACGCTGCGAGTGTTGAACAAAGAACAAGGACCGCAGCGTAACGTTGTGGTGATGAACTCTGCGGCTGCAATCTATGTTGCAGGTAAGGCGAAACAATTGGATGAAGCAAAGGAGATGGCGATGAAAGCTATTGATTCAGGAAAGGCTCTTGCAAAATTGCACCAACTTGTCGAGTTTACAAATCGAGTATGAATGTTCTCGAAGAGATTCTTGAGCACAAACGTTCAGAAGTAAGGGCGAAGAAAAAAGTTGTTTTCCAGCGTGAGTTAGAAGAAAGAGAATTGTTTTCCTTCAGACGTTTGTCCTTGGCTCGAGCACTTCGCAGAAGAAAGCCTGCAATTATTGCAGAAGTGAAGAAAGCGTCGCCATCCAAAGGAGTTATTCGGGCAGACTTCAATGCGCTTGCGATCGCTCGTGAGTACACACAGAATGGTGCGACTGCGCTTTCCGTGTTGACGGATGAACAATTCTTTCAGGGAGATCTGCGATTCATCGAGCGGATGAGAAAGTTTGCAATGATTCCGATTCTCCGCAAAGATTTCGTCATTGACTCTTATCAGTTGTATGAGACGAAGGCGTATGGTGCTGATGCCGTGTTGTTGATTGCGGCCGCACTTGACCGTTCTCAGCTTGATGACTTGTTCGCCGAAGCAACAGCAATTGACCTTGAGTGTTTGATCGAAGTTCATTCCAAAGAAGGGATTGAGACGCTCGACTTTGCCAAAGTCAGTCGGGCGGCCCGCCGGAGGGGTCAGTCCGGCGATCGCTTGACCCCGAGGAAGATCGTGTGTCTCGGCCCGCCTTTCTTCAGGCGGGCGCGCACCCGCACCACGTCCACGTCAAACCCGTGGTAGCGGAGGCGCTGTTCGAACTTCCGGTCCTCCCAGGCAGACCAGACCGCCAGCGTCCCTTGCGGGCGGAGTGCGGCATGCGCGGCCGCAACGCCGCTGTTGTCGTAGAGTCCGCCGTTCGCAGCGGCCGTAAACGCCGCCGGGCCGTTGTCCACGTCCAGGAGAATCACGTCGAATCGACCGGGGTTCGCACGCAGCGTGAACCCCACGTCTGCGACCTCAATCCGAACACGCGAATCTCTGAGCGGGTGCGCGGCCAGCGCGGCGAGCGGTTCCCGGTTCCACTCGATCACTGCCGGCACGAGCTCAGCGACGGTGACGATGGCGTCGGATGGGAGCAGGTCGAGTACCGCGCGCAGCGTGAACCCCATGCCCAGCCCACCGACGAGCACGCGCGGCCGATCCATCGATCGCGCGTCGCCGCACGCCAGCGTGGCCAGCTCCTCCTCTGAGCCATGCATGCGGCTCGACATCAGCGGCTTGCCGTTCGCCAGCATCACATACTCATCGTCGCAGCGCGTCAGCCGCATGTCGGTGCCATCAGGCGTGCGCGTCTCGCCGAGGAGTTCCCAGGCCTTCATGCGGCTATGCTGGCCCGGCACCGCGCTGCCATCGTGAATTCCAGCTCCGGCTTTTGGAGATCACCGGGCTGTGCCGGTCGGATGTGTTACGTGGACGTCCGCCGGACGTTCTCCGCGCGAGGACCTTTTGGTCCCTGCCCGACGTCGAACTCGACGCTGTCACCCTCACGCAGATCCTCGAGGCCCTCGCCATATACCGCACTCTGATGGAAAAAATATTCGTTCCCGGCATCATCCTTGATGAATCCAAACCCTTTATCCACTCGCAGCGTTCTGATTTTTCCCGTCATCATTCCCTCCGATGCGCTGACATGCATTGTGTACCAAGAAGCAGTTCGCCCGGGCAAACGCGCGGGGCGAGGCTATCGCCGGATCGCTCCCGCACAATCGTTCCTGTAAATCGAGACGGCTGGCAAGTCGCGCTCTCGGTTGAGCTAGCCCCACGGTTGGCGCGCAGGTTGCCGATTTTATCGGAGATGGGCGTCCTTCAAGGATGGCTTTACGATACGTAGCCATCAGGCATCCCGTTCAAGGCCAGCCAAGAGGTCACGCATCCCTTGCTGGCGCTGCTGGAACTCGCGGCATCGCCCTTGGTGATATCCGCGGCCGAGGTCTCAGGATATGAATCGAGCCGATGTGGAAGTGATCGTCCGTTCCGTCATGCGCGAGTACGGAATCCAATCGGAGATCCGGCATGTCGCCTTATTCGCACGAGAGTGGAAGATCGAGCTCGTCAACATTGACGGTGTGACAGAAACGCTGACCATTTTCGACGGTTCGCCGCAGAACTTTCGCCGGTCGGTCATGGCAGCGCTTGATTTGGAGGTGTAGTCAGCGGAGGTTGCGGAGGAAACAGGTTCACACGGAGCCACGGAGGCACCACGGAGGATCCGCTGGATCGAACTAGGATCGACAGATGAAGTCATCGAGTGCTCTTGTTGTGGGTCTCATCCTGGCGAGCCTTCTCTCTGCGTGCAGCTCACCTACGTCTCCTTCGGCGGTGTCAGGCGTTCCGTTCTCGACCACGGATCTCCGGGTCGGCACGGGCGTGAAGCCACCGCTGGCAAGACGGCGACGGTCAACTACACAGGCTGGCTTTATAGCGCGACGGCCACAGAGAACAAGGGCACGCGCTTCGATGGCGGCACCTTCACCTTCGTCGTGGGCGGCGGCAGCGTGATTTCCGGCTTCAATGCCGGTGTTACCGGCATGAAGGTCGGCGGCCTGCGGCGCGTGGTCATCCCGCCCAGTCCGGGGTACGGCTCAACCGGATCCGTTGCGATCCCGCCGAACGCCACGCTGGTGTTCGACCTCGAGCTCTTGAGCGTGCAGTAGCGACACGATTTCGCGCGAGGTCGGATGGCTAGGGCAGCGGAGTTCGGCCTGGTCGCAGGCGGTGCCCGGCCACCAAGTCCGCCATCTCGACGAGGGGCGCCCACGGCGTGTTGCCGTCAGGTGCCGAGGACGATGAGCAGAAGTTCCGATTCAGCGCGCCGGCACGTGTCGCAATATCTGCCCGTCGAGAGCGTGTCCCCATTCACTTCCGACCCAACGATCGCGGCACAGCGCTGGCAATGCTGCACGACCGACGATGCTACACTTGAACGAGCGTCAACGTGCCGTGTTGATCGAGGCGCTGCCAGATACTGCGAACGTCACGGCAGGCGGCTTGTTGTTCGGGCAGTTCGTGAGCGACCGTCCGTTCTCGGTTCTCCTGGCGCTCGTCGGCTTAGCCTCGTGGGCTGCGCTTCTCGTGCTGAGCCTGTTCCTGTCGCGGAGGCATATATGACCGGCGTCTACATCATGCTGGGCGGCATGGTCCTCTTTGCGGCGTTCTTCGCGCTGGTCGATCTGCTCGACGAGCGGAGGCACCGACAACCGCCTGCCTCCCCTCCGCAGCAGCCGTAACGCTCAGCGCATCGGTAGCCAGAACGACGTCTTGATGACGAAAGTAGTTACGGCCCGTGCCCATGCCGCCTCGATCGATCGCGCCGCTGCCGCGGGCAATTGGGATGCGGTCAAGACGTCCTCCGCTGCCTCAACCAACTGTGCCAGAATCGCCACGGCGCGTACCGCGCGCGGCAACCCGACGGCACGTTCCGCATCAAGCCGGGTTCGTTCTAGCTCAGAGATCACTTGCGTTAACCACGAAGGCCACGAAAACCACGAAGAAAATTTCGTGTTCTCCGTGTATATTTTGTGGTTCATATATCGGTGGTCACTGAGAGGCGACCGCATCACTGGTGGAGCAGCCCTTTTCAGGGCTGCTGTCGTTCGCAGTACGTAGGCCGGGTCCTTGGAGCCGGCAGATAATCGAACAGGTCCGGTGGAGGCAGAGCGATGGCAATTTCACGACGTGACGCAGTGCGGATCTCAGGCTCGACGCTGGCGGGATTATCGCTGGGAGTGGCGCAGGGCGACCTGCTCGCCCAGGCGCCCGCGCCGGCCGCAGCGCAAACGCAGAAGCCGCCGGAGCCCTGGCCCGACACGCTCGTCGAGCGGCCGCTGCGCGCAGGCTTCCCGGCGCCCCTTCCCCTCAACGCCGACGGCTCGGCTCCGGAACATCCGGCATCCGCCGCCGGCCTCATCACCGACCCGCTCATGTGGCGCACGCCAGATCGGACAGCACCCGCCATCGAGTACGACTTCCAGAAGTTGGCGGTCAAGGTGGACACGCGCGGGCTCGGGAAGCTCGCCGGCACGCTGCGCTTTGCGGATCTCGAGAAGCTCCCGCGCGTCTCGCACACGTTCCTGATGCAGTGCGGCGCTCCCAATCCCCGCGGCATCGTCACCTGGACCGGCGTCCGCTTCAGCGACGTCGCCGACATGCTGGGCCTCGTGCCCGGCGTGCACTACTGCCGCTTCGTCGCCTCCGACCGCCACTACGTGGACGAGCCGATGACGACGCTGCGGCACCCGCAGGTGATGCTGGCTTGGCTGATGAACGGCGCCCCGATTCCCCCGAAGCACGGCGCGCCGCTCCGGCTGATCGTGCCGTTCCGCTACGGCAACCGGAGCATCAAGGCCATCACGGAGATCGCCTTCGGCACGCCGAGTCTCCCGATGCCGCCGCTGCCAGCCTGAGAGGGTTTCAGGGATTCGTCCGATCACGTCCAGCCGGAGCGCGTCCACCGGCGCGTCGCGAACTTCAAAGCGATGTCGCCATTCAGCGCTTCCCCATGAACGCGAGGATCTCGTGCGCGACGAAGATCTGGTCGCGCTTACGCCCTGTCACTTCGCGCAAGCCACCGTTCTCCGTGAGGCTTCCGGATGTTCGCCGATGCCGCCGCCGGCGTGATCTTCAGCGTCTGCGCCGTCGTCGTCATCGTGATCGACGGCGAGACGAACAGGTTGTCGATGAGCCGTTGCAGGACGCCGAACGAGCGGGCGGACCGGAACTGATTGTGATACCGCTCGCGCAGCGCCAGTAGCGTGTCCGTCTGCTCGAGGCTCTCGCTCGCCGATTCTTCAACGCCCGTCAGGAAGAACCGGATCCACTCGAGCCATGCGCCCTTCTGGCTGACCGCCAGCAGGAGGTCCATGTACGCCTTGCGGTGTCTCTCCAGGTAGGCGCTCAGATACAGGACCGGTTCCTCGAGGCGCTTCTCACGCACGAGCAATAGCGGCAGCAGCAGCCGACCGATTCGGCCATTGCCGTCGCGGAAGGGGTGGATCGCCTCGAACTGGTAGTGGGCGACGGCGAGCTTGACGAGGAGCGGCAGTCTTTCGTCGCGCGCGTGCAGCCGCCGCTCGAACGCGTTGAGGCAGTCGCGCATTGCGCCGGGAGGCGGAGGCACAAAGCGCGCGTCGCCAATCGACGCCCCTGGCGAGCCGATGAAGTTCTGCACGTCACGAAACTCGCCGGGGCGGTCCTGTCCGCCGCGCACGCCTTTCATTAGCACCCCGTGTCGTCGATTCGGAATTCCACGTCAGGCACGCCCTTCGCGGCCGAGGACGATGGTAGGATCCGGTGTCCCGCTGGATCCCGAAATTCGCGAGGGATTCGGCGCCATGACGCATACCGAAATGGAAGAAGCCGTCAATAACTCCGACCGGCGGCTGCTGACCTCCGCGACGCGCTCCACGAGCTCACGCGGCGGCTCGAAGCAAAGGGCGTCATCTAAGGGCGTCCACCCATCCCGCTCACACGCGAAAACACTTTCATCACCTCGTCGCCCCCAGCCTTCGCTCAGTAGGTGAATCCACACTCCCGATTGGGATAGAGGCGCACGTGTTTCTGGACGAGCGCACTGCGGTTGCCCGCCGTGTCGAGCACCTGCAGTCCGATCTCTAGTCGAAGGTAGGGTTCGCCCTCCGGGCCGACGCCCCCGACGCCGGTGGCGAGAAACGCGCACTTGCTGGACGTCTGCGGCTTGGTGCCCCAATCCGCAGTCGTGTGTCCAAGCTGATTGGTGCCGACGGTGTAAGTCCACGCCCACCTGTCGACGAACCCTGACGAGCCTCGGCCGTCGAGCACGCAATCAAGTTCATCCAGATTGGGGAGGAGCACGCACGCGTCCAACCCTCTGCTCGGCGACCGCACCACGAACGACGCCGTGAGCGGCGGAGGAGTCACGGTCAACACGGTCGACTGCGTGGTTCCCGCGAACGCCGCCACAATCACCACCGACACCGCGCTGGTGACGGTGGACGTATCAACGAGGAACACACTGCTCGTCAGTCCCGCAGGAACCGTCACGGTCGCGGGAACCCTGGCCACGCTGGTGTCGCTGGTCGAGAGCGACACGACGGCCCCGCCGAATGCCGCCGGCGAGGCGAGGAGGATCGTGCCCTCCGGTCGGGTCTGGCTCTGCACACTTGCCGCGGTCAGTGACACGGTGAACGGTGCCGCATTCCCTGCCTGGGCCGGTGGTGGCGTCGTCTGTGTGATTGGGGTTGTCGTGGCAGCAACCGGCGTCGGTGCAGTGGGCGCGCCCGCGCCTCCGCCGCAGCCTGTTGCCAACCCGGTCATGGCGATGAGCATCGAGGCGGTGAAGGGCCATGCGAAGTGTCTGGACACGTGAAGCATGCGCGCCCTGGCGCAAAGGGAGTACCGCTCGCAGCCGCGCGCCGTTCCATGCAATGGCGCGCAGACCTCCCGGGACGCTCAGCGCAGGACCTTCCGACACCTCACAGTTCGGGTTGCATCCCATCGCTGCGCCTGCTGGCGCGGCAGCCCTATGAGCAATGGGTAACGGCCTAGGGAGAGCCAGTTTTGACTATTCTGTCCATATTGGACAAAATGGTCGCATGGCAAGAGCATCCGCGAAGTCGAAGCCCGCAGCAAGCGGTACCGCGGTGACTGTGACGGCAACCGAAGCCAAGACGCGCTTCGGGCCGCTGCTCGAAGCCGCGATGCGCGGCGGGTCCGTCGTCATCACGAAGCACAACACGCCCAGGGCCGTTCTGCTCTCCATGGCGGAGTTCGAGGCCCTCGGTGGTTCGGCGCCGCCGGACTTGAATGCGTTGAGCGACGAGTTCGATAGCCTCCTTGCACGGTTGCAGACGCCGCGTCACCGGAAGGCGTTGAAGTCTGCCTTTGATGCGACGCCGAAGGAGCTCGGCCGGTTGGCGGTCGCCCATCAGCGGCGGCGTGGTTAAGACCACCGAGTCCGCCTGCATTTACGTACTGGCCGGAACGAACGGCGCCGGCAAGAGCAGCGTCGGCGGCGCGGCCATCCGCGAGAATGGCGCCGACTACTTCAATCCCGACGAGGCCACGCGGCGCATCCGGTCAGCAAATCCCCACAGCTCTGAACGCGACGCCAACATAACCGCCTGGCAGGAAGGGAAGCGCCTTCTCGAGGCGGCCATTGCGAAGCGTCTCGTGTTCGCCTTCGAGACCACGCTCGGAGGAAACACCATGACGTTGCTGCTCCGCCGGGCGCTGGCGGACGGCCTCGAGGTTCGCATGTGGTATGTCGGGCTGGCGACCCCCGAACTTCACATCGCGCGTGTTCGTGCGCGGGTCGCGAGAGGCGGACACGATATTCCCGAGCACAGGATTCGGGAGCGGTACGAGCGCAGCCGCGTCAATCTAATCCGCCTGCTTCCACGGCTGCCGGAGCTTCGCGTCTTCGACAATAGTGTTGACGCCGACCCGGCGTCCGGCGCGACGCCCACGCCGCTTCTCGTGCTTCACATGGTGAACGGGACGATCGCCGCGATGTGCGATCTGTCACGCGTGCCCGAATGGGCGAAGCCGATCGTCGCCGCCGCGATGAGCTCTTCGAAGACCGGCTGAACGCCGGGGCTTAGCCACCGAGCAGCTCGGGACCGCCGAGCGGCGTCTGATACCTCGTGACTGCATCGTGCTAGCGTGTACTCGTTAAGCGGCTCCGAGGTCTCAGCCAGCCGCAGTATCGACTGCGAGACGATGACATCAGGGTGTTCTATGACGTTACTGAAACGCAGGTCCAAGTCCTCGCGATCGTTACGAAAGCCCACGCCCAAGCGTGGCTCGACGAAGAAGGCACCGCGGGAGGTGGCGCTCGCGGCGGTGAAGGATGATCTGTCCAAAGACCTTCGACTCGACGAAAACGAGGAGATCCTGATCACTCGCCGCGGTCGGCCGGCGGGTGTGCTGATCGGATTTGCGTCGGATGAAGACTGGTTCGAATATCGCCTCGAGCACCACCCCGAGTTCCTGCGGCGTATCGCTGATGCGCGCTGCCATTCGGACGGGCCATGCTGTTGCACTTGAGGAAGTGTAGGTCTGTCTATGGCTGGTTTATAGCCAGGACGTCCTTTCGGCGTGGGAGCTATGAGTAAAGTCTCATTCCGGTTCTACGCGCAGCTGAATGATTTTCTGCCCGCACGCCAGCGAGGCCGGCGCTTCAGACATGTCCTGCCCGCGCTGCCGTCCGTGAAGGACGCCATCGAGGCGCTTGGCGTTCCGCATCCGGAAGTCGATGTCATCGTCGTGAACGGAACAGCGGAGGCCTTCGCGTATCGGCTTCGGGATGGCGACCACGTGTCGGTGTATCCGGTGTTCCGGTCCATTGACATCGCCGGTCTCCGTCGCGTGGGCACCGATCCTCCGGTACCGATCCGGTTCGTTCTGGACGTGCACCTCGGCCGGCTCGCCACATTTCTTCGTCTCGCTGGCATCGACGCGGTGACGCTCGTGGACGATGCGGACATCGCGACGACGGGCGGGCGCGATGAGCGTGTGGTGTTGACGCGGGACGTCGTGCTGCTGAAGCGGAACGTCATTCGGCATGGGTACTGGGTCCGCCATACCGTTCCCGGACTGCAACTCGTCGAAGTGCTCGAACGCTTCGATCTGGGCGGCCGGATGGATCCCTTCACCCGCTGCCTTCGCTGTAATACCGCCATCGTCCCCGTGGAGGTTGACGCGGTCGCCGATCAACTCCTGCCGCGGACACGGGCTACGTTTCAGCAGTTCCGCCGCTGCCCGGGGTGTGGGCGGATTTACTGGCGCGGTTCCCACTACAACCGATTGGTCCAGCTGATCGAACGTGCTCGTGATCTCCTCGACGCGCGGGGCAGCCCCTCGGGTCTTTCTGAGTAGTTGATCACCCCGAGCATCGAAAATCGTGCGGTGTGCTGAACCGGAGGCAGGACGATGAAATCCCCAGAGCTCGTTGTCGTTTCGACATTCCGATCGACGGCGGATGCCCAGATCGCCAAAGGCATTCTGGATGAGACTGGAATTGAGTCGATGATCCGCGCGGACAATGCCGGCGGAATGTATCCCGCCATCGGCGGGGCTGATTTGCTGGTGAGAAACGAGGACGTTCAAGAAGCGAGCAAAGCGCTGAACAGGCGCCATCATCCGTCGAACTGACCCACACCCGACGACTCGTCGCCGGAGGCCGAGGGTCCTCGGCACCTGCCAGTTGGAACCAGATCGAACTAGCTTCCTTATCGCGACGTCAGCGCGTCAGCGAGTCTGAGCTTGATGTTAGTCGACGAGGTAACGCGCTTCTTCCTCTGGACGCGCGCGGCGGACTGAGATGATGCGGATGCTTTTATGTTCTTCTCGATATGTGATGAACGCGGACCATGCTTGGCCTTGTTTGCGGCCGATTTCCCGGCATCGAACTCGAACCGCATTTAAGTATAGCCACCGCGTAGGCAGTGTCCTGGTGGAGCAGCCCTTCAGGGCTGCTCACCCGCGCAGCGCTAAAGCGCTGCGCCACCGAAGAGCGGGCCAGCGCTGCGCCACCGTAAAGGGTCGTCAGCATACTCACATCTCCCGCGCGAACGGCGCACATAAGGATTAGAAGAGACTCCGGAGCCTGGAAAGGTTGCCTCACAGCGTGGCCGAGGCTGGCTTACCTTTTGCTACCTCGGCTCTCCGTTGTGCGATTCCTTCTAATTGCAATCCTTTCCACGTCTGCGTGTGGTGGGGCGACGTCCGCGGCGCTTTCACCGTTGTCCCCGACCGCCATCTCAATGCCCGCACCCGCTCCCGCGAGCCCAGACCGAGCGGCCGGCATTCCCGCAAGCACGTTCGGCACGGGGCAGTGGCAGGTAGGGACCCAGATCGCCCACGGGCGCTACTTCAGCGATCCGGGAGACGGATGCTATTGGGAGCGGCAGTCCGGGCTGAGCGGGATGTCAACCGATGTGATCGCCAACGCTCTGGTGCCGATCAACCCGGGGCAGTTGATCGTCGATATCCAGTCTTCCGACATGGCGTTCAAGAGCAACAACTGCGGCACGTGGGGCACCACTCCGCGCAGCGGCCAGCAGGAGACCATCACGCCGGGGACCTGGCTCGTGGGATCGCAGGTGGCGCCGGGACAGTATCGCGCGAGCGTGCACGCCGGGTGCCGGTGGAAGCGGCTTCGCGACTTCAGTGGCCAGCCCGCAGGGATGATTGACGGGAACGATGTGTCCGCCGCGGGTGAAGTCGTGGTGACGATTCACCCGGGCGACAGCGGTTTCAGCGCGGACGCCTGGTGCGGCGAATGGTTTCGCGGTACTGATTAGCGCAGTTCGTCGTAGATCACCTGCATGTTTTGCCGGACGGTCTCCGGCTTCGGTTGCCCGTAACCGGTGAACCTGGCCGGAACCTTCCAGCTCGCCGCCATGTCAGCAACGGTCCTGCCGGCTCTCTTGCCGTCCTGGACGGTCTTCATGAAATCGCGATTGAACTCGCCAAATTCCCTCAGCTCCTGCAGCGTCATCTGCGTGCTGTGGCCGGTGATGATCGTGTCGACGTTCTTGATCTCGGCCGCCTTCGCGATCGTGTCGCCGATGGCGACGCCGCTGCCGCCGTTGTTCGTGTCAAGGAGCGGGAGGTTCTTTCCGGCAAAGACGTCTCCTGCGTGCATCACCCGATGGAGGGGAAACACGACCCACGTGTCGCCGTTGGTGTGGGCTCGTCCGAAGTAGTAGAGGTCGATCTGGTCGTTGCCGCTGCCGATCGACATCCGATCCTTGTAAGTCCGCTTCGGCAGCCCCTTTCCACCGTTCTCCGTGAAGATGTTGGCGCTGGCCGGAAAACCGGTGGGCGGCCGCATCTGCTCCATGTTGGCTTTCGTGTTCTCATGCACCACGACTTCAACGGTGGTCGGGAACTCGACGTTGCCGCTCACATGGTCGAAATGCGTGTGCGTGTTGATGATGGTCGTAATCGGCTTGCTGGTCAGCTCCTGGATCTTGCTGATGAGCGGCTGTCCCCAGCCGGGGAGTTTCGTGTCGACGATCACCACGCCGGCTGCGGTCACGAAGACGGCGGTATTCCCACCGCCGCCTTTCAGGACGAACAGGTTGTCCTTGAGCTTTTCCACCTGGACGACACGCGGCGCCTCCGGCTGCTGCGCGCCCTCCCGGTAGGCGCTGAGGCCGATAGCCGCCGATCCGAACAGAACAATCGTTCCGAGAACGAGGAACCTTCTCATGTCATCCTCCGCCTGAATGCGACGGGAGGATTATAGGAGAAGAAGGATGCGTTCCCTTCCCGAGATTATTGCCGGCTACAGGCGCGATGCGCCCCTGGCGCTGGCGTCCTAGGAGCAATTTCGCAACGTGCTCGTAGAGCACGTTGCGAAATTACGCGTAGGGCGGGTCTTGCTTAGTAGACCCGCCTTGCCAGCCGGGTCCAAAGAACAGGACCCGGCCTACGTACGACAATTTCGAAACGTGCTCTAAATCAAGTTGCAGGGATGTGCGCGTTCACGTAGCCACAGACACGCAAAGACGCAAAGGACCCAAGCCTGCGCTACAGATAGCTATGCCGTGACTCGTACGTTGTCGTGCAGAAACTCCGGAGCGAAGTCCGCCCCGTTCGGCGGGACCAGCGTGTGGAACTCTGGATGAATCTCGAACCGGCTGAAGACCGCCGTGTCACGCAGGGGCTCGAACACAGGACCGTTCAGCGCGGGCGCGAGATCGATCTCACCTGAGGTTCCGTCCCGGAATCGTAGCCAGACCACGTGATCAGTGACATGGCGCGCTTCAACGACGTGGTAGCCCTGCATGGTCACTACAAGGGGGCGATGCGCTCAGGGTTTCGCCGCGCCAGGCGCCAGTTATCCGGCAGTTCTTGCTTGTCATGATGGGCGAGTCGCTGATGCGCGCATCCCGCTCGTTCTCCCGCCGATCGAACTCGGCGCGCTGGTCGCCCGCTATCACGATCTTGTCGATGTCATCGATCCATTGTGGTACTACGGCCGATGCTGGCTCGCATTCTGACGGACATGGTGCGCCGAGCGCTAGCTGGAGCCCCTCTCGCACATCGCCGCACATGGCAATTACCGTATCGGCCGTGAACACTGAACAGTGCGAGGAGTATGCGCACCGCTCGCACCAGCGATCGCAGTACGCCGAGATAAAGTCGATACGGTCACTCTCCATCGCCGGGCACTCTGTTGCGCACCCTGCGTGCCGACCGCGAAACGGCATCAATTCCCGCGATTGAGGCCAACACGTGGCAGGAATTGCATGCACCCATCCAGTAGGGTACGCAGTATGTGCAGTGAATGAATCGCCGGGGTGTGGCAGGCGAGAGCCGGTCACGAGATTGCGGAGGAACGGGTTCACACGGAGGCACGGAGCAACGGCACGGCCACGCCGGGGATGGCGGCGGCTTCCATGTAAGGAAAAGCCCGTTCCAGGACGCTCAGGCAGCTCACGCCGACAATCGCTTCGATTTTGCCGGTTTGAACCAGGCTCATGACGATGGCCGACCCTTCCGCGACCAAGACGGCGTAGCCGAGCTTTTCGGCTTCGACCGTCAGATCCTGAATGGAACAGAGCCCGCATTGCTTGCAGAGCAGGCCAAATTCATCAAATGGCGCCGGACATTTGCTTTCCACCCGCAGGCATTTGGGGAGCAGCAACAGGCGGCGTTCGAAAGGAATCCCAGCCAGTTGCTCGCGCCACATTTCGTTGTTCAACAACACTCCGACGAAATCTTTAAAAATGGGATCGCAGCCGAGTTGGGCGACAATCCGGTCGGCATGAACCCTCAGTTCGTCCACTGGCAACGGGGGAACGGGGTTGAATTCGGCGACGTAGTGGCGCACGGTTTGGAGGATCTGTTTCCTCTGCAACACGGTC
>Ga0080064_1005999_pt1 | contig 13563 bp, 13 predicted proteins | sample Subgrocontami54m_FD_69260 | JGI IMG/M metagenome (GOLD analysis project Ga0080064, IMG submission 69260) | Subsurface groundwater microbial communities from S. Glens Falls, New York, USA - GMW46 contaminated, 5.4 m (SPADES assembly) (version 2) ...
CACGGAGCCGATCAGGTCGTAGATCACGCGCACCATGCCGTAAATGGCGGTCTTCAGCATGATGCCGCTCATCAGCGCCGAGACCGGAGATGGGGCGGCCGGGTGCGCCTCGGGCAGCCAGGCATGCAGCGGGATCATCCCGGCCTTGGCGCCGAAGCCGAAGAACGCCAACAGGAACGCCACCGTTGCCCACAGCGGTTTCAGGTGCGCGCCGCGAAGCGCGTCGAACGCGTAGTCGCCGCCGCCGCCGCTCATGACGCCGAAGCAGAGCAGGATCGCGATTGCACCCAGGTGCGCTATCAGCAGGTAGAGGAACCCGGCGCTGCGGATGGCCGGCAGCTTGTGGTCGGTGGTGACCAGGAAATAGGACGACAGCGCCATCGTCTCCCAGGACACCATGAACAGGTAGGCATCGTCGGCCAGGATGACGAACGCCATGCTGGCGAGGAACACGTGATATTGCAGGCCGATGATCCTGCCTCGCCCGGCCGGCTCGTCCCGGAAGTAGCCGTCCGCATAGACGGAGATCCCTGCCGACACCGCGCCGAGCAGCATCAGGAAGAAGCCCGCGAGCGCGTCGATGCGCAGGTGGAACGGCAGGTCCGGCAGGCCGAGCGGCAGTGTCATCTGGGCGGGAGCGAGCCATACGGCCTGCAGGCCGAAGGCCGCCAGGCCAAGGCCCACCAGTGCGGCGGCGGGATACGCGATCCGCCGGACGAACAACGAATTGCGCGCCGGTACGAGCGAGAGCGCGGCGATCGCGAGCCAGCAGACGGCGGCCGCGAGCGCGCCGTTGAGGGGCAGGGGAAAGGCGTCCGTCACTTCACCTTCATCCCGGGCTGCGCGCCGCTGTCGGGCGCGAGCAGGAAGAGGCCCGGGCCTTCGCCGCTCGCCGCGAGGATCATTCCCTGCGACAGGCCGAACTTCATCTTGCGCGGCGCGAGATTCGCCACCACCACGGTCAGCCGTCCCTCGAGCGCAGCCGGGTCGTAGGCCGACTTGATGCCGGCGAACACCGTGCGCGTGTCCCCGCCGACGTCGAGCGTGAGCTTCAGCAGCTTGTCCGCGCCCTCGACATGCTCGGCCTTGACGATCTTCGCGATGCGCAGGTCGATCTTAGCGAACTCGTCGATCGTTATCACCCCCCCTCTCCCTTCGGGAGAGGGGCCGGGGGTGAGGGAAGCGGGCGTGGCTCCCGTCGATGCGGGCGAGGCCGGATGGGGAGTGGAGGACATCACTTTCGCCGGTTCCTTTTCAATTTCGAACAACGCGTCGAGCTGCTTCGCGTCGACGCGGGTCGTCAGGTGCCGGTAGGGACGAATGCGCATGGGCAGCGATTCCGCGTCGGACCAGTTGAACGCTCGATCGAGGCCGAACAGCTCCCTTGCCGCGCGTTCCGCGAGCTCGGGAAGGACGGGCGCGAGCAGCACCGACAGCAGCTTGAAGCCGTACAGAGCGCGCGAGCACACATCCTGGAGTTCGTCGCGGCGCGCGGGGTCCTTTGCGAGGACCCACGGCTGGCGCGTGTCGAAGTCCTGATTGATGCGGTCCGCGGTCGCCATCGCCTCGCGGATCCCTCGGCCGAATTCGCGCAGTTCATAGCATTCCTGCACCGAAACCGCCGTGCTTCGCGCATCGCGCAAGAGGGTTTCGGTGCCGCCGGCGTAGTTGAGCTCGCCATTGAAGTGCCTGGCGATGAAGACCGCCGCCCGGCTCGCGATGTTGACGTACTTGCCCACTAGGTCGCTGTTCACCCGCGCGACGAAGTCCTCCGGGTTGAAGTCCACGTCCTCGACGTTGGCGTTCAGCTTGGCGGCGATGTAGTAGCGCAGCCACTCCGGGTTCATGCCGATGTCCAGGTACCTCAGCGGGCTGATGCCGGTGCCCCGGCTCTTGGACATCTTCTCCCCCGACACCGTGATGAAGCCGTGCACGTACACCCTGTCGGGCACCTTGTAGGGCCTGCCCGCGAACTTCAGCATCGCCGGCCAGAACAGGGTGTGGAAGTAGATGATGTCCTTGCCGATGAAGTGGACTTGCTCGGTGTCGGGGTCGGTGAGGAAGCGCTCGAAGTCGATGCCCCGCTTCGCGCAGTAGTTCTTGAAGCTTGCGAGGTAGCCGATCGGCGCGTCGAGCCAGACGTAGAAATACTTGCCCGGCGCGTCCGGGATCGGGATGCCGAAGTAGGGCGCGTCTCTCGAGATGTCCCAGTCGCCGAGCGACTTGTCTCCCTCGCCCTCCAGCCATTCCCGCGCTTTGTTCGCCACCTGGGACTGGAGCCGTCCGGGTTCGTTCACCCAGCTCTTGAGGAATTCAACGCACTTCGGGTCGGAGAGCCGGAAGAAGTGGTGCTCCGAGGACTTGAGCACGGGCGTCGCGCCGGTCAGCGTCGAATAGGGGTTCTTCAGCTCGGTCGGCGAATACACCGAGCTGCAGTTCTCGCAGGCGTCGCCGTACTGGTCCTTCGCGCCGCACTTCGGGCACTCGCCCTTGATGTAGCGGTCGGCGAGGAACATGCCCTTCACCGGGTCGTAGAACTGCTCGATCGGCTTGGTGTACACGAGGCCCGCGGCCTTGAGCTTGCGGTAGATGTCCTGCGAGAGCTCCGTGTTCTCGGGCGAATCCGTCGAGTGCCAGTTGTCGAAGCTGATGTGAAACCCGCGCAGGTACTTCGGGCGTTCGGCGGCGATGCGCGCGACCAGCTCCCGGGGCGCGATGCCTTCGGACTCCGCCTTGAGCATGATCGGCGCCCCGTGCGCATCGTCGGCGCCCACGAAGTGCACCTCGTGCCCCTGCATCCGCTGGAACCGCACCCAGATGTCGGCCTGGATGTATTCCATGATGTGGCCGATGTGGAAGGAGCCGTTCGCGTAGGGAAGGGCCGTCGTGACGAAGATTCTTCGGGGCATAGAGGGCGTCGATGCGCGACTTCACTGCGCGGTCTTATCGCGCTAACCCATAATTCTATCGTGGTAACTGGCATTCCCGCACGCGAATCCGGGTAAAATGTCGGCCTTATCGCGTAGGGCCGGCGAGGGCGTCGGCGCGGCGCGCAGTCGGAGGCAAACATGTCGCTGTCCCAGGAAGTCGTTCAAAACGCGCTCAAGGAGGTCGTCGATCCCAACACGGGGAAGGACCTTCTGGCCACGAAGTCGGCGCGCAACATCAAGCTCGAGGGCGCCAACGTCTCCCTCGACGTCGAGCTCGCCTATCCGGCCAGGAGCCAGATCGAGCCGATGCGCAAGGCCGTCGTGGCGCGCCTGCGCCAGATACCGGGCGTGGGCGAGGTGAAGGTCAACGTGGGCAGCAAGATCGCCTCGCACACCGTGCAGCGAGGGGTCAAGCTGATCCCCGGCGTGAAGAACATCATCGCGGTCGCCTCAGGCAAGGGCGGCGTGGGCAAGTCGACCACCGCGGTCAACCTCGCGCTCGCGCTCTCCGCCGAGGGCGCCAGGGTCGGCGTGCTCGACGCCGACATCTACGGCCCGTCCCAACCCATGATGCTCGGCATCACGGGCAATCCGCAGACCGAGGACGGCAAGACCCTCGCGCCGATGAAAGGGCACGGCATCGAGGCGATGTCGATCGGCTTCCTCATCGACGTCGACACGCCCATGGTGTGGCGCGGTCCCATGGTGACGCAGGCGCTCGAGCAGCTCCTGAGGGACACCAAGTGGTCCGAGCTCGATTACCTCGTCGTCGACCTGCCGCCGGGCACCGGCGACACGCAGTTGACGCTCGCGCAGAAGGTGCCGGTCACGGGCGCGGTGATCGTCACGACGCCCCAGGACATCGCGCTCATCGACGCGAGGAAGGGCCTGAAGATGTTCGAGAAGGTCGGCATTCCCATCCTCGGCATCGTCGAGAACATGAGCATCCACGTGTGCTCGAAGTGCGGCCACGCCGAGCACATCTTCGGCCAGGGCGGCGCGGAGCGCATGTGCAAGGACTACAACGTCGAATTCCTCGGCGGTCTGCCGCTGGACATCAGGATCCGCGAGCAGGCCGACGCCGGCAAGCCCACCGTCGTGGCCGACCCCGACGGGCCGGTGGCGGAGATCTACAAGACCATCGCGCGCCGCGTCGCCGTGAAGATCGGCGAGCTGCAGAAGGACCTGAGCTCGAAGTTCCCGAACATCGTCATCCAGAACACGTAGAATCTCTGATGTCCATCAAGTCTGACCGGTGGATCCGCCGCATGGCGGAGACGCAGCGCATGATCGAGCCCTTCGAGCCCGGGCAGGTCAAGCAGGTGAACGGGCAGCCCGTCGTGTCCTTCGGGACCTCGAGCTACGGCTACGATATCCGCTGCTCGAGCGAGTTCAAGATCTTCACCAACATCAACTCCACCATCGTCGACCCCAAGCGCTTCGACGAGAAGTCATTCGTCGACTTCAAGGGCGAGGTCTGCATCATCCCGCCCAATTCCTTCGCGCTCGCGCGCACGGTCGAGTACTTCCGCATCCCGAGGGACGTGCTCGTTCTGTGCCTCGGCAAGAGCACCTACGCGCGCTGCGGCATCATCGTCAACGTCACGCCGCTCGAGCCGGAGTGGGAGGGCCACGTGACGCTGGAATTCTCCAACACCACGCCCCTGCCGGCGAAGATCTACGCCAACGAGGGCGTGGCGCAGGTGATCTTCTTCGAGTCCGACGAGCCCTGCGAGACCTCTTACCGCGACCGCGGCGGGAAGTACCAGGGACAGCGCGGCGTCACGCCGCCGCGGGTCTAGCGGCGTGTCGGGCCCGCTCCTGCCGGGAAGACGCGCCGATGCCAGCTTTTGAACCGGTGGACGCGCATTTCGAGCGGCGCGTGCGCGAGAGCTTTGCGCGCCAGGGGGCGATGCGGCTGCTCGGCGCGCGGCTTGCCTGCGTCGAACCGGGACGCGTGGACATCGAGCTTCCCTATCGCGACGACCTCACCCAGCAGCACGGCTATTTTCACGCCGGCATGACCAGCGCCATCGCCGACAGCGCGGGCGGCTACGCGGGCTACACGTTGTTCCCCGCGGACAGCTCTGTGCTCACGGTGGAATTCAAGATCAACCTCGTCGCGCCGGCGGCCGGCGAGAAGCTGGTCGCGACCGGCCGCGTCAAGAAGCCCGGCCGCACGCTCACGATCTGCGAATTCGAGGTCGTGGCGGTGCAGGACGGCAAGGGCAGGACCTGCGCGCTCGGCCTGCAGACGCTGATGTGCCTGCAGGGCCGGCCGGACCTCGCGCAGGCCGGTTGAGCGGCGAGCGCGCTCAGGCGCCGCGCCTGTCGTACGTCGCGAAGTCGAAGCGCAAGCCCCCGGGGCCCTCCGCGGAGTGCGATTCCCGATGGACCTCGCGCCAGGCACCCCGGTCGAAATCGGGAAAGTACGCGTCGCCCGGGATCTCCACGTCGATCTCGGTGAGCTCGAGCCGGTGGGCGAGCGGCAGTGCGAGCGCGTAGATCTCGCCGCCGCCGATCACGAAGACTTCCGCCGCGCCCGACACCGCGGCGAGCGCCTCCTCGATCGAATGCGCAATGCGGCAGCCCGGCGCGGAAAAAACCTTCGCACGCGTGACCACGATGCTGTCCCGGCCCGGCAGGGGCCTGCCCATCGAGGCAAGTATGGATTCGAAGGTCTTCCTGCCCATCACGACCGGATGGCCGAAGGTGAGCGTCTTGAAGCGCTTCAGATCCCCGGGGATGTGCCAGGGCATCCGGTTGTCGCGGCCGATGGCGCCGTTCCTCGACAGCGCCGCGATGATGGTGATGCGGGGGGTCATGCGGCGATCACGGCCTGGCGCCGGTGGGCGGCGGTTCGGGTCGGCTTGGCGACATGGCGGACGACGCGCTATGCTGGGAAAGACCAGCCATTATAGCGATCATGAACGTCCGCTTTGCCCTGCGCTACTACCCGAAGTCGTTTCTCAAGCTTCTGCTGCTGGCGTTCGGCGTGGTGGCCTTGCCGCTCGTCCTGGGATTGCTCGATGCGGCCGTCTACGTCGATCGGCTGACCGGGGAGAGCAGGGCCGCCGTGGTGCAGGCGGCACAGGCGGCGCGCGCCAGCAGGATGCTGATGGAGCAGGTGACCGGGCTGGAACGGGTCGTGCGCCAATACCTCGTGCTCGGCGACGCGGAGCTCCTGGGCGATTACAGCCGCGTCCGGAAGGGCTTCAAGGCCACCACGAGCGAGCTGTCGCTGCTGCCGCTCGATGAATCGCAACTGCGCGAGCTCAATCGAACCATCGAAAAGGAGCAGGCCCTCTACGCCTTGCTGAACCTGCTTCCGGCGACTCCCCAGGACCGGCGCGCACTGATCGAGGGCTACGTGTCCCTCTCGGAGCTGACCCGGGGGGTGGTGCGGATCAGCAACGAGCTGATCGACCGGGAGATCGACCGCATGCGACAGGGGGCCGAGGACGCGCGGCGCGTCCTCTGGCGCCAACTGCTCGCCACGATCGCGCTCGGGGTCCTGATCGCGCTCGGCGTCACCTATCTGGTCGCGCAGCCTATACGGCAGCTCGATCAGGCGATCCGGCAGTTGGGCAGCGGAACTTTCCAGGGGGAGATCCGGGTGCGCGGGCCGGCCGACCTGGAGTACCTGGGCAGCCGGCTCGACTGGCTGCGGGGGCGGCTGGTGGAGCTGGAGCAGCAAAAGCGCCTGTTCCTGCGCCATGTATCGCACGAGCTGAAGACACCGCTCACGGCGCTGCGCGAAGGCTCGGAGTTGCTCGCCGAAGGCGCAGCGGGGCCGCTGTCGGCACGCCAAGGCGAGATCGTGGCGATCCTGCAGAACAAGAGCGCGCAATTGCAGCGCTTGATCGAGGACCTGCTCGACTACCACCGCGCGCAGGAAAGCCTCGGCCGGCTCGACCTTGGAACGGTCAGGCTGGACCAGGTGGTCTCCCAGGTGCTCGAGGAGCACCGGCTCCAGGCGCAGGCGCGCGGCTTGCGCACGGAACTCAGGCTGGACGCCGCGATTCTGAATGCAGACGCCGACAAGCTGCGGGTGGTCGTGGACAACCTGGTCTCGAATGCAATCAAGTACTCCCCGGAAGGCGGAACAATTTCCTTGGCGCTTGCAGGCGGGGAGGCTAAGGTCACGCTCGACGTGATCGATTCCGGCCCGGGTATTCCGCCGGAGGACCAGGAGCGGATATTCGACTGGTTTTTCCGCGGCGAACACGGCCATCACGGGCGGGTCCTCGGCAGCGGGCTGGGGCTCGCGATCGCGCGGGAGTTCGTGGTGGCGCACCGGGGCAGGGTCGAGGTCGTCAACGAAGGCGCCGCGGGCGCCCATTTCCGCGTCACGCTGCCGGTGACGCCTGAGGCCGTTTCAACATGACCGAAACAGCCCCATACTTGCAGCTTGAGGGCGGACGCATTCGCCTGCTTGCCGAGCCGACGCAGATCATCCATCCATGAGCCGAATCGCCCTTGCCGTACTGGCGCTCTCCGCGATCGCGGGGTGTGCCCAGCTGTCCGCGAACCTGGCCGAGCGCGACGAGACGCGCCAGGTGAGCGATCTGGTCGGCTACGTCCAGAGGGTGGCCGCGATGCGCCCCGACGCCCAGCGGCGCGAGCTGAACGACGCGAATCAGACCTACGCGCGCGACCAGGGCCTCTACCCGAGGCTGCGGCTGGCCCTGCTGCTAACCCTGCCCGGGACCGCGTTCATGGACGACACGCGCGCTGCGGGGCTGCTCGAACCCGTGGCGGGCGCGGCCGCGGATGCGTCGGGGGCCGCGCCACTGCGGCAGTTCGGTGCGTGGCTGCACGCGCAGCTCGGGGAGCGCGCGCGTGAGCAGCGCAAGACGGCGCAGCTGAAGGAACAGATCGACGCGCTGCGCGCCATCGAGCGAACGCTCAACGAGCGCAGACCGGGGAGTGGTCGATGAACGGCCGGACCATCCTGCTCGTCGACGACGATCCGGACATCCTGAAGCTGGTGTCGATGCGTCTGACCGGGGCCGGCTACGAGGTGGTCACCGTGGACAGCGCGGAGCGGGCGCTGGCGGCGCTTGCCGCTGCGCGCCCGGCGCTCGTGATCACCGACCTCAGGATGGGAGGCATGGACGGGCTCGCGCTGTTCGAAGCAATCCATCGACAGGCGCCCGCGCTGCCGGTCATCGTCCTGACCGCGCACGGCACCATTCCGGACGCGGTGGCGGCGACCAAGCGCGGGGTATTCGGCTTCCTTCCCAAGCCGTTCGACGGCAAGCTGCTGCTCGAGCAGGTCGAGCAAGCGTGTCGATTGTCGGCCGGGGTCAGCGAGCCGGGATCGGGCGACGCGGGGGAGTGGCGCAGGGACATCGTCACGCGCAGCCCGAAGATGGAAGACCTCCTGCAACAGGCGCGCCGCGTGGCGCAATCGGGCGCGAGCGTGTTCATCCGCGGCGCGAGCGGCACGGGCAAGGAACTGCTCGCCCGTGCGATCCATCGCGCGAGCCCCCGCGCCCAGGGACCGTTCGTCGCGGTGAATTGCGCCGCCATTCCCGAAGGCCTGCTCGAGTCGGAATTGTTCGGACACCGCAAGGGCGCGTTCACCGGGGCCAACTACGATCATACGGGGCTGATCCCCGCCGCCGACGGCGGCACGCTGTTCCTGGACGAAATCGGCGACATGCCGGTCTCCCTTCAGGCGAAGCTGCTTCGCGTGCTCCAGGAGCGCGAGGTGCGGCCGGTCGGCGCAGCGCAGGCCATCCCGGTGGACGTGCGCGTCATCTCGGCCACGCATCGCGATATCGACGCGGAAATGAAGGAAGGGCGGTTCCGCGAGGACCTGTATTACCGGCTCAACGTGGTCTCGCTCGAATTGCCGCCCTTGTCGGAGCGGCGGGAGGACATCGTTCCGCTCGCGGCGCATTTCCTCAAGGCGACCGCGGCGAATTACAAAGGGTCCGCCGAGGCCTTCGCGCCGGAGGCGCTCGACCTGCTGCTCGCCGCGAGTTGGCCGGGCAACGTGCGGCAGCTCCTGAACGTGGTCGAGCAGGTGGTGGCGTTGAGCCCGTCGGGCATCATTCCCGCCTCGCTCGTGCAGCAGGCGCTGCGCGAGGAACCGCAGCCGCTCGCGTCGCTGGAGGAATCGCGCCGCGCTTTCGAGCGCGAGTATCTCGTGCGCATCCTGCGCATGACCGGGGGCAACGTCACCCAGGCGGCAAAGCTCGCGCAGCGCAACCGCACGGAGTTCTACAAGCTGCTCGAGCGGCACGCGCTCGAGCCGAAGCTGTTCAAGGCCGCCAAGCGCTGATTTTCGGCGCTTGCGTCCGGATCTGTCGCCGTCCGGCGACAGCGAAAACCCCCTGATTTCAACGCGATCTCGGCACCGCGATGGATTCCGTCGCCCGCAGGCGACGTCTGAGGCATTGTGAATTTGTCACGACCGGGCAATAAGCTCCTGATCCGTAAGGGGGTTGCGACATTGGCATGGCGCTTGCGGTGAGGTATGGCACGCAGGGGCGCAACCGGCCCCGGCCGATCGATAGCGAGAGAAAGGAGCCAATCATGAAACTTCGTCGAACCAGCGCCCGAGTCGCGGGCATTGCATTGGCGATATCCGGCGCGATGCTGGCCGCAATGCCGGCCGGAGCGGCGAACGCCCTCATGCCGGTGCAGGAGAAATTCCGCAGCTACGACACCGACGGCGACGGCTTCGTCTCGAGGACCGAAATCCAGAAGCTACGCGGCTACGCCAAGGCCTTCGAAGAGGCGGACGACAACCACGACGGCAGGCTCGATCCGGGCGAATTCGTCAAGGCCGAGAGCATTTACGACCGCATACAGGCGGCCGCCTACGTCGAGGACAGCGTCATCACCGCCAAGGTGAGGGCCGCGCTGCTCAAGCAGTCGAAGCTCAACTCGCTCGACGTCAATGTGGAGACCTACAGAGGCCAGGTTCTGCTCTCCGGTTTCGTCGCCGACGCGGAGCAACGGGCGAGGGCCATCCAGGTTGCCTCGTCGGTCAAGGGCGTGGTCGGTGTGAAGGACGGCCTGGTCCTCAAGTAGCGCCCCTGGCGCAGCCACGGTGCGGAAGGAGGAACATCAATGAAGACGAATACATCCGCGATTCCCTACGCGGTGAAGATGCATCCGCTGGTCGCGGCTGCCGCGGGATCGATCATCGTTCTGAGCCTGGTCGGCGTTGGCGTGATCACCGGGATGATCCCGAGCGCGCACTCGCAGAAGGCCAGTGCGGCAGTCGGCACGTCCGTTACCGCCGCCGGCCCGGCCGCACGCGACACCCAATGCGTGGGCTGCGGCGTGATCGAAGCGGTACGCACCGTCGAGTTGCGCGGAACCGCTTCGGGTATCGGCGCCGTCACCGGCGGCGTCACCGGGGCCGTGCTCGGCAACACGATGGGGCGCGGGCGCGGCAACACGGCAATGACCATCCTCGGTGCGGCGGGCGGCGCCCTGGCCGGCAACGAGATCGAGAAAAGCATGAAGAAGCGCTATGCCTACCGCGTGACGGTGCGCATGGAAGACGGATCGATACGGACCCTCTCACAGTCGACGCCTCCGGCATTCGCCGTCGGCGACAAGGTGAAGGTCGTCGATGGCGCGCTGGTGCGCACATGACCCCGGACCGGGTGATCGTGCAAACACAGTGCGATGGCGGGAACCGTCCTGCAGACGGGGCACCCGGTGGATGTGATCAACGACCAATCAGATCAACTAGAAGGAGCCAAGTCATGAAATCCAGCCCTAGCATCCTTGCAGCGTCACTGATCACCATGATGGGCATGACAATGCCGACGATCGGGCAGGCGGGCACGTTCAGCGCCGATTCCAGCGTCACCGGTGAAGGCAGCGCCACCGTTGCGGGTGGCGTGCGGGGTACGCATGCCGGCGCTGCCGCCGGCACCAGCGCCGGCGCGAGCACCAGCACCTCGGCATCCGCCGGGTCGAATGGCGGTGCTTCCGCCAGCGCGAACACCGGAGCAGCCACCCAAGCGGCCACCCAGGCGACCATTCGCGCGAAGCAGCGCGCATCGGACTCCGCGTCCGCGGCCGGGGCAAGGGTGCGGGATCGCGCCAGCGCCACCGTCGAAGCGGGCGAGCAGGCGCGCATGAGCGCGGAGAGTCGCGCTCGCGCCGCAGCCGGCGCAACTGCGTCTTCGATAAGGAGCGCAGGCGCAGCCACGGTACAGGCGCGTGAACAGGCGTCCGGAAGCGGGACGGTTTCGGCGGGCGGGGTGGGCGCCCTCGCGCGCGGAGGCTTGAATGCGGAATCGCGCGCCGCGAGCGACATCGCCTCACGCACCGCCGTCAGGTCGGGCGGAACCTCGGCGTTCGAGCACAGCGCAGCCTCGCTGCGCGGCGCCACGTCGTTCGAAGGTCAGAGCACGACCGCGGCGGGGCCCTCGAGTGCCTCGGGCGCGTTTACCGCGCAGGGCGGCGCCGCCGCAATGGGCTCGGTCGCGACCCAGCCCGCGGGCGGCAGCATGAGCGCGGGCGGCGGGATCACCGGTGGTATCACCGGCGGGATCGGCGGCGGACTCCTCCGCTAGCCGACCACGGCCGCGCGGGAGAACTCCCGCGCGGCTCATCGATCACAACCCCTATCGGGAGCGCAAGCGAATGGACACCATCGACAGGAACCTCGCCCGATTTCTGACGGCCAGCATGTGCTATCTGGGCGTTCCGGTTTCGGGCGCGCTCGCGCAGCCCTCGAGGAACGGGCGGATCGACGCCCGGTCGCAGGCGCGGCGCTCGGCGCGCGCGTGGCTCGGCCTCCTGCTCAACCGCGGTTGCGTGCGCGCCGAGTTCGAACGCGGCGGCATCAGCGCAGCCGAGGCCCAGTCCCGGGTCGACGCGCTCAGCGACGAGGAAGTCGAGCACCTCGTGCTGAGGTTGCACAACCTGCCGGTGCGAGTGGAATTGCTCGAAACCTTCTTCGCGATGCTGGTCGTACTGCTCGCCACCGACGCCCCGCGCTTCACCAGGGCTTTCAGCTTCACCCGGCCGGCCAGGTGATCCTCCCCCTCCACCAACCGTGCCGGTATTCAGCCCGCCGCCTTCTGGCGGCGGGCATATTTTTTTCCGCGTCGGCGCTGCTCGCCGCGTGTGCCACGCAATCGGGCTCACGATCGGGTCCAGGGTCCGCGAACGTCAACCTGAACGGCTATCCGCTCGCCTTCAGGCACGGCTATTCGGATGGCTGCAACAGCGCCGGCGGAGGGTACCTGCGCGATCGGGCACGGTTCAAGTCGGATTCGCAATACGCCCAGGGCTGGCGCGACGGATACGATATATGCATACGGCAATCGCAGCGTCGGTGAAGGCGGCCCGCGCCGCCGCGAATCAGGGCAGGGGCCGCCCCGCAAGATGGGACGGACTTGCGCTGACGCGGCGTCAGGCGCGCGCTCGAGATCCGGCGTTCGTCCTGGCCCTCACGGGACGCGATCCCTTCTTCGGCGAGAGAAGCCCGTTGCGCGACGCGATCGCGGGAGCGCAGGAACTCAACGTGATGCTCGCCCATCCCGCGGGCGCAGGGCTGCGCAGGCGCGTTGCGACGCAGGCTCGGCCGACGCCGCTCTCGTCCCTGCAGGAGGAGATCGGGGTCTGCCTCGAGCACCTTGCGGACCGGCGAAACCGCGGCGGCAGGGTCGCGCTGAAATTCTACGAACAGGAACCGTTCTGGAAGGTGATCGTGCTCGGCGACCGCCTGTGGGTGCGGGATTGCCACGCCGCGCCCGGCCCATGGCCCGAGCGCGAGTATGAGTTCGGGGGCCAGCCTGCCGTGCAGGCGGCGCACACGCCGTTCTTCATGCATTTCCTGGATCGATGGAACGACAGCCGCAGTCCCGAATACGATTTCGACACCGGGCTCCTGGTCTACCGCGACGCGGCGACGGGGAGCGTCGTACGCCGCGCAACGCTCGCGTTGCCGGTCCGGGAAGATGCCCGTCTCGCGCCGCTCAGACGGCGATCGGCGCCTTGATCGCGGGATGCGGGTTGTAGCCCTCGAGCGTGAAATCCTCGTACGCAAAGCCGAAGATATCCTTTACCGCCGGATTGACCTTCATGACCGGGAATGGGCGCGGTGAGCGCGCGAGCTGCTCGCGCGCCTGCTCGAAGTGGTTGAGGTAGAGGTGCGCGTCGCCGAGCGTGTGCACGAACTCGCCGGGCGCGAGTCCCGTGACCTGCGCCATCATGAGCGTGAGCAGCGAATACGAGGCGATGTTGAAGGGCACGCCGAGGAAGAGGTCGGCGCTTCGCTGGTACATCTGGCAGGAAAGCCGGCCTTCGGCGACGTAGAACTGGAAGAACGCGTGGCACGGGGGCAGCTTCATGCGGTGGATATCCGCCGGATTCCACGCCGTGACGATATGCCGCCGGGAATCGGGGCTGTTGCGGATAGATTCCACGACCTGCGCGATCTGGTCGATCCTGCGGCCGTCCGGAGCGAGCCAGTTGCGCCACTGGAATCCGTAGACCGGGCCCAGCTCGCCCCGATCGTCCGCCCACTCGTCCCAGATCGTGACGCCGTGCTGCCTGAGGTAGGCGACGTTGGTCTCCCCGCGCAGGAACCACAGCAGCTCGTAGAGGATCGACTTCAGGTGCAGCTTCTTGGTGGTGAGCAGCGGGA
>Ga0080064_1006000_pt1 | contig 13557 bp, 10 predicted proteins | sample Subgrocontami54m_FD_69260 | JGI IMG/M metagenome (GOLD analysis project Ga0080064, IMG submission 69260) | Subsurface groundwater microbial communities from S. Glens Falls, New York, USA - GMW46 contaminated, 5.4 m (SPADES assembly) (version 2) ...
CTGTCGGCGAGACCCGCGGCGACCACGTTCTTGGCGAGATATCGTGCCGCATAGGCCGCCGAGCGATCGACCTTGGTCGGGTCCTTGCCGGAAAAGGCCCCGCCGCCGTGTGGGGCAGCACCCCCATAGGTGTCGACGATGATCTTGCGCCCCGTGAGCCCGCAATCGCCGTCGGGGCCGCCGATGTAGAATTTCCCCGTCGGATTGATGTGCCAGACGGTGTCCTTGCCGATCCAGCCGCCGGGCAGCGCCTTCCTGACGTAGGGCTCCACCAGCTCGCGCACCTGGCTGGAGGTCATGGACTCGACCAGGTGCTGGTGCGAGACCACGATCTGCGTGACGCCGGCCGGCTTGCCGTCCTCGTAGCGCACGGTCACCTGGCTCTTGGAGTCCGGCCCCAGCACCGCTTCCTTGCCGCTGTGCCGCGCCTCGGAGATCAGCCGCAGGATCTTGTGGCTGTAGTGGATCGGCGCCGGCATGAATTCAGGCGTGTCGCGGCAGGCGTAGCCGAACATGATGCCCTGGTCGCCGGCGCCTTCCTCCTTGTTGCCGCCGCTGTCGACGCCCTGGGCGATGTCGCCCGACTGGGGATGCAGCAGCACCTTGATTTTGGCCTTGTCCCAGTGGAAACCGGCCTGCTCGTAGCCGATGTCCTTGATGGCCATGCGCGCGACATGCGAGACCCAGTCCCGGGTGATGGTGACAGGGCCCCTGGTCTCGCCGGCGATGACGACCTGGTTGGTCGTCGCCATGGTCTCGCAGGCAACGCGCAGCTGCCACGGGTCGACGCCGGCTTTCGGGCCCTCGCGGAAGAACAGGTCGACGACCTCGTCCGAAATGCGATCGCAGACCTTGTCCGGATGCCCCTCCGAGACCGACTCGCTGGTGAACAGGTAGGATTTGCGCGACACGGTGCGTGCTCCCCATCGCTGGCTCAAGTGTGGAAAACGCGGGACTTGTTGCAGTGTTTAGCCCGGGGGTCAAGATGACGCCAAGCCTCGGCCAAGGGCGCACAATCTCGACAATCGGCAGCGACTTTCCGCCTGGTCAATCAACCTGTCCAGTGGACTCAGGGCCTTTCCACGAGTTGCAGGGTTATCGCCACGGACGGACCCGGCGGCTGGTGCTGCCGGCGGACGGGCCGCTCCGGCGCGCGGCCTCGCCTCAGTGCGGCCGCTCGGCGACGCGCTCCACGACCCTCGACGCGTCGGTCTCGAGCCGCCAGCAGAAGCCCGCCGGCGCAAATGCCAAGTCCACCTTGCCGCCCAGCACGGCCGCCGCCATGCCATCGATGACCTGCGACCCGAAGCCCTTGGCGCGGGGCGGGGCCACCGCCGGCCCGTCGCTCTCGCGCCATTCGATGGCAAAGCGCTGCGCGCCATCGGCCTCCTCGAGCGCCCATGTCACCGATACGCGGCCGGCCGGCATCGACAAGGCGCCATACTTTGCCGCATTGGTGGAAAGCTCGTGCAACGTGATGGCCAGATGCTGCGCCACCGCCGGCGTCAGGCACACCTCCGGCCCGTCGAGGCGGATGCGCGGGCCGATCAGGTCGGCATAGTGGCCGAGCTGCGCCCGCACCAGCCGCTCCAGCGAGACGCCGCGCCACTCCTCCTGCACCAGCAGGTCGAGCGAGGTCGCGAGCGCCCCCAAACGCGCGCTGAAGGCCGGCACGAACTCCACCGACGACAGCTGCGGCCGCATCGTCTGCGTGGCAATCGCCTGGGCGATCGCCAGCAGGTTCTTGGAGCGGTGGTTGACCTCGCGCATCAGCGCCTCGATGCGCGCCTCGCGCTGTTTGCGCTCGGTCACGTCGAGCGACACGCCGGCGATGCGCGTGATCGGGCCGCCGCCGTCCGGCACGATGCGGCCGCGCACCTCGATCCAGTGGGTGCTCCCGTCCGGCCAGATCGTGCGGTACTCGACATCGAGGGGCGTGCCGGTCGCCAGGGCTTCGGCGATGGCAGAACGGTGAAGTGCGCGATCGTCCGGGTGGATCGCCGCGAGCATCTGCGCATAGGTGAACGCGTCGGCCGCGTTGCGCCCGAAGCTGGCCTTGCACAGCTGCGAGGTGGTGAGCTCCTGCCTCTGCCAGTCGAGCTCCCAGGAGCCGAGCCGCCCGGCCTGGTGGGCGGCGCGCAGCCGCTCCTCGCTCTCGCGCAGGGAGGACTGCAGGCGCACGCTGGCGATGGCCGCCGCCGTCGAGCGCGCCAGCGCCTCGATCAGCGGCACGGTGGTCGGCTCGATGCTCTTGGGCTGCGCCCAATAGCAGCCGATGGCGGCGACCGGGTCCTCGGTGCGCACCGGCACCATCACCAGGCATTTGACGAAGGTCGGCTTGTAGAGGTCGTGGGGCGCGCGCGGATCGGCATAGATGTCGGGGATGACGGCGGTGCGCCGATTGAGCATGCACCAGCCGGAGATGCTCTCCGTCATTGGGAAGCGCCGGCCCTTCCACAGCGGGCCCGCCGCATCCTCGGCGACGTGGTAGCAAAGCTCGCCCTCGCGCAGGATGAAGGCGATGCCGTCGGCGGCGGCGAGCTTGCGCGCCGAGCCGCGCACGATGGCGACGATCTCGTCCAGACTGCCGACTGCGGAAAGGCGCTCGATCACCTCGACCAGAAACATCCAGCGGTCGGCCGTGACGTTCCTTTGGCCCCAATGCGGACCCTTGATGCGCTGCTCAGTCAAGCTCGAGCTCGCTCGAAGAAAAATTCTGGGCGGAGCTTAGGTCAGCATTGTTTGACTTGCTACGGTCGCAGCCCCGGTTCTCCACCGTGCACGAGGGGCCGGCATGCATTTGGGTGGGACGCATCGCACGCCGCGCGCAGCCGGCCATTGCGCCGGCCCTCTGCGGCGCCTATGCACAAATCCTCATGCGGCGACCCGCCCTCGCCGCGCAAGGACATTGCATCGGAGCCACAAGAACATGCCAGTACGCCAGCCGGCCTTCAGGACGTCGCCGAGCAACCCGTCGATCGGCGAGATCCACACCCAACCGGAGCGTGTTGGGGACATGCCCTACGCGCCGGCCATCCGCATCGAGGCGCCCGGCGATCTCCTGTTCATCTCCGGCGCCACGCCCTCGCCGCTCTACCACAAGCATCCCCACGTGCTGAGCGAGCACGATCACCCCGTACGCATCGAGGACCAGACGCGCCTGGCGATGGAGACCATCAAGGGCATCCTCGAGCACCAGGGCCTGACCTGGACCGACGTCGTCAAGGTGACGAAGTATTTGACCGACATGCGCGACATGGACGGCATGGTGGCGGTGATGGCGGAGTATTTCGGCAGCTGGTCGCCGGCCAGCACGACGGTGTGCGTCAACCAGCTGTCGACGCCGGGCGCCCGCGTCGAGCTCGACATGATCGCGGTCTATCCGAAGCGCCGAGCCACGTGAGCAACGTGCGTCGCTGCGCCAACGCCGGCGAGATCGGGTTGCTCGGGGAGTGCTTCAACGGTTAGATGTCCTCCCAAGCGGACCCGCTCTTGGGTCGTGCCGCCGGATATCATTCGCTGATGGTGGGGAGAGACTTGCATGTTGCATCGGTTGCGAATGCCGATCTTGACGGCCTCCGTCTTGCTGCTGCTCGCGAGCGCCACGTCGACTGGCGTGTGGGCGGCGGAGCGACGCATCGCGCTCGTCGTCACCAATCAAGATCATGCGCCTGAGCTCATGCCGCTACAGTTTCCCCACAGCGATGGTCGCATCGTCTCTGCCGCTCTCAAAGAGATCGGCTTCGACGTCAGAATGCTGCGGGACGGCTCAGTGCGCGAGCTCTCGCAGGCGCTCGACAAGTTCGCGGCCGACGTCAGGGCCGCCGGGCCTGACGCGGTGGCGCTGTTCTACTTTTCGGGGCACTGTTGGCCGCATTGGAGCGACCGCACCAACTGGCTTATCCTGAACGAAACCTTACCGGAGGCCAGGAGCATTCTGGACGGCAAGGACGTTTGGGCAGTCATGAAGGCCCAAGAAAGGAGATGGGAGAGGTACAAAAATGTGATCGAGCGCTCGATCACCAAGATCGGCATGCCGGTTGCTTCCGTGACGCAACTCATTGCCTCCCTGGAGACTAAGGCCAGCTTCGTCGTTGTCGACTCGCATCTGGACGTCGCCGAGCCGGCGATTGTCGACGACAATCCGCAGGGCAGTGGGTCGAAGAAAGCGCCAGGCGGGCTGATGTTCGTCACGCAAGGGCGGCCAGGCAAGCAAGCTGCCGACAGCAACGATTTCTCGAACGCATTCGCCGGCGCGCTGCTGACGCCCGGGCTCGACGCGCAGGGGGTCTTCAAGCAGGTGCAGGTTCAGGTTGCCGAGAAGACCAACGGCAAGCAGATGCCCTGGATCGAGGATCGCCTGCTCACGAAATTCTATTTCCTACCTCCGCGCGATAGCGGGCCGGCAGCCATCCCGATCAGCGGCGCGGCCAACCCAGAGGACCGCGACCAGGTCGAGCGGTCACTGTGGAAAGCGATCCGGTACTCGACGGACCCGAGCTATTTCCGCGCGTATCTTGAGAAATTTCCCGAAGGCGAATACGTGGAAGTCGCCAAACTCCGGATCGAGAAACTGTTGGCGAGCGCACAGGCGCAAATGCCAGGCGAGGTAGGCCGCCGCGTCGCGCTCGTGATCGGCAACGCCAATTACAAGAACACGAGCCCGCTTGCGCATACCTCGAACGATGCCAGCGCGATGGCGGCAGCATTGCGCGACGTCGGGTTCTCTGAGGTCGTGGAGAAGCATGATCTCGACCGATCGGCCTTTATCGCGGCCCTGCGCACCTTTGGCGAAGCTGCCGCCACCGCCCAGTGGGCCGTCGTCTATTATGCAGGCCACGGCCTCGAGATCGGCGGCCAGAACTATCTCGTACCGATCGACGCCAAGCTCGAGGACGAGAGTGATGCCGAGGACGAGGCCGTGCCGGTTGCGCGCCTCTTCGCCCGTCTAGCCGACGCGAAAGGAGTCAAGATCATCATTCTGGATGCCTGCCGAGACAATCCGCTGGCGACCCGGTCGATCCGGCGCGGCGTCAAGCGCGGCGGCGCCGGTCAGGGTCTTGCGGGAATGGAGGGGGAAACTGGAACGCTGATCGCGCTTGCCGCCGATCCCGGTCAGCCGGCCTATGACGACGACGGCGACCCGAGCAAAAATAACAGTCCTTACGCGACGGCTCTGCTGCGGCACATTGGCGAGCCGCGGCTCGATGTCAGGCTCATGTTCGGCAAGGTCTACGAGACAATGATGGAGTCCATGAAGGGTAAACAGCAGCCATGGATACAGGCCAAGCTGGGCGGCCATGAGCTGTATTTCAGGCCAAACTGACGTTCCGTTGGCGCAGCGCAGTCTATCTGTGCTGCAGTCATCGGGCGCCGAGCAAGCCGAACACTGCAAATGCACTCATGACCCTCAATCGGCGGGCTTTGCCTCAAGCATTGACCGGGCTCGGCTAAACTTGGGGCAGAGTGGTAGGCGATTTCCTCTGCCTCAGCCGCGTGCGGCGGGCTTGAAGCCGGCCGCGACGGCCTCCTGCTCGGAGCAGAACCAGCGCTCGCCGCGCGCCTTCTGGATGCGGCCGCGCTCGTAGTCGGGTGCCCAGGGCAGCACGTAGACGCGCTCCCGCCCCGTGACCAGGCCCTTGATCGGGCAGCCTTCCGGGGCACGGCGCTTGGCCTCCTCCCACACCTTGGCGCGGAACTCGGAGGGACGCTCGGCCTCGCCGCCCGCCCAGATGCCGGCCTTGGCGGCGCGGGCTTCACGCTCCTGGCTGGAGTAGCTGGCGAACAGGCCGCTGGCGGCGAACACATGGCCGTGGCGCACCAGCTCGGCGTTGATGTCGGTCGACCCGCGCGTGCAGGTGGCGAGCACGCGGCCGCCACTGTCCGTGCCGCTGAGCGTGCAGCTGACCGAGCGGCCGTTGACGAGCCGGCCGAGCGCCGCCTTGGCCGCCGCGCCGCAGCGGGTGCGCCGGGTGCCGACGCCGCAGGTCTGCTGGCGCTCCGGGGCCTCGATGCCGGCCAGCCGCACGGTGGTGCCGGCGATGCGCACGAGGTCGCCGCCCAGCGCCTCGGCGCGGCCCTGCAGCGGCTTGGTGCCGCCGACCAGGGGAAGGTGGCTGGTGGCACTCGCAAGGCCGGACTTGCCGCCGTTGGCGAACCAGGCGACGCCGGCTACGCTTGCCGCAATCGCCAGGCCGATGAGACCCATGCGCGGCGTGATGCCGAGGCCGGCCAGCGACGGCATGCGGATGCCGGTCAGGCTGGACGCCAGGGGCAGCGAGGCGATGAGGAGCAGGGCGCCGATGCCGAGCGTGAGGAGGGCCTCGCCGTCGAGGCCGGCGCCGCGATAGCGGCCGATGCCGGAGCCGAGCGCGATGGCGCCGGCGAACGCCACCGGCCCGCCGATGTTCGGGCGGGCCAGCACATCGACCCCAGGGCGCGCCAGCATCGCCAGCCTGCGCCCGGCCAGCACGGCGGCCGTCACCAGGACGTTCCAGGCGGCTTGTGCGAGCAACCCCGCCGCGCCGAGCCCCGCCCAGGCCCCCTCGCGCGCCGCCGCGCCGACCGCGCGTGAGCCGGCGGCCAGCGCGACACCGGCCGCGCCCGCCTGCTGGGCCGCGGCGCGCCGCGCCTGCAGGATGCGCTCGCGGCGCTGCTCACGCTTGAGCTTGATGGTGGTGCGGATGTACTTGTGCCACTCGAAGCCGTCCTGGCGCTTGCGCCTGCCGAACATGCCTCTCCTCCTGCAAGCGGACCTCGGACGCAACGCTGGCCCCGAATCGTGGCGCCGATGGGACGCCGGATTGAACTGCCGATCAATAGACTGCAGCGGTGCTGTGGTCGTGGCGCAAAGACCCCGATCCGCCCGGCTTTACCTTAACGCCGGCCCGATCTCCCTCGTTCATCCGTAAGCCATTAGTAACGGCCCAGAGCCATGCTGGAGCGCTGCACCCAGCGGCCGCTGCGCGAAGGCGCGCATGAGGGGACCACACATGAAAGGCATCATACTTGCCGGCGGCAGGGGCACCAGGCTGCATCCGATGACGCACGTCATATCCAAGCAGCTGCTGCCGATCTACGACAAGCCGATGATCTACTACGCGCTGACCACGCTGATGCTGGCCGGCATCCGCGAGACGCTGATCATCTCCACGCCGGAGGACCTGCCCAAGTTCGAGCAGCTGCTGGGCGACGGCAGCCAGTGGGGGCTCGAGCTCACCTTTGCGCCACAGCCCAAGCCCGAGGGCCTGGCGCAGGCCTACATCATCGGCGCCGAGCATGTCGGCGAGGGGCCCTCGGCGCTGGTGCTGGGCGACAACATCTTCTTCGGCCACGGCTTGACCGATGTGCTGGCCAGCGCCGCACGGCGCGACTCCGGCGCGACCGTATTCGCCTACATGGTGTCCGATCCGGAGCGCTACGGCGTGGTCGAGTTCGACACAGGCGGGCGGGCGCTCTCGATCGAGGAGAAGCCGAAGGCGCCGCGATCGCGCTGGGCCGTGACCGGCCTCTACTTCTACGACCACCGGGCGCCGGATATCGCCCGCCGCCTGAAGCCTTCGCCGCGCGGCGAGCTCGAGATCACGGATTTGAACCGGGCCTACCTGGAGATGGGCGAGCTCAGCGTGGAGCGGCTGGGGCGCGGCTATGCCTGGCTCGACACCGGCACCCCCGACAGCCTGTCGGAGGCCACCGACTTCGTGCGCGCGCTGGAGAAGCGGCAGGGCATGAAGATCGCCTGCCCGGAGGAGATCGCCTACCGCATGGGCTTCATCGACCGCGGCCAGCTGCTGGCGCTGGGACGCGCGCTCCGCTCCTCGGCCTACGGCCAGTACCTCCTCGACATCGCCGAGGAGGAGGCCGAGACGATGCGGGCAACGCTGCGTGCTGTCGGCGCCTGAAGGCCGCGAGCCGACCGCGGCTCGCACCGCAAGCTTGGCACCAACCACGACCAGCTCTACAGTTTCGACCTCAATCATGCCGGCCTCGCGTCCGGCATCCGCGATGATGCTCGCGCCGAGATCTGGGGACCACCGCATGGCCACCATCGACTGCGAGATCGAGTACAACAACCGCCGGCGCGTGCCGGAATATCCCGCGTTCGCGGCGCGCTGGGGGGCGGCGTCCGCGGCCTATCGGCAGGCCGCCCGCGCCGAGCTCGACCAGGCCTATGGCCCGGGCGAGCGCCATCGCTTCGATCTGTTCCATGCCGGCGATAGCAAGGCGCCGCTCGCCGTCTATATCCACGGCGGCTACTGGCAGCGCGGCGACCGCAAGGACTACGCGTTCGTGGCGGAGAAGCTCAACGCCGCCGGCATCGCTGTCGCCATCCCCTCCTATTCGCTCTGCCCCGCGGTCTCGGTCATGGAGATCGTCGCCGAGATCAGGCAATGCCTGGCCGCGCTGTGGCACAAGACCAAGACATATCCCGTCGTCACCGGCCACTCGGCGGGCGGACACCTCACCGCGGCGATGGTGGGCACCGACTGGAGCAAGGTGGCGGGTGTGCCGGCGGACCTGGTGCGCGGCGGGGTCGCCATCAGCGGGGTGTTCGACCTGGCCCCGCTCATCCCCACCAGCATCAACGATCTCGTGCACCTCGATGCAACGTCGGCGCGTGCGGCGAGCCCGCTGCTGTGGCCGCCGCCACCCAAGGGCCGCACCCTGGTGGCGGCCGTCGGTGGCGACGAAAGCCCGGAGTTCCTACGACAGAGCCGGGAGATTGCCGACGTATGGGGCCGGGCGGGGTCGAAGACCGAATGCCTGGTCGTGCCCGGCACCAACCATTTCAGCGTGGTCGACGAGCTGACAAGGCCGCAGAGCGCGCTGTTTGCATCGGTTGCCGGGCTGGCGCGGCAGGTGAGCGTGGCATAACGAATGCGTTCTGCGCTGGTTCATTGACAACGCGCCCGACGGCCGTACAGTCCAGCGCGTGTTGCGGGGTAAGGGGAGTAAGGCAATGGCCACCGACCCACCCGCCAACTCGACAGTCACTTGTCCGATTTGCGGACTGCGCATATCTGCCGTCGTCGATGCTCGCGGCGTAACTATCAAGTATGCGATCGAAGACTGGCACCAGCGATGCCAGTCACCGGAATTCGAGTACCCGAGCTTGTGCCCGAGCTTCTTGCAGCGATTGCAGCCTCTGTCCTCTGCACACCCCTTACCGTCCGTCGTCCACTAGAGCTTGGCGTAGTCGAGGCAAACGGCGCCGCCTGGCCGCATTGCGGTCAGTTGCCCAAGGCCCGGGCACGCGCCGGCACTTCGCGCCTTTGATGATCGTTCCCTGACGCCTTTGCGTCTCTGCAACGCCTTGGCATCCTGGAGTACGGCGAGAAGGAGAGCTGAGGCGCGGCCGCGCAGCTCAGCGGCGTTGGAGCATGAAACCCAAGACAACGGGTGTCGAGACAGGCTATTCCTGCCAAAGAATTATATTTTCGGAGGGATTCCAAGCGGCTGTGGCGCTGACTATGTAGTTACTGTCAGGCTGACGTGTACACAGGAGAGGAGCCTGCCTTTGCGGGAAACACGGGGCGCTCCTCTCCATTCCTCCCGATGCGCCGATCCCGTGAATCGGTATTGTCTGCCACTCGCGCCCGGCGAATGTCAGCTCGGAGAATGAGGGAGCTGGGCGCGGATGCCTGGCTCGGGTCGTTCAAGGGGCAAGCTGACACCTGCGCCCAGCCCCGCATCGAGGCTCCAGGGAACGGCTCCGGTGAGTACCCAACCGGCCTCGGATCCCATGGGTCCCGTTGCGACGGGCCCCCGATGCGGACCCCGGCCCGCACCAATCGAGACGCCTCGCGATGGCGCCCCTCGTTGAGCCGAAGTGCCAGCATCATCGCACGCGGCGGAGGCAGCGGGGATTGCGCCGGTCGCGGTTAAGTTTGGGTCAACTCCGGCGAAGGCCGACGGCAGACCCAACATGGCGCAACCGTTTCTGATATAGTCAGCCGCAGCGGATCAAGTACCCATGGCCCTGACACCCGAAGAGATCGAGCGCTACAAGCGGCACCTGGTGCTGCGCGAGGTGGGCGGCCAGGGGCAGCAGAAGCTGAAAGCGTCCAAGGTGCTGGTGATCGGCGCCGGCGGGCTCGGCTCGCCGCTGCTGATGTATCTGGCGGCGGCCGGCGTCGGCACGATCGGCGTCGTCGACGACGACCGCGTCTCGCTCGACAACCTGCAGCGCCAGATCGTGCACGACACACCCCATGTCGGCGCCCCCAAGGTGGCGAGCGCGAAGGACATGGTAGCCAGGCTCAATCCGCACGTGCGCGTCGAGGCCCACGAGGCGCGCATCGATGCCGGCAACGCGCTGGATCTCATCGCCCGCTACGACCTAGTCGCCGACGGGTCCGACAACTTCGCCACCCGCTACCTCGTCAGCGATGCCTGCTATCTGGCGCGAAAGCCGCTGGTGTTCGCGGCGGTCGGGCCCTTCGACGGCTACGTCACCACCTTCAAGCCGCACGAGACGGGTCCGGACGGCGAGCCCTATCCCTCCTACCGCTGCATCTTCCCCGAAGCGCCCCCGCCCGGCACGGTCGCCAACTGCGCCGAGGTCGGCGTGCTGGGTGCCGCGGTCGGCGTGATCGGCACGCTGCAGGCAACGGAGGTGCTGAAGGAGATCGTCGGCATCGGCGAGGGGCTGGCCGGCCGGCTCCTGCTCTGGGATGCGCGCAGCGCCCGCTTCACCGAGATCAAGGTCGCCTGGGACCCGGCCAACCCGCTGTCGGGCAAGGCGCCCACCATCCGCGATCTTTCGATCCACACCGGCGCCAATGAGGGCGCGGTCTGCGCGGCCTGAGGCCGGGGGAAGGCGAGCGGTGGCGATCCGCGGCATCCTGTTCGACAAGGACGGCACCGTCATCGACTACTGGCGCACCTGGGTGCCGATCAACCGCGAGGTTGCCGTGTTCGCGGCCGGTGGTAATGCGAGCCTGGCCGCGGAGCTGCTGCGCCTCGGCGGGCACGACCCCGGCAGCGACCGGATCACCGCCGGCACGGTGCTGGCCGCCGGCAGCGTCGACGACATCGCCGGCGTGTTTGCGGCGCATCTGGGGGAGCGCGCGCCCGCGGGCTTGGCCGCCGGCATCGAGCGCATCTTCCGCGCCGGCGGAGCCAAGCACTCGGCGCTGATCGTGGGCGCGCGCGCGACCATCGCCGAGCTCAAGGCGCGCGGCTTCCGCATCGGGCTCGCCACCAACGACTCCATTGGCGGGCTCGAGGCCTCGCTCGCTCGGCACGACATCCTCGACCTGTTCGAGTTCACGGTGGGCTGCGACTCTGGGCTCGGCGCCAAGCCGGACCCGCGCATGGTGCTGGGCTTCTGCCGGGCAGTCGGCCTCGATCGCCGGCAGGTGGCGATGGTCGGCGACGCCGTGCACGACCTCGCCATGGGCCGCGCCGCCGGCGTGGGACTCAACGTCGGCGTGCTGTCGGGGACAAGCGAGCGGGAGGACCTCGAGGACTTCGCCGACGTGATCCTTCCCAGCATCAACGAGCTGCTGGCGCACCCGGAGTTCGGCGGGGGTCCAACGCACGGTTGAAGCGCCGGCCGAGGTCGCCGCGATCTCCGCAGCCATAGCATCAGCAATCCAGCGACGCCGATGATCAAGGCAAAGCCTACAAGTGTGATCTTCATGAACCTGGCGTGGTGAAATCGTCAACCTGGCGTGGTGAAAATCGGCGCTCGATGTCTGTTACCTGGGGAACAGACAGGCAGCAGCCCTCTCGACAATCCCGAACGGCGTGCTACACGCACACGCCTTAGAGAGAGACCAATACGATGGCTCAATGGGAATACTGCAAGATCGATCTGAACTTCCTCGCTCCCAGGACCGAGGACATCGACTTGCTCAACGCGAGTGGCAACGATGGCTGGGAGCTGGTGGGCATCACCAGCAACAACGTCGCTTATCTGAAACGCCAGATCCGAGAGCCGGCCACGGAGGCTCCGGCAAAAGCCCCACGCCGCAAGACAGCGTCTTCATCGGCTCAGCAGACGTGAGCGGTTGCCTCGCTGGAGATCGGTCAGGTGGAACACTGACGACGCAATGTTATCGACACGAATGGCATCGTCGAGGAACTGGGCAATAAGGCGAAAAGCCCAGGTTGACGACGGTCGTGGCGATCACCGCCAGATCGGGTTGCTCCAGGCGCGGCGGCCCTTAGCGTCGGTGACGGTGATGCGGACGTAGCCGCTCTCGCCGAAGCAATCGAGCGGCAGCGTCGCGCGCGTCAGGTCCTGGCCGTGGGCGCAGCGCGAGGCCGTGCCGGCGCCGGCGGCCGCGATCCAGGTCGCCGGCGAGCAGGCGATGGTCACCTCCTCGCCGCGGACCGCGATGTCGTGGATCTCGGGGCCCTGGCTGGAATAGAAATCGCCGCGCTGCATGGCCTCGAGGATCGGCTCCGGCTCCAGCGCCTCGGCCTTCACCATCACCCAGCCGCCGCCGGCATCGGGCGTGCCGAAGTGCGCGTCGTCGGCCGCATAGGCATTGAGGCGCGCCCCGCGCGCCAGCGCCTCCTCGTGCACGACCCAGCCATCGCCGCGGTCGCACTCCACCGCGCCGCTGTGGTTGTAGACCTCGACCGCATGCGCCTCGGGGATCGACAACGCATCCTCGACGGTCAGTCCGTACCACTGCGGGTGGGCGATGCCGAGGAAGGCGCCCGCGGCCGCCGCGCGCCGGCACATGCCCTGCATCGTCTCGCCCTCTCCCGGCGGCGCGAAGTCGAAGGGCAGGCCGAGGGCGACGATGTGCCAGTCGTGGCCCCTGGCGGTCAGCGGCGCGTGGATCTCGGCGCCGATCAGCGTGGTGAAGCTCTTCGTGCGCAAGTCGCGCGTGTCGACGATGGGATAGCCGCAGCTCTCCCAGAAATGGTCGGTCAGCGCCAGAAAATCGTAGCCGGCGTCCTTGTAGAAGTCGGCGACCGCCTCGGGCGGCAGCCGGCCGTCCGAGCGGGTCGAGTGCGTGTGCACGTTGCCGCGCCAGAACCGGCCCTTGCGGGCGAAGGGCATGACATCCATGGGTCAGCTCTAGGGCTTCAGTTTTATGCCCACCACGCGCACCAGCCCGTCGGGCAGCTGGGTGTAGCCCTCGAGTTTGGCGGTGTGGGCGATGATCACCAGGCGGTGGTAGAGATAGATGATCGAGCCTTGCTTCAGATACTTCTCGGCGATCTTTCCGTAGACCGCCTTGCGCTCCGCGAGCTTGCTCACCTTGCGCGCGTCATCGAGCCACTGGTCGACGTCCTTGTCGCAATAGGCGCCGTTGTTCTGCGGCGCCTTGCACTTGAAGAAGATGTAGCTGTTGCCGTCGGGATCGGCCCGGCCGGACCAGCCGATCAGCCAGGCCTGGAAGCGCCCTTCCTCGGCCTCCTTGATTGACGTGGCGAACTCGGTGACGCGGATCTTCATGTCGAAGCCGGCTTCCTTTGCCATGGCCTGGATCACCTCGGCGACCTGCCGGCTTTCCGGGGTGTTGGGGACCATGAAGTCGCCGGCGACCGGCGTCGCCCCGCCGGCCCCGGCCAAGTGCGCCTTGTGCCTGCGCC
>Ga0080064_1006001_pt1 | contig 13550 bp, 14 predicted proteins | sample Subgrocontami54m_FD_69260 | JGI IMG/M metagenome (GOLD analysis project Ga0080064, IMG submission 69260) | Subsurface groundwater microbial communities from S. Glens Falls, New York, USA - GMW46 contaminated, 5.4 m (SPADES assembly) (version 2) ...
GGGGAGGGGGGGGGGCGGCATGGGGGGGGGGGGCCCCGGCGGGGGGGGGGTGCAGCGGCCGGAGCCGCGCGAGCCGGAGACACGCGCCCGCCTGCTCAGGAGATTCCCGGGCGCGCGCGAGGTCCCACCGCCGCCCGACGTGCAGCGCGCCGTGGACGGCATCGTGGCCCTCCTCAGCGGCCGGCCGAGTCACCTCGAAACCGTCAGCCTCGACATGGAACGGGTGCCGCCGTTCCACCGCCGCGTCTACGAGGTGGTCCGCGCCATTCCGCCGGGGGCGACGCTGTCATACGGCGAGATCGCGGCCCGGCTCGGCGAGCCCGCGCTCGCCCGCGACGTGGGGCAAGCCCTCGGCAGAACCCGTTCGCCCTCATCGTCCCCTGCCATCGCGTGATCGCGGCGGGCGGCAAGCTGGGCGGCTTCTCCGCGCGCGGCGGCGCCGCCACCAAGCTCCGCCTCCTCGCTATCGGGGGCGCGCAGGTGGGCGGTGGCCAGCTCGCCCTGTTCGAGCCGCCCGGGACGTGAACAGCTCGAAGTAGGTCTTGTCCCGGCGGTTGGCGACCATGTCCAGCGGGCTCTTCCCTTCCCGGTTCTTGATGCCCGGGTCCGCGCCGTGGCGCAGCAGCATCTCCACGTACTTCCGGTCACTGTTCTTCCTGAGTAGCAGGTGCAGCGCGGTCATCCCCTTCGAGTTCTGAAAATTCACGTTCGCTCCGTGGCGCAGGAGCCGTTCGGCGCCGACGAAGCGGCTCCATTTGATGGCGCCGAGGAACGGGGTCTCGTCCTCGGTCACCGGATCCACACTGGCTCCGCTCCCGACCAGCAGGTCGATCGCTTCCACATCGTCGCGGAACGCGGCCGACCACAAGCTGTACTCCGGGGTCGACCCGCTCTTCAGGAGCAGCTCGGCCATGGGGAGATTCCGACCCCGCGAGATGGCATACCAGAGCGGGGTCGCCTGGAACGCCCCCTCGACGAACACCGGCTCATTGATATCGCTGCCTACACCGAGGAGGTACTGGGCCAGGCTCAGCGACCGCGGTCTCGTCTTTTCATTGGCGGGCAGGCTGCACAGCAGATGCAGCGCATTCCGCCCACGCTCGTCTTTGGCGTGCCGCAGATCGGGGTGGACCTCGAGAATGGACCTGACCGCTTCCAGGTCCAGCGCCTTGATGCATTGGAGGAGCCGCGTCTTGCTCATTGTGCTCGGGGCATTCTGCCATCGTCGCGGCTCTGTCGCTCCTTGCCAATCGGCCGGGACCGGCGCAGAATCCTTCCGGACGACGACACCCGCACCCCATCACGGAGGCCCGCGCATGACCCGCACCGCCTACTTCAACGGCCGCTTCGTCCTCGAGACCGAGGTCCTCATCCCCTATCGCGACCGGAGCTTCAACCGCGGCGACGGCTGCTTCGACATGACGCGCACCTTCGACGGGCGTATCTTCCGGCTCGAGGAGCACGTCGAGCGGCTCTATCGCTCCCTCCGCTACCTGGGCATCGACGTCGGCCTCGAGCCCAAGGAGATGGTGGCCATCACCGAGCAGGTCGTCGAGCGGAACGAGCCGCTCCGCGCCGCCGCCGGCGACTGGTGGGTGGCCCAGCGGGTCAGCCGCGGCGTCGACGCCATCGGTGACGAGGGATGGGCGCACACGGGGCCGCAGCTGATCGTGGACTGCACCCCCCTGCCGCTCCGGAAGCGGGCGGCGCACTTCCGCGACGGGATCGACGTGGTGATATCGTCCATCCGGCGGACGCCGCCCTCCGCCCTCAGCCCGCGGGCCAAGACCCACAACTACCTGAACGTCATCATGGCCGACCGGGAGGTCAAGGCGGTCCGACCCGAGGCGTGGTCGGTGCTCCTGGACGAGAACGGCAACCTCTGCGAGGGGATCGGCAGCAACATCTTCGTGGTGCGGGGCGATCGCGTCTACACCCCGCGGGAGCAGTACGTCCTGCCGGGGGTGAGCCGCCGCACCGCGATGGAGCTGGCCGCGCGGCTCGGCATTCCCTGCGAGGAGCGCGACCTGGACGTCTACGACGCGGTGACCGCCGACGAGGTGTTTCTCACCTCGACCAGCCTCTGCATCTGTCCGGTGCGCTCGGTCAACGGCCACCCGATCGGGGACGGCCGGGTGCCCGGGGTCATCACCAGGCGGCTGACCGACGCCTACGTCGCGCTGGTCGGCACCGACTTCGTGGCCCAGTACCTGTCCCGCCTGGGCTGAGCGCGCACCGACACTGCTCGACCGCGTCAGTATTCGGAGAGCAGGCGGTCGACCATGGCCGTGGCGGCCGCCCAATCGTAGGAGCGGAACATGCGGCGGTTCAAAACCGGCTGCGCCGCCCGGCCCCGCCCCACCCGCGCCCGCCGCACTCACGGAGCCCGCAGCTCAGTCCCTCTCTCGACGCTGCCCCTGCCACCCGGCGGCGCCCCCCCGGCCCCGCCGCCGCACCCCTCGGCCCGCTTCGTGGTCGCGAGCCCGCGGCGGCGCAGGATGGCCCGGGTCAGAGGGCGATCGCGGTGCGGACGCTCGCCTTCGCCCCGGTGACGCGAGCACTGCCGGGTGTCAGGCTGGGGCCCGCAGGGGAGGCCGCATGTCGCCCACCCGCATCGCGCGGCGCGGGAGCCGAGGGGAACAGCGTGTGTGTCGGTCTATACATCTATGCGCGTCGGCGCCGACCGCCTCGATGGTGGTGACCTTGCTGTTCGCCACCGCCGAGATCGGCGTCATGCAGGAGCGAACCGGCTGCCCGTCGACGTGCACGGTGCAGGCGCCGCACAGCGCCATGCCGCAGCCGTACTTGGTGCCGGTGAGGCCCAGCTCATCGCGGAGCGCCCACAACAGCGGGGTGTCGTCGGGGAGGTTGACGTTGTGACGACAGCCGTTGACGGTGACTGAGGTCATCGCGATTTCCCTCTCGTCGGTGAGACGGGCCCGTTCGCGTGTGCCGGTGTCACTGGGCCGAATAACACGGGGCTTGAAGGCGTGTCAACCTCGTCCGCTTAGGTCGACCTTAAGCGCACGTTGTCTCTCCCGCGTCGTTAGGCTAGACTACGCCGGTGCAGAACTGGATCCGTCCCCGAGGTCACGACCTCGCGGTCCTGTTCAGTCGACGAAGCCGCGACGCCTACGCGGCCGAAGCAGCCGCTCGCGGCGAGACCTACCCCTTCACCGACGCTTGGGCGCGCCCGCGCACCTGGCTCAAGGGCGAATACGCCTATCTCGCGCCCGCGGCCGCGAGCGTCCTCCTGGCCCGCTGCAACCTCAAGCATGACGTCGTGGAGGAAGCCGACCTCACCGACGATCGGCTGGCCGGATATCGCGCGATACTCGTTCCGAACGCGGCGCACCTGGCCGGCCTCACCCTCGAGCGGATCGAGCGCTGGCTGCCCGGCGCCGACCGCCGCCTGATCGTCACGGGCAAGACGAACTTCCCCCCGCGTCTGCTCGGGCTCACCGCCTCCTCGCCGATACCGGTCACCGGCTATACCGGCTGGCGATGGCGGCCAGAATCTCCTTTCGGGAGCGCGGCCTGGGAGAGCTGCTACGTGAGCGGCTTTGCGGGCCACCCGGCCCATCGGGTCGAGCCCGCGCCGGGCAGCCGCGTGCTCGCCGACCTGGTGGAGCTGACCGGCGACCTGACCAGCGCCGACACGGCCACCGCGGCCACGCTGGGACCCGCCATCGTGCTCACCGACCGGACCGCCTATGTCGCCAACCAGGTCCTCGAGCTCGTGGGCGGGATGCTCCAGGCGCACCTGAACGTGGAGGCGATCCGTCACTGGGCGAACCCAACCCACTGGGGCGACACCTTGCTCTTCTTCCTCCGCCGCCTGCTGTGGGACGTCGGGCTCGAGCCCCGATGGCAGACCCGGCTGCGGTCGTTCGGGGCCTATGATGGCGTGCTCTCCTTCCGCCACGACGTGCACGGGATGCTCGACTTCACCTTTCTCGACTATCAGGTGCAGAACCTCATTCCCGCCAGCTACGACATCGAGGACCCGTCCTTCTCGACCAATATCAGCGAGGCGATGGCCGCCGAATGGGTGGCCCGCACGAGCCGCCACCGCTTCATCGAGCCGGCCCTGCACAACGACAGCTCCATCGGCGACCCGCCGACCGGCATCCACGGCACGGGGCTCTACGAGCACGTGCGCAACGCCACGAAGAACCTGGGGTTCGCCGTCTACACGTGCGGCCGGCATGCCGGGGGGCACATGCACCCCGAGACGATCGACGCCATGGATTATCTGTACGCCCACGACGACCGGATCCTCGGCACGTGCACGTTCTGTTACTACCACATGATCGAGTACGGCGTGCGCAACCCGGCGGTGATGGTCGGCGGGCAGATCGGCGGCAAGCCCCTCACCTACGTGACCGACGTGCGCCGCACCATCGCCACCCCGGGCATCTGGTTCCCCTTCCACCCGGTCGTCACCACCGACGCGGAGTGGCGCCCCCTGCGGGGCTGGGACCGCACCCACGAGTTCGACGCCGCCTACGAGCTGGTCGAGACGATCTTCGGTGGCCACAGCGCCCGCCTCCCCGGCGTCGACGATCACCTGGAGAATGGCGTCTACAGCTTCCAGTACCACCCGGAGCTGGCCCGGGATCCTTCCGTGAACGACGGCAAGGGCACGCTGGATTACCTCAGGCACACGATCAACCTGGCTGAGAGACGCAACTTCTGGATCGCGACGCAGCGCGAGCTGTACCAGCGCATGGCCGACTACGAGGAGCTCGTCTTCCAGGTGCGGGACGGTGGTCGAGAGGTCACGGTGACCAACCCGACCGCCCGCCGCATCGCCGGGATGGTGGTCGAGCAGCGGCGCCCGTTCGGCAGCGTCTTGGATGGAGCCGAGGAGCTGGTCCACGTCGTGCGGGGCGCCTTCGTCACGGTGCCTCCCTTGGAGCCGAACGCCGCCGTGACCCTCCGCTTCCGCACGGAAGGCACCGAGGCCCCGCTGGTCCGGCAGCCGAGCAACAAGGGGCTGACCATCCTCGACGCCCGCCACGATCCTCGGAGCGGGGAGACTCGCATCGTCGTCAGCGTGTGTCGCGCCCAGCCGCTGAGCGTCGAGGGCGTGGACCCGGAGGGCGTCTACCGGGTGCAGGTGGACGACGAGCCGGCCCGCCTCGTGGTTCCGCGCGTCACCCGCACCATCCAGGCCCTGCTTAGCAAGCAAGCCGCGAGCGCCGCCGCCCTCGGCCTGCGCGCGCAGACCCCCGGCACGCTGAGGTTCCTCGACCTGCTGGTCGTGGGCGACGAGGATCGGTTCGTGGAGCGGACCGTCTGCATCCTCCGGCTCGCCGGGCAGGAGGCGGATGCGGCGAGGGCGGAGATCCGGGCCGCGATCCCGGCGCGCACCGGGCGCGTCACCTAGCCCGACCGCGGCGCTCAGCCGCCCAGGTAGTGCGCCCGCACGTCGGGGTTTTCCAGGAGCGCCTGGCCGGTGCCCTCGAAGCGGTTCCGGCCCAGCTCGAGCACGAAGCCGCGGTGCGAGATGGCGAGGGCCTGCTTGGCGTTCTGCTCCACCATGAGCACCGCGGTGCCGGTTTGGTTGATCGCCACGATGGTCGAGAAGACCATCTCGACCAGGCGCGGGTCGAGACCCAGCGAGGGCTCGTCGACGAGCAGGAGCCGGGGATGCAGCAGGAGCGCGATGGCGATCTCGAGGATCTGCTGCTGGCCGCCCGAGAGGGTGCCGGCCGGAGCTCGGCGCTTGGCCCCCAGCACGGGGAAGCGCTCCAGCAGCTCCTCGATGTCGTGGCGCACCCGGCCATCGGTGCGCGTGTACGCGCCCATCTCAAGATTTTCCTCCACGCTCATCGCCGGAAAGTTGCAGCGGCCCTGCGGCACGTATGAGCAGCCGCGCCGGAGCACGGCCACCGGATTCTCTCCGCCGATCTCCTCGCCGCCGAGCCGGATGCTGCCCCGCGAGGGCTTGACCATGCCGAACACGGTGCGGAGCAGCGTCGACTTCCCCGCCCCGTTGGCCCCGATGATCGACACGATCTCGTCGGCCCGGACGTCCGCGGAGACCCCGCGGAGCACCTCGATCTCGCCATAGCCGGCGTGCACGTCCTCGATATGGAGCAGCGCCTCGGCGCCGCGCTTATCGCCCAAAGTAGGCCTCGATGACCTTGGGATCACGGCGGACCGCCTCGGGCGGACCCTCGGCGATCTTCTGGCCGTGGTCGAGGACGATCACGCGCTGGGAGATGTCCATGACCACGTCCATGTTGTGCTCGACGAGCAGCACGGTCTTGCCCTGGCGGTGCAGCCCCCGGATCTGCTCCTTCATCTGGTTGATCATCGTGGGGTTCACCGCGGCGGCAGGCTCGTCGAGCAGCACGAGCTCCGGATCGGGCATGAGCGCGGCCGCGAAGGCGAGGAGCTTGCGCTGGCCGTAGGAGAGGTTGCCGGCCGGGGTGTCCGCCCGGGCGCCCAGCCCCACCGAATCGAGAAGCATCATGGCCCGCTCGACGGCGGCCGCTTCGTAGCGCCGCACCCGGGGCGCGCGGACCAGCCGGGCGAGCACGTTCTCCTCCTGGTGCTGCTGCAGGAACGTGAGCAGGTTCTCCAGCGCGCTCAGCCGCGGGAACACGCTCACGAGCTGGAAGGTGCGACCCACTCCGAGCCGCGCGATGCGGTGGGCCGCCACGCCCGTCACATCACGACCGTGGAAGAGCACGCGCCCGCCGTCGGGCGCCAGATAGCCGGTGACACAGTTGAAGAGCGTCGTCTTCCCCGAGCCGTTCGGACCAATCAGGCTCACCAGCTCGCCGGCCTCGATGCTCACGTCGACTGCGTCGACCGCGGTAACCCCCAGGAACCGCTTGGTGAGCCCGCGCACCTCGAAGAGCGCCATGGGCTATGCGCCGGACGACGACGGTCGGCGCCAGAGCGCGGACCGGCGCCGGATGACGCCCTCCAGCCCGTCCGGGGCGCGAATGACGATGATGAGCAGCAGGAGCCCGTAGATCACCATGCGCCAGGTCGGGGCCATCCGGAGGATCTCGGGCAGCGCGGTGAAGGCGGCGGCGCCGACCAGGACGCCGCGCAGGCTCCCCAGGCCGCCGAGAAAGAGCATCACCAGCAGGTTGACGCTGAGGCTCACCGCCAGCTCGCCCGGGCACAGCACGCCCACGTAGGAAACGTAGAGCGTGCCCACGCCGCCGGCCACCGCCCCGCCAATGACAAAGGCGATCATGCGGTATTTCAGCGGATCGATGGACGCGGCGGAGGCCAGCATCTCGTTGTCGCGCACCGCGTGGAAAGCGCGACCCAGACGAAAGGTGGTGAGCCCGTGATAGAGCAGCCCGACCAGGCCCACCGTGGCGAGCCCCATCCAGTAGAACGCGGGCAGCGTGGCGATCCGAAACGAGCCGAGCTGGGGCTTGGGGATGCCCGTCACGCAGAGCGGCCCGCGCGTGAAGTCGACCCAGTTGGTGGCGACGATCTGGGTCACGAGGGCGAAGCCGAGGGTACCCATGGCGAAGCTGTGCTCGGTCAGCCGGAACATGGGCACCCCCATGGCGAGGGCGACCAGGCCCGCCATCGCGATGCCGGCCGCCAGCGCGGCGGCGAAGGGCCAGCGGGCCTCGGTGGCAAGCAGGGCCGCGGTGTAAGCGCCGATGCCGAAGAAGGCCGGGTGAGCCAGGGAGAGGCTGCCGACGTGACCGACGACCAGGTCGTAGCTGAGGGCGAGCGCCCCGTAGAGGACGGTGAAGATCAGCACGTGCAGGACATAACGCTGCTGGCCGGGCACGGCCGCGGCAACGATCCAGGGGACCGCGATGAGGAGGGCCGCTGCGATGGCCCAGCGGAGGGCGCGCATGGTCAGATCCCGATCCGCCGGCCGAAGAGCCCCTGCGGCCGCACGAGCAGGACCAGCACCATCACCACGAAGGCGATGGCGTCCTTGTAGGCGTAGGAGATATACCCGGCGGCGAGCGACTCGGCCAGGCCGATGAGGAAGGCGGCCGCGATGGCGCCCTTGACATAGCCGAAGCCGCCGACGATGACGGCCGCGAACGCCTTCAGGGTGAGCAAGGCGCCCACGTCGGGGAAGATGTTGAAGAGCGGCGAGACGAGGGCGGCGGCCCCGCCGGCGAGCGCCGCCGAGATCCCGAACGTGGCCAGGGCTACGTGCTGCACGTCGACGCCCACCACCGCGCACGCTTCGCGGTTCTGGGACATGGCCCGCATCGCCTTCCCGAGCTTCGCGCGGGTCACGAACCACTCGAGTCCGGCGAAGATGATCACGGCCGCGGCGAGCACGAGCGGCCGCTGCCACGCCATCCGCACCCCGCCGATGTCGGCGATGGCGGACGACAGCGTCGTCGGCACCTCCTTGGGCTGGGCGCCGAAGACGAGGATGGCCAGGTTGGTCAGGGTGATCGAGGTAGCGAGCGTGGCGATGAGCTGGACGTGCCACGTCCGCGCCAGGATGGTCCGGATCACCGCGCGCTCGTACGCGAGCCCGAACACGCCCATGGCCGCGGCCGCGGCGAGGCCGGCCACCGGATACGGCAGCCCCAGCTCGGTGTAGGCGTACCAGAACGCGTAGCCGCCCAGCATGTAGAACTCGCCGTGGGCGAAGTTGACGAGGCGCACCACCCCGAACATGAGGGCCAGTCCCGTGGCCACCATGGCATAGAGCGAGCCCAGGGTGAGGCCGTGGACCAGCTGCTCGAGGAGATCGTTCAAGCGCCGGCTACGGCTGGATCGCGATCGTCTCCAAGAGTTTGAGCTGCCCGCCGCGGATCTCGACGAGGAGCATGTTGATGAATGCCTGGTGCGTGTCGTCGAACCGGATCCGCCCCACCGGCGTGTTCGGCACGTCGATGTCCGCCAGCGCGTCCCGGATCGCCTTGCGGTCGGTCCTTCCGGTCTTCTTGATCGCCTGCTCGATGGCCGGCACCAGCGCGTACCGGAACGCGATGGCGGCGAGGCTGCCGTGCACGCGCACCGGCCCCTTCCAGCGCTCGAGCCACTGCTTCTCCCACGCCGGATCGAGAGCCGGCGTCCAGTAGGTAGCCTCCACGAGACCGTCGGCGATCGTGGGGCTGTCGCGCACCTGGTGCAGGAACTCGACGGTGGCCATGCTGCCCCGCGCGTAGAGCTTCTGGGTCAGCCCGATCTCGCGGAACTGGCGCATGAAGACGCTGCCCTCGCTGGCCAGCATGACGAGCAGCACCGCCTCCGGGTTGGCCCGCTTCACCCGGGTGAGCACCGGCCGGTAGTCCGCCTGGCCCCGATCGAAGAACTCGGTGCTGACCAGCTTGATGCCGTACTTCTTGAACGCGACGTCGTAGGCGGCGGCGGCCCCGCGCCCGAAGTCGTCGTTCTGGGCGAAGATCGACATCGTCTTCGTCGACTGGCTCATGTACTTGGCGAACTGGCTCGCGAGCATGACGTCGTCGGGATTGACGCGGAACGCCCACTCGTTGACGGTCTTGCCGATGAGCTCGCGGATCTTCGGGTTGCTGCACGACTCGATGACCATCGGCACCTGGAGCTCCTTGATCACCGGCAGGGCGCCCAGGCATGCGCCGCTGTGGGTCTGGCCGACGATCACGTCGACTCGGTCGACGTCGGCGAGCCTGCGCACCGCGCTCACCGCCTCGCCCGGCGTGCCCGCGTTGTCGCCGAAGTAGATCTCGATCTTCCGGCCCATGATGCCGCCCTTGGCGTTGTACTCGTCGGCGAGCATCTGCGCCGCCCACTTCACGCCCTCGCCGGTGATCGCCGAGGGCCCGGTCATGGCCGAGGAGAACCCCACCTTGATGGGCGGCGCGCTCTGCGCCTCCCCCCGCGACTGCTCCCCGCCGAGCACGAGGGCCACTACGACTGCCACTCCGATCACGCTTCGTCGCATCAGTGTCATCGCTCTCTCCTTGCTCGGCCCTCAGCCGAGGATCGCCAGCTCCTGGCTGGATTGGGTGAGCCGGCGAACGCCGGTGGTGGTGATCTCGACCGCGTCCTCGACCTGGACGCCCCCCCAGCCGTGCTCGTAGTACGGCGTCTCCACGCAGAATACCATCCCGGGCTCCAGCGCGGTGTGGGTCGCCGCGTTGATGGTGGGCGGATCGTAGGGCTCGAGCCCGATGCCGTGCCCGACATGATGCCGCTCGTAGTGCGGCATGCCGTGCTCGCGCGTCACCCGCATGGCGGTCTCGAAGATCTGGCTGACCGCCACTCCGGGCTTCATGGCCGCGATGGCTGCCAGCTCCCCGTCGCGCGCCGCGTTGTAATAGCGCCGCTGCTTCTCGCTCGGCGTGCCGAGCACCGCGGTCCGGGAGATGTCCGAGCGGTAGCCCTGGTACACGCAGCCCAGGTCAAAGCGGATGAGGTCGCCCGGCGCGAGCGCGCGCTCCGAGGCGTACACGTCGGCCAGCGCCGCCCGCTCCCCCATGGTGACGACGGTGAAGAACGGCTGCGCGCCCTTGCGCAGCACCTCCTGCTCGAACACGACCGCGGCCTCGCGCTCTGTGACGCCGGGCTTGAGCATGCCGAGGATGGCGGCCACCCCGTCCTCGGCGATCAGGGCGGCCCGCTCGAGCCGCCGTACCTCTTCCGTACTCTTAATCATTCGAGCAGTCCGGAAATGCGCGTAGCCGGGCCCGAGCGCGGTCCCGGCGAGCTGCTCGGTGAGCCGCTGCCACGTGGCCGGGAACACGCCGGCCTCGTCGAGGCCGATCCGCTTGCCGAGGGCGCCGAAGCCGCCGAGCACCTCCCGGAGCGCCTCGCCGGGGCCCGCGGCGGGCGCGCTCGTGATCTCGCGCACGCGGGCGCCGACCGGCCCGGGCTGGTCCGCGTAGTTGAAGAAGAACTTGCCGTAGCAGGCGAGCCGGTCAACGGCGATGCCGTCGGCGGAGACGCCGGTCGCGTCGATGAACGGGATGACGAGGCCGACCCCCTGGCGCGTGAACACCCCGTACAGCTCGAGACCGCGGAAGAGGGCGTGGGCGATGGAGCGGAAGCCGGTGACGTACTGGAGGTTCTCGGGCGTGCTCGCCACGAGGGCGTCCAGACCCTCGGCGTCCAGCACCTTCGTGAGCCGTGACTTCACGTGCGGATCCATGGCTACCTCCTGAAATTGGGCAGGACTTCCTGGCCGAACAGCTCGATGGCCTCCTGCATCTCGGTGACGGAGCTCGCCACGAACAGCATGCCGGACAGCGTGGTGACGCCGGCCCGCTCGTACACGCGGATGCGCTCGGAGATCTCCCCCGGGCTGCCGATGAGGTTGCGCTCGTCGAAGCCTCCCGTCTGCTCGCGCAGGGTCGACCGCTTCAGCGACTCCAGATGCTTGAAGAGCTGCGAGGCCCGGAAGCGCCGGACGGCCTCGTCGTGTGTGCGCCCGATCGACACCGCGAACTGCGGGGCGATGTCGATCTTCGAGCCGTCCCGGCCCGCCGCCGCCGCCGCGCGATGGATCTCGGCGACGCCCCGCTCGATCTCCTCCGGCGACAGGACCGCGGGCATCCAGCCCTGGGCGTACTGTCCGGCGCGGCGCCGGACCTCGGAATGGTTACCCCCGGCATAGATGGGCATGGGGTTTTGCACCGGCTTCGGGAAACACTCGACCTCCTCGAAATGCACCGCGCTCCCCCGGAACGTCGCCCGGCGCTCGGTGAAGAGCAGGCGCAGCGCCTGCATGCCCTCGTCCACGATGGTGCCGCGGCGCACGTCCCGGGCGTCGGGGAAGAGCGCCTCGTACTCCTCCCGGTAGGCGCCCGTCCCCACGCCCAAGATGACCCGGCCTCCCGAGAGCTGATCGAGCGTCGCCACCTGCTTGGCGAGCACCGGCATGTTGCGCATCGGCAGCACGATGATCCCGGTCGCGAATCGGAGCCGGCTCGTGCGGGACGCGCAATAGGCGAAGGTCATCAGCGGCTCGAAGAAGTTCGGCGGATCCGGAAACTCCTTCTGCACATAGCGCTGGGTCGTCATGTGGTCGTTGCCCCACACCGAGTCGAACCCGAGCCGCTCGCACAGCAGCGCCGTGGGCAGGATATCGGACGGCTTGGCGAAGGGGATCGGATACATCATTCCCTCGATGCAGGTCGGGATGTGGACACCGAATCGCATGCCGGCTACCTCAGCTCCCGCCACGCGGGCACCAGCATCTCCGCAACCCGCGTGAGCTGCTCCATCATGTCGGCGTCGCGGGGCAAGACGGCGATGGGCGCGTCGAGGCCCGCCTCGGCCCAGCGCGCGAGCTGGCGCCGGCAGTGCTCCGGCGTGCCCGCCACCGCCAGGGCGTCGATCAGCTCGTCGTCCACGAGATGCACGGCGGGCGTCCCCCGGCCGAAGGCCTCGCGGAACGGCAAGGTACGATCGGGCCCGAGGCCCGCATCCAGCAGGATCGACTGGCCGTGGAGCACGCCGAGATAGCGCGCGATGAGCGGCCTCACCGCGGCGCGCGCCGCCCGCCCGTCGGGACTCGCCGCCACGATCACATACGCGAGCACGGTGAAGCCCGAACGGCCGGCCCCGGCGGTCTGCCGCACGCGGCGCACGTGGCCGGGCGAGGCGAGCACCGAGCAGTGCACGCCGTCGGCGATCTCGCCGGCCAGCCGGAGCGCCTTCGGCCCCTTCACGCCGAGCAGCACGGGCACGGCCTCGGGGGGCCTCCACTCGAGCTCGACATCGTCGAGGGTGAAGACTTCACCCCGAAAGGTGACCCGCTCCCCCGCGAGCAGGCGCCGCACGATCTCGACGCATTCGCGCAACCCGCCCAGCGGCGCCTTGAACGGGATGCCCATCTGCGCTTCGATCCAGCGCCGATTGCTCGAGCCGAGGCCGAGGACGACGCGGCCGGGCGCGATGCCCGCGAGCGCGGCCGTCTCCATGGCCAGCAGCGCCGGGTGCCGCGTGTAGGGATTGACGACGCCCAGGCCGATGGCAAGCCGCTCGGTGACCGCGGCGGCCGCGGCGGCCAGCGCGTAGGCGCCCGGGTGGAAGTAGTCCTCGATGATCCACACGCTCCCCAGTCCGGCGCCCTCGGCCGCCCGCGCCCACGCGGTGACGCGCGCCGGCACGTCGGTGCCCATGAGGGCGATCCCCGGGCTGGTCGCCCAGCGAGTCGCCATCACGCTCGAGCGGATGGAGGCATGACGCCCGGAGTGTAGTACGCCGCCTCGTGGTGTCAAGGCGCGCGGTCGCGCCGCGCTCACGACCGCGGCGCGACGGCCCGCGCGATATCGCCGACCACCCTCAGCCGGACCCGCAGGGAGTTGCCCGGCAGGTACGCGATGGGCAGGTCCTCGATCTCCACCACCGAGAGCGTGGCGGGATCGGCCCCGGCCCGCGCGGCCTTGGCCTCGGCAAGACGCCGCGCCGCGGCCAGCGCCTCGTCGCGGGCGAGCCCCTGGAAGACCTGGTCCACCTCGCCGCTCACCTGGGCGATCGCCGCGCCCACCGCGTTCGCGACCGCCTGGTGGGGCACGTGCACCACCTCGGAGATGCCGGGGACGTGATCGGGCACGAGGAAGCTGCCGCCGCCCACCACGATCAGGGGCACCAGGCTC
>Ga0080064_1006004_pt1 | contig 13543 bp, 6 predicted proteins | sample Subgrocontami54m_FD_69260 | JGI IMG/M metagenome (GOLD analysis project Ga0080064, IMG submission 69260) | Subsurface groundwater microbial communities from S. Glens Falls, New York, USA - GMW46 contaminated, 5.4 m (SPADES assembly) (version 2) ...
CCGCTCAGCCGCGCGAGCCGGTGTCGCCGCGAGTGAGTACGACCTGCTCGCCGCCCACCACCAACTCGCCGCTGAAGTCGTGAAGGCCGCGCTTAACGTCCAAAAAGCACGGGAAGCCGTCGCCGCTCTGGCCGGAGGCGTGAAGGCCTACGCGGCCGCGGCCAATGCGGCCCGCGCGCGATTCGAGGCCGGCCAGCTCCTCAAGGCGGATCTCCTGAGCCTGGAGGTGCAGTTGGCGCAAACGCGGGCGACCCTTTCCTCTGCGCGCCACGGTGCGTCGCTCGCGGAGCGGGCGTTTCATTTCGTGCTCGGACTCGAGCCCAGCGATGAACCGATCGAGTTTGTGGCCGACGACCCGGCGCTGACGCGGCTCGGCCCGCCGGACAGTCGCGATTTCTCGGCCCGCCCGGAGTTGCTGGGCCTCGACGCCCGGATTCGCGCCGCCGAAGCCATGGTGACCGCCGCTCGGGGCGCCCGGCAACCGACCATCAATGCTTTTGCCAGCTATCAGTACGATCATGGATGGAAGCTCAACCGCGCCGGAGACAGCTGGCTGGCCGGCGTGTCGGTCGACCTGATTGTCTTCGATGGCGGCCAGACCTCCGCCAAAATCCGCCAGGCCGCCGCCGAACTGGCACAGATCAAGGAATTTCGCCGGAAGGCCGCGCTGGGAATCGGCCTGGAAGTCGAACAGGCGCGGCTCGCCCATGCCGATGCGGTCGAACGGCTCGCCGTCACCTCGCGCGCGGTGGAACAGGCGGAAGAAAGCGCCACCCTCAGCCGCGCTCGTTTCGAGAAAGAAGCGCTGCTCAGCGCCGACCTGATTGGGGTCGAGAGTCGGTTGCTCGAAGCGCAATTGCACCGCACCGTCGCGGCGGCGGACGAGCGACTCGCGGTGATCGACTTGCGCCGCGCCCTTGGCCTGGAGCCGCTGCCCCGGCCCTGACTTTCCGATGAAATTCATTACCACGCTGCCCCTGATGCTGGCGCTCGCGCTTGCCGCCGGCTGCGGCCGACACGCACCGGCGGACTCGACGGCCGCTCCTGCGGTGCCCGCGACACCAGCTCGTGTCGTCATCGTCCGCACCGAGGACCTGCCGGCCATCACTGAAATCACGGGGACCGTCCGTCCGATCCGGCGCGCGCAACTCGCGGCGAAAGTCATGGGCGCGATCGTCGAACTCCCGGTGACGCTCGGCCAGCGGGTCCGCCGCGGCGATCTGCTCGTGCAGATCAGCGCCGGCGAAATCAACGCGCGCTTGACGCAGGCCCAGTCGCAGCTCAACGCCGCGCAGCGCGATCTCGAGCGGGAGCGCGGTCTGCTCGCGAAAGGCGCCAGCACGGCGGAGATGGTCCGCGGGCTCGAGGATCGTTTCGCCGGGGCGCAGGCGATGGTGCGCGAAGCCGAGGTCCTGCTGGGTTACGCCACGATTCGGGCGCCCTTCGATGGCGTGGTCGCACGCAAGCTGGCGAACGCAGGCGATCTCGCCTCGCCGGGTTTGCCGCTGATCGAACTCGAGGGCGCGGGCGAATTTGAAGTCGAGGCCGGTGTGCCCGACTCGCTCGCCGCCGCACTAAAGGTGGGAGCCACTCTCGCGGTCGAGCTGCCGGCGGCTGGTCTCACCCTTTCCGGACAGCTGGCCGAGTTGTCGTCGGCCGCCGATGCGAACGCACGCACCGTTCCCGTGAAAATCACGCTGCCACCAAACGACGCCCTGCGCTCGGGCCAGTTCGCGCGGATTCAAGTCCCCGGCCCCGCGCGCCGGGCCCTGCTCGCCCCCACCACGGCCGTCACCACCCTTGGCCAGATGGAACGCGTGTTTGTGGCCACAGACGATAATCGATCCGCCCTGCGACTGGTGAAGACCGGCGCGGTCCGCGACGAACGGATTGAAATCCTCGCGGGACTCGCGGAGGGCGAGCGCGTGGTGGTCAATCCGCCCGCGGGATTACGCGAAGGCCAGCGGCTGGAAATTCAACCGTGAGCGCCCCGCCCTCCTCACCGTTCAATGAGCCGGCGCGGTACGGCTTCGCCGGCCGGATGGCCGCGCTTTTCATCGACTCGAAGCTGACGCCCATCGTGGTCGCAGCCTCCCTGCTGCTCGGAGTCTTCGCCGTGCTCATGCTCCCGCGCGAGGAGGAGCCGCAGATTAAAGTGCCGATGATCGACGTGATGGTCGCCATGCCCGGCGCGACCGCCCGCGAAGTCGAGAATCGCATCACGCGACCGATGGAGAAGCTGCTCTGGGAAATCCCGGGCGTCGAATACCTCTATTCGACCGCGAGCCCTGGCGGCAACATGACCGTCGTGCGTTTCAAGGTCGGCACGGACCTCGAGGCCGCCCTGATCCGGCTGAACCAGAAGCTGCAGGCCAATTTCGATCGCATTCCGCTTGGGGTGACGCCGCCCCTGATCAAGCCCCGCACCATCGACGACGTGCCGATCCTGGCGCTCACCCTGCACAGCGCGCGCTACGATCATGCGACGCTGCATCGGCTCGCCACTCAGCTTGATGAAGCCGTGAAGATGATTCCGCAGGTGGCGGAGACGACGGTGATCGGCGGCCAGCACCGCTCGATTCGCGTCCGGCTCGATCCGCAGCGGCTGCAATCGCGGAACCTCTCGCCCGGCGCGATCGTGCCGACGCTGCAGCAGGCAAACGCGCAGGTGCAGGCGGGCGCGCAGTCGTTCGCCAATCGCGAAGTCCTGCTCCAGACGGGGGAGTTTTTCCGCGACGCGCGTGACGTCGGCGCGGTCGTGGTGGGCGTCCATGAGGGGCGGCCGGTGTACTTGCGCGATGTCGCCGAAATCGTCGACGGTCAGGCCGATCCGGCCGACTACGTCCTGTATGGCGATGGGGCCGCCGACGGTGGGGCCGGCTCTCCGAGCCGGCCAACGCTCGAAACCTCCACCGCCACCGAAATCCAGGCCCGCTCGGAGAGCAGACCCCACCCCGAGGAGGCCGCGGTTACCCTCAGCATCGCCAAGCGTCCCGGCGCCAACGCAGTCGACGTCGTCACTGCGGTGCTCGCGCAGATCGACGCGCTGAAGGGCACGCTGATTCCCGCCGAGATTGGCGTCGCGGTGACGCGGAACTACGGCGCGACCGCCAGCGAGAAGTCGAACGAACTGCTCCTGCACATGGGCCTCGCCGTCTTCGGCGTCGCCGTGCTGATCCTGCTTTTCCTCGGCTGGCGCGAATCGCTGGTGGTGCTGCTCGCCATCCCGGTGACCCTCGGCGTCACCCTCCTCGTGTTCTACCTCTACGGCTACACGCTCAACCGCATCACCCTTTTCGCGCTGATCTTCTCGATCGGCATCCTGGTCGACGACGCCATCGTCGTAGTCGAAAACATCGTACGCCACATGGCCCTGCCGAGTTGCCGGCGCAAGCGGCTGCTGCAGATCGCGGTCGAGGCGGTCGACGAAGTGGGCAACCCGACGATTCTCGCGACGTGGGCGGTCATCGCCGCGGTGCTGCCGATGGCTTTCGTCAGCGGCCTGATGGGCCCGTACATGCGGCCCATCCCGATCGGCTCGAGTGCGGCGATGATGTTCTCCCTGCTCGTGGCGTTTGCGGTGACGCCCTGGGCCGCGCTCAAGATCCTGCGCGGCCATGCCCGGCCCCACTCCGATGCGGCGGCATTCGTCGATGCGCCGCTCAACGAGGAGGAAGAGGCGGCCGAGGAGGCGATCCCGGACACGTGGTTCACGCGGCTGTACCAGCGCGTGATGCGCCCGCTGCTCGATCACCGCGCCTGGCGCTGGGCATTCCTGCTCGTCGTCGCCGGAGCAACCGTCGGCGCAATGGCGCTGGTCGGCCTCGGCGGCGTGAAGCTGAAGATGCTGCCGTTCGACAACAAATCCGAGTTTCAGGTGATCCTGAACATGCCCGAGGGCAGCACGCTCGAGCACACCGCCCGCGTCGCCCGCGAGATGGCCGCGGCGATCCGCACCGAACCGGAGGTGCGCGACTACCAGGTGTACGTGGGCACGGCATCGCCGTTCAATTTCAACGGGCTCGTCCGGCATTACTTCATGCGCCGCGGCGCGAATGTCGCTGATCTCCAGGTCAACCTGCGACCGAAACACGAACGCGCGGCCCAGAGCCACGCCATCGCCAAACGCGTGCGGCCGCGACTCACCGCCATCGCCGCAAAATACGGCGCGGCCGTGGCCGTCGCGGAAGTTCCGCCCGGTCCGCCGGTGCTGCAGACGCTGGTCGCGGAAATCTACGGTCCGACCGAGGAGTCGCGCCTGAACCTCGCCACGAAAGTGCGCGAAATCTTCCGCACGACCGCCGGCGTGGTCGACGTCGACTGGTACGTCGAGGACGAGCAGCCGAAGACGATCGTGCGCATCGACAAGGAAAAGGCGGCCCTGCACGGCGTCACCGAAGCCGCCGTCACGCGCACGGTGCAGATGGCGGTGCAGGGTTTTCCCGTGACGTTGCTGCATGCGCCGGGTGAGCGCGAACCGGTCGAGGTCATGCTGGAGTTGCCGCGGGCGCAGCGGGCGCGCCCGGAAGATTTGCTGAACCTGCCCGTCCGCTCGGAAATGAACCCGTCGGCACCGCTCGTGCCTTTGCGCGAACTCGTGACGCTCGTCACCACGCGTGGCGAGCGGAACATCTATCACAAGAACCTGCAGAATGTCATCTATGTGACCGGCGATGTCGCCGGGGCGATCGAGAGTCCGGTCTACGCGATTCTCGCGATGAACCGCGCGCTGGCGAAGCTCGACGGCCGCGAGTTTGGCGGCACGCAGCGCGCGATCCAGATTCACAACGCGACCATGCCGTCCAGCGACACCGAGCCGGCGATGAAATGGGACGGCGAATGGCAGGTGACGCTCGAAGTCTTTCGCGATCTCGGCCTGGCGTTCGCCGCGGTGCTGATTCTGATCTACATGCTCATGGTCGGCTGGTTCAAAAACTACACCACGCCGCTGATTGTGATGACGGTCATCCCCTTCTCGCTCGTGGGCATCCTGCCGGCCCACGCCGCCCTCGGCGCGTTCTTCACCGCCACGTCGATGATCGGATTCATGGCCGGCGCGGGCATCGTCGTGCGCAACTCGATCATCCTGGTCGACTTCATCGAACTGCGGCTCAGCCACGGCCGCACGCTGCGGGAGGCCTGCATCGAATCGGGCGCCGTGCGTTTCCGGCCGATGATGCTCACCGCGTTCGCCGTCGTCGTGGGCGGGCTCGTCATCCTCGCCGATCCGATTTTCCAGGGGCTGGCGATTTCCCTGCTCTTCGGCGCGATTGCCTCGCTGGTGATCAGCCCGCTCGCCGTGCCGCTGATGTACTACATGACGCACGCGCGCCGGCTGGCCCGGCCGCCCGCCCCGATGCCGGCCGCGGAAAAATGCGAGGTCACCGCATGAGTTTCTTCAAGATGATCCAAGCGCTCTTCACCACCGCGCCCCGGCTGTCCCCGGCGGAAGCCGCCCCGCGCGTCCGCTCGGGCGCGGCGCTGCTCGTCGATGTGCGGGAACCCTCGGAATGGTCGAGCGGCGTCGCCGAATCCGCGGCGCTCCTGCCCATGAGCGATCTCAACCGCGACCGCCGGCTCTGGCGCGATTTCCTGGCGCAGGTCGGCGAACGCGAAGTTCTCGTCTATTGCGCCATGGGCGGCCGATCCGCGATCGTTGCGCGAATGCTCGTCCGCGAAGGCATCCGCGCTGCGGATACCGGCGGCCTGCGCGGCTGGGCGGCAAGCGGCTGGCCCGTGGTCCCCGCCCCGGGGGCTACTTCGAAAACCGCCCGATGAATCCGCCGCCGGCCGCGAGTTCGATCGTCAGCGTATCGTCGCGCTTCGCGGGGCCGGAATCGACGCTCACCGCATCCGGCCGCGCCTTGTCGTCACGGACGTACGTGGCCTGGTAATCGCCGGCCCCGAGGAACGCGAGCGGCACGCGCAGCGTGGTGGCGAGTTTCGCGCTCATCACCGCGAGCATCCACTGGTCGCCGCTGCGCCGCGCGAAGATCGACAGCTCGCCGATGCGCGACTCGGGCAACACGATCGTTTCGTCCCAGACGGGGCGGATGCTCTTGATCACGTCGACCGCGGGATTTTCCAGCACCGTGCGCGGATGCGCCGCGATTGTCAGCATCGGGCTCTGCAACGTCGCCAGCGCCGCAATCTGGTGCGCCCACGTCGAGTCGGCCCGCCGCTCCGGCGAGTCGAAGATCATCGTGGTGTAATCGCACGGCCCCGCCAGATAGCGGGTGAACGGCAGGATCGTCTCGTGCCGCGCGCGCTGCCGGACACCGCGCGACTCCATGCCGCGCACCGCCTCCCGCAGCATTTCGTTCGGCCACGTGCGGAGGAGCCCGGTGGGTTTGTTGGCGCCATGATAATCCACCACGCACTGGTATTCCGCGGCCTTCCGATTCAACGCCACATAAAGGTCGACGTTCTCCCTGGCCTCGTGGTCGAAGAAATCGATCTTCGCCCCGGCGACGCCGAGCCGGTGCAGCCGCGAGAAAAACTGCTCGCGCGCCTCCGGCGTCCGGAGGTCGCGGCTGTGCCGCCAGAACACCAGGCGCACCCCCTGCTGCCTCGAATACTCGACGTACTCCTTGATCTGCTCGTCACTCCAGCCGTACGCGAAGCCTTCGAGGATGTGATATTTCGCCCTGAGCTGGCCGCCCAGCCGCGAGAACTCCTGCATCACCTCGAGCGAATTCGCGCCGCCGCCATCGACGTATTTCCAGACGGTCAATCCCGGCGCGCACCACGGCGTGCTCATTCCCTCCGGGAACAGTTTCGGGTCCGCCGGCGGACAGAGGTTCGGCACAATATCGCTGTTCACCACCGCATTGAGGTCACGTCCCGCGATCACCACCCGCCACGGCGTCGTGATCTGTCCGGTGACTGCCGCGGGGCGGCCCAGCCGTTTCGCCTCCGCCCGGCCGTAACGCAACTCGTACGGATAGTTCACCGGTTGACGATGACCCAATCCGATCACCCAGCCGCGACGCCCATCCGACTCCAGCGCCATTCCGCTGTAATTGACGAGATTCGCTTCCGCGATCACGCCGTAGCCCGCCCCGCCCGGCAACTCGAAGGTCAGCGGCGTCGCGCCCCACTGGCCGGGCTTCACATCGTCACTGCGCACCTGCTTGTACTCCGCCTCGTAGTGCCCTTCCAGATCGTGAAACCACTGCGTCGCGCCGCTCGGCACGCGGAACTCGGAAAACTCGTCCGGCGTGCGCGCCTCGTTTTCCGCGCCGGGCACGACGAAACGATAAGCCACGCCATCGTCGAACGCGCGCACCTCGAGCGTGAACGGCTGCATCGCGAGATCGTTCGTGAACGTGATTACCGCCACGCTCGCGCGATTCGTCGCGGTGCGATGCACCCCGTGCCAGGGATACGTTTCGTTGATCTCGCTGCGATCGGTTCGCTGGAAGATCACGCCGGAGGCGAGATCATAGCCATCGACGAGGAACTTCAGGAGCGAAGGCTCGATGACGGTGGTGTCACCCATCTTGACCGTCCACGTCAGCCGCTCGGCGTTCGGGGCGAGGACGAATTTCACCGTGCCGCCCGGGCTGGCCACCTCGACGGCTGGAAACGGCACGACGCGCTGCGTGCGGCGCGACGTGGTGCGCGGTTGCTGTCCGCTGCGACCCTCCGCTGTCGGTTGGGCCGGCGGCGCCTTGGGAGTTTGGCCGCGACCGCTTGCGGCGCCGAGCGCGAGCGCGATTGCGGCCAGGCCCAGCGTCGTAATTTTGTGCACATACTTGGAGGGCCCGCCTCCGTGCGGGCCGCCACGCACATTCGTTGATGACACCGTGCTTGGAACGATGCGGGTGAATTTCTTCATGAAGTGGACGACGGCAGCGCGGCAAGCGCGAACCGTAGCGCGGTCAATCTGACCGCGCATTTCGGGTGAATTTTCCGGTCGGTGAAGGCGCGGTCAGGCTTGTGCGCCTTTGGCGCATTGACCGCGCTACGCGAGAACATGACGATCTTCGTCAACTTGACATAGCGCCGTTCGGGTCCGACGCGGTTGTTCAGAAGCTCACTGTATTGGTCCAGAAATACGCGCGCGGCTCGCCGACGAACGTCGCGCCAATCGCGTTCTCGACCGTGAAGCCGGTCGTGCCGCTCGGCCGCAGGTCGACCTTGTAGGCATTGAACATATTATCGACGTTGATCTGCGTCGTGAACATGTAGCGCCCGACTTTTCGGGAATAGCGCGCGAACGCCTTCCAGATCGGCGGGAGCTCCGCCTCCTTGTACAGTTTCCGGATGTTCCCGCCCTTGCCGTCGGGCTCGGTGTACCAATACGTCCGCTTGTCGTGGTCCCAGGTGATTGTCGCGCCCACCACCAGTCCGCGCAGCCGCGTCTCCGTGAACTGGTAGGCATTGGTCCACACGAAGCGGTACAACGGATGGCCGATCGTCGGCTCGCCACTCTTGGACAACACCGCCACACCCTTGTAACCGGCGGGGTCGCTGTACGCGTATGGAATCGCCGAGATCGGCTGCCCCGGCCGCAACGTGCGCGCCTGCGTGCCGTTCGGGAGCTGAAACCAGCGCAGCGCGCGGAACAGCACGCTGTTGTTCGCGATTCGGCCATTGGGCTGCACCGTGCCGCCGCGGCTGTAGGCATAGTAGTCGCTGTTCGGATCGCTCATCATCGCGACGGTGAGCTGCGTATTCGTCGCGCCGACCACCGGCGCGCGCAGCCCGTTCGTGCTGTTCACCTGGGCCACCCCCGCCGCGTCAGTCGGGACCGTGAAGGGCGTGCCATCGGCAAACGTCACGCCGCCCGTCGTCTTGTTGTAATAAAACTCGTCGTTCCAGAGCAGCGGGAAGGCCGACGCCGTCTTGATCTTGCCGTCCTGCTGCGTGAAGCCGAGCCGCGACCGCCAGCCTTTCAGCGGTTCAGCGTTCAGGATCACCTCGATGCCGCTGGCCTGCTTGTCGAGCGCGACCCACTGGTTCCGGTTGCCTGCATTGAACGCGTCGTTGATCCCGACCGGGTTGATCAGGTCACGATTGCCCGTGCCGTAGTTGAAGTTCTCGTGCTTGGACTCGCCGCGATAATACGCGATGGAGCCGGAAATCATGGCGTTGCGCGGCTGGAACTTGAACCCGATTTCCTGGCTGAAACCCTCGGTGTCGGGCGGCGATTCGCCGTAAGGATCGTTCGAGCCTTTCGCCGGATCGAACGTCTGGCCGACATTATAGTAGCTGTAGAGCCAGGGCTTCAGGCGATACGTGAGCCCGAGGTTGAAGCTCGAGTTGTCCTTGGTCGTATCGCTCCAGGGCTCGGTGCCGCTCGCGCTCGTGTTGGCGCGACGCGTGAACGTGCTCGAGAGCCGGTAGCCCACGAGCGTCGTGAAGCGCTCGTCGAACCACCGCGTGTAATTGGCGCCGTACAATCCGTAATTCTTGTTTTCATCGGCGTACTGGCCCACGTTCGCTCCGCCGATCCCGGAGTAGCCGGGCAGCCCGGAAAGCGTCGCCAGTCCCAGGGGGTTCGTGGACGTGACGAAATTGGGATTGCGGGGATTCTGCTGCAGCAGGACGTAATTCTTTCCCGCGACGGTGACCCGGCGTGAGCCAATCCGGAAATAGGGCTTCTTCTGCGGGCCGTCGTTCACCGACCAGTAGATGGTGCCGAGTTCCCAGCGGCCGAGTCCGTTCGCCGCGTTCGCGCCGCCGGCGGTCGGCCCGATGCCAGCGGGGCGCGGATTGTTCACATCGTAAACGTTCCAGTTCGCGTCCGCCTCGTAGTAGCGATAGTTCACATTGCCGTTCGCACTGAAATTGAGGTCGTACCCGAAGGTCGTCTGGCTCTTCGCGCGCCCGCCGAAAAAATCGTTCGTGACCAGGGCACTGGCCCGGTAGGCGTGCTTTTTCCCGGCGTTGCGGTCCATCCGGAAGGTCGAGCCATTCGCCCATTCGCCGTTGAGGAATGGATTCGAGGTGTTGAACGCCCGCGGGGCGAGCAGCGTGCCACCGTCCGGTCCGCGCTGGCTGTAGGTGTGCTCGTAGAACGCACCCAACGAGGTCGCGAGCCACGGCGCCCAGACCGTCTCCGCCGTCGCCGTGTAGGTCTCGGTGTTGATGTCCTCGCTCTGGCTCCAGCCCGACCACGACGAGGCGTTGTCCCAACTCAGGTGCCCGTTCACGATCGGCCCGGCCGGATACGCCGCGCCCGTCACGGGATCGGTCGCGCCCGCCTTGTTGGCGGCGAGCAGGTAAAGCAGCGAGTAGCTGTGGCGCGGGTCGCGCGTCGCATTGCTGAAACTCAGGTCATCGCCGCGCGTGGGGATGATCCGGTCATTGTCGGTCTTGCGCGCATTGAGCTTGAGCAGCGTGCGGAAAGGCAGCTTCGCCGCGAAGGCGCCGTAATACGCCCCGGTCTTGGCGCCGATGTAGAGCCGGCGATAGTTCTGATCCTCGTCGAGTGCGACAAACCGGAACCCGATGTCCTTCCGGCCATAGTTGGCGTCCAACATCCAGCGCTTCGAGCCGTATTGATCAATCCGTGACATCACGCTGCCGCTCGTGTTCGGCCGCCCGTCGCTGCCGAACCGGGCGGTCTTCGAACCCGTGTTGGCAAACCCGCCCGCGCCGCTCGCGCCGAAGAGCAGCGCGTTGGGCCCCTTGATCACCTCGACCCGCTCGGTGTCGAACATGTCGGTGATGCTCGTGCGCGTGGAGGCCGCGCTGAAACCGTCGCGCCGGGTGGCCCCGGCGGTGAGTCCGCGCGAGCCGACTTGCGCAACGCTGAAGCGGTCGCCCGGCTGGTTGTTGTTTGAATCGCTTTCCGGCGTCGCCAGCACCTGGCCGACGCCCGCGCCGTAGCCGTTGAGCAGGTCCTCGACCGTCGTCGCGCCCACGTCCTGGATGAATTGCTCGGTGAAGATGTCGGCCGCGACCGGCGCCTTCAGCAGCTCCATGTTGAACGCCGCAATCGCGTTCGAATTCAGCGCGCCATAACTCGTGTCCCTATCCGTCCGGACTTCGAACGGGTTGAGCACAATCGTGTCCTGCTTCCCGGCCGCCGGCTGGTCGGCGCGCATCGCGGCGAGTTCGTCCGGGTCGAGCACTCCGTTGTGGTTCTTGTCGTATCTGGCCAGCACGTCCGGCGCGACGCTCGGCGCCGGCGCGGATTGCGCGTGCAACGCAGGTACGGCCAGCCATGACAAAAGCAGGAGGACGAAGGCGAGCAGTCGCGCCGGGGTGGAAGCCAACAGGTCAGGTTTCATGCGGGGTTTGCGGTCGCGAAAATTGCCGGCCTGCTGAAAATCGACCGGCGGGAGGTGAGGTCCCGCTCACTCTACCAACTCACGGTCGCCAGGTGAAATGGATATTCGGCGGACAATGCTGGATAAAATGCGCCGGTTCCGCGGGCGAGGGCCGGCCCCGACCGTAATCTGCGCCAGCGATCGCTCGATGGAGAGCACCGAAAGGGCCGGTGCCGCCCTTTCGTTTCTCCGCGGAAATCTTCGCACCACGCATCGATCGTAGCTGCAAGCGTCAGCGAGCGGATGCCCGGCCCCGCACCCGGACACTTGCTCACGCTTGCAGCCACGTCATCAGCATTGCGTAGCTTGGAATCTTCCCGGCGAAAAAGAGCCGACGGCGGATCCTGTCCGTCGGCTCGACTATCCTCTGGCCCTGGAGGCGCGACCTCCGTGAGCGCTCATCTGCTATCTGCTGGTGGCATGGACCATGCACCCGGCGGAGCCGGCTGCTAGCCGTGCCACATTTCGGACAGCGTCCGCTGGTTGCCCGGGCGGTCGCTGGCTTCGGCTTCGATCTCCAGGTCGCGGTCGCGCGGAGCTTCGGTCTGGGCGGTGTACACCCAGAAACCTCCACTCTTCACGGCCTGGCCCTGTTCGACGACCGCGCCACTGGTCGCGTCACGGACGGTGAGCTTGACGCCCACCACCTCGAAGTCGTCGCGGGCATCGACCTTCACCACGTTGCCGGGGTGACCGGCATACGCGGTGATATCGACTTCCTTGACGACCGGCAGACCCATGGCGTCGCCGACCGCGATCGAGAACGGGCTCGACAGCGTGCCTTGCGCGGCGAGTTCGTACGGCTCGCGCCGTGCGGGATCGCCGTTGACGGCCTTGCCGTACTCCAACGCGCGGAGGAACCGTTCGTGGAGCACCAACTGGCCGGCGGATGCCACGACTTGCGAGAAGTCGGGCAGCTTCGCCACCAGGGTCTGTCCGGCGCGGCGTCGGTAGACCCACCCGTCGACGCGGCCACGGAGGCTCGTGAGGGCGGTGTTGAGTATGATTTTACCCATGGCACGGCCCTCCGGTTGAGGTTGCAGCCGAAGCCCCGGCCCCGCGCGGCGACGGGCGCGAACGCCCGCGACGCCTGGCGCCGTGACTCGACTGACGACCGGCCCGGCCAAGGCCGGTCGAGGTTGCCGCCATCGGGCGGATTTCGGTGCGCCCGCTGCGCCCGGACAACCGCACGAGGAGTGTGGCCGCCCCGGCGAGGGGAAGCAGTTTGGTGAGCAGGGCCGAGCGAACCAGGCCCTGAGCGGCGGCTTGCGCCCCCGCGGCGATGAGAAGATTCGGGCTCATCGTCCCGTTTGTTTTGTTGTTGTGCATTGTTGAGATGTCTCTCCCCGGTGCGCCCCGTGGCCCTACACCGTTTCGAGACGCCCCATTATGCGTCAGCCCGGGCACTTCGGACCAATAGTCAGATCCGATAGGGGGGTATCGGCAGGACCGATGGGCCGTGCGGTCGCGCGCGAACGCTCAACGCTCAACGCTGAACGCCGAAGTGAAACGATGCCGCGGCCGTGGCGCGCGGCGCGTAATAAACAAGTGCATACGCCAATTCCGTTCTCCCTGTAGGCGGGGTGCCCTCACCCCGCGCCTGCAACAGTTGGCTCGAGGTGGAACGCGACCTCCGGGCGCGTTCTTCCAGCGAACGGTGCCAGGCGGCACATCTCCGAGCTGGAGACTCTACGCGCCAGAACACCAGAGGTCGCGCGCGGGACCTCTCGCGCGAACGCCGAACGCTGAACGTCGAACGTCGAAGTGAAACGATACCGCGGCCGTGGCGCGGGTCGCGTAATGAATACGTGCATACGCCAATTCTGTTCCCTGTAGGCGGCCCTCACCCCGCGCCTGTATTCCTTCACCCGCCGGCCCGGCGCCCTGCAATCCGGGAACACAGAGGCCACGGAGGTTGCACAGAGGCCACAGAGGATCGGCGGACTACGTCTCTGTGGCCTCTGTGCAACCTCCGTGATCTCTGTGTAACAAAAAAAACATGACGGAACCCCGGGTGCGTCCGCGTCGTCCGATTCGGCTGTCCGGGCTCCCTCGCCCGAATTACTCCGTCGCCTCTTTTCGAATACGCTGGCGGCCCGTTCAGCGCGGCCCGCGCTCATACTCTTTACAGCGTCTTCTGGCAAACTTTCATTCTGCCGGAATTCCGGTAGTTTGAAAGTTCGCCGATCGGCGGTTCAGCCGCACCGTGATCCAGCCACGGGCCCGCGCGGGCGTGTGCTGCGGGGACCCGGTTACCTCGA
>Ga0080064_1006009_pt1 | contig 13535 bp, 8 predicted proteins | sample Subgrocontami54m_FD_69260 | JGI IMG/M metagenome (GOLD analysis project Ga0080064, IMG submission 69260) | Subsurface groundwater microbial communities from S. Glens Falls, New York, USA - GMW46 contaminated, 5.4 m (SPADES assembly) (version 2) ...
CGAGCGCGTAAAGGCTGCCGGAGAACAGCAGGATGCCGGCGACCAGCAGTAGGCAGGTGCGCGTGGTGGTGGCGGCATCCACCATGCCAGCACGGCCGAGGATAGGCACGATCAGCAGTCCGATGGCGTGGATGAAATGATAGAAGACCGCTTTTTCCCAGATGCCCATCGAGTAGGCGTCGAGACGATCTTTGAGTCCATGCGCGCCGAACGCGCCCAGGGCAACGGCAAGTGCCAGCGTCAATGCACCGGCGGCGGCGAAGTTCATGGAACCAATTTATCCTGTTCGGCCCCTTGCAGTGTCAAAAGGTGATCCGAACAACCAATTGGATGCGACGCCCTGGGCGAGTGGCGGTAACTTGGCCGAATTGGTTGTTGACTTGCCGGCCCTGGGCATCAAAACGCGCGCCGGTGTCGAGGGCTGACCATTGCGTGTGGTTGAAGGCGTTATAAAATTCGGCCCGGAACTGGGCAGTGAAGCGCTCCGCGAATTTGAAGTTCTTGTAGGCGGTGAGGTCCCAGTTGTTGATGCCCGGGCTGAGAATGACGGTTCTGGCGGCATTGCCGATTGTGCCGGCGGCAGGGACAGCGAAGACTTCGGTGTTGAAGAAACGCTCAAAAGTTCTCTCACCGCGCGGCAGCACGGGGTTTGCGAGAACGACAATGCGGGCGCCGTCGGTGGGTGAGCCTGTGATGTCAGTGGCGACCACCTGGCTGAAGCCAACGCCAAGCGGAGCTCCCGAGGACAGAGTGAAGATCCCCGACATCTGCCAGTTGTTGACCACCGCGCCGGCAAAGCGGGGAGCCGATTTCCATCGCGGAAGGTCCCACAGCCAGTTGACCTTCACGACGTGTGAACGATCGAACGAGGAGAGCCCGTAGTTCCAGATGCGGACGGGCACGAGGGTGGAAACGAAGTTACCATCGTCGGAAACGTAGTCGAGTGACTTGGACCAGGTGTAGCTGACGCCGAACTGGAGATTGTCGGCGAAGCGCCGGTTGGCGGAGACTTGCAGGGAATGGTAATTGGATGAGCCGCCCGGCTCACGGATATCGATGTCGCCATAGCCGGGGAAGGGCCGCAGGAAATTGGGCGGCAGCGGACGGTTGGTGGTTGGATCAAGGGCCGCGGCCGTAAAGTTGGTTCCGAAAGGGATGGGGTTGAGGCTGCGGCGCCAGAGAAGGTTGCGTCCGAGCGAGCCGACGTAGGCGGCCTCGACGATGGTGCTGTACCCGATGTCGCGCTGGACCGAGAGCGAGAAGTTCATCACACGCGGGACGGGGGCATTCCGATCGAGTCCGGAGACATTGGCTGGGAAGAGAACGCCGGTGGAGTTGCGGAGTCCGGATATGGTGGAGAAGAAGATGGTGGGGCGATCCACCAAGGGAGGCTGGACGGAGAAGTCGGTGAGCACCTGTCCGTGCGCCATGCGGTTGTAGAAGAGGCCAAAGCCGCCGCGGACGGATGTCCTGCCGTTGCCGAAAACATCCCATGCGAAACCGGCGCGAGGTCCAATTTTAGTTCCGGGACTGTTCATGAGCGATCGGGGGACGGAAGGATCGGTCAATGGGGAGACCATTCCGTTGGAGGTGTTGCCGCGGCCGGAAGCGATGGCGCCTATCAGAGTGGCGGATACGATCTCGCCAGTGACGGGGTTGCGGCCAACCCTGGTATTGCCCTGCAAAGCGGGCTGTATGAGAGAGACAGCCTGGGAAAAGTTATAGGCAGTGGTGGAGAATCCGGAGAGCGCGTCGCCATTGATCCAGGATTGGGGTAGATAGTGGAAGCGAATGCCGAGATCGAGCGAGAAGCGGCGCGTGAGCTTCCATTGGTCCTGGAGAAACCATTCCGTGTTGGAGGCGTAATTGACGGGGAAGGGCCGGCCTGTGGGCTCGTCGTACTGGTTGAAGACGCCGAGGGCGGCGTTGGAGAACGCGTAGTCGGACTCCAGCGGGTTGTTCACGTTGCGGCCGAAGTTGAACGCTCCGCTAAAAGCTCCTGAGGTGGCCTGGTTGGCGGCCCAAAGACGGTCGAAGTAGATGCCGGCCTTGAGGGTATGGGTGCGGAAGGTCTTGGAGATGTTGTTCGAGACGGAAATGATTTCGTGTGTGGTGGTCAGGGGTGTGCGGCCGTCAAAGCTGACGGCAACCGCATTGGGCACCCCGCCGAAGCTCATGTTGGGGATGAGGCCGAGGGGATTGTTTTCCGGGCGCAGTTGTCCCGCGCGAAAGCCGATAGTGTCGCGGCGAATGGTTTGGAGCGCCTCCTCGCCGATGATGTTATTCAACGGCCGGGTGGAATAGGATCCGTTGAATTCGTTGATGAGAGTCGGGGAAAAGATTTTCTGGTAGCGCATCAGAAAAAGCTTGCCGAGATTGTCGGAGCGTTGGCGATAGACGTCGTAGTTGCCGGTGCCGGCAGGGAGGCCAACCTTGCCGTCGTTAATGTCGTTGCGGGCGGAGTAGGAAAAGGTGAGCAGGTTGGCGGAATTGACGTTGTAGTCGATCTTGAGGGTGTCCGTGCGTTTGGGCTGATCGACGACGTCCTGGAAAATATAGTTGAAGTTACCGCGGGAAATGGACCGGTCCGTGAAGTTCGGCAAGGGAAGAAAGCGCAGCAACGCCTGACCGTTGGCATCCACGCGATTCGCGGGAATGATGTTGCCCGCGAACGGGTTTCTGTTGTTGAACGGATCGCGAATGACGATGCGGGCGTTGTTGACATCAATGGTCTGAGAAAAGTCGCCGCGCCGTTCCAGATCGGTGGGAGTGGTGCGCTGGGCGATCGCAGTGGGAATGGAGAGCGGCCAAAACTCCTGTGACCAGAAAAAGAACAGCTTGTCCTTGCCCGTGTTGAATTTTCCCGGGATGTAAACAGGTCCGCCAATTTGGTAGTTCCAGGTATCGAAGCGGTAGCGCGGCCGCGGCCGTCCCAGGCGATTGTTGAAAAAGTCATTGGCGTTGAGCGCTTCGTTGCGTTTGAAGTAGCTGGCCAGCCCGTGGAAGTTGCGGGTGCCGGACTTGGTGACGATGGAGACGTTGGCTCCCGACATGCGGCCGTATTCCGCCTGGTAGTTCGACAACAGTACCTTGACTTCCGCGACGGCGTCCATGGAGACGGCGACGACGGAATTGAAGTTGTTACCGATGGCATTGACCGTTGCCCCGTCGATGGTGAGGTTGTTGGTGTTGCGGCGATTTCCTTGGACGTAGAAATTCCAATTGACGGCGAGGTTCTCCGGATCGTCGAGATCGACTACGCCGGGGAGCAGCGAAACCAGCGAGGTGACGTTGCGCCCGCGGCTGGCGAGGTTCTGGAGCTGGGATGTGGTCAGGACACCGGCGCGCGCGGCGGTTTCCGTCTGGAGGCTGGTGGCTTGGGCGCGGACCTGGACCGAGTCCGTCACCTGGCCAATCTCAAGTTGGAGGTCGGAGATGGTTAGGGTTTCCGCCGCCGAGACGTTGATAGCAGTGCGTTCGAGACGCCGGAATCCGGACGCTTCCACAGATAGCGTGTAGGCTCCGGGCTGCAGCGACCCGAAGTAGAATCGCCCGGTTTCGTTGCTGGAGGCGGTTCGCTTGGCTCCGGTGGCCGAGCTGGTCAAGCTGAGCGAGGCGCCGGCGATGCTTGCGTTGGCCGGGTCAGTGACGAGGCCGGAAATGGCCCCGGTGATGGATTGGGCACTGGCGGGCGTCGCGGCGAGCATAACGGCGAGCATAAAGATAGATAGGCACGCAAATCGCAACTTCATGGAGTGGATCATAACAGAACCAAATCGCGGCAACTGAGGTTGTTGCGTTTACGGGAGGGCTAACTTGGCGGCGTCAGTTCTTCGATCCAAAAATGCTTCCCCGGCCAGAGCCCCGTAGGACTGCGCAGCTTGGCAGGCGAGTGCAACAAATTGGCGGACGCCTTCGATGGAATGCGTGCGGTAGAGATCGGGCAAGGCGCGCAGGCACTGCCCGTTGGCGCGAATGCCGATCGCTTCCAGGATGTGACGGAAGTCTTCGAGGTAGCCGGCGTGGAGATTCGACGCGAGTTTGCCGAGCACGGCAGCGGTCTGCTTGCAGGCCGCCCGCGCCGCGGAAATGTCCCTTTCGATGAGCGCGATACCCAATTCCAGGGCTTCCGGAAATGCTTGCGTGGCCTCGGTGAGCAGATGCAGATCCTTGAGGAGATGCTCGGCGTCTTTGCCTTCTTCCATTTTCGCCGCGGGGAAGGCTGCGGTGAGACCCTGGAGGAGGTCGATCCGCCGCGAGGCAGCGGCTTGATGCGCTATGCCGGCGATGGCCCGGATGGCATCGGCGGTAGTCATCGAATAGGCGGCGACGTGGGGAAGAATGGCGGGGTCGTTCGCGGCAGCTTCCAGCACCAGCCGCATGCCGGCGTGATTGAGGTCATGCACGGCGGGCGCAAGTTCGGGAAACGAGGCCAGGAACGCTTCGCGCGCGTGCGGGGCGACGGCATCCATCCACCCCGGATAGCAATTGAGGATGTAGCCGATGCACTTGCGATCCGGTCTTGCTTTCTCCACTCCGGCGCGCAGAGCGGCGACGGCGTCGACAGGTTCCGGGAACGCGGACGGTACGGCGATCTGCTCGGACAGCAGCAGATCGAGCAAGAGGGCCGCTTCGCGACGCAGCCGGTCATCCTGGACCTTGCCGAGGCGCGCATAGGCAGGGGACTTGGAGGCCGCTAGTTGTTCCAAATGTGCGAGGAGTGTCTGGTCTGCGTTCAAGCGCCCAGTATACTATTTAGTAACCATGAAACAGCCGATTTGGAACTACGAACAGGAGCCACGGACCGAACCTGGTGATGAGACCAGCGTGAATCTGCGTGCGTATCTGGATCGCATGCCGGACGAGAAGGTGCGGCAGTACCGCCCGGACTGGAGCGATGAGGAAACTGTGGAATGGTGCGGCGATTTTCGTGACGACGGAATTCTGTTTCTGATCTGCACCGAGCGCGACGTGGAAGTGGGCGAATTCCGGCAAGAGCTGGAGCTTTCCATCGCCTACCGGAATCGTGTTCGAGGACAGTTGCTGGAAGCCTGAGTCAGGCGGTCCGCACCGGCAGCCATGTATTCATTCAGAACGTGCGAGTGCCCGCTGCCAGCGTTGGGATCTGGTAGACGGACTTCTGGGCCGTAATGTAGAGTCCGTGGAATCCTTCGCCGAAGCAGCAGTTGCTGGGGCCTTCCGGAGTCTTGATCGTGCCCAGATGCTGTCCGGCGGCGTCGTAAACATAGATCCCGTCGCGGGAAGCCATCCACACGTTTCCAGCTTCGTCGGTTTTCAGGCCATCCACCCGCAGAGGTGCAAAATCACGTCCGCCATCGAGGGCGCCATCGGCTTTGATTCCATGAAGCTTGACGATATTGGTCTTGACGTCGGCGACGTAGAGATGTTGCTGGTTCGGTGATAGGGCAACTCCGTTGGGCGCGGCGGTTTCGGCCACGATGCGCACCTCGCCCTTGGGAGGCGCGCCGCCCACCCCGCCACGCTGGCGGGTGATCTGATAGACACGCGAGCCCGGCAGGTCAGAGAAATAGATGCTGCCATCGATCGCGTAGACCAGGTCATTCGGCCCTTTCAGGCCCTCCGCGGCCAGGATGGTGAGGGATCCGTTCTTCTCCGTGCGCGTAACGCGGGCGCCCCCTTCGGCCACGAGCAGACGGCCCTGATGGTCGAAGGTGAGCCCGTTGGCCTTGTTGCTGTTCACGCGGACGGTGGTGACCTGGCCGCGTTCCCACTTCATGATCTTCTGATTGGGGATGTCGCTGAACAGGAGGAACCCGCGCCGGCTGAAGACGGGACCTTCGGTGAACGCAAAGCCGGTGCACACTTGCCGGATTGCGGCGTTCCTGTTCACGACCTTCCAGAAGTTTTCTGATTTTGCTTCGAGCATTAGGAGCCCACCCCCGGCGCATACCAACTCTTTTGATGAGCCTTGTAGGAAACTTTTAGATGCGGCGTTTCGATCCGCTTCCCGCTTTGATAACCGGAATCCATGAGCGACGCCAGCGCGCCGCTGACCAGCAGTGTGCGGTCCACCGCGTACGGCGGTTTGCCGGTGGAGATCATCTGCGTGATGCCGTGCACCAGCATGGAAAAGTTGTTGGAGTTCTCAGTCGGGATGTAGCAGAGCGTGGCCTCCGGGCTCTTCCCTTTGGGCTTGACGGCCACCAGATATTCAGAGACTTCGTTCAAAGCCAGTACCGCTCCGCGGAAACCATCGTTGTATTCCACCAGCCCGAGCACCGATTGCATCTCCTCCGGCCGCTTGTCCGAGCGCGGTTTCTCGCGCCGTGCAAGGGCGGCGTCCAGCAGTTCACGTTTCCACAGCCCTTGCTCGGCCGCTTTCCAAACCTCGGCTCCCTTGAGCATTTGCACCCAGCGTACGCCCGACTCGCCACCCTTGCGGCGCTCGACGAAACTCTGGAGAGTTTCCAGGATATGGAAGATGCCGCCGTCGGCCACCCAACCGCCGCCGACGCTGAGCGCGGAATCCATCTCAGTGCCCAGCACGGGGTCGTATTCGGGCCTCCGGAAAGTGACCGGAACGCTGGAGCCGGCCATGAGCGGGAACTTCAGCTCATGCGACCAGTCGAACATCTGCTTTGCCTTCGTCCAGTCATAGGAGAGGTGTTTGTCGGTAAAGACCGGGCAGGAGCGGCCGCTGCTTTTGAACACCTTCACCACCTGTTCAAAGAATTCATAGCGCGGGTAGAGCTGCTGGTTCCTTTCGTTGTGCGGGTAGTTGCCGTGTTCGCAGACCATCACCACGCCGTCGACGGCGAGTTTGCCGGTGTTGAGCGTGAGCGCATCCGCAATCGACTTCACGACCGGCACATTGTAGGCCTGGCCCAGCCGGTGACCGATGTCGGCCGGGTGGATCTGGTCCATCCAGAGCGAGACGGCGTCAAAGGGCGGCGCGTGATAGTCATCTTGAATCCAGTAGCCTTCCAGAAACCGGGTGATGAAATTGTCCGAATGCGAACGGACGTGGTAGGTCGAGGACAGGCACGCAATGCGTTTGCGGCGCGGTTGCGCAAGCGCCAGGGGGGCCGCCGCTGCGGCCGTCAACAGGTCGCGGCGTCTCATTGTTTTTTCGCTACCTCCTCGCTGGCGCGCAAAACGCGCAGAATGTTCTGGCCCATGATTTTCCGGATGTCGCCATCCGAATAGCCCATTTCGATCAGGCCTTTCACCAGGACCGGGTACTTGGAAACGTCTTCCATCCCCGACGGGGTCATGCCGGAGATGCCGTCAAAGTCCGAACCGAGCCCGACGTGATCGGCTCCGGCGGTTTTCGCCACATGATTCACGTGGTTGAGCAAGGCTTTGTAGCTGACCTTGGGCATCAGGTCGGCGTACTTGCGCTGTATGCGGCGGACCTTTTCCCAGCGCGCCGGATCATCCCGGGGCACTTCCCGGATCTCGCGTTCGCGCGCGGGGCGATTTCGGATGTAGACGTCGTAGGCGGCCTTGTCGAGATAGCCGGCATGGAAGTTGATACAGATCACGCCGCCTTTCCGGGCCACCGCTTGAATGATCTCGTCGGGCATGTTGCGCACGATGGGCGCGATCGCCTTGGCGGAGGAATGCGAGGCGAGCACGGGCGCCTTGCTTTCCTCCACGGCGTCGAGAACGGCTTTGTCGGAAATATGTGAAACGTCGACCATCATCCCGATGCGGTTCATTTCGCGCACAAGTTCGCGGCCGAGTTTGGAAAGGCCGTTGTGAAGCGCGTCGCCGGTCATCGAGTCAGCGAAGCTGTTGGATTGAAAATGGGCCAGCGTCATGTAGCGGACGCCCAGCTTGTGGAAGAGGCGCAGAACGGCGAAGTTGCCGGCGATGAGGTGACCGCCCTCGAGACTTGCCACGGCGGCGAGCTTTCCGGATTTGTGAATGCGCTCGATGGCGGCGGCCGAATCCGCCCATTCCATGTCCCTGTTGTTAGCGGCGACTTCGCGGTGCAGAGCCTCGAGGCATTCGAGCGCCCTCGGCAGCCAGGCCGCGGGCGCATAGTCCTCTGGCTGTGCGTAGATGCCGAAAAAGACGGCGCCCAGCTTGCCTGTCCTCATGCGCGGGATGTCCAGCTCGTAGTAAGGATGCGGATCGGCAAGGCGATAGCCTTCGTCGACAAAGTACCGTGGGGTATCGATGTGGGCGTCGACGATAAGAATGTCGCGCATAAGCCGCTCGAAGCGGTCCTGGGCGGGGAGGAGGCTGAGGCAAACCAGCGACAACAGGATCAACCGATGCATGGGGGCAGTATATAACGATTTCCGCGCCGCGCTGTCACGCCGCGCTTGCAACGCAGGTGTGGCGCGCATATCATACTCATATCCAATTCCGATTCAGGGAGATTTGAAATGAGAAGTCTTATTGTCTTGCTGGCGTTTGCATACTCAGCTTGGGCGCAGACGGCGTCGACTCAGATCCTGGGGCTGGTGGTGGATTCCACCGGCGCCGTGGTTCCGGGAGTTACCGTGACTGCGAAGCGGTTGGAGACCGGAGACGTCCGTACGACTGTCTCGAACCAGACGGGGAATTATATCTTCCCGCTGGTGGATTCCGGCGAGTATGAAGTCACCTGCACTGCTGCCGGCTTTAAGACCGAAGTCCGGCGGAACATCTCGTTGGAGCTCAATCAAAAGGCTCGCGTTGACTTTCAATTGCAAGTCGGCCAGCAGACGGAGACCATCAGCGTGTCCTCTTCGCTTCCGCTTCTCAAGACTGAGGATGCCACGCTGGGTTCGGTGGTGGACAACAAACGCATCATTGAATTGCCGCTGAATGGCCGGAACTTCGCCCAGGCGGCGACGCTGATGCCGGGCGTCGTGTATGGGTCCGCGCGGATGGGGATTGACGGCAATTCGACAATTGGCACGCGGGCGATGCCGGGGCAGATTGTCGGCATTTCGGCCAACGGGCAGCGGGACGCCAACCAGAACATCACACTGGACGGAGTGACCGCGACGGACGGATTCAAGTCTTCGATGTTGTTTGTGCCATCGCTCGAAGCAATTGAGGAGTTCAAGATCCAGAGTGCGGTGTATTCGGCCGAATACGGGATGAACTCGGGCGCGCAGGCGAATGTGTCGATTAAGAGCGGCACCAACCGCTGGCACGGGGCCGCATTTGAATTTCTGCGGAACAATACGTTCGACGCGCGCGGCTTTTTTCTGGCGCCTAACCAGACGAAGAACAAACTGCGGCGCAATCAGTTTGGCGGCGTGTTCTCCGGTCCCATCAAGCGCGACAAGACTTTTTTTCTGGTGAACTACGAGGGGCGTCGTGAGCGGCGCGGGACCCCATCCCGCTCCGCTGTGCCGACCCTGGCGATGCGGAATGGCGACCTGTCGGAGATTCTGCTGCCCGGCAACCGCTGGTATCCCAATCCGTCCGTCTCTCGCGCCATCCGCCTTCCGGGATCCACAGTGCCCTTACCGAACAACATCATTCCTCAAACTGCGTTGAATCCGGTTTCATTGAATATCCTGACTTCCAAGAAAGGCACGCCGCTGCCGGAGGGGGGATTCATGCCGATACCCAATTTCGACAACCAGGCGCGCGCCGCCGGATCCACGTTGAATCTCACCGGCACCAATGATCAGGAGCTGGACTCAAATCAATATCTCACGCGAGTGGACCACCGCTTCAACGACAATCACCGCATCTTCGGCCGCTACGTGCTTGTGCCGTCGCGCTGGTTGAACGATCCGCTGCTGCGGGTGAGCCAGTTCACCACCCAGTTCCGGGCGCAGAACCTGGGGGTGGGTTATTCGTGGGTGATCAATCCCCGCATGCTGAACGATCTTCGCGTCGGCTACAATCGGGTTCGAGCCAATCAGGTGGCCTATCAGACCAACACCGATTTCACTCACCGCGATTTGGGTCTGGACATGCGGGTGATTGCCGATGGCAACCGAACATTGACCCCGCGCGAGGAGGGCCTGCCGAATATCAACATCACCTCATTTGCCGGAATCGGTTCGGGCAACGTGACCTTCAACACCAATGAGACCTCGGAAGCCGCCGATTCGATCTCCATCAACCGCGGACGGCACAATTTCAAATTTGGCGGGCAGTGGCGCAACAGCCCGGTGGTGAACGAGGCCTCCAACCAGCCGCGCGGCCAGATCACGTTTTCACCGGACATCGTGGGTATCCCCGATGCCTTTGCGGCCTTTCTGATTGGAATTCCGCTCAACGCGAATTCGGCCGAAGGCGTTCCGACCAACGATCTGCATCAGCAAAAGGTGGGCCTGTACTGGCTGGACGATTGGAAAGCGACTCCGAAGCTGACCATCAACTACGGCATCCGGTGGGACTGGTACGGAGCGGTCACCGACGTCAACGGGCGCATCCGCAACCTTTCTTTCGCCGGCAAGGATATGCAGAGCATCGGCGGGGGTGCCTACCCGAAGCTTGTGCCGGACCCGTTGATTTCCGGGGCGCTCTACGACATCAACTGGAAACAGATTATGCCGCGGCTCGGTATTGTGTACCGGTTGAATGAGCGCACCGTGCTCCGCATGGGATCGGGGTTCTTCTATTCGCCGCAGCAGACCAACAACTTCAACATCCTGGGTTTGAATCCGCCCTTCTCCGGATCCACCGTGTTTCCGAACGATCGAACCAATCCGACGGCGACCATACAAAAACCATTTGGCGGAGCGCCCGCCGGCGCCGGTCCGGCGGCGATTGTGATGCTCGGCTGGACCAAGGCCGAGCGCGACAACCGTTCCATGTATCTCAACAACAAGATCTGGCAATGGACAACCGAGATTGAGCGGAGCTTCGGCCAGGATATTGTGACTGGCATCGCCTATGTGGGCAGCGCCGGTTCCCACCTGGACATGCCGGTGCAGAATTGGAACAATCCTGATCCGGCGCTGGGCGCGGTACAGGGGCGGCGTCCGTATCAATTCTACGTGGACTCGGCCAATCCGAACACGCTACAGGCACTCGGGACCGTGCGGCGGCTGGAGTCCTGGACCAATTCCAACTACCATGCATTGCAGATGCGGGCCGAGAAGCGCTATTCCCATGGATTGACGTTCCACGCATCCTTCAATTTCCAAAAGGCGATGTACATTGGCTACGGAGTGAACGAGGGGGGGCCATACGGGAACAGTTACTCGCAGGATCCTCGCAACCGGCTGGGCGACTACGGACGGTCGCAAATTGACCAGCGGTTCCGGTTCGTCTTCTCGCAGGTATGGGAGATCCCGTGGATGCGGAACGCCAAAGGGCCCACCGGCTGGATTCTGGGCGGCTGGGCCATCAACGGGATTGTGCAACTGACCTCGGGTCTGCCGGTAACGGTGTCCCAGAACGGCGATGCGCAGAACACAGGGCCGTCTTCGTTCCAACGGCCGAATGTGGTGACAGGTGGATCGGTGGACCGCGTTTGGAGCAGCCGCAGCATCGACCGCTGGTTCGACACGAGTGCTTTCATTCGATCCAAGTGCAACGGTTGCGCCGGTGAGGGAATCTACCTTGGTCCGAAAGGATATGGCAACGCGGGCGTGTCACTGTTTGACGCTCCCGGCCAAAAGACATGGGATTTTGCCTGCTTCAAGGAGTTCAAGCCAAAAGAAGGCCACCGGCTGCAATTCCGGTTTGAAGCGTTCAATTTCCTGAACACGCCCCAGTTCTCCGCGCCGTCGCGATCGTTGGGCGCGGCCGACTTTGGGCGCATTAATTCGACGGCGGCGAACAATCGGGAAATGCAGTTGGGCTTGAAGTATATGTTCTGAGAAAGCGCAGCCGAAATCAGTTTCCAGATGGATAGACGGGAGAGCTTTCGATGTCGAAATCGTTGACTACCATTAAAACTCCGATTCATCCCAGCGAGATCTTGAAAGAAGGACCTTGTCGAAGCCGGGATCAGCATTAACGAACTGGCACCCTCGATCAGCGTCCCGCCAAACCGGCTCACGAGAATCATTCGTGGGGAGCGCGGAATCGGCGGATACCGCTGTACGGCTCGCCACATTCTGGGGAACGTCCGCACGATATTGGATGAACCTCCAGGCTCTTTATCAACTGGATCTGGTTTAACGTGACAACCCGCGCATCGCCGAACAAGTTCGCCCGTTGAACCGGGCAAGTTAGACACTTATTTGGCGATTCCTTTACTGAACCACTGCAACAAATCCCGAGTCCCCGCCCTGACGGGCGACCGTACACGCCCAGGCTGCGACAGCCCCGTCCCGTCAGGGCGGGGACAAGCGCACGGATTTCAAGGGCGGAGCCCTTGGTTAGATTTCTAATACTCGTACGTCGCCGGACCCGTCCTGTACTTCACTGATTCCTTGCGTGGGCGGCCTTCACGCATCTGCCAGAACAACTTCGTCCGCCGCCAACGCGGCCGCATATTCCAGGCAAGCGCGCAAGTCTTCGATGGAGGGTTGAGGATAGGCGGTGAGCAACTGCTCGAAGCTCTCCCCCGCGGCCATCTTCCCGAGCAAGAGGTAGACAGGAATGCGCGTGCCTTTGACACACGGCTTGCCCATCATGACGCCGGGCTTGGCCTCAATGCTTGCGGGGAACCTCATACTGCAACTCTAACACCACGATTCGATGCCAATCGGAACTTCGGTGGTCTGATGTACACTCTATGCTATTGAGAAAACCTTGACCGGCAAGACCATCTCCCACTTCCGCATACTCGACAAACTCGGCGAGGGCGCCATGGGCGTGGTCTACAAGGCTGAGGACACCGCCCTCCGCCGCACTGTCGCGCTTAAGTTCCTGTCCCCGCACCTCGCCCAAGACGAGGACCTCCGTGCACGATTCCTCCGCGAAGCACAGGCGGCCGCTTCGTTGAACCACCCCAACATCTGCACCATCTACGAAGTCGACTCGGCGAATCACTTTATCGCCATGGAGTTTGTGGAAGGGGAAACGCTGGCCGCCAAGATCAAGCGCCGCCCGCTCCCAACCGGAGAAGCCATCGACATCGCCATTCAGACCGGGCAAGGGCTGCATGCGGCGCACGCCAAGAAAGTGATCCATCGCGATGTGAAGCCCGGCAATCTGATGGTTACCGCCGAAGGCCAGGTGAAGGTCATGGACTTCGGTCTTGCCCAAGCGGGCGACCGTTCCCGGCTTACCAAGTCCGCCGTCTCGGTGGGCACGCCCACCTATATGTCACCCGAGCAGGCGCAGGCCAAACCAGTGGATGAACGGAGCGACCTCTGGTCGCTCGGTGTCGTGCTGTACGAGATGATTGCCGGCCGCGTGCCGGATACCGGCTTCCTGTATGCCGACCCGGAGCCGCTCACGGCGATTCGCGCGGGGCTCCCCATGGATCTCGATCGAATCACCGCCAAACTGCTCGCCAAGGATCCCGCGCAGCGCTACCAACACACAGCTGATCTGCTCGTCGACCTGCGCGCCGTAAAAGTTCTGCAACGGCTCACTCGAAAGAAATCCTGGTGGCCGAAGCTGGCGGCCGCCGCGGCGATCGCTCTCGTTGCCGGAGCCGCCTGGTGGGCGGCCCGCCGCGAGAAGCCGCC
>Ga0080064_1006012_pt1 | contig 13530 bp, 9 predicted proteins | sample Subgrocontami54m_FD_69260 | JGI IMG/M metagenome (GOLD analysis project Ga0080064, IMG submission 69260) | Subsurface groundwater microbial communities from S. Glens Falls, New York, USA - GMW46 contaminated, 5.4 m (SPADES assembly) (version 2) ...
GCATGAATTGATGAGTCGCCAGAAGTAAGAGCCGCGCACGAAGTAAGCGGCCCACTCGCAGCCGCTTACTTCGTGCGCGGCTCTTGTGATCCATCATTCGACGTGTGACATAGCACTAGGGTGCCGGGGCTGAGCGAATATGCCATCGCCACAAGACAACCGTCGTTGTAGACGCAACCCATTGCCCCTGCTCACGTTGTGTACAGGTATTGACGCAACATATTGCGCTGCTTATAATTGCGCGCATCCTGGCAAAAAAAAGGCGAGGCTTACTGTGGACTTTTCGAGCGCTGCACAGAGGCAACTCTTTCACGCGCTCTTATGCGAACTTAAGCGCCTGGGATACCACGGTAACTTGCTGAGGAAGGATTACCCGTTCGTTGATTGGTTTGAACGCAGCACCCCTTTGAGAACAGTGCCGGCAGCGGCATTCGCTCAGACGCCTTGCACCTATGCGAGCGTATGCTTCGGTGTTCTCTTGCCCAATGGCGAACAAGGCGCTCATCTAGTAAACCGCTTTCGCGCGCTTGGCGCTCCTGTCGCCTTTGAGGTCCACGACCGTTTTGTTTCTCAGTGGTCCGTGGGTCGCGATGAGTCTGCTACGAAAATGATCAAGAAGATTGCCGACAATGAGCTTCGGCAAGTCTTCGATGATAATGAGCAAGGTTGGACTGCGAGCAACTTATTGCGAGCAAAAAATATTGGGGCCAAACAGAGCTGTTTGCAGTTAGACTTGTTCGTGGATTCTGGCCTCATTCTCGCAATCGAGGCGGAGGTACAGGCTAGGCTGCATCATTTCTTGCAAAACGCGCTTTCAGAGGCCAAAACGATTTACGAGCGTGATGTCGGCAGGAAGCCAGATGTTCCAGAGTTTTTTCGACTGGCGTTTCGCCTGCTGGCTGCCAAAATGTTGCGAGACGCTGGGATTGCCGAATTTCCATCGCTTGACACTTCAGACACGCAATTATTGCTTCGCAAGGTTGAAGATTACTACGGCGACAAGCAAACAATTCTAAGCCACATTCCCACTCAGGAAGCGATAGCAACACGCCTGTGGCAGCAGGTGAGTTTTGCAAACTTGTCGTTTGAAGTCCTAGCCTACATTTATGAAAATACCTTTGTTGACACGGCCGCACGAGATGAATACGGCATCCATGGCACTCCTTTCAGCATAGCCCGCTACATCACGTACAGCCTTCCAATCAACGATATTCCTGTCGATCAGCGCTTTACCGTTGAGCCATGTTGCGGTCACGGCGTCTTCCTTGTCGCTGCGCTCCAGCGACTTCGTGAAGACTTGACCAGTTACTCCCCACAGCAAAGGCACGAGTATTTTGTCGACAAGCTGTCTGGATTCGATGTTGAACCATTCGCTTTGGAAGTCGCGAAGCTCTCCCTTATACTCGCTGATTTCCCAAATCCTGATGGGTGGCACAAGCGACTTCACAGGGAAGATGTCTTTTCATCTTCAAAATTCTTGGAAGAGATCAGAAAAGCGCGAATAGTCTTATGCAATCCACCGTTCCGAGACTTCACCAAGGCGCAAAAGAGGTCATATGCTCAGGAAATGTCACCAAGGCCCCCGGCTGCGATTCTCGACCGTGTGCTCAGGCATGCTGAGTGCAGGCCACTACTCGGATTCGTCCTGCCACGCGCATTTCTTGATGGTGCGTCCTACAAGCCGATTAGACGAATACTAGCCGAGCGTTACGACGAAATTGAAACGGTAGCATTGCCTGACAAGGTCTTCTTTGAATCCGGCGTTGAGACGGCATTGCTCCTGTGCAAGCATCCAGTCACAAGGGCGAGAGTAACGCGGGTATCGCACATCCACGTTCCTGATGCTGGACGCGACCAATTCTTGAAGGATTATCTGCATCCAATACCAGTCATTGAAACCAAGACGCCTGATGAAGCTGCGCACTCACTAAGGGCAGTTGCGCTGGGTGAAGCGTGGCGAGAACTCACGCAGTGTGAAATCTTGGCGAATGCTTGCGACATACACCGCGGGATCGAATGGCCTTCGCCGTTTGATGAAGCGTATGTCACTTCTCCGCCGTGCAAGCCGGGATACAAACCTGGAATCTTCTCGGCAGACAACATGAAGGCATATGAATCACCAGAGGTTCGCTGCCTTGATGTTCGCCACAAGAGGGATTGCTGCGGGGCTTTCGATTTACCATGGGATCTTCCGAAGGTTTTCCTGCCAGCCAATCGGCTTTCACGCGGCCCGTGGTGCCTAGCGGCATTTCCTGACGAGGTCGGCCTAGTCGGTTATCAAAACTTCACGGCGCTTTGGCCACGCAAGCAATGGACTGCTAATGTGCTTTCGGCAATTCTGAATGGGCCTGTTGCTGCCGCCTTTGTCGCAGTTCGAGAGGACAAGCTGCATATACACAAGCGAACCTTGAGAGGCGTGCCGCTTCCGAATTTGAGCGACGGTGAACTGTCTACCATCGAACGTGCCGTGGCAAGATTCATGCGAGCAATTCGTCGCGCACGGAGTTGTGATCCAAGCCTTCGCGACCTTCTTTTGTTGATTGACGCGACCATCCTGGCAGGATACCACCTCTCTCCCCCGACCGAGCGGTCTTTACTCAACTATTTCCGTGGCAGAGAGAGGCCGATTTCCTGCCAGTTCCCGGACTATCTTGAGAAGCTCATCTTGAATCGGCTGCATAAGCAAACCATCATGCTTGAAGATGACAAGAAGGAGCAGAAGGAAACGTGGAAGTTTCTCAAGAAGGCACTTGATGAAGACCGTCTTTCGTCAAGAAAGTTGTTTTCATGAGCGCTGTCGTGCTCTTGGATGCCGGGCCGCTCGGAATGTACGCGAGCGCTGGCGGTCGTCCAAAAAACGGAATCTGCAAAGCGCGGATAAACGCATTGCTGGCGGCTGGGAAGATTGTCACCGTGCCTGGAATAGCGGATTACGAGGTTCGACGAGAATTGACGCTCCTTACTTTGCAGCAGCCAGCATGTAAAGCGATACCCCGGCTTGATATGGTCATTCACGTTCTCGGTCGTATCCCTGTAGCTGACGAGACGACGGTGCTTGCGTCACGGATTTGGGCACATTGCCGCAAACACGGCATCGTGACAGCGCCAAAAGAAGCCCTGGACGGTGATGTTCTTCTTGTGGCACACGCTCTGATTGAAAGAGCCAAAGGGAACGTGGTTGAAGTGGCGACAACCAATTCTGCCGATTTGAGCAGTGTGGTGGCTTCCTTTGCCCCAAATCAGGTAGCAGTTCTAAACTGGGATGACCTCAAGTGAGGCAATCGGCCATTCCCCCACCGCGCCCGCGCCGCCGCGCTGAGTTTCTTCTTGCCGAGCTTCTTGGCCCGCGCCGGTCCGCCCTTCAACCCACTCTTGCGTCCTAGTGCTATGTCACACGTCGAATGATGGATCACAAGAGCCGCGCACGAAGTAAGCGGCTGCGAGTGGGCCGCTTACTTCGTGCGCGGCTCTTACTTCTGGCGACTCATCAATTCATGCGTGACAGAGCACTAGTGCTGTGTCAAACCTAAAACTTCGGGTTGAAGGCTGCGAAATCCCAGCAAAACACCACGGTTTGCTGACGGCGTCGACCCTAAGATTAAGGTTTGACAAAGCACTAGGTCGATCCCGCGGCGAGCCTTCGATTTGGCTGCAGAGCGCGGCCGCCTGCTCGTTTCGACGGCGACCATCGCCGAATTGAATGACGTGTTGCGTCGACCCAAATTTGACAAGTACGTCACCGAAGCGGAACGATTGGAGTTTTTGGCAGCTTTGGTGCGAGAGGCCGACAAGATTGTCGTCTCCGAAGCCATCACGGATTGCCGTGATCCGAAGGACAACAAATTTCTCGAACTCGCGGTCAGTGGGCAGGGAAACCACATCCTCAGCAGCGATCCGGATTTGCTTGTGTTGCATCCCTATCGCGGGATCGCCATCTTGACCCCCCAGCAATTTCTGACCGCGCTTCAGCCGCAAGCCTGACGGCGCTCATTGCTGTTCTCCTTGCTCCCATCCCTCAAACTCCTGCACTAACTCCTGGAACAGACGGTCCCCCTTCGGCACCTGGAAGCGCGTTTCGGCAAGCTTGATGAGCGGATCCTGGGCCTGCTGCACGCGGTCCAACTCGTGTTCCAGGCGCGCCAACCACGCCGGCACGTCCAGGCCGACGCCGCTGGGAGTTGTCGCAAGCGCTGCTGCCGCCGTTTCCAGCTCGCTCGGCTCGGTTTGATCCGATTCGGAGCGTGCCCGAGCGTACGCCGGTTCGACGAGTGCCGCTAGACGGTCCATTTCCAACGGCGCGACGAAGCGTTCTTCGATGCGTTCGCGGACCGTCGCCAGGCGCATGCCATGCCGCTGTTCGAGCTGGCTCAGTTCCGTCAGCATCTCCTTGGCGAGTTCGCAGGTCAAGAGCCGGACCTGATCGCGCCACTCGGCGGCGCTGGGGGGATGCCGGCGCACCAGCACGTCATGCACGAAATGCAAGGGCCGGAAATTCCAAGCGGCCCGCTCATGGCGTGTCTTGAGCCTGAGGAAGTCGAACAGCAGGTGCAAGTAGTCGCCGAAGTCGGCCTGGGTGCACGTCTGGTTGTAGTCGCGGAGGATGTCCCGGTTTTCCAGCAACGTCTCCAGGATGAGACGCAGCCAGCGCTCGGCCCCGGCACGCACGCCGGGCTGGTCAAGTTCGTCCACCAGCCGGATCGGACGCAGCGGATCGGCGTTGTCGCGCAGGTCGTTCAAATAGGCGCCGATGCCGCGATGCAGCACGCCGCTCATGGTGGTCGGGTCGAGGAAGCGGCGCGTGAACAAGTCGCGGCCATAGCGGCGGATGAACTGGCCGAGCCGGCGCCAATCGTCGTCGCTGCGGATCGTTTCGAGCATGCCCAGGCGCGTGGTCTGGAAATGGTCGATCCAGATCGGCAAAAAGGGCTCCACGACTTTTTCCAGGCCGGCGCCTGCATCTTCCGCCGCGATGTTCTCCCGCAAGGCGGCGCTGAGGACTGCCTCGACAACGGCTTGCAAGCCTGCCTGGAATGGGCGATGGAATTCCGTGACGGACGGCCCGGCCGTCGTTTGCCCCGCCTCCATGGCGCGGGCCAGTCGGAGAAGTTGCCAGCTTTCGCGCACCAGACCCTGGCGGGGCAGGGCGGCGACCAGCGTTCCCAGCACCGCATGGGCCAGGCCGACACGCAGAATCGCGCGCGGCTCGCCGCGGTGGACCAGCGGCGTGTAAACCAGCGGCTCGGCGCGAAAATGCCGCATGAACTCGGCCAGCACCGTCCGGGCGGCGGCACGTTCGCCCAGGCGCAGGTGCCGTTCGAGCGCCAAGAGCGCCGCTTCCCATTTCGGGCCCGCCAGTACGCCGGCGCCCGGCGCCCCCAGGCTGCGCAGCAAACCGACCGCCAGCACATGTTCGCGGCAAGCGTCGAGCACCGCGCCCAGCAGCCGCTCCTTGATGTGCAAGCGGCGCTCGAATTCAACGATCGCATCCTCGGCGCTGGTCGGCTTGGGAACGGCGTGCGCGTGAATCGTGTCGAGCAGTTTCAACAAGTTTTGCTGGTTTTGCTGAGCCCGCTGGAGCCATTCGCCCAAAGCTGTTGTGGCCGCACGGTCGCCTTCGCCCCCCCCACCCCCCCTACCCCCCCCTTGCGAAGGGGGGGATCGTTGTTGCTCCCCCCCTTGCGAAGGGGGGGCAAGGGGGGGTCGCAATAGCGGGGCGGCCAGCATCCAGCATCGCGCCAGCGCGGCGAGCCACCGCAGCCGCGGCAACAGTCGCTCCGCTTCGTGTTCGAGGTTGAAGCCCTTTTGGGGCATGAAATCGAGCACCTCGCCTTCGACGCCGTCATCCGTGCTGTCGCGATAGGTCACGTTTTCGTAGGCGGCGCCGTAGAGTCCCTCGTCGTCATCGGCCTCGTCGTCTTGCCGAGGCATCGGCGGAAACTCCTGGTTCGTGCCGAGCACGTCGAGTGCCGGCACCTGCCACCAATCCTCGGCGTTGGCTTCCAGGTAGGCGAAGAACTTGATCGCTTGCGGTGCGGCATCGTCGGCCTGGGCGTTCGCCAGCTCCAGCAGCCAGCGCAGCGCCAGGCGATGAAACGAATGCTCTTCGTCTTCGAGCGGCATTTGTTCGGCCTGTCCGAGCCAGGTGACCAACAGGGCCGCGGCGGCGCGGAAGTCGCGGCGCTGCAGCAGCGCCTCGATGACCGTGCCGAACGCCTTGGGCGAGTGAAACTCCTCGATATGCTCGCGCCAAAAGCCGAGATCGCCCGCCGCGGCCCCGCGCTCGCGCCAGCGGCCCAGCGCCCGCGCGACGTGCTCCGCCGACTCCGCGCTCTGGGCCCCATGCACGTGCGGCACGTCGCTGACCGTCGTCGTGGCGAAGCGGTCCCACCACTCGGCCAGTCGCCGCATGCTCTTGGTGAGGGGTGCGCCTTCGCTGCGCAGCAGAGCATACAAATCGAAGATCCCCGCCAGGGCATCGGTCAAATCGCCGATGCGATGGTCGCGGACGCTGTCTTCGAGTGCCTGGAAGCGCGGATATTGCCCCTGAAAACCGAGGATGTTCCACGGATCGACCAGAGCGCCGCACGCGATGCCGCGGTGCAGCAGGTCCTCCGCGTTCTTCAGGCATTCGGTCGCCGGCTCGACTTGGCCGCGCTCGGCATGACGCCGTCCCGTCGCCAAGAGGATGTGGATGTCGGTCAACATTCGTGCCGATGCGACCGGAAGTTGCGCGAGTTGTCGGCGGCTGGCGGCGGCATCACCCAATTCCGCGAAGAACAGCGCCAGCCGCCGATGCTGAAGCTGCAGGGCGCGCTGCTGAGCCAGGGCCTGGTTCAGCGCTTGCCGGGCAGCGCCGAAGGGCTGCCGCGTGATTTTGGCTTCTTCGGTGAGGCGCCGACCGTGCGCCCCGTCGAGCCGGCGCAGCATCTGTGCGTAAAACGCGTCGCGATACTTGGCGATGCGCGGCGTCAAGTTGGCAAGGGTGACGGATGAATCATGCGTGTCCGGGCCGGTGCCGCTGACCCCCGCCGCCATCAGGATCGTCCCCGCCAAAACCGCCGCCGCTTCCGTCAATGTGTCGGTGCGATCCCAAGCGCCGGGGTTTTCGACACGCTGCCACAAGCTGTCCAGCAAGATGTGCCGCACCACGAATCGGCGATAGCGTGCCTGCCCGTCGAGGCAGTGCGGGTCCCATTCGCCGAAGACGCAATTGGGCCGTTTGTCGGCCGGATGGTCGAAATCGTAAGCGCGCGGATCGAGAGCCAGTTCATCGAGCAGGTTCAAGTCGAAGCAGGCGTCGCGCAGCAGAGCGGCGTCAGTCGCTTCCAGAATCTCCAGCGCCTTGGCGATTAGCTCACGATAACGTCCCCAGGCGACGCCGGCGCCGCGCAGATACAACGGAATCGGCCGGACGCGCTCGTGGTCGTACGGCTCGCCTTGAGGCCTGGATGCCAGCATGGCGATGGGGCGATGGCCGACGTAATCGTTGAGCTGCTTCAGCGTCCCCTGCACGATGCGTTCGCGTTCGTTCCAGGGCCCGCGCTGGCGCAGCACGGCTTCAAAGACGCGGGCCAGGAAGAACGGCTGCCACAGATCCGACTCGCTCAGGTGCGCCAGCAAATCCGCATGATCGCGGCGATAGGCAGGCAAGACTTCGTCGAACGTCAGCCTCAGCACGGCTTCGGCCTGACCGACATCGCGAAAGGCGCCCGCGCCGCTTTGACGGAGTTCTTGCAGGCCCGCGGCCAAGGCTTGACGCACTTCATCCCACGGCCGCGCGCAGCCGGCTTCCGCGAAATGCCCGAAAAAATCGTTGAACTGTTTCTGAAAGCGCGGATCGGGCCGGCCCTCGGCGAGGTTGAGATAACCGAGCAGCGCCGGCAAGGCAGCGCTGATTCCTGCCGCATTCTGTTCCATTGTCTCACCAGATTCTGAGCCTACAACCCCGCCAGAAACTGCACCAGATCGCGTAGCTCGCGGCGGGTCAATTTCTTGATGAGGGCTTTTCCCATTGGCCCAGGTGCTTCAGCGCTTCGAGGCGAATGTTCTCCGGCGCCTGCCGATCGGCCGCGAGAGCTTGCGCCCACGGGTTATCGGATCGACAATTGGCCGAACGTCGTTGTATATTCTTATCATCCTGTGGAGAACTGCCCATGACCGCGCCGACTGCGCCCGACGACAGCCCGTTGTTTCTGCAGCGCCTGGTCATTGTGACGGCAAGCGTGCTGCTCATGGTCCTGCTCTTGCACCTGGCCCGCGAGCTGCGCACCATCTTGCAGCCGCTGTTCATCGCCTTTTTCATCGGCTACCTGATTCTGCCGGCGCACGCCTGGCTGGTGAAGCGCGGCATCGCGCCGCGGCTGGCGATTGTCGTGTTCTTGCTTTTGGTGTTGGCCGGCTTGTTTTTGCTGAGCGCGCTGGTTCGCAACAATATCGAAATGGCCTTGGAGCGGTTGCCGCGCTATGAAGAGCGCTTGCAAAGACTGGTGAAGAGCGGTGTCGCGTATATGCCGATGGAGCAGGAAGCCGTCGATGAATTATTGCTCGACTTGCAGCACAAGGCCTCGGCAAGCGTCACGGAGGCGCTGCGGACGGCGGTCGGACTGTTTCTCGACTTCGTCACCTGGCTGTTCGTCGTGTTCATCTACCTCGTGTTCCTGCTTGCTGAAAGGGTGAGCTTTCCGGAGCGCATCAAGCGGGCCTTTGGCGACGCGGAAGGCGGCAAGGTGCTCGGCATCGTCGCCAGCATCAACGACGCCATCGCCCAGTACATCGCGGTCAAGACGTTTGTCAGCTTTCTGGCCGGGGCGGCGTCGTTCTTCGTATTGTCGATTTTCGGGATCGATTTCGCCGTCATGTGGGGCATGCTGATCTTCCTCTTGAACTTCATTCCGTATCTCGGCAGCCTGATCGCGGTGGCGCTGCCGATTGGGCTGAGCTTCCTGCAGTTCGATGAGCCGTGGAAGGGGATCGCGATCGCGGTGCTGCTGATCGGCATCCAGCAGGCGATCGGCATGTTCATCGAGCCGAAGCTGGCGGGGCAGAAGCTCGGCGTCAGTCCGCTGCTGATCTTGTTGTCATTGGCGTTCTGGGGGCTGGTGTGGGGGATCGTCGGCATGATCCTGGCCGTGCCGCTCTTGGTGACCATCAAGATCATTTTGGACAACATTCCGGAGACGAAGCCGGTGGCGGCGCTGATGTCGAACATGTGAAGCGGGGTCGCAGCGGTGGATCGACGCCAGGAAAGTGGATTACATTACGAAGCGCCCACCCCCCTTTGACGCGCACGGTTGCGCCAACTTCTTTGAGTTTGGCGAACCGTCTCTCATGATTGTAAGCTATTGTTTGGTAATGAATTACGACAATTATGAGAACCGGTTTCGCCAAGTTCGCGTGTGTGCCAGTTGGCAACGTTGCCACTTTTTGGCAACCTTGCGGGCCACAAGGTGGCCATTCTTTGGCAACGTTGCCACGTTTTGGCAATGTTGCCACCTTTTGGCAATCTTGGCCGATTCCATTCCCGAAAGCCATGCAGTTTCGCATTGTTCCCGCGGGCGACACCACTTTACAATGTTCGTCCTCGTGGGCAGGAACTTCTCCAGCCGCAAGGATGCGGTGAGTCATGCCTATTCTGGTGTCGTCGCGCGGTTCAAGATGGCGTTTCGCGGCAGGCTGCCTTCTTGCCGTCGCGCTGCTTTTCGGCCTCGCCGAGGTGTTTCTTCGTCTCTATCCGCCGCGCGATTTGCATCCCTACCTGGGTGAACGTTCGCCGCTCTCGGGCATCTACAAGCCGGATCGTGCTTTCGGCGTCACCTATCAATCCTTCGACCTCTTCGCCGCCGACAACGCCAGAGCGCTGAAGCCGTGGCTGCCGCTCGATGCACCGCCGGAAGGCCGACCGATCTGGGCAATGTTCGGCAGTTCGTTCGTGCACATGCGCGGCATGCTGGCGGACACGGCGCGCAAGGCGGTCGCCGATCACGCCATTTTCAACCTCGGTAAGAACGAGCCAGTGCCAATCCGCATGGCGCAGATTCAGCTCTTGCTGGAACAGGGTCTGAAGCCGGAGCGGATCTTCTTTCAGATCATGCCGCTCGATTTCTCCGGACTGGCGGAACAACCGCTGGCGACTTATCACGTGACGGAGCGCGGGGCGCTGACCTATCGGCCCAACGTGCCGGACGGGGTCTATGGGAAATGGACACAGCGCAGCCGGCTAGCGCTGACGGCATGGTGTCGGACCGGCCTGCAAAAGGGCGATCCGTTTCTCTCGCGCAGCCGATTGACGGTGGCGGTGGACGACAACTTGATGAAGGATGCGCGCCATTTGTTTGGGGAACTGGCGCACGTGACCCACGCGCACCAAGTGCCGGTCACGGTCATCCTTATTCCGAATTACGAGCAGATTTGGCAGACGGCGCCGTGCGGCTTTCAGGATGCGCTGACGCCGATGCTGCGTGAACTAGGGCTGGATGTCTTCGATCCGCGCAACGCGTTCATGCGGCATCCCGATCGTGTCGGTTTGTTCATTCCGGACAAGCACTTCTCGCCGGCAGGCAACCGCGTGTTGCTGGCGGAATTGCTGGCCCATCTCACCGGCTGTAGGACGGACATTCCTGTCCGTCCCGACGACGTTGACACCAAAGGACGGACAAGAATGTCCGTCCTACGGTTGCGAGAAAGGCAGGTCGATTGGAAGGAGGCCAGCCCGCCATGAGCTTCACCGATCTGCCCTTCCTGATCCTGCTGGCGACGGTCTACGGCCTCTGGCTCTGCTGTCGGCAACACTATCGGCTCTGCGCCACCATGCTGCTGACGAGCAGCTTGATCTTTTACGGCTACCATCAAAAATGGCTGCTGGCGCTCTTGCTCACCTACTGCGTCGTCAACTGGGCGGTCAGTTGTTGGATCATTCGGCGGAAGCAGCCGCGGCTGGCGTTGGCGGTCGGCGTCGTTTTCAATCTCGTCGTCTTGGCGTACTGGAAATACACGCCGCTGGTGCTGCGGACCTTGGCGGGCTTCGATCTCGACGTGCCGGTCCCCGCGCGCGATTGGGCGATTCCGTTCGGCATCTCGTTCTACGCATTCACGGGCATTGCCTACATGGTGGATGTGTATCGCGGCATCACCCCGGCCGAGACCAGCCTGTGGCGCTACACGCTCTCCGCAGTTTTCTTCCCGCATCTGGTGGCTGGACCGATCCTGAGGCCCGACGATTTCCTGACGAAGCTGAAGCCGGAGACGATGCCGGCGCGGACCGAAGAGCCGTTCGAAGCGATGCTGCTCTTGGCGCGCGGCTACTTCAAGAAGACGGTGCTGGCCGACCGGCTGGCCTTGGCCATCGATCCATTCTTCGCCCATGTCGCCGGCGCGAGCACCGAGGGCGTGTGGGCGCTGCCGTTCGTCTATCTTTACGCCTTCCAAATTTACTTCGACTTCTCCGGCTACACCGACATCGCGCGCGGTCTGGGGCTGCTCTTCGGTTATCGCTGGCCTGACAATTTCAACTTGCCGTATCTGGCGACGTCGGTGCAAGACTTCTGGCGGCGCTGGCACATGACGCTGTCGCTGTTTTTGAAGGATTACCTGTATGTGCCGTTGGGCGGGAGCCGGCATGGATGGTGGCGGACAAATGTGAACCTGATGCTGACGATGCTCTTGGGCGGGTTGTGGCACGGCGCCAGCTGGTCGTTTTTGCTGTGGGGCGGCATTCACGGCACGCTCTTGGTCGGGCAGCGCTGCTGGCAACTTTGTCCGCTCAGCATGATCATGCGCGAGACCACCGGTTGGCGCCGCTGCGCGTGGCGTGCTTTCTGCATCGCGCTCACGTTCCACGGCGTGTGCCTGGCGTGGTGCTTTTTCCGATTGACGGTGCTGTCGCAAAGTTTGACGTGCGTCGCCAAATGGTTCGTGTTCGATCCGGAGAAACTGCTCGTCGGCGGCGCTGCTGACTTATCGCTGTGGCTGCTGTTGGCGGCGTATGGCGTCGGCGTGGCTCTCGTTTACGCGTGGAATGCCGCCGTGCCTCGACCGCGGCTTGCCTGGTCGCCGCTGACGCGCGGCATTGCCTGGGGCGGTTGTGCAGCGCTCTTGGTGTTGGCGGCGGTCTTGTCGCCGGGCGGGGAGAAACCGCCGTTCATTTATTTTCAATTCTGAGCTTATGACCTTATGGAGTGCGGCGCTTTGACGCCGCTTTTGGTTTTTGTTTCGCCGATCAGAAACTCCTCTCCCAAATGGAAAAACCAAAGCGGCGGCAAAGCGCCGCACTCCAAATTCGCCCCATTTTTCCGCTTGTGCCGCGTCCGCGCTCCGGTACACTAGGCACGTTCCCATTTCCACCGACGCGAAGGAACTGCCATGGCGATTCGAGTTTCCTGTCCCTCGTGCAAGAGCGACGTGCATGTGGACGACAGCTTGGCCGGCAAGGAAATTCTCTGCCCTAGCTGCAAAGAGCGCATGACGGTCCCGAGCATCGCGGCGGGGCAACCGGAGATGATGCCCAGCGGCGCGGACGACGACGACGACCGCTACCGCGAAGGCGCGGGGCCGGGCCGCGGGATGCCGCGCTGGGGCGACGCCGAAGACGATTACGATGTCCGGTCGCGCCACGCGACGACGCGCTGGAACGCGACGCTGACCGGCCTGGCGCTGATTTTTTGGAATTGGCTGCTCATCTGCATCCTCGGCGGCATTTTCTTGGTGCTGAGCATGTTCATGGTCGGAGATGCACAAGCGATGGCGGTGAGGCCCGGTGCGCCGCCGCCGCCGCAGATGGTTATGTTTGGCTTCATTTCAATCGGTCTGGTGTGCCTGCTGGTGATTCTGCTGATCATCTCGTTCGTGGGCATGTGCATGTGTTGCACTGTGCCCGCCGAGAGCGGCGCCAAAGGGCGGGCGATCACAAGCGTGATTTTGGTCGGCGTAACGGTCCTGTTGGTTATTATTTTGCTGGTCGCATCCGTGTTTCAGGGGATCCAGATGGTGCAACAAGGGGGAGGGCCGCCGCCGCCGGGACAGATGCCGTTCGCGCCGGCGACGATGATCGTCATCACCATAATCGGCGTCGTGGACATTGTGGCCTTGGTAACGGTGTGGATGCTCTTCCACAAGGCTATTGCGGGCTATTTTGCCAACAAAGCTTTGGCCTTGTCGAGTGTGGCATTCATCATTGGGTTCTTGATTTACGAGGCAGGATCGATGCTGCTGAATCTCCTTGTAAATCCGGCGCTGCAGGGGGGCAATGTCTTTCAGATGCGGCTGGATTCGCCGGGAATGGTCGTTGCAGCCATTTGGGGCGTTTTCTGGCTCATTGGCTTGTCGGTATTGTTCCTTTGGATCGTGCGCGAGACGAGACGCACAATTCTCGAAGGCCAGCTGCCACATGGCGGCCACGCGAGCGCGAACGATGGCGCCTAGTGCTCTGTCACGCATGAATTGATGAGTCGCCAGAAGTAAGAGCCGCGCACGAAGTAAGCGGCCCACTCGCAGCCGCTTACTTCGTGCGCGGCTCTTGTGATCCATCATTCGACG
>Ga0080064_1006014_pt1 | contig 13522 bp, 7 predicted proteins | sample Subgrocontami54m_FD_69260 | JGI IMG/M metagenome (GOLD analysis project Ga0080064, IMG submission 69260) | Subsurface groundwater microbial communities from S. Glens Falls, New York, USA - GMW46 contaminated, 5.4 m (SPADES assembly) (version 2) ...
CCAGGAGGGCAGTGGCTGCCGGAGTGGTTCCCACTCCAACCTGCCCCGTCAGAAGGATGGCTCCCGTACCGTTGGGATCAATGGTTAAGGATTCATTGGTGTCTTTGGTGGTAATGGTGGGTGTGGTACTGTTTAACCCCAAGATTAAATCTCCTGCAGAAATGTCTCCGGCAGAACCATCTAAGATGATGAGGGCAGAGGCGGTAGCAGTGGTAGAGCGGGGAACGGCATCGGTGCTGCCTAACTGAATACTCCGATCAACAACAGGGTAGGGATAGATGACATTATTGGTCTGCGTAAAAAGATTCTCTCCTCCTGCTCCTACCTGTCCCGTAGGACCGGCAGTTCCGGTGGCTCCGGTACTACCGGAGGGTCCGGCAGAGCCAGTAGCGCCAGTAACGCCCGTAGGGCCGGCAACGCCAGTCGAACCGGTGGAGCCTGTTGGGCCGTTTGCGCCAGTGGAACCCGTTGATCCGGTTGACCCCGTCGCTCCTCCGATGCCCCCACCACCGGTTGCTCCCGTGCTCCCCGTGGGGCCAGCCCCTCCCGTGGCGCCGGTGCTCCCTGTACTTCCTGTTGGGCCGCTTGCTCCTGCTCCTCCCGTAGCCCCGGTTGATCCGGTTGAACCGGTTGGGCCGGCAGCTCCCGTTGCTCCCGTCCCTCCAGTGGGACCTGCAGATCCTCCTCCTCCGGTGGCTCCCGTGCTGCCGGAAGGGCCGGCAACGCCTGTGGCTCCCGTGCTGCCGGTAGATCCGGTTGGTCCATTTGCCCCTGTGGATCCGGTATTTCCTGTTGGGCCTGCTCCTCCCGTCGCTCCGGTACTTCCGGTGGGTCCATTGGCTCCCGTACTTCCCGTACTTCCCGTGCTCCCCGTACTTCCGGTTGGTCCAGCCGATCCCGTGGCTCCGGTGGAACCGGTCGGGCCAGCTCCTCCCGTGGTCCCCGTACTGCCGGTCGGGCCTCCTTGACCGGTACCTCCGGTGGCGCCGGTAAATCCCGTCGGACCGGCACTTCCCGTGGACCCTGTGTTCCCCGTAGGCCCTGCTCCTCCGGTGTTTCCGGTACTGCCTGTAGGACCTCCGGCTCCGGTGGCTCCCGTGGATCCTGTTGAGCCCGTGGGCCCTGACGCTCCCGCCGTCCCCGTAGCTCCCGTACTTCCCGTCGGTCCGGCAGAGCCTGTATTTCCTGTGGAACCTGTGGGTCCGGCACCCCCAGTCCCACCCGTGCTCCCTGTGGGGCCTCCCGCTCCCGTACTTCCCGTGCTTCCGGTACTGCCTGTGGATCCTGTTGGCCCGGCTTGCCCTGTGCCTCCTGTTGATCCGGTTGAACCTGTGGAGCCGGTCGGACCTGCCTGGCCGGTGGCTCCTGTGCTTCCGGTAGATCCGGTGGGACCATTGGCCCCTGTATTGCCCGTGGAACCCGTAGGGCCTGCGCCTCCGGTTGCACCACTACTTCCTGTAGGACCGGCACTCCCTGTAGCTCCGGTAGCCCCTGTTGAGCCTGTAGGCCCATTTGCTCCGGTGTTTCCTGTGGAGCCGGTTGGCCCTCCTCCTCCCGTGGCCCCTGTTGAGCCGGTGGGTCCATTTTGACCCGTCGCGCCAGTAGCGCCGGTTGATCCAGTAGGTCCTGCGCTTCCCGTCGCGCCAGTAGACCCAGTCGAACCAGTCGATCCGGTTGGCCCTGCACTTCCCGTACCTCCCGTACTGCCGGTACTTCCCGTGCTGCCGGTTGGTCCCCCAGCCCCTGTTGAGCCGGTGGAACCGGTGGGTCCGGCGCCCCCGGTCCCTCCTGTACTCCCCGTGGGACCTGCCTGTCCCGTGGCTCCGGTAGCCCCGGTTGAGCCCGTGGGGCCATTGGAACCTGTCGGTCCGGTGTTCCCCGTAGGCCCTGCTCCTCCCGTGGCTCCGGTAGAGCCCGTGGGACCCGCACTTCCCGTCGCCCCGGTGGAACCCGTTGATCCTGTCGGTCCTCCCGCTCCGGTGGCTCCTGTGGAACCCGTGGAGCCGGTGCTTCCCGTCGGGCCGGCTTGACCAGTCGCCCCGGTGCTGCCCGTTGACCCCGTGGGTCCGGCAGATCCTGTTGAACCCGTACTTCCGGTCGGCCCTCCTCCACCAGTGGCTCCGGTAGAGCCCGTTGGTCCCGCACTTCCCGTACTGCCTGTACTCCCTGTGCTTCCTGTTGGACCATTGGCCCCTGTAGCTCCGGTATTCCCCGTTGGTCCGGCTCCTCCGGTGGCACCACTGCTTCCGGTCGGACCGTTTTGACCCGTCGCGCCTGTTGCCCCGGTAAAGCCTGTTGGTCCATTGGCTCCGGTAGAGCCAGTACTCCCCGTTGGGCCTCCTCCTCCGGTTGTCCCCGTGGATCCGGTCGGTCCTGCCTGTCCCGTGGCCCCGGTAGCCCCAGTTGAACCCGTGGGGCCGTTGGAACCTGTCGGTCCGGTGTTGCCCGTAGGCCCTGCTCCTCCCGTGGCCCCCGTAGAACCAGTCGGACCATTGGCTCCAGTTGCCCCTGTTGAGCCAGTTGATCCGGTGGGACCATTTACTCCGGTAGATCCCGTAGAACCACTGGGTCCTTGTACTCCGCTGGCTCCGGTTGAACCCGTGGGACCAGCTTGTCCCGTCCCTCCTGTGGATCCCGTGGAGCCTGTGGGGCCACCCGCTCCCGTCGTACCCGTGGAGCCTGTGGGGCCTCCTCCACCAGTGGCTCCGGTAGAGCCCGTTGGTCCACCCACCCCCGTTCCTCCTGTGGAGCCGGTAAAGCCCGTCGGACCGGCACTCCCTGTAGACCCAGTGTTTCCCGTAGGTCCTGCTCCTCCCGTCCCTCCGGTGCTGCCTGTAGGCCCTCCGGCTCCGGTTGCCCCCGTGGATCCTGTACTTCCTGTTGGGCCGCTTGCTCCGGCAGTTCCTGTGGCGCCGGTACTGCCCGTCGGACCGGCACTTCCCGTTGAACCAGTCGACCCCGTTGGTCCGGCTCCTCCGGTGGCTCCGGTACTTCCCGTCGGACCCGCTTGGCCAGTCGCGCCTGTTGCGCCGGTAAAGCCTGTTGGCCCGGCCGATCCTGTGGAACCGGTTGACCCCGTAGGACCAACACCACCCGTTCCTCCCGTACTCCCCGTTGGTCCTCCTTGTCCCGTGGCTCCTGTTGACCCCGTAGACCCCGTGGGCCCTGATGCTCCGGCAACTCCCGTAGCTCCCGTTGAGCCGGTTGGACCGGCAGATCCTGTATTGCCTGTAGAACCCGTTGGTCCTGCTCCTCCGGTTGTCCCCGTGCTTCCGGTTGGACCTGCATTTCCTGTTGATCCCGTAGCCCCAGTTGAGCCTGTGGGACCACCCGCTCCTGTCGATCCTGTGGGTCCTGTAGAACCCGTGCTTCCGGTTGGTCCTCCTTGACCGGTTGCTCCTGTGGAGCCCGTACTTCCCGTACTTCCTGATGGACCGGCAGTACCACTGGATCCTGTCGATCCTGTAGGTCCTCCTCCACCCGTGGCTCCGGTAGAACCCGTACTTCCTGTGGGACCTGCCACTCCTGTGGCTCCGGTTGAACCAGTAGGACCTGCTCCTCCTGTTGCCCCCGTGGAACCGGTGGGGCCTCCCTGACCTGTGGCTCCGGTTCCTCCCGTACTCCCTGATGGTCCGGAAGCTCCTGCTGTTCCTGTTGCTCCGGTTGATCCGGTAGGACCTGCCGTACCGGTGGCTCCGGTACTGCCGGTGGATCCGGTCGGCCCTGCCTCTCCCGTTCCTCCGGTTGATCCCGTGGCTCCGGTTGACCCCGTGGGACCGGAAGCTCCTGCTGTTCCTGTGGCTCCGGTACTTCCGGTTGGTCCTCCCGTTCCCGTGGCTCCCGTTCCTCCCGTGGGTCCGGCACTTCCCGTGGCTCCCGTACTTCCCGTGGCTCCGGTACTGCCGGAAGGACCGGAAGCTCCTGCTGTCCCTGTGGCTCCCGTACTTCCGGTCGGTCCTCCTCCCCCCGTGGGTCCGGTAGGACCTGTGGATCCTCCTGCTCCATAGCCTCCGGTAGCTCCTGTTACTCCTGTGGGACCACTGGTTCCGGAGGAGCCGGAGGAACCTTGCGACCCCGTGGCTCCCTTTTCTCCGGAGGCTCCCGTGGGTCCGGTTTCTCCGGCTGACCCTGTTGCTCCTGCTTTCCCTGTACTTCCTGTAGCTCCGGTTGCTCCCAGGATACTTCCGGTTTGACTTGCAGATAGTTTACTCGTATCTGTCGTAATCAAGCCTTCCATAGCTCGGGAAGGAAGACTCCTCTGATTTCCCTGCTGCAGTCCCAACACCTGGAGTCCTATGGCTATGGCAACAATGACTCCAAGGACACTTGCTCCTGTCCAGAGCCAACGGGAGGTGAGGAAGGCAGGCAGGCCTGATTGCGCAGGTAGGGATTGTCTGGCGAAGCCAGATCCCGCTTCGCGGGAGGGAGATAAGGGCGATAAGGGTGATGGGGAAGGTTCAGAAGGTTCTATTGGGATATCTTTTGATATCTTTGGAACTCTTTGATACGTGGTTCGGGAGGAGGAAAGCGTGGAGATATCTCCGCTTGCGTATCTGCGTGCACCGCCGGCGGTACGGAGACTTTTGACCAGTCCTGCGTTTTCCCAACGGAGAAGCGTACGGGGAGATATCCCTATAACTTTTGCCGCCTGGCTTACGCTTAACGGTTGTTGCACCGCGGCAGGCGTGGATGTCTTTGAAGTAACAGGCCGCGGGGAGGGAATTGCACCGGGCTTGATGGCAAGAATATCTTCTGCGGATATATTACGTGCGCCCGCAGTGTATTCCGGAGGGCGTTTCAGCTTATTTTCCTTCATCCAGCGGTATATTGTTCGTCGTGATACACCGAGGAGTTTTGAAGCTTGACTTATAGTATAGTTTTTTTGAAATGAGGAAGTATTCATGGCAGGGTAGCAACACCGACTTGGTTTACGACTGGCATGTCACACGGTTGTCTGGGATTGTCATAGGTGAGAGGAAGCATAGTCTTATTACATAGAGAGAGCGGGGAGCTGTCAAATGCTCTGCGGGAAAATGAGCGTGTCGAGGCTAAACTATAAGACTTGGAGAAGGTGTAGTTATTGGTGTTTTATAACTATTCTTATAGGCTTAATTAACGGATTACCGGAAATATTTTTGTAGATAGCCCGTCAAATCAACCAAATTCAAGCAGTTTTAATTGAGGATAAACCAGTTAAACTCGATGGGGGAAGCTTCCGGCTCGGAAAGGGACACTGTGAAGGATCCCGATTGGGTTGCGGTGGCCGCGGTCATACTACTCACCGAAAGGGTGCGCTTGGTCGTCGTGATGGGGGTGATAAAGATGAGAGACTGACCGGTGACTTTATCCGTGGCGATGATGGCTCCTGGTTCTCCGGACGGTATAGCCGATCGTCCGGCAGAGAGAGAAGCGGAGGCGGTGGCAGCCGGATCCGTGGAAGAGCGAAGGATCAGTTTATCCGTGGTGAGCGTTTTGACGGACACATCGCCGGTAAATTGAGCGCTGCCGGAGGCATCAACTGAGGCGAGCCGGTTTCCCTGGGTGTCTTCTATAATGAATGAGCTCTTTTGGGCAAGGTCGCCGAAGGAGGTATCTGTACTTGGTAATCGTATCGCAAGATCGCCGCTTACAGGACTTATGGCATTGACGCCCAGGACGCCACCGATCGCTACGTTACCCGATACCGCGAGGTTGCCGGTGATGATCACGTCTCCCGCAGTATTGACGACAATCGTTCCTGCCATGATGTCGAGGTTTGCCGTTTTACCCTTTTCTATATAGAGTGTATCAGAGGTTGCGCTTATGCCATCGCTGCCGATGATGAGGGGTCCGCTCACCATGAGAGAATTGAGAATGGAGAATTGAGAATTGAGATCGTTTCCATTTTCCATTTTCCATTGTCCATTTGTTAAGAGTGCCAGCAGTGCCGAGCTCGTGGCATCGAGTTCGGGTGTTAGCGCGGCAGACTGCGAGGTAACCAATTGCGTGATATTCGTAATAGTATTGGTGATATATGTTGCAGAGACGGTTGTGGTCTGGAGATTGCCGATTTCGCCAAACTTCGTCATAATGCGATCCGCATAGAGCGTTCCGGAAAAGGTCGCATTCCCTTCGCTATCAAACACCGCACTCGGACTTCCTTCTTTCGTATATATCCCAAACGTCTGGCCTTCCCCAAGCTTGACGGCTATCCCGTCTCCTGGTTCGTCCGAAAGAGGGGAGAGAATGGCTGTTTCAATTTTTCCGGCTGTGATATTGGCAATGGTGGCCTGGGAAGCCGCAAGCACCTCTTCTATGGTATTGCCCAGATTATCCACGAGCGTCCATGTGCCTTGTAAGGTCTCACCCTGCCTCGCAGGGTGAGACCTTTTCAGCTCCAATGATACTCCATCTAAATATCCTTGCGCATCCATGGCAACGGCAGGCCCATCCGGATCGTTGATCACATGGCCTATGGATCCTTCCTCTCTCGTGTTTTGCCACTGGTCTGCATCAAATCTGGGAGCGCTCAAACGATAGGAGACGGTGGAAGGTCTTGAAGTAAAGATTGTCAGTCTCAAACTCTGGGGATCCACCTCATACCAACTCCGGGTATTGGAAGCAGGGGAGAGGATGACCGTCATTTGGCCAATGTGTTGTTTGAGAGCCGTAACTTTACTAAACAGCCAGAGATCACTTCCCTCTTCCTGTCCAAGGAAATCTAAGTTTGCCCGGTATCCTTTGCCCGGTACCGCGATACTCGTGTACACTGTTCCGGTAAGTTCTTCTTTGATCCCCACCATGCTGGGGACATACGTGGCATACTTCTTTCCATTGATGGTGTAGGGAGGATCCAGGGTGCCGGAGTCCAGTTTCCCCGCACACGTCCCCGCCACACCGATACACACCGTGCCGGATCCGGCATCGATGGTAATATTACCGTTTGCTGTGGAAGAAATCGTGCCGCCGCCGGTCAGTTCGACGTTCCCGTTTAATTTCAAGCCCGTCCCGGAAGCTGCCGGATCCAGGAAGTACGTTTGATCGGCACTGTCGTAGTAAACGGGCGCTTCTACGTTGTTCGATAGGGTAAGCGTTACGTTATTCGTCGTGGCAATGCTCGCACTCGTTCCCCGGATGGTCAGTTTACCGGAGATGCTCGCGTTGCCGGTGCTTCCGTCAAGAAGGATGAGTGCGGAGCTCGTCGCAGTAGTTGACTGTCCGCCGCCAACTGTTGAGCCAAGGGCAATAGATCGATCAACAACAGGGTAGGGGTAGATGAGATTATTGGTTTGTGTAAAAAGATTTTCTCCACTTGCTCCTGCTGAGCCTGTCGAACCTACTGCTCCGGTGCCGCCGGTGGCGCCGCTTGGGCCTGCAGAACCGGTACTGCCCGTGGATCCGGTAGGGCCATTACTGCCGGTGGCTCCCGTACTGCCGGTGGGGCCACCCTGACCCGTTGCCCCGGTTGACCCGGTAGCCCCGGTTGACCCGGTAGGTCCACCCGCGCCTGTCGCCCCTGTCGATCCCGTGGGGCCAGCTCCTCCCGTCCCTCCCGTACTTCCGGTGGGGCCACCGGAGCCCACGGTGCCTGCACTTCCTGTGGCTCCGGTACTTCCCGTAGGACCTCCTCCTCCGGTTGCACCGGTTGATCCGGTCGGACCGGCGCTCCCTGTACTTCCCGTACTCCCTGTACTTCCCGTACTCCCTGTTGGCCCTCCCGCCCCTGTCGCACCGGTAGAACCGGTGGGTCCAGCACCCCCGGTCCCTCCCGTGCTTCCCGTAGGACCTGCCTGTCCTGTGGCTCCGGTAGCCCCAGTTGAGCCCGTGGGTCCTCCCGTCCCGGTGGTTCCCGTACTTCCCGTCGGTCCGGCTCCTCCTGTGCCTCCTGTACTGCCAGTGGGTCCAGCTTGTCCCGTGCCTCCCGTGCTGCCCGTAGTCCCGGTAGATCCCGTGGGACCGGCTGCTCCCGTTGCCCCAGTACTGCCTGTTGGTCCTCCCGCGCCGGTTGCTCCCGTGCTTCCGGTTGGCCCTCCTGCTCCCGTGGCTCCCGTAGCTCCCGTGGCGCCGGTGCCTCCGGTACTCCCACTGGGTCCCGTCGGTCCCGAGGCGCCTGCTCCTCCTGTGGCTCCCGTACTTCCCGTCGGCCCGCCTGACCCGGTTGCCCCGGATGGACCGGTTGGACCCGGGTCACCGAGGGATCCTTTTGTTCCCGTCGGCCCGGTACTTCCCGATGGTCCTCCGATACCGGTGGTTCCCGTGGATCCGGATGATCCCAGCGGTCCTGTGCCACCCGTCGGACCCTGTATTCCGCTTGTTCCCGTAGCTCCCGTCGGACCGCCCGCCCCCGTGGCTCCGGTTGCTCCCAACACACTCCCTGCTTGTGAAGAAGATGAGGATGATTTAGAAGATGAGGGGAGTGAGCCGTCTTTTGATGTAATGGCGGGAGCAGCTTGAGGTGGTACGTTTATGTTTGATCCACTTCGTATTCCTGCAATTTGGGAAAACAAAAGTGTTGAGGACAGGAGTATGAGTACGACAAATCCGATGAGGGCGTACGGATGAAGGAGTTTTTTATAAAACGGTTCTTTTGGTTTCATCGGAAGATCGGATGCGTTTGCAACAATGATGGTATCGGTTTTGTTCGTCGCGAATGGTAGCGTCGTATCTTCCGCGATCATGGGCATGGGTGGCGGGGGTTGCGGCGGGATGCTTTCCGTCGGGGACGGCAAAATTGTGGGAACTGGCGGGGGTAACGCCGCCGGAGCCTCCTTGACATTAGTGAGTCCCTCTGCCGGGTTATCCGTGAGCCACCCTTGGACAACCGCGCATTTGAGAAATGCCCGGATCGCCGAAAGCCTGCGGTTTATCGTTGTGACGGGCACTTTATCCGTCTGCTGCTCACGCTTATAGGTTTCCAAAAGCTCCAGATTTATTGCTTTGAGGAGCTTTTGGTGGTTGTCTATTTCTGCCCGTTTGGCTGGAGAAACCGCCCCGTCGAGCCATCCGAGGAATTGTCGCAGGTCCATCCGATAGTTTTTTCGTGTGACCAATGAAGCTCCCTGGTGGGTGAGATACTCTTCAAAAATTGTTTCCAGAAGTGCTTGGAAGATATTCATAATGTATTGATAATCCAATGGATTATATATCTCATATCTATAATAAGTGTTTTTCTATTCGTCTTGTCAAGATATCAATTTTCAAGCACGAGAGAGGTTGAGATATCCCACTGTATCACGAACGCCTTAATCTTATTTCACGTATTCCCGTATAAATATATTTAGCCTCGATTAAAATATCATATGCTATCATCATTCAGTAAAAATTGAAAGATATACTTTGTCCGTTTTTACTATTTTATAAACGTGCGGTATGCGATTTGATGGAAAGAGATAATTCTTGCAAGGTTGCCGGGACAAGATAATATAAATACTTGACTTATAGTATAGGTATCGTTAGCCCTATAATTTTTCAAGGCCTCCCCTTGCTATGCAAGGAGAGGCCTTATGAAAAGAAAGACTTTCAGTCGTTTTCTATTTTGGCACTCGCATGTGATTAGCGCCACGTTTCTTTTTTGCTGATATGCGGCCTATTTTTTTCGCGTTTTTCCGGTCTTTACATCATGCCGTGTCCTCGGTATACTTTTTATTATGAATACAGCGGATCGATATCAACACAGAGAGGTCGAACAAAAATGGCGGGACAGTTGGGAGAGAGCAAAGCTTGATGTGGCCGATATTATTGCCGCAAAGAAACCATTTTATAATCTCATGATGTTTCCGTACCCATCGGCAGAGGGTCTCCATGTGGGCAACATGTATGCATTCACAGGCAGCGATATTTTCGGTCGGTTCAAACGTATGCAAGGATTCGATGTGTTTGAGCCCATCGGTTTGGATGGATTCGGCATTCATAGTGAAAATTACGCTCTTAAAATCGGTCGGCATCCTATGGATCATGCCGAGATTACCCAGAAAAATTACTATAACCAACTACATAACATTGGTGCAATGTATGACTGGAGCCGTACCGTGGAAACGTACGACCCGGATTATTATCGATGGACTCAGTGGCTGTTTGTTCAAATGTTTAAACACGGACTGGCCTATCGTGGGAAAGCCGAAGTCAATTGGTGTCCCGGCTGTAAAACCGTGCTTGCTGATGAACAGGTAATCGAGGAAAAATGTGAGCGATGCGGGAATATAGTAGAGAAGAAACAGTTAGAACAATGGTTCTTCAAAATTACCGCATATGCGGAAAAACTCCTCGCCAACTCCTACACCCTGGACTGGTCAGAGAAAATTCGTGTCGCCCAGCAATCGTGGATCGGTAAAAAAGAGGGGATTACTATACGCTATTCGGTGGTAACGGAAGACGGTACAAAAGTAAGTGAGTTGACGTGTTTCACCACCCGCCCGGATACCAATTATGGTGCAACTTTTGTGGTAATGGCACCGGAACACCCGCTTATCGGAGAGCTGTTTGGGAAAAGGAAGGCTGGCAAAGACATTAAAAGAGCGCCAAGTCAAGGAAATGCTGTTATATCGGTCCAAATATACAATTATATCGATGCATCAGGCCACAAAACAGTTCAGGAGCGGGCTAATGAAGGCAGGAAAAAGACGGGGGTATTTACGGGTTACTACTGCGTGAACGGGTTGAATAATAAAAAGTTGCCGTTATACATTTCTGACTTCGTTTTGAAGGATTTTGGTACCGGTGCCGTGGTTGGTGTGCCGGGTCATGATAAACGGGATTTTGAGTTTGCGATGCAGTTTGATATAGATATTGAACGTGTCGTTATTGCCAAAGACGGGGATACCTCACCCATTTCACGCATTGAGCAAGTTCAGGAAGAAGATGGGGTCATGGTTAACTCCGGATTTCTTGATGGCGCATCTATTCATGATGCTATCCCTAAAATGATGGATTATTTAGAAGAAAAGGGCTGGGGGAAGCGCGTGACGACGTATCATTTGCGCGATTGGTTGATTTCCCGGCAGCGCTACTGGGGTCCGCCGATCCCAATGATTCATTGTCCTACATGCGGTTGGCAGCCGGTTCCGGAAAAAGATTTGCCCGTTGTTCTGCCTAGGATTGATGATTACAAACCCGGTGATGATGGTGTGGCGCCGCTTGCCAAACACAAAGATTTCTATAACGTGGCTTGCCCGAAGTGTGGCCAAGCGGCACGACGAGAAACAGATGTATCTGATACATTCTTAGATAGTTCGTGGTACTTCCTCCGTTATCCATCAGTCTCATTGGACTCACGAGATCCATGGGACCCCAAGATTACGAAAAAATGGTTACCTGTACATTTATATACCGGAGGCGCAGAGCATAGCGTTCTTCATCTGATGTACAGCCGGTTTGTCGCGATGGCTCTCCGAGACTTCGGATATATCGATTGGGACGAGCCATTCACAAAGTTTTACGCCCACGGTTTAATGATCAAAGACGGCGCAAAGATGAGTAAAAGCAAGGGTAATGTGGTTAATCCCGATGAATATATCGCTCGCTACGGGGCGGATAGCCTTCGGCTCTACCTCATGTTCACCGGGCCATACGACCAGGGCGGCGATTTTCGCGACTCTGCGATGGAAGGGATGAGCAGGTGGGTGCAAAAAGTTTGGCGGATGGCGCAGAAATCTATGAGTGAGCACTCTCATGAGTCGAGCGCTACAGTAAAAAAGGCCCTTCATAAGGCCATAAAAAAACTGGGGGAGGATATTGAAAGGCGACGGTATAACACTGCCATTGCCGCGATGATGGAGTTGGTCAACGCAGTGGGGGAGGAGCAGGGGGTCATGGGAGCAGAAGACCTTAAGGATTTCCTCAAAATTTTAGCTCCCTTTGCACCATACATGACCGAAGAGCTTTATCAAATGATAACTAAATCACAATACACATTTACCAAGTCAAACTCTATCCACACCCAGCCCTGGCCAGCGTATGACCCCGAGCTTCTCGTAGAAGATACGGTCCAAATCGCGGTTCAGGTCAACGGGAAGTTGAGAGATACGATAGCTATCAGCTATCAGCTATCAGCTATCAGAGAAGAGGTTGAGAACGTTGCCCGAGCAAGCGACCGTGTCGCCAAACACCTCGTCGGCAAGACCGTAAACAAGGTCATCTTCGTCCCTGGTAAACTTATTAACTTTGTGGTGTAATACGGGATATGCAAGGGCAGGAGAGTACTGATCTACCAGAAAAAATTGCCCGGTTCTGGAAAACCTACCGTGTGCCGATCATTCTCGGATTGGTAAGCATTTTCTTTATCATCGTTTCTCTCACAATCCTGGTCAAATCAGTTCAAACGAGTACTCCCATCACGTTTTCTTCCGATGAAGCAACGGTCGCGGGAGTCATGCGGGGGAGCGAATTGGTGGTAGATATTGCCGGCGGGGTAAAGAAGCCGGGTGTATACAATCTACCCGTAGGAAGCAGAGTAGAGGATGCCATTATGGCTGCTGGTGGGATTTCCAGAGATGCCGACGAAGAGCGGATGGCGAAAACTCTAAACCGGGCAGCCAAACTTTCCGACGGGGCAAAGATTTATATCCCAACCTTGACAGGGCCTGGCCCTGTCATTGATTCCCTGACGTCGCACAATTCTGTTTCCATCAATGTTGCCTCGCAGCAGGAACTGGAGGCCCTTACCGGCATCGGGCCCTCCACGGCCAAAAAGATCATTTCGGGACGGCCGTATACGAGCCTTGAAGAGTTGGTAGCCAAAAAGGCCATGGGCCAGGCGCTGTTTGATAAGTTGAAGGGACAATTGACACTATGATGGAGCCTTTCACCGTCAGCGGTCTAACCACGATCCTTGGCCGCATGCTGCCGGAACCCCAGGCCGGATTTTTGTCCGGAATTCTTTTTGGCACGCGTAGCGCGATGACGAAAGAACTGGTTGATGCGTTTGTGACTACCGGCACTATTCATATTGTTGCTCTCTCCGGGCAAAATTTATCTATCTTTACCGGCACATTTGCCCTATGGCTTACTTCTATTGTTAGCAGACGGATAGCGAGTCTGCTAACTTTTTTTGTGCTCGTATGGTTCTTATGGTTTGTCGGATTATCCCCGAGTCTGGTCCGGGCTGTCATCATGGGATCTTTGACCCTTCTTGCGGTAATATTCGGCAGGCGGAACATCAGTTTGTTAAGTTTATTATTAGCAGTCAGCATCATGCTATTGCTAAATCCCCTGTGGATTGGTGATCTCTCTTTTCAGCTTTCTGTTTTAGCAACGCTTGGGATCATATTGTTTGGTGGTTCAGAAGTAACTCCCCCTTCTTCCCCCTCTTTGCTAAAGAGGGGGTTGGGGGGAGTTATTGATGGTTTTCGTATCACCCTTGCGGCCCAACTTTTTACTACACCGCTCATCTTTTTTCACTTCCATCGGCTTTCCCTCATTGCGCCCCTCACCAACATCCTCATCGGCTGGACCATGCCCTTCCTCATGGGGCTCGGGTGGATTGCGGCCATTGCAGGGTTTATCTGGCAACCCTTGGGACTCCTCCCCGCTTGGGCGGCATGGGTCC
>Ga0080064_1006021_pt1 | contig 13512 bp, 12 predicted proteins | sample Subgrocontami54m_FD_69260 | JGI IMG/M metagenome (GOLD analysis project Ga0080064, IMG submission 69260) | Subsurface groundwater microbial communities from S. Glens Falls, New York, USA - GMW46 contaminated, 5.4 m (SPADES assembly) (version 2) ...
GCGTGATTACGCAGTTCTTCGGCCACATCGTGCGCGGCGAGAACATCAGCCTGGTCGACGGCGGCAGGCAGAAACGCGCCTTCACCTACGTCGACGACGGCATCGACGCGCTGATGAAGATCATTGAGAACCGCGGCGGCGTGGCGAAGAGCCGCATCTACAACATCGGCAATCCGAGGAACAACTACTCGGTGAAGGACCTGGCGCGCATGATGGTGAAGCTCGCGCTCACCTATCCCGAGTACGGCCCGAGCGCGCGCAAGGTCAGGCTGGTCTCGACGACTGCGGAGAAATACTACGGCAAGGGCTACCAGGACGTTCAGAACCGCGTGCCCAAGATCACCAACACCATGCGCGACCTCGGCTGGCGCCCGCGCGTGAACATGCAGCAGGCGCTGAAGCGCATCTTCGACGCCTACCGCGGCCACTTCGCCGAGGCGCGGCACCTGGTGGATTGAGTGACCACGATGTCATTCCGAGGCCGGAGGCCGAGGAATCTGCTTTTCGGAATCGTCAAAAGCAGATCCCTCGCTGCGCTCGGGATGACACCATAGGCGGCATCAAGCCATGAAACTCGCCCTCAAAATCGACGTCGACACCTACCGCGGCACTCGCGAGGGCGTGCCGCGCCTGGTGGAGATCCTGCGCAGGCACGGCGCGGGCGCGACCTTCCTGTTCAGCCTGGGCCCGGACCATACCGGCCGTGCGATCAAGCGCGTGTTCCGGCGAGGCTTCATGAAGAAGGTCGCGCGCACCTCGGTCGCCTCGAACTACGGGATCAGGACCCTGCTCTACGGGACCCTGCTTCCCGGTCCCGACATCGGGCGCGGCTGCGCCCAGGTCATGCGCCATGTGCGCGACGAGGGCTTCGAGGTCGGCATCCACACCTGGGACCACGTCAAGTGGCAGGACGGCGTGCCTGCGGCGAACGCCGCATGGACCCAGGTGCAGATGTGGCAGGCCGTCGAGCGCTTCGCCGAAGTCTTCGGCGAATCCGCGCGGGTCCACGGCGCCGCCGGCTGGCAGATGAACATCCACGCCTTCCGGCAGGCGCAGCGGTTGGGATTTTCCTACTGTTCCGACACGCGCGGCACGCATCCCTTCGTGCCGGTCGTCCGCGCCGAACCGATGGCCTGCCTGCAGCTTCCCACCACGCTGCCGACGCTCGACGAGCTGATCGGCGCGGGCGGCATCACCGCCGGCAACGTGGCCGAGCAGTTGCTCGAGGCCTCGAAGGATCCGCGTCCGACCGGGCACGTCTTCACACTGCACGCGGAACTGGAAGGAGGGAAGCTCGCCCCGGCCTTCGAGACCCTGCTCGCGGGCTGGAAGGCGCTTGGCTACGAGCTGACGTCGATGCGCGACATGGCGGCGACCCTGGACGCGCGCAGTCTTCCGCGCCACGAGGTCGAGGACGGCGAGGTCGCGGGCCGCTCGGGCACCCTTGCGCTCCAGGGCAGGGAGTTCCTCGCCTGAACCACCCCCTCGCCGGAACCGCGCTTGATTTACACTCCGGATTCGGGTTCAATTGTTTCGTGGGCGGGAAATCGATGCTCAATGAGGAAGTAGACGAATTCGCGCTGCCGAGCACCGGCGGCAAGACGTTCCGGCTGTCCGAATCGAAGGCGAAGCTGCTCGTCATCTACTTCTATCCCAAGGACAATACCCCCGGCTGCACCACCGAGGGCCTGAATTTCCGCGATCGGTATCCGGAATTCAGGAAGGCCGGGTGCGAAGTCCTCGGCGTCTCGCGCGACAGCCTCAAGTCGCACGAGAATTTCAAGGCCAAGATGGAATTCCCCTTCGAGCTGCTCTCCGACGAGGACGAGAAGGTCTGCAGCCTGTTCGGCGTCATCAAGATGAAGAACATGTACGGCAAGCGGGTCCGCGGCATCGAGCGCAGCACCTTCGTTCTGGATTCGCAGCGCGTCGTGCGCAGGGAGTGGCGCGGCGTCAAGGTCCCCGGCCATGTCCAGGAGGTACTCGACTTTGTTAAAACCGTCTGACCCGTCCTTCGGCCTGGAACCGGCAAGCGATTTCGAGAAGCCGATGCCCTCATCCAGAAAGCGCCCGGCATCCAGGAAGTCCCTCACCAAGCTGTTCGTCCTCGATACCAACGTCCTCATGCACGACCCGACGAGCCTGTTCAGGTTCGCGGAGCACGACATCTTCATTCCCATCATGACGCTGGAGGAGCTGGACGACCACAAGAAGGGCATGTCCGAGGTGTCGCGTAACGCGCGCCAGGCAAGCCGTTACCTGGACGACATCGTCAGCCACGCGAAGGGCGAGATCGCGCGCGGCATACCGCTCAGCCGCCACGAAGCCGACACTGCGACCGGGCGCCTGTTCCTGCAGACCCAGGCGATCAACGGCCGCGTTCCGCCGAACCTGCCCATCGGCAAGGCGGACAACCACATCATCGGCGTGCTGATGTTCCTGCAGGAAAAGCACCCGCAGCGCGACGTGATCCTGGTGTCCAAGGACATCAACATGCGGATCAAGGCGCGGGCGCTGGGCCTCGCCGCGGAGGACTATTTCAACGACAAGGTGCTCGAGGACACCGACCTCCTCTACACCGGCGTGCGGGAGCTGCCGGCGGACTTCTGGGACGAGCACGGCCACAACGTGGAATCCTGGAAGAAGGAGGGCCGCACCTATTACAGGGTCCGCGGGCCGCTGTGCCAGAGCCTGTTGCTGAACGAATTCGTCTTCCAGGAAGGCGAACGCCCGCTGTACGCGATGGTGAGGGACGTGGCAGGCAGAATCGCGGTGCTGGAGACGGTCAAGGACTACGCGCACGCGAAGAACAATGTCTGGGGCATCACCGCGAGGAACCGCGAGCAGAATTTCGCGCTGAACCTGCTGATGAACCCGGACATCGATTTCGTCAGCCTTCTCGGCCAGGCCGGCACCGGCAAGACGCTGCTCACGCTCGCAGCGGGGTTGATGCAGACCCTCGAGACCAAGCTGTATTCCGAGATCATCATCACCCGCGTCACCGTCCCCGTGGGAGAGGACATCGGCTTTCTTCCGGGCACCGAGGAGGAGAAGATGACGCCCTGGATGGGCGCTCTGGAGGACAACCTCGACGTTCTCAACAAGACCGAGGACGACAGCGGCCCCTACGGCGGGGACTGGGGCCGCGCGGCCACGCGCGACCTGATCCGCTCGCGCATCCGCATCAAGTCGCTCAATTTCATGCGCGGGCGCACGTTCATCCACAAGTACCTCATCATCGACGAGGCGCAGAACCTCACCCCCAAGCAGATGAAGACCCTGATCACGCGCGCCGGCCCGGGGACCAAGGTCGTGTGCCTGGGGAACATTTCGCAGATCGACACGCCCTACCTCACCGAGGGCTCCTCGGGTCTCACCTACGTGGTCGATCGCTTCAAGGGCTGGTCCCACTCGGGCCACGTCACGCTCCAGCGCGGCGAGCGCTCGCGCTTGGCCGATCACGCGGCCGAGAATCTCTGAGACATCGCGAACTCCGGTGACGCGCCGCTGGCGTACTTGAGCGGCCCGGACCGGCGTGATATAAACGTCTCGCGCCGCGCGGCGACTCCGCCGCGTGGCGAGCAATCAATAACCATGGTTCGCACATGGACTTGCGACCCATCGCTCCTGGTAGCCCAACCCGCAGGAGGAAAATCAAAATGGATCGACGTGCATTCCTGAAGTCATCGGCCGCGCTGCCGGCCGCCGCTCTCGCCTCGCAATCGTTTCCGGCCCTGGCTGCGAACCCGCCCTGGTCGGACGGTACCCGCTGGCGCAGCTTCGAGGTCACGACGCGCATCGAGCTGCTGAAGCCCGAGGGAACATCGCGCGCGTGGCTGCCCATGCCGCTCGCCGAAGACACCGACTACTTCAAGTCGCTCAGCAGCGCCTGGAGCGGCAATGCCGACACGCAGAAGCTGGTGCGCGGAACACAGAACGACATGGCGGTGCTGTTTGCCGAATGGACGCAGCCGGAGGAGAAGCCCTATGCCGAGGTCACCAGCCGTTTCATGACGCGCGACCGCGCCGTGGACCTGCGCGCCCCCGGCAAGGGCGGACAAATGGCCCGGGCCGGGCTCGCCCTTCATCTGGCGCCGACCGAGCTGATTCCCACCGACGGCATCGTGCGCGAGACGGCCCTCAAGGCGAGCAAGGGCGCGCGCGGCGATTTCGAGAAGGCGCGGGCGATCTACGAATGGATGGTCGAGAACACCTTCCGCGATCCGAAGACCCGCGGCTGCGGCTGGGGCGACATCAAGGCCATGCTGGAGACTGGCCACCTGGGGGGCAAGTGCGGGGACCTGAGCGCCCTGTACGTCGGGCTGTGCCGCTCCATCGGCATCCCCGCGCGGGACGTGTACGGGATTCGCGTCGCGGACTCGCAGTGGGGCTACAAGAGCCTGGGCAAGAGCGGCAACATCACCGGCGCCCAGCATTGCCGCGCCGAAATCTACCTGGCGGGTCACGGCTGGTTCCCGGTCGATCCCGCCGACGTGCGCAAGGTGGTGCTCGAAGAGCCCCCGGGCGGCCTGCCGCTGGCCAATGCCAAAGTCAGGCTCGCGCGCGAGAAGCTGTTCGGCGCCTGGGAAATGAACTGGCTGCCCTACAATTACGCGCACGACGTGAAGCTGCCCGGTTCGCAGGGAGCGAAGATTCCCTACCTCATGTATCCGAACGGCGAAACCGCGTCCGGACGCAAGGACAGCCTGGACCCGAACGACTTCTACTACGAGATCCAGTCGCGCGAGATCACGACCTAGCGCGTAGCTTGGGCTGAGCGCAGCGAAGCCCAACAGCAGCGTTGGACTTCGGCCAAAGGCCTCAGTCCAATCTACGGTCTACAACGCGCCGCCGGGCATGAGGCGCAGCATCGCCGACACCACGGCGGGCGAATCCCACTGTGCCTCGCCGGCCTGCCAGTAGCGGATGTCGCCCCGGGGACCGACCACGAACGTCGCCGGCAGCATTCGGACCTTCCATAGCTTGGCGGCGCTCGTGTCCTTGTCGAACAGCACCTTCAGGCCGACCTTGACGCGTTCCAGGAAGTCGGCGACCTTGGACTCGGATTCGCCGATGTTGACGGCGACTATCGCAAAGGGCTTGCCCGCGAGCTGCGCCTGCAGCCGCTCTAGCGAAGGCATTTCGTCGCGGCAGGGCTCGCACCAGGTCGCCCAGAAATTGACCAGCAGCACCTTGCCCCGGTAATCGGCCAGACTGACGCTGTTCCCGCCGGCATCGCGAAGCGCGAGTGCGGGCGTCGCCCCGCCTTTCCAGGGCTTCAGATCATTCGCATATGCGTGCCACGGCAGGACGAGCAGCGCGAGCATCGCGATCCGCGTCACGCCGCCGATAGGAAACCTACCGCGCATTACGCACCCCCTGGCCGAATCCCGTGATGATACCCGCCCGCTGACGCCGCAATCCTAAGCCGGCACAGCCGGAACCAAACACGTTGCCGTGACTTGCCATCCCAAATCTCCCGATTTTGCGCAGTTGCGAAGTTGCAACTGCGCAAAATCGGGAGACCTCTGTAAACCCAAAATCTTCGCCAATTCTGTCCACATCCAAGTGATTAGAGATTAATGCTGCCCTCCTGCGGCGGCGAGATCGCGGACCTCGGCCTTGATCTCCACCACCTGGCGCTTCTTGCCCGCGCCTTCGAAAGTCAGCGTGATCGGGACCATCTCGCCCTTCTTCAACGGACGCGCGAGGCCCATCATCATGACGTGATACCCGCCGGGCTTCAGTTCGACGGCACGCCCGGCCGGCAGATCGAGCCGCGGCACGCCGCGCATTCTCATGATGTTGCCTTCCATGGCCATCTCGTGGATCTCGGCGATTTTCGCTCCAGGCGAAGCGACGGAAACGAGGCTTGCGCGCTCGCTGCTGCGGATTTCCATGTACGCGCCGGTCGAGCTCTGCCCGGGCACGGTGCCGCGCACCCAGGCGTTGCTGACGGTGATCTCGGCCCAGCACAACGCCGGAATGAAAAGGCCCGCCAGTGCCGCCAGGATTCTTAGCTTCATGATGTGCTCCTTCTGAATGCGCTCCCGCCGGCCCGCCTTATAGCACGGTTCGCACGAGGCTCCAAGCCGGCGTATGCGGATGCTGTGCCGCCCGAGGTTGACGCCGCATTTCATACATGTGTATATGACTTCATAATTTTAGATTTCCGCGAAAACCGGGGCATGCGCCGCCACGCTGGCGCCGCCGGCTGGAAACTGAGGGAGGTGCAGTGGACTTCGCATTGTCGGAGGAGCAGCAAGCCATCGTCGCGGCGGTTGAAAGGATATGCGCCGGCTTCAGCGGCGAATATTGGCGTGCCCGGGACGCGGAAGGCACGTTTCCGCACGACTTCCACCGCGCCGTGGCCGAGGCCGGGTGGCTCGGCATCGCCATGCCCGAGGACTACGGCGGAGCGGGATTGGGCATCACCGAAGCGGCGCTCCTGGTTCGCACCATCAGCGCCTCTGGCGCGGGCTTCGCCGGGGCCTCGTCCATCCACATGAACATATTCGGCCTCAACCCCGTCGTGGTGTTCGGCAGCGAGGAGCAGAAGCGGCGCTTCCTTCCGCCGCTCATCGCCGGCAAGGACAAGGCCTGCTTCGCCGTCACCGAGCCCGACGCGGGCCTGGACACCACGCGGTTGAAGACTTTCGCGCAGCGCGATGGCGAGGACTACGTGCTCAACGGCCGTAAGATCTGGATCTCCACCGCCCAGGTCGCAAACAAGATGCTGATCCTCGCGCGCACCACGCCGATCGAGAAGGCGGCCAAGCCCACGCAGGGCCTGTCGCTTTTCTACACCGAGCTCGATCGCGCCCGGGTGGAGGTCCGCGAGATCGCTAAGATGGGCCGCGCCGCGGTGGACTCCAACATGCTGTTCATCGACGGGCTGCGAGTGCCAGGTTCGGACCGCATCGGCGAGGAAGGACGCGGTTTCCAGTACATCCTGCACGGGCTCAACCCGGAGCGCGTGCTGATCGCCGCGGAGGCGGTGGGGCTGGGTCGCGCCGCGCTCGCGCAGGCGACGCAGTATGCGAAGGAGCGGGTCGTCTTCGGCCGGCCGATCGGCCAGAACCAGGGGGTCCAGCATCCGCTCGCACTGGCCTGGATGCAGCTCGAGGCGGCGGACCTCATGACCATGAAGGCGGCCTCGCTCTACGATGCCGGCCTGCCGTGCGGCGCCGAGGCCAATGCGGCCAAGTATCTCGCCGCGGAGGCAGCCCACAACGCCTGCCAGACGGCGATCCTGACGCTGGGCGGGATGGGCTATGCGCGCGAGTACAACGTCGAGCGGTATCTGCGCGAATCCTATATCCCGCGGATCGCTCCGGTGAGCCCGCAGATGATCCTGAACTTCATCGCTGAGAAGGTACTCGGGCTGCCGAAGTCCTATTGAGACCCCGCGCGCTCACAGGAAGACCGTTCCGCCGTCCACCGCGATGGTCTGCCCGGTCACCAGGGCGCTCGCATCGCTTGCCAGATAGACGATCGTGCCGGCAATGTCCCCCGGGACGAGATTGCGATGCAACGCCTGCCCCTTCGCAATGCCCGCGGCAGCCTTGTCCAGCCTGTCGCCGAAGAATTCCTTCGTCCCTTCGGTCATGACCGCCGAGGGGGCAATCGCATTGACCCGGATCCAGTCCTTGCCGAGCTCCCTCGCGAGCCCGCGGGTGAGCGCGATGACCGCCCCCTTGGACGTGGTGTAGTGCAACGTGTACGGCATGCCGTAGATCGCCACGACCGATGCCATGTTGATGATGCTGCCGCCGCCTCTCTCGCGCATGGACGGGACCACCGCCTTGCAGCAGTTCCAGACGCCGGTCACGTTGACCGCCATGACCCGGTTCCATTCCTGCTCCTCCAGGGCGTCGAACGGGCCGGTGCGCAGGCCGCCGTACAGCGCCGCATTGTTCACGAGGACATCGATGCCCCCGAAGGCATCCCGGGCCGCCTGCGCCATCGAGGCGCACGAGCGCATATCGGTCACGTCGAGGTGCGCGCCGATCGCACGCGCCCCCTCCGCCTCGATGTCGGCGACGGTCTCGGAGCAATCGCGCACGTCGGCCGCCACCACGGCGGCCTGCTCTGCGGCGAGACGCCGCGCGAATTCCCGGCCAAGGCCGCGCGCGGCCCCGGTGACGACGACGACCTTACCGGCCAACTGTCCAGCCATTCCTCCCTCCCTTTATGCGCCTCCGGGACTATCGCTCTCGCGAATTCCTCCCGCGGACCCAGCTATATTAATATGAGCCGGGATAATGCCGGACGGCAGGCAATAAGGAGTTCGGATGTTTCTTCGCAATTGCTGGTACGTCGCCGCTTGGGACCACGAGGTGCATCGCCTGCAGCTCGCGAGGCGCCTGCTGCTCGGGGAGGCCGTTGCCCTGTATCGAAACGCTGATGGCAAGGTGGTCGCGCTCGAGGACCGCTGCTGCCATCGCCATGCCCCCTTGTCCATGGGAAGGGTCAAGGGCAACAACGTAGAGTGCAAGTATCACGGGCTCGTGTTCGATCCCGCGGGCAAGTGCGTCCACATTCCGTGGCAGGAGACCATTCCGCCCAGCGCATGCGTCAGGAGCTACCCGGTCGTGGAGAAGTATCACTGGGTCTGGATCTGGATGGGCGAGCCTTCGCTCGCAGACGCGTCGCTGATCGAGGATTTCCACTGGATGGACCATCCGGACTGGCGTTTCAGGGGCGAGCGCCTGCACGTGGAGGGCAACTACCTGCTGCTGGTGGAGAACCTGGTGGACTTGTCGCACCTGCCCTATGTGCACGCCACCTCGCTTGCCGACACGGCGATCCCGACGAACGAGATTCCCGTCAAGTACGAACGCGAAGGCAACAACGTGAAGGTGCAGCGCTGGATCCGGGACACGGCCGTGCCCCCGTATTTCCGGCTGCTGGGCGACTTCGGGAAGGAGGCCAGGGTCGATCGGTGGATGAACCTGGAATTCTCGCCGCCCGCCATGGTCCGCATCGACATCGGTGCGGCCAGGGCCGGGTCCGGCGCACGGGAGGGCGACCGCAGCCAGGGCATCACGACCTGGAACCTGAACGCCATCACCCCGGAGACCGACAAGACCTCGCACTACTTCTGGGCCCAGGCCCAGGATTTCTCGAAGGACGATCCGAGCATGGCCGACGTCGACTTTCAGCTGGTGCACGGCGCGTTCCTGGAGGATCTCGCCATGATCAAGGGCCAGCAGGAGAATATCGACCTCAGGCCGGATGCCGCCCGCCTGAATATCGTGACCGACACCGGCGGAATCATGGCGCGCCGGATCGTGGAGCAACTGATCCGTCAGGAGTCGGCGAACATGGCCCCGCGAAATCCGCCCGGCTGAGCGCTTGCCCCGATCAGCCGGCACGGCCCGAACCAAACGGGTTGCCCCTTTTTGGAACCCATTCATCTCGTAATTTTAGGAAGTTGCGAAGTTGCAACTTCCTAAAATTACGAGACATTGATAAGCCCAAATTGCCGCGCAAGTTCGCCGACACGCAAGCGACAAGAGACTAAGCGGGCGAAACGGAAACTTCCTCGGCGGACTTCGCGCTGATTTCCCTGCCGTGGTCGGTCAGGAAATTGTCGATCAGTATTTTCTCTCCGTCCGCTAGGTATTCCTCGAACGAGTACTTGTCCCGGAAGGCCCAGTTCTTCAGCGCCCAGGTGTGGCTGAACATGACGTACTGATAGACCATGATGTCGATGTTCACCGGGGTGAGTATCCCGTTGTGTATGCAGGCCTCGAGACAATTCCTGAGAACCCGGCAGGACTTGGATTCCTGCAGTTTGACGTGAGAGCGCTCCGCGGGCGCCAGGTCCTTCGTCGACCGGTACGCCAGAACGGTTTCCTGCTTGTGATCGTTGACCAGACGGCAGTAGGTTCGCAGCGCCATGCGCAGCATCGCGAGCGGGTTGATGTGCCTGCCGAGCAGGGACGAGATGTCCGTTTCGTAGAGCTCGAGGACGAAGCGCAGCGCGTAGAAGAGCAGATCGTGCTTGTCCTTGAAGTACAGATAGATGAGGCCCTTGCTGACGTCGGCCTCTCTTGCGATGTCGTCGATGGTGGTCTGAAAATAGCCGTTCTCCGAGAACAGGAGAACGGCGGCCTTGACGATCTGGTCGCGCCTGTTCTCGCCGCCCTTGACGGGAAGCTTGTCCGCGTCCTGGGCTGGCGTGCTCTTCTTCCTGGAAACCTCCTTCTTGCTCATCGACGATCTCCTTCGCGTCGCACGGGAGGGCGACTCGCGTCGCCGAGCAGCCGTTCCCTCAGCCGGGCCTTGATGACCTTGCGAGTGGGCGTCATCGGCATGGCGTCGATGATCTCGAGACGCTCCGGCAGTTTCACTTTGGAGATGCCGCGCTCTGTCAGGTAGGCGCACAGTTCGGGAAGAGTCGGCGCATCTTCTCCCTTGACAACCACGAAGCAGCACGCCTTCTCGCCAAGCACGGGGTCCGGATATGCAACCACCGCGGCCTGCAGGACCTTGGGATGCGCGCCGATCAGGTCCTCGACGTCCACCGGGTTGTATTTCACGCCTCCGCGATTGATGATGTCCTTGGTCCGTCCCGTGATGCGGACATTGCCCGAGGCGTCCATGATCGCAAGGTCGCCGGTTCGAAACCAAGCGTCCGGCGTGAACGCACCGCGATTCGCCTCGTCGTTCCGGAAATATCCGGGAAACAACAAGCTGCCGCGAATCTGGAGTTCGCCTTCCCGATCGGCGGGGAGCACGGCGTCATCGAGGCCGGCGATCCTGACCTCGGCTCCGGGGCTTGGCCGGCCGGCCGCCTCGACCTCCAGCGGATCGTTCGGACGCGTGAACAGTCCGGCCTGCAATTCGGTCATGCCCCACAACTGGGTGAAGGCGCCGTTGGAAAGTCTCGCGGCCACCGCCCGCGCCAGACGGGCGGGGCACGGGCTCCCCGAGACGACGACCAGGCGCAGGCTGGAAAAATCCCCCGACTCGAGCAGCCCTGCGTTCTCCAGGGCGGCGAGATGGGCGGGCGCCGTGAACAGGGCCGTGGGCCGATAGCGCTCGATCGCGGCGAGCAGCTCGGGCGGCGAGAATTGCGGCAGCAGCAGATTGCCGGCGCCTACGCTCATTGCGAGATGGATCGAATACAGACCGAACAGATGGGTATAGGGCGCCGCGGAAAGGATGAGGTCGTCCGCGCGCAGGCCGTGCTCGGGTGCCGACGTTCGCGCGTTGCCCAGCGTCATCTGATAGCTCAGCGGTACCGCCTTCGGACTGGAACTCGTGCCGGAGGTGAACAGAAGCAGGAACGGGTCGGCAGGCACCGGGCCCAGGTCGCCGGGCAGATCGGGTTCGGATCGCAGCAAGTCGGAAAAGGACGTCGCCCCGGGGACGGGGTCGCCCAAGGCGATGACGTGCTCGAGTGCCGGCAGGTCGCCTCTCAGAGCCAGGACCTCGGCGGCCGGTTCGCAGTCCTTCCAACGGCTCAATCCGATGTAGGCGCGGCTGTGCTTGACCAGGGTCTGGATTTCCGCCGAGCGATAGGGCATGTGGACGGTCGACATGACCGCTCCCAGGCGCGCGATCGCCAGGTAGGCGATGAAGAATTCCGGGATATTGGGGAGCTGCAGCGAGACCACGTCGCCGGCGCGTACACCCAGCAGCCGAAGGCCCTGGGCGAAGCGTTCCGACCTGCCCGCAAGCTCGCGGTAGCTCAGCTCTCCCGAGGGTCCGCTCACGGCCAGCCGGAGCGCATCGCGCGCGACGTTGCGCGACAGCCATAGTGTCAACGTGTCCTCGGCCCAGCATCCGTTTTCGATGTACTTGCGGACCAGCGCGGGATCGTAGCGAAGCGAGTTGCGCAACGCCATGGCTTCGGGACCGTAACGATCGCGCGACTCGTGAGGCACGAAGCGCTCGCTGCGGAATCTCCTGTGTCCGCCGAGCTCGTACAGGCGCGAGTAGCGGTGCCGGTGGTAGCTGCGGGCCTCGAGAGTGACGCGTATCTGCAGCACCTGGTCACGGCTGAGACCGAGGATCTCCGCCATCTGCTGATCGGTCAGGTTGCTGGGCTGTCGCTCGATCGCCTCGAATTGAAGCAGGCGCACCGGATCGCCGTGCCGAACCTGGACGTTGTTGCTGTGTTCCCAGATGAAATCGGCATAGGAGGCGACCATCGCCTCGGTGACGCCGATCTGCTCTAAGCGAAGTCCGCGCGGCATGGCTTACCTGGCTTCCTTCACCCGGAGGCCGCGGGAAATCGGGTCGGCGAGCGGCGCTCTTACGGCGACGGGGCATACGCGCATGCACTCGAAACACTGGCCGAGCAGGCCTCCCGAGCCGACCGACATCTTGTACCAATACAGGCTGTTGTCAGGGTCGAACAGGGCCTGCTCGCGAGCGGCCGCGTCCGCGGCGCCGATCGCGTCGGCCAGCATGTGAGGCAAGGCTTCGTATTGCTCCGTCAATTCGGCGCATTTCGCCATCTCGTAGCGCATGAGCTCCTGCCGTCCGTCGGCATCGATACTGCCGCTCAGACATTGCGCGGGACAGAACTTCATGCAGGGCGTCTGAGCCGTCCTGCGGTAGAGCTCGGCGCAGGACGGAGTGGGGCAGGGATTGGCGTCCAGGGGCTCGTCCGGCGGGAGCTCCAGCTCGGTGAATACCGACGCGTAGTACATGTAGCCGTATTGCGGATGCAGCAAAATGTCGCCGGCCAGGGACCGGGCGCCCAGGCCCGCCACCTCGGCGTGAAGTTTCATGCTCTGGAACGGAATACGGGTCCCGCCCTCGGGATCGACGTCGGGGGGACAATAGATCGACGGCCGGCCGAACCGGGATTCGATGAAGAAAGCGCAGCCGAAGGCGACCTTGTAGGCGCTGCCCTCGGTGCTCCCGAAAAAGCTCAGCGCCCTGGACGGGACCGACCACGCCCCGCGGGTCTGGCCGCCCACGCCGAGCGAAATGACCGATCTCGCGCGCGGCATCAGGTCGCGGGGCCGATGGCCCGGAGGCGCGATGCGCTGCAGGGTGTCGAGATTGGCGACGCCGGCAACCAGTGCCCCCTTGCGGCGGCAATAGTCCAGGATCTGGGTTTTGGCCTGGTGCGGATCGGCTTCGGCGGGTGCGTTATCCACCGGAATTCCTTTCAGTCACGCGAAGAACTGACTGGTCGGTCATTCTCTACGCGGAGGATTCGAATGTCAAGCCTGAACCGGGCGCCTCGATGCGCAAGGTTCAACGCTTCCTTTGCGCGAGGAAGGTTCGGAGCCGGTTCAAGGATTCCGGCGTTTCATAGAGGAGCTTGGTCGTCTGAACCTCGAGCTCGAATCCGTCGTTGTGTCTTTCCTGGGCCGCGAAGATGCATTGCTTGTTGACCTTGATGGCGGTCTTCGGCACGCTCGCGAGACGCCGGACGATCTCGTCGGTCCTCGCCGCCAGCTGGTCGGCAGGAAAGGCCCAGTGAACCAGGCCCAGGCGGGCGGCCTCCGCGCCGTCGACGACCTCGGTCCCGAGTATCAGGCG
>Ga0080064_1006024_pt1 | contig 13502 bp, 18 predicted proteins | sample Subgrocontami54m_FD_69260 | JGI IMG/M metagenome (GOLD analysis project Ga0080064, IMG submission 69260) | Subsurface groundwater microbial communities from S. Glens Falls, New York, USA - GMW46 contaminated, 5.4 m (SPADES assembly) (version 2) ...
CAAGATGAATTCCGGTTGGATGCCTACGGCCGCCGTCTCTTCCATCTGGCGCGCACCTTCATGTTCCAGAAGGAGTTGCGAAAACAAATGATGTACCGCTCGTTCCACGCGCTGGAACGTCTGCGAAAGGATCTCTCCCGCCGCAGCGGCCTGCCGCTGTCAGACACCGCCTGGCTGCTGCCGCACGAATTTGTGGATGCGCTTGGCGGACAACTTGACCTTTTCCAGATCCGCGCCCGTAGGGAGTTATGCGTGGTCCTTCCATTCGAGGAAAAAATCCTGATCGGTCAGGAAGCCGGGTCGTTCGTCGCGTCGCTCTGGCAGGCGCCCGTGGTGACGGACGTGGATGAGCTGTGCGGCCAATGCGCCTACCCGCACGCCCTCGTTACGGGTCGGGTTTGCCGGGTGTTCACGGCCCACGACCTGACCAAACTGCAGGCCGGTGACGTCCTCGTGTCGCCGGCGACCAGCCCCATCATGGTGCCGGCCATGCGCCTCGCCGGTGCCATCGTGACGGACCAGGGCGGTTTGACGTGCCATGCGGCCATCGTCGCGCGCGAACTGAAAAAGCCCTGCGTGATTGGCACCAAGATGGCGACGGTGGCGTTCAAGGACGGTGACGTGGTGGAAGTCGATGCAATCGCCGGCGTGGTGCGAAAAGTGAATGGTTGATGCCATGATGGACTTCCTGACGCTTGTGCTCATCGGGACACTGGGTTACTTGATTTGGAATGCCCTGCAACGTGAAAAACAGCCGCCCGCTCCCTCTACGCAGAGGAAGCTCTACGTGCATGGCTGAGCCGACTCATTAAAAATCAGGATACGCTGATGATTGCGCATGTGGAAATTCAAACTGAAACTCAAGCACGACGATTGCCCCATTGTGAACCGCTGCGCCAAGTTCGGCGTGACCGTCCTGTCTTATCCGGCGGCCGTCTACCTGCGCGGCGGCGTCCGACATGCCTCGCAGATTTGTTTCATGCAAGGAACGCCGGAGGCGAAAGCGGCGTATGTGATGGACCTCAAGACGGATGCGGGCATCACGCGCCTGGAATCGGAAGGCGACCTGTTTACGTACGAGTATCGCCTTGGTCTGGAAGGCCAGCACGTGCAACTGTACTACTCCAACGAGATGCTGTTCGTCGAACCGGTGCTCAACTCGCCGGATGGCCACGAATACTGGCACGTGGCTTCCTGGAACAAGGACGTGCTGACGCACTTCTGGAAGGATCTGCAGCGCCACATGGATTACGCGGAGATGCTCTCGTTCGGCCAGACCGCCCTGAAGAACGTCTACTTTCCGAACATCATGCCCAAACTTTCACCCGGCCAACTGCGGGCCCTGACGCTGGCGTACGACAACGGCTACTATGCGTATCCGCGGAAGGCCACCTTGCGGCAGTTGGCGAAAGTCGCCGGCGTGTCGCTCTCCACATTCCAGGAGAGCCTTCGAAAAGCCGAAGCCGTGCTGTTGCCTAAGCTGGTCGAAATGCACGTGCAAAGCGGGCCGCAACTGGAGTTGGCCATCAAGGCGCGGTTGAAAAAAGCCGGGAAACGGCGTTGACTTTTTTTCTGTTGGCGTCATATCCTTTTTTTGTCTTATGACGCTTTTTCACAAGTTGGGACGGTGCGACTTTTTTTTGCTATGTCGGATTGCCGGCGTCGTTTCTCCTTTCTTCTTGATGCAAAGCCAAGCTTTTTTTATGCGGCCGCCGTACTGACGCGGTATGGAACTACCCACGCTGGAACAACTCCAAGCCTTAATTCCGTTGATGCCGCCAAAGAAGCCGGTACATAAGCTGAAATGGAAGCTGCCCGAGCAACGCTTCAGTGCGCCCATCGAGGATGCGGAAGCCCGCGTCGGCGCGTTGGAAAAGATGCACGCCAAGTTCGTCTCCGGCGGCGAATTCCTCGACGTCGTGCACGCCAAAGCCTACGGCGAAGGCGTGTTCGCGTACTTCATCGTCCGTACCGAGAAAAAGACCGAAGACGAACATGTGCTGTTCGATGGCTACATGATCCAAGAAGAGGAACCGTTGGGCCTGAATTTGGCCAGCAGTTTCTCGTTCATGGAGGATTTGGAGCAGTTGGGCTACAAGCAGTCGCTACAGCGGGCCGTGACGGAATGGCGTTTTTTGGTGCCACCGCTCAAGGTAGCCGTATTCGACGTGACGGGTTTTGGCCAGTTTATGGAGTTCGCCTTGCCTGCGACGAATTACGAGGCTGACCGCAAGCGGCAGGAAAAGAAGTTGGACGAGCTTTTCAAGAAATTCGGTTTCAAAGCCGAGGAAACGCTGCCCACGGACGTCATCACGCTGCAGTGGCTGTCGCAACAGCAGGAACAAGGCCCCGGCGGCAATCCGCCGTGAATTCATCTACTGCCGATTGGGGTGGAAAAAAAGCGGCGGCGTTCTGCAGTGTGGCGCTGCATGGTTTGGACCGCAAACGGGCGTTTTTGTTTTATGCCTAGGATTCGGATTCTTCTTCGAAGTCCGCTTCGTCGTCCCAGTCTTCCTCGTCTTCGAAGTCGTCTTCCTCTTCGTCTTCCCACTCGTCGGTTCCTTTTTTCTTCTTTTTCTTGACCGGTTCCGCCATGAGCATCCCTCGATGAAAGCTGTGCTTATTACGGGTCGGCCTTTTTAAAACTGTCGGAAAAGCCGGCGGCGTCGCAAGTCCCCAATTCATGACGGAAGACGCCGGAGTGAAAAAAAGCGTACCCTTGCCACGTCGCGACCACCTGGCCTTTTTTCTTTCCGGTGCCGGGTTGCTTTTCCCATTGTCCGTCTTTTTCAACCAACGGGGTGGTTTGGCATTCGAGGATTTCTTCTTCTGCCACCATCAGGCGGTACTTAGTGCCGCGGCGTTCTTGCGCAGCCAGGCCGACCAGTTGACCTTGTCGCCTTGCCGCATCCGTATCTTGCGGGCCAGCGTCGCGACGCCCACCCGGCGGGTGGCGTCGACCGGCATGACTCGGCCGTCGCGGTAGTTTTCCTCGGCTTTGACCAGGCAGTAGTCCAACGCCTCGCTTTCCACGTTGCCGCGGACCTTGGCTTTGGGGTAATGCCTTTTGTCGAGGCGTTTTTCCAGCACGTCGGGTTGGCAGCGGAGGACCACGACGAGGTCCGCACCGGCGTCGAATTCGCACAGCAGATGGCTTTCGGCGATGCCGTCGGCGCGGTGGCGGAACCAATCGGTGACGGCCCGCTGCAACGCACGCATGTTCACCGTCTTTTCCGTTTCGCCGCGACGGATGTGGTAGATCTTGCTGTCCTCGATGAGTTTCTTGACGTCCAGGCGCGGGTAATGCATGTGTTCGGACAGGCCTTTGGAAAGCGACGATTTGCCGGTGCCCGGCGTGCCGGTGATGACGATGCGCATGGGGGTTTCACTCTCATTGCTTTTTGCGTGGCTGTCGATGCCGTCGATTGTACGTATGTAACTCATTAGTGTGGATAAAGAAATCGTTTTGGTAGCCTTTCAACGCGAGCCGGCGGGCTTCTTGGTATCCTCCGATGGCGACTTCTCGGTCTTTTTTGGCGCCACCCGGATTCATCAGGACGTAGGATTCTTTCCGCATGAACCACTCCAAGACGTTCACCACTTCCCTGAGCTGTTCGACGTTCAAATTCTTCAGGTGGCGGACGAACCGGCTGGAATGGCTTTGCATATGTTCCAGCCGTTTGCGGGTTTCCGGTGAATCGTGCGGCAAGTCTTCCGTCAAAATCGGATAGGCATGAAGAAAATAGAGCATGGCGCCCAAGTGCCGGCCGTATTTGCGATCGATGACTTCTTGCGGTCGGGACGGGATTTTCATGCGGTCCATATTGAAGAAACTTGAGTAGGTGTGCCACGGATCTTGGAGTTGCCGCGCTGTCAGGTGGGCCGTCATGTCGACGTTTCCTTCCCTGCGCAATCGCGTGGCCAGTTGGACGTAGTCGAACGTCTTTGCATCCGGGATTCCGACGGTGACCAGATCGATGTCGCCGGGTTCCTTCTTCAATTCGTTCAAGGCATGGGAAAGTTTTGCTTTTTGCTTTTGGCAGACGTCGCATTTTTCATTGGGGAATTGATAGTGGAATGCCAATCGCCTCAAGTATGGAAGGTGCAGGGCACTGCCGCGCAGCATGACGTATTGGTGGGTTATTCCGGCTTCTTCCATCGCCTGTGCATGTATTCGAATGGCTTCCAATCGGCGTTGGACTTCGCTGGCCGGCAGGCATTTTGGGCATTGCTCGGCTCCGGAGGCCAGTCCTCCAAAACGGGAAACTTGACGCACCAACGATCGTGCCGTCTTCAGCAGCATGGCCCGCTCTTCGCTCATGGCAGGCATAATGGGCTCGGATTATTTATAGGGCGCATCGCACATCCAGTGCTATGCCGTCGTTGAACATCGCCGTCGTGGGCGGCAGCCCCGAATCGCGCAAAGCCGTCGCCTCCGCCTTGGGCAAGAAGTCCCACGCCGAGGACGTGTCGTACTACCACACGGTCTTTTCAGGCTCGAAAGTCAACGTCCTGGAACCGTCGTCGTACCCCGAGAAGCCGCCGGCGTTGGCGCTGAGCCTGGCCGTGGCGGATTTCATCGTGTTGTTGGCCGAGCCGTCGCCATCGTTGGGCGAGGCGTTGGTGTTGTTGTCCGCGCTGGGCAAGAGCCACGGCATCGTGGTGGGGGACAATGACATCTCCGCATACCTTGCCGCGGCCAATTTGCGCTACGACGTCTTTTCCACGCTGGATGACGCCAAATCCAAAGTCCTCTCGTTCGAACCGGCCCGCAAACCCGGCGGGACGCTCAAAGCATGGTTGGATCACGCCTTCGACGTGCGTGGCGTCGGCAGCGTGGGTCTGGGCTTCGTGGTGCAAGGCACGCTTGCCGTGCACGAGAAAGTCCCCGTCCATCCCGGCGCTGAGGTCTTGGAAGTGCGCAGCATCCAGCAGAACGACGTGGACGTCGAACATGCGGAGGCGGGCGATCGGTTCGGCATCAAGTACAAGGGGCCGGCGCCGGACCAGTTGGGCCGCGGCACCGTTCTGGGCGACGTTACGGTTTATTCCGAGATCGAGGCATCCGTTTCCGTACCCAAATATTGGAAGGTCATGCCCGGCAAGCAACTGCACGCCGTAGCCGGCTTTCAATCCGTTCCCTGCCAAGTGGACAAGGACCTGGTGCCCGGCACCACGGTTGATTGCCTGCTGAAGTTCCACAAGCCGGTGGCGCTGCGCAACGACGCCGTGGTCCTGTTCGATCTGAATGCCAAGGGCCTGCGCGTCGCCGGCGTGGCGCAAGACGTGGGTTAAGCCATGGTCGTCGTGTTGGGCTATATTGTGTGCGCGGATGCGGCAGAAGCCCAAAAAATCGGCCGGGTCTTGGTGGAAGAGAAACTGGCCGCGTGTGCCAACGTTGTTTCCGGCGTCCAATCTTTCTTTTCTTGGGCAGGAAAAATCCAAAACACCGAAGAAGCCATCCTGTTCTGCAAGACGCTTTCTGAAAAAATTCCGGCGGTCGAGAAGAAAATCAAATCCATGCATACGTACGACGTGCCGTGCATCTGCTTCTACGAAGCCAAATCCGTCAACCCGGCATACAAAAAATGGATTCGCGAATCCCTTGGGTGAATCGTGGACATGATCGCGGCGTTGGATTGGGGCGGAAGCTGGGCCGACGCCGTCCTGTGGAACGACGGCCTTGCGGGCACATTCAGCGTGCGCTCCCGTGAGACCACGGCTGCCGCGTTGATGCAAGGCCTGCTGGACCGGACCTGCGTCGAAAAAAATGTGGTCCGACACGTCGCCCTTACCGGGGGTGACCGGCGCCGGGTTTCCGACGCGGTTCTGGACCGTCCGGTCCGCATCGTCGACGAATTGGACAGCATCGCCACTGGCGCCCGCTTTTTGTCCGGTTTGAGCGAAGCGGTAGCCGTCTCGTGCGGCACCGGCACCGCCGTGGTCTATTACGTCGAAGATTCCGGCCTTATCCAAACCCTCCACGTGGGCGGCACCGCCGTGGGCGGCGGCACGCTGGAAGGCCTTTCGAACCTGCTACTCCAAAAACCGGTGGACGACCTTGAGGCCTTGGCCCAAGGCGCCTCTGGTTTGGACTTGAGCGTGGGCGACATCGTGGGCACCGGCATCGGCCTCGTGCCGGCGGATGCCACGGCCTCTTACTTCGCCAAAGCCGCGGCAGGAACGAATGCCGCGCCATCGGACGTAGCCAAGAGCCTGCTCCACCTGGTGGCAGAGACCATCGCCACTGTCGCCAGCCTCGCGGCGGACAAGACGGGTTGCAGCGACTTGGTCTTCTGCGGCCGCGTGGCGCAGAACAAACTCATCCAGGACCGCATCCGCTTTGCCTGCCAGATCCACGGCAAGACGCCCCACTTTCCACAAAATGGAGAATATGCGACGGCGGTGGGCGCGGCCATCAAGAGTCAAGGCTGAAGCGGATTCGATTCGAAGAAAGGGGAGAAGGGAAAAGAGCCCCCGGCGGTTCCGTATTCGTTTTTTCCCCACCTACAGAATTTCCGGGTGCTCTCCTCCTTCAAATAAAAGCCGTTATAGCGGCTTCAGGAACGAATCCAGGTCGACTTTTGTTTATAAAGGCAGGGAGAGGTGCTGGCCGGTGACTTTGAGCAAAATCGACGGGGCTGTCGCCCACGTCGACAAACACGTTAGCTATTCAGTCTTTGCTGTTGGCTAGACGGAACAACTGGCCTGAACGGCCTCCCGGACACGTCGCCACGCCTTTTTGATCTTCCGTCTTTTCTTTTTGGCTACGGAAGGACGGGCGCGGCACGATATGGGCCGTAAAGAGCCGAGGCTAGGCGAAAAAGAATTTGTATTTTTTTAAAGCGGCTCTGACTTTAGCCGATGTAGGTTTGCAGGACGCGGACTTCCGTCGGCGTTAGTTTGACGACGGATTCAAAACCGCAACCAGGGCAAGGCGGGAAATGCAGTGAAAGCTGGGCTCGGGCCGTTTGTTCGGACGGGAAGAATTGGAAGTTTTTGGCGCAGCCGCGGCATTGGACCATGCGGCCCAGTTCTTTGCATTTCATGTGTCTACTAGTTATGTACTAACTCCTATAAATGCCTGCGTTTAAGGCTTTTCGGACCCTTTCCTGCGCAGCCACCTTTCGATTCGATTGTGGATTTGTCGGTTAATATTGTATTGCTTTTAACAGATTCGTTCACAAAATAACAATCTTTATATTGGGTTCTGGCCCTTGGTTTTGTTCCATTAAGCTTGGAGGGGGATACGAAAATGACGTTAGCACGATGGATGTTGCTGTCCCTATTGGCCTTTTCATTGGTCATGGTCGGATGCACGCAACCCGGAGATGGCAGTGGCGCGTCGCCGACGCCGTCGGGTAATTCAGGTTCACAGACCGGTCGCGCCGTATTCGGCGTTACGGACGCTGCGGCGGACATGGGTGCCGTCAGCAGCGTACAGCTGCGGGTCGAGTCCGTCCAGGTCCACAGCGCCTCGCAAGGCTGGGTCACGGTCTCGTCCACGCCCAAGACGGTGGACTTGTTGGAACTCAAGGCGCAAGGCGCGACGGAATTGATCGCGGATGCGCAGCTGAAGGCCGACACGTACAACCAGATGCGTATGGCCGTGTCCAGCGTGACGGTCGTGGATGCGGAAGGCTCGCACCAGGCCAAGATGCCGTCCAACGAAGTCAAGTTCGTCGGCGATCTCGTGGTCAAAGCCAACAGCACTTCGAGCGCGACGTTCGACTTCATCGCGGATGAGTCGCTGCACCTCGCCGGCAAGGCCGAGGGACAAGCCCAGGCCGAAGCCAAGTACGTCATGGCGCCGGTCATCCAGTTCGAGTCGCGGTCCGATGCCCAAGTCAACGTGCAGTCCAACAGCCGCATGCAAGTCAGCGGCGGTTCGGTGACGACCAACGTCAAGGTCGGCATGGACATCAAAGGCAACGTGGGTGCGGGCCTGAGTATTCCGGCCAATGCCGTGGTCATCGTCAGCACCACGGGTGACGTCCTGATCGGCAGCGGCCTGAACGCCACGGGCAGCATCGTCGGTGGCGCGTCCGGTTCGGCGTCCGGTGCCGCCGGCGTGGTCGGTGGTGCCGCAGGTTCAGCCAGCGGTGCCGCGTCGGGTTCCGCCGACGCCGGTGCTTCCGGCTCGGCGTCCGGGTCTGGTTCGGGCAGTGCCAGCGGTTCGGCCGCCGGTTCCGCGACAGGTGCCGCGTCCGGCGTCGTCGGTTAAACGTGCGGCGTTTGCCGCCTTTTTCTTTCTTTTCTTCTTTTCCTTTTTTCTTCCGTGGTCGTCGTGGCTCGTTTTTTTGCCCTTAGGAGTAGGCTATAAAAAACGGGGTGCGCATGAAGAATTCCGCTGTTTTTGGGCCCGTAGCTTAGTCTGGTTGGAGCACTCGACTGATAACGCGTTCCGGCACTTTGCCGAAACCTTTGGACATCGAGCGGTCGGGAGTTCAAATCTCCCCGGGCCCATTTTGATTCGCGCGGCATTTGTCGGGGGTTCGGGGTAACGTAGGACTGAGGGGGTCAAACCCCTGCGGTCCCGGTTACAAATCTCCCCGGGCCCACTTCTATTTTTCACTGATGGCGGCCAAAAAATAGCGCCAAAAACATCACGGCAATAATTGCGGAAATGATGAGCATCATTTCGGCACTTCCAAGACTTGCTCTGCGTTTGTGCATCATCTGCCCACCAGCTTCATCAAATCCGCTTTGGTGATGATGCCGGCGATCTTGTCTTTCTTACGCACCAAGACGGCGAAGTGATAATTGAGGAGTGAGGAGACGGCTGGAAGAGGGGTTTTTTCGTCCACCACGGGAAAGCCGTCGCCCATGACCTCCGCCACCTTTAGTTCGGACAACTCGGCCACGCCGATGCCTTGCGTAATCTTGTCCAACACCGTCTTGTCCGACAAGCTGCCCACGGGGTGGTCTTCGTCATAGACGGGCACTTGCGAAAAGTCGTGGCCCTTCATGATCCGCAGCGCTTTTCCCACGCTGTCCGTCTGTTTGACGTGGATGACGCCGGCGTGCATGATCTGACCGGCCGTGGGCGTGATTTTGTGTTCGAGCCGCTCGATGGCTTCGAAGATCTTCACGGCGTTGGAGTACGATGCGTCCAAGGTGCCGGCCTCGATTTTGGCAATGAGGGACTGCGATACGCCGGCTTCCGCCGCAAGTTCCGCCTGCGTGAGGCTGAGCTTCTTGCGCCGCGCCTTGATTTCCTGGATAGACGGCAACATGGGTGCAAAGTTAAGCCTAGCCGGCGACCTTGCGGCCGCCGGGTAGCTTTTTTTTGGGTGGGGGAAGGTGGGTTAGACCGGTCCCTGAAAACCACGAATGCGATGGATGCCCCCGCGGTTTTACTGTAATAAGTTCCAGCCCTATTTATTCTTATCGGAATAAACTTGTCAGGAATTCTTTTAATGCCGCCGGGCCATGAACGATTCCAACAAGCGCAGTTTGGAGGTCCATCCTTTATGGTAGAACGGTTTTTCTTTACGTCCGAGTCGGTCACCGAAGGCCACCCGGATAAGATTTGCGACCAGGTTTCCGATGCCATCCTCGATGACTTGCTGCGGCAGGACCCGGAATCTCGGGTAGCGGTCGAGACGCTGACCAGCACGGGTCTGATCATGGTCGCCGGCGAGGTCACGACCAAGGCGTATTCGGACATCCAAGGCGTGGTGCGCAAGACGCTGGCGCACATCGGCTACACCGATCCGGAATACGGTTTGGATTCGAAGGACTGTGCGGTCCTGACGGCCATCCACGAGCAGAGCCAGAACATCGCCATCGGCGTGGATGAAGCACAGAACCACGAACAAGGCGCCGGCGATCAGGGCTTGATGTTCGGTTTTGCCTGCAACGAGACGCCCGAACTGATGCCGCTGCCGATTTCGTTGGCCCACCGGCTGACCGCGCGTCTGGCCCAGGTCCGGAAAGAAAAGATACTGCCGTGGGTGCGTCCGGATGGCAAGAGCCAAGTCACGGTAGAATACGTGGACGGCAGGCCGAAGCGGGTGGACGCGGTGGTCATCGCCGTGCACCACAACCCGGACGTCGCCCAGGAAAAAATCCGCAGCGACGTCATCGAGCAGGTCATCAAGCCGGTGTGTGGTCCTTGGCTGGATGCGGACACGAAGTTTTTCGTCAACGCCACGGGCATCTTCGTGGTGGGCGGGCCTGAGGCGGACACGGGACTGACGGGTCGCAAGATCATTGTGGACACGTACGGCGGCTATGGCCGGCACGGCGGCGGTGCTTTTAGTGGTAAAGACCCGTCTAAAGTAGACCGTTCGGCGGCGTACATGGCGCGTCACGTGGCCAAGAACCTGGTGGCCGCTGGGTTGGCGGACAAGTGCGAAGTCCAGTTGGCGTACAGCATCGGCGTGGCCGAACCGGTTTCCGTGTTGGTGAACACGTTCGGCACCGGCAAGATTCCCAACGAGGCGTTGGAACGGCTGGTCCGGCAGCACTTTTCGCTCAAGCCGCGGGCCATCATCGATTACCTCAAGTTGAAGCGCCCGATTTATCAGAAGACCGCGGCTTACGGCCATTTCGGTCGCGACGATCCGGACTTCACGTGGGAAAAGACGGATAAAGCCGATGTTCTAAAAAAAGCGGCCTTGCAAGTTGCATCCGTTTGAAGGGGGGTCGAGGCGGACTAAGCGCCAAGGGGGAACTTCCCCCTGGGGCTTAGGGACACTTCGGTCGCGACGATCCGGACTTCACGTGGGAAAAGACGGATAAGGCGGACGCGTTGAAGCAAGCCGCGTTGGCCATTGCCACCCGTTGATTTTTCCAATTCTTTCTTTTTCATTTTTCTTCTTTTTCCTGCCTTGGCGGCCCTGCCGTCAGATGAACTTGAACGCCAAGACACCGGCGGCCAAAAGGCCGAAGTGCAGGATGCGGCTGATGAGCGAGTATATGGCGAACTTCTTGACGTCCATGCGGACCAAGCCGGCGACGAACGTCAGCGGGTCGAACACCGGCGAGGCCGGGATGACGCCCAACAGCACGATGGGAATGGGTCCGTACTTGTCGAAAAGTTCCTCGGCACCGCGCAGGTCCTTTTCCGTGATGATGTGCGAGATGAAGCGCTGGCGGAGGTAGAATGCCAGGTAATAGTTCAGGAGAGAACCCAGGAAGGCGGCGATGATGGCCACGGCGATGACCGGCAATGGATTGCTTTCGGACAGGCGTACGGCCAGCGAGTACGCTAAGTCCGTAGGGAACGGCAACAGGGACGAGCCGAAGAACACGACGACAAAAACGCCGGGCAACCCGTGGTCTTTGACGAATTGTTCGGCCGCTTGGAACGTCTGCGGGAATTGCGTGGCCAAGTAATCCAGTGCGAGCAACGCGATGAGGATCAAGGCGATGCCGGCCAAGGCGTGCTTGATCAATTCGGCGTGCCGCGACTCGTGCCGTGCCGCGTGCTGGGCAATGGTGGATAGCTTCTTGGTCTTGGCCATGTCCTGCTTCCCATTGACGAAGCATGCGGCGCATAAAAAGCCGCTCGTCCGGCGCATGATTACGGTTTGCGGGCAACGAGGCACAGGTTTTGTCCTTCGGCCGGGACCACGCTTTGGCCGTTTTTTTCGTAGAATATTTCTTCCACGCGGAAGCCGGCCGCTTGGAGCAATGCCGTCAATTCGCCTTCGTCAAAGAAATAGTAATACCTCGGTCTTCCGTCCCACGGCACGTCGCGTTCTTTGGACCCGTTTTTGAAGCGGCGTTGCTGCCGGTTCCACACCGTCAAGCAAAGCACGCCTCTCGTTTTTAACACCCGGAAGAATTCCGCCAACGCCGCGGGCTGTTCAGCCGGCCGTAGGTGGTGGAACGCGGCGAGGCACACGACGGCTTCGACCCGTCGGTCCGCCACGGGGATTTCTTGCATGCCGGCATGGATGATTTGGATGTTTTTCAGTCCCTCAAGATTCTTCTTTGCTTTTTCCAGCATGGCGGCCGAGGCATCCAACGCCATGACGGTTGCCGCGTTTTTAGCCATCTCGCGGGCGTTGCGTCCGTTGCCGCATCCGGCATCCAGGATGATGCCCTGCAGGTGCGGCAAAAACAGCGGCAAGGTGCTGGACGTCGTGGTGCGGTGTTCGTCCCATGCGTCGGCGATGGCGTCCCATTCTTTTTGCATAGGGACGCTTGGTGGAGGTCCATGGAAAAAAAGGCGTCGGTTTTGCAGAACCAGGGGGATGGATTCGTAAAAAAAATCGTTTTCAGGCATTTTTAGAAAAAGAAGTGTAAACGCTTTCGACCGCTCCTACGCAAGGCCAAAATGGCTTAACCGCCCAATCGTTAAAAAGCGGAAGTCCAATAAAAGCTTTATGGCGTCTTGGGATTGGTTTTTTTCGCCGCGGCCGTTTCTAGCATTGTTGTTGCTGTTGGCCGTGGCGGTTGTTGCCGCCGGCTCCATCCAGGGTGCCAAGACGTCGGCGCAACCGTGGTTGAACCCGGTGGTGACGCCGGACGAAGTGGCGGCAACCGAATGGATCAAGCAAAACACCGCCCCCAGAGCGGTCTTTGGCAGCGGCATCTTCGAAGGCGAACTGATCATGGGCAAGACCCGGCGGGAAGGAACGTTGGGCGGCGATTGGGCCATCATTCCAGACGTAATTGCGCGCATGAACGACATCCAGTACAAGTTGTTCGGCGCGAAGGATTCCAAAGAAGCATGGGACACGGCCCGTAAGTACGACGCGTCGTACGTGTGGGTGCCGAACCGGCCGATGTTTGCGGGGTACGAATGGAAGCATGCGGCCGACGTTTTCGACGACGCGGCGTATTTCGAGAAGGTGTACGACAAAGGCGTGCGGATTTACCGCGTAAAGGAAAAAGCGTAAAGAGCTCTGCCGCCCATGAAACATCGGTGCATCAAATGGTCGGTCTTTTCCGTTGCTTCGTGCAATGGCAAATGGGTTTGAAACATGGCGTTTGATGTCGTTGGAACCGTATTGTTTGTGGCCACGGGTCAGGCCTTGGCCTGGGCGTTTTTGTCGCGTTTTTCCTGGCCCGTCAAGGTCGGCGCCGGCCTGTTGGCGTCTTTGACTGTGCCGGCATTAGTATCAACGGCCTTGAATTGGGTCGGCATGCCGTTCAACCCGCTTAGCGTGTACGCGGTTTTTTTGGTGTTGCTGGGCATCGGCCTCTATGTTTTGTGGCAAGGTAAACGCTTTACCCGTGGCTAATTCTTTGCAATGGCACCCGTCTTGAGATTAGTGGAAGTCAGCCGGAGTCATCTTTATATCCACGAAATCGTTGCTTCAAGTCCTTGAAGCGGGGAAAAGGTTTGACCTTTTTTCGTGCAGCAAGTAATAAACCCACAAAAAATTTTCGCAGAACAAAGGCGATCGGAAGGCTGAGTCTGGCTATGCACTAGTGGTTGGTGTGTCGGTTTGGCGTTGCGGTCGTTCAATGAGGGGCGATGTGAATGGAAAAAATGTTGAAGTTGGGTGTTCTGTCCGCGTTGCTGGTCGGAATGCTCTTTAGCT
>Ga0080064_1006029_pt1 | contig 13494 bp, 15 predicted proteins | sample Subgrocontami54m_FD_69260 | JGI IMG/M metagenome (GOLD analysis project Ga0080064, IMG submission 69260) | Subsurface groundwater microbial communities from S. Glens Falls, New York, USA - GMW46 contaminated, 5.4 m (SPADES assembly) (version 2) ...
CTACCGACGGAGGTACCATTTAAAGAAGATTTAGGACGATATAATGTTACCAAGAAGGATTCCGACAAAGGGGCATTCAAGACTCCTACCGTGCGGAATATTACTGATACTGCCCCTTATATGCATAACGGATTCTTCCCCACATTATATGAGGTAGTACAATTTTATAACGGAGGAGGCGGGCGAAGCGAAAACAAGAGTCCTGACATTCATGGCTTGAATTTGACAGGGGAAGAGGTCAACGACCTCATTGAATTTATGAAGGCATTGACCGGGGAACTGGTCCAAATAAAATACAATGCCATCCCCCTTGTATATCCCAATTTGCCAAAAGGATTTTAATGTATGAATATCATTTTAAGATCGTTTATCAATCGCCTGGAATCCTTACCAGACAAACCGTCTATGGATGAACTAAAAAAAAGCGTCCTGGAGATGGATGGAAGACAACTGCCGATAGATGAATATATCAGCTTTTCAGACAAAGACTATAAGAGGAATATCGTACATGTCAGTAGCAAGTGCGAGGTTACGGTCCTGTGCTTTAAAAAAGGGCAGATTACTCCAATACACGATCACGGTGGCGCTACAGGAATTACAATCATACGAGAGGGCACCATGACAGAGGAACTCTTCAATAAACTGCCTACCGTTATGATCGCACCTACATTTACCCGCAGGTTTCATACGAGAGAACTGTCATACATAAACATCACAACCATCCATCGTGTGTCAAATGCTCACAACGAGGACCTGGTCACTATGAATATCTATTTTCCTCCATTAACTTTGATGAACATTTATAACCTGGAAAATACACAAGTAAAAAAGTGGACTGCTGATTACACCGATACTAAGGGTGAATAGGTCAGGTGCATTTTCAGGCAAAGAAGGACTCTTCTCCTCCTTTACTTACTTGTTTAGTAACAGTTTGTTTTTTGAAAAATTCCAGTAATGATACGGTTATGATGCAATGTAGGGGTAATTCGTGAATTACCACTACATACGCATATTAAAATCGGGTTGATTATTAATTTTTACACATCTGTATTAAAAGACGGTGTTAGGCGACTTGTTTTATAATCTTTGTGCCTCAGTGTCTCTGTGGTTTTATTATTAATATAAATTTTGGATGCAAAATATTGAGAGGATGATACGCAATGAAAAATGAAAATTTTAATGATGCAGAGGCGCTGAAGATTGCAATAAACATCGAGGAAGAAGGGTTGGAATTTTACTCTATCCTCATGAAAAATGCCAAAGACGAGCAGGTCAAAGAAATTTTTTCACAACTCGCTTCAGCCGAAAAGAAACATCTGGCCCTTTTTCAAAAGGCATATGCTGAAATAACTTCTCCGGCAAGCACCATGCAGGGTTGTGAAGACTACACGGTTGATCTGTATCTCAAATATCTTGTTGATACCGGCATCTTCACCCAAAAAGGCGAAGCAAAGAGAATTGCGCTTGAGATAAAAACAGATATTGATGCACTTCGAATTGGCATCCAGGCGGAGAAGGACTCAATCCTTTATTACACCGAGGCTGCAAAAAATACCAAATATCCTGCGGGGAAAATGGCACTCGAACAACTGGCAAACGAAGAGAAAAAACACTTAAAATTACTTGCAGAACAACTAAAGGCATTAAAGAAACCGGTATCGTAACTTTATTTCATTGTAATCTATTGATTGGGCGCCATTTCACAAAAAGGCCAAAGGAGAATGGTATGAGAGAACGAATAGTAAAATACGGAAGTGCGTTGTTAGTAATGTTCGCCACAATGCTCATCACCTTGGGGTTAACATATGCCCAAGAAGAGAAAACCGGCAAGGCTGGAACCAAAGAAGAAAAAGGGGTAAAGGCTATCATCCAAAAAAAGAAGGCCGTAAAGACAAGTTATGCGCCTGTGACCATAACTGAGTCCTTTGAAGACATGATGGCTCGAATGAAGGCTGCTAAACCAGAAGTAACGAAGCGTCATATGGATTTACTTAATGAACGTTACGATTTAAGCGATAACCCGGCTAAAGACGTATCCATGTCTCGGGGAAAATCCATACAACAAGGTGTACGGGTTAAACTCCCGAAAGACGTGACCTGGGAAACCCTGGCAGCTATGACTCCGGAAGATATCCGGGCAAAAGACCTTTTCCCAAAAGGTCTTTTGCCGCTTCCCCACCCAAATCATGCTGAAGGCGGTATGCTCTTCCCCAAGTTTCACATCGACGAGATCAAGAAACAAGAGGGGAGAGACCTCACCCGCTTTGATCTGGATTATGACCTGCCTGATCATTTTTTACCCGAGTTTCCACCGCCAATCTATTTAACCACACGGACTGACTTAGGTGACGTCTCGCAGGGTAGGTTGGTAACCATCGCCAACTATTACGAATTATTCAACGGGATACTGAATCCCAAACAGCTTGAAGGCCTGAGGCTGTTGGTGACGCCTTTCCCTCAGCAGAATTTCAACCAAACGGAAGATCGCCGCTCGGAACAACCGAGTCGTGGGGTTGTCTGCTTTGACTGCCACGTAAATGGGCATACCAATGCTGCTACCCATCTGGTTGGCGACATCCGCCCCCAGGAATTTCGTCATCGTCTCGATACCCCTTCCTTGCGGGGGGTGAATATTCAAAGGTTGTTCGGCTCTCAGCGGGCATTGAAAAGTGTCGAGGATTTCACGGAGTTCGAACAGCGCGCAGCCTACTTTGACGGCGACCCTGTCATTGCTACGAAAAAGGGTGTCAACATCCTTGAAAGGGGCAGCCAGGTGCACTTCATGGCAGAAGTTCAGGAGCTATTCGACTTTCCCCCGGCTCCCAAGTTGAACATCTACGGCATGCTGGATCAGAAAAAAGCGACAGAGGTTGAGCTTCGCGGGCAGGACTTGTTCTTTGGTAAAGCGAGATGTTCTTTTTGTCATCATCCTCCATACTACACGGATAACCTCATGCACAACCTTAAAGCGGAGCGTTTCTACAAACCGCACATGTTCAATGGGCTCATGGCCAGCGCCGACGGCCCCATCAAGACCTTTCCACTGCGCGGCATCAAGGATTCACCGCCCTACCTGCACGATGGGAGACTGTTGACACTGGAAGATACGGTAGAATTCTTTAACCTGATTCTTGAGGTCCAGCTTACAAAACAAGAAAAGGATGACTTGGTAGCCTTTTTGAGGGCATTATAGTTGTTAGCGGTAAGAATGTAACTATGCTTAATAGACGTGAATTTTTAGCCATAACATGCTTAGGAGGGAGTACATAATGAGGAAAACAGGAATATTCATAGTGGTGATTGCTTTTTTTAGTCTGATTCACATGAGTCAGTCATTTGCCCAACAAGGGATGCAATGGAGGGGAGGCGGCGGCTGGGGTACGGGCGCTCCGTATAACAGGATGTATGACCCAAAAACCGTTGAGACCATCAGCGGAGAAGTGGTCAGCGTGGATATCATTACCCCAATGAAAGGGATGTGCTACGGCGTGCATCTGATGGTAAAGACGGACAAGGAAACAATTTCTGTCCATTTAGGGCCGGGATGGTACATTGAAAACCAGGACACCCAGATCGAGCCGAAGGACAAGGTTGAAGTTACGGGTTCAAGAATCACCCTTGATGGTAAACCCGCTATCATTGCTGCGGAGGTAAAGAAAGGTGAAGAACTACTGAAGCTTCGAAATAAAAAAGGTTTTCCGTTTTGGAGTGGCTGGAGAAGAAGCCAGGATTAAATGACGATGGATAAATCAAAAGTTAATCTTGTAATCGATGCATTGATGTTTCTCTGTGTGATGGCAATTGCAGGAATTGGATGCCTCACAAAGTTTATCTTGCTGCCTGGCAAGGAGACTGCCGCAGTATATGGGAGAAAAGTAGATTTGTTCCTGTTTGGAATGGATCGCCACGCATGGGGAACGATTCATTTCATAGTTGCATGCGTCTTTCTCGGTTTGTTATCCACCCATATAGTGCTTCACTGGAACATGATAGTGTCAATATATTGCAGGTTAATAGGAAGGAAAGTTGTAAGACGTATAGTTGCTATAATCATTTTCATCGGTGGCACGTTTCTTGTAGTTTCTCCCTTTTTTGTAAAACCTGAAATACAAAAATCTGAACGAAAAGGACGATAGAGTCCTGAAAATATTGGAGGACAATGATGAAAAAATCTTTAGGTGCAAAAACGATAGTATATCCAACACCCGTATTTATTGTAGGAACTTACGATACCGCGGGAAAACCAAATGCGATGAACGTTGCGTGGGGAGGGCTTTGCTGCTCCAGTCCTCCCAGTGTGGCGATTTCTCTCAGAAAGGCAACGTATACGTACGGAAATATTGTGGAACGGAAGGCATTCACGGTAAACATCCCTTCTGAGACCTATGTAAAGGAAGCCGATCACTTCGGGATTGTATCAGGAGGTAAAGAAGACAAGTTTTCAGCTACAAAACTCACTGCTGTAAAGAGCGATCTCGTGGATGCCCCTTATATCAAGGAATTCCCCCTCGTTCTGGAATGTAAATTAACCCACACCGTTGAAATCGGATTACACACCCAGTTTATTGGTGAGATCGTGGACGTCAAAGTTGAAGAATCCGTGCTCGGAGAAGGCGGAACAATCGATATAGAAAAAATGCGCCCTTTCTTGTACGCCCCGGAAATCCGCGCCTATTATGGGATTGGCAAGTGCCTTGGCAAGGCATTTTCCATAGGCAAACAAATTTAAGGTTTAGGAATTTTCAGTCTGGTAGGGGTAATTCATGAATTACCCCTAGAGGTAAAATCATGTCCATTACCAACGCAGACATCAGCGTCCTAATAGAAAAATTCGGGAGTGTCACCCCCGATATTCTGAAAACCATCGGTTGGACGCCTCTGGTAAGATTGAATAAGATCACGCGTGACATAAAGCCAAGCATCTTCGCCAAGCTGGAATTCCTTAATCCTGCCGGCAGTGTAAAAGACAGGATGGCCTTGTTTATCATCGAAGATGCTGAAAGGAAGGGCCTTTTAAAACCCGGCGGAACCATTGTAGAAAACTCATCCGGCAATACAGGCGCCGCACTTGCTATGATTGCAACGGTAAAGGGCTACAAGTGCATAATCACCATGCCCGATAAAATGAGCGATGAGAAAAAGAACCTGATGAAGGCCTTTGGGGCAAAAGTGGTTGTAACTCCAACCGATGTCCCTCCTGATTCTCCTGAAAGTTATTACAGCGTCGCGAAAAGAATAGCCCGAGAAACACCAAATTCATACTATCCAGACCAGTACAATAATCCCAGGAATATCGATTCCCATTATCACACCACCGGACCTGAGATATGGAAACAGACAGGGGGAAACATCGATTACTTTGTTGCCGGGATAGGCACTGGCGGCACACTGAGTGGGGCAGGGAAATATCTTAAGGAAAATAATCCTGAGATACAGATAATTGCAGTTGACCCGGAAGGCTCTGTTTTTTATGATTATTTTAAAACTGGAAAACTCGTAAAACCGCACGTTTACAAGGTAGAGGGGATCGGAGAGGATTACCTTGTAAAGGCAGTCGATTTTAATCTTATCGATGATATTGTTCAGGTACATGATAAAGAATCATTTCTGATGACAAGGAGACTGGCAAGAGAAGAAGGGATCTTTGCGGGAGGATCGAGCGGCAGCGCTGTGTGGACGGCTATTAAGATTGCCAGTGAAATGAAAGAAAACAAAAATATCGTAGTCATCCTTCCGGATTCCGGCAGCAGATACCTCAGCAAGCTATATAATGACGATTGGATGAAGGCCAACGGTTTTTTAGATTAATATCAAAAACATTTAAGAACGAGTGATAGCATGAAACAGAAATTTGAAACAAGGGCTATACATGCAGGCTGCGAGCCTGATTCCGGGACAGGCGCTATCATGACGCCCATATTTCAGACAAGCACGTATGTCCAGGAATCCCCCGGCAAACACAAGGGATACGACTACTCGCGAACACACAATCCAACCAGAACAGCCCTGGAAAAAAATATTGCCTCTCTTGAAGAAGGGAATTATGGGCTTGCCTTCTCATCCGGAATGTCCGCTATCTCAACAATTACCCAAATGCTCAATGCAGGTGATCATATCATCTGCAGTGACGATGTCTACGGTGGGACGTTTCGGCTATTTGATAAAGTATTGAAGAAATTCAACCTTGAATTTGATTTTATAGATTTAACCAGTCTTCAATCGCTGGAAAGATATATAAAAAATACCACAAAGCTGGTATGGCTGGAAAGCCCTTCAAACCCGCTCCTGAAGCTTATCGATATTGAAGCAACTGCCAGGATTGCAAAAAGCCGCGGCATAGTAACTGTTGTTGATAATACCTTTGCAACCCCTTTCTTTCAGAAACCGTTGAAACTCGGGGCAGACATCGTTATGCACAGCACCACCAAATATCTCAACGGCCATAGTGACGTTATCGGCGGCGCCCTGGTAATGAACGATCAGGAATTATATAACAAACTCCAGTTCCTTCAGAATGCGTCAGGCGGTGTACCGGGCCCTTTTGACTGCTTCCTGGTTCTTCGTGGGATTAAAACCCTTGCTATTAGAATGGAACGGCACGCAGAAAATGCAATGAAGATAGCGCAATTCCTGGAAAATCATCCAAAAGTACGAAAGGTTATTTATCCAGGACTTAACTCACATCCACAGCACGAGCTTGCAAAGAGACAGATGACCGGATTCGGAGGAATCGTAACGTTCTTTATCAAGGGAGGACTTGAGGCGGCACGGAAATTTCTTGAAAGAGTAAAGGTATTCTCCCTGGCAGAAAGTCTTGGCGGTGTTGAATCCCTCATAGAACACCCGGCAATTATGACACATGCATCTCTCCCAAAAGAAGTGAGAGAGAAAATAGGGATATCAGATGAACTAATTAGGGTCTCAGTTGGAATTGAAAATGTTGATGATTTAATAGATGATCTTAAAAATGCCTTAGCATCAAGTTAGTCCTGTTAAGTCCCCCTTAACAAAGGGGGATTTTTGCATCGCACATGTCATGTGATCCTCATAAATAAAATGAAATTTTTGATATTATACTATAAATTTACATAAACCGTAAAGGAGGTATTTATGCCAGTAAAAAGGTTAAAAGAATTTTTGGATAGCCACAACATTAAGTACGTGACCATCAGCCACTCACGGGCATTCACAGCCCAGGAAACCGCAGCATCTGCTCATGTTCCGGTGAAAGAATTGGCAAAAACGGTTATGGTGAAAATCGATGGGAAAATGGCAATGGCCGTGCTTCCTGCTTCCTCTAAAGTGGATTTTGACCTTTTGAAGAAGGTGCTGGGGTCGGGTAAGGTTGAAATTGCCAGTGAAAAGGAATTCAAAAATATGTTCCCAGAGTGCGAAATTGGCGCCATGCCGCCGTTTGGCAATCTCTATGGAATGGAAGTGTTTGCAGCACAAAGTCTGACCGAAGACAAAGAGATTGCTTTCAACGCAGGCTCTCACAGGGAACTGGTCAAGATGGCATACAAAGATTTTGAGAAGCTGGTAAAACCAAAGGTAACGAAGTTTTCTGTGGAAATGAAATAGTTCAGCGAGGCATTGCTTCAGGACAATAACAGCCCTTGAACCACAGATTTCACAGCACTGTAGCCGAAGCCACAACCAAAATTAGTACACAGATTACGCAGATTAAACAGATTAAAAATCTTTGCTAAAGAAGCAAGGTTTTATAAATTTGTATACAGATTGCACAGATAAAATACGCATAATTATGTAGAATACAAATTGGAATAGGTCAATTACTCTATGTCAAATGATATCAAAACTATATTAGAAACAGCCATTTCAGAAGAGATGAAGGCAAGCCGGTTTTATTCAAATTTGGCGCTCCAGATGGAAGATAAGGGCGCACAATTGAAATTTGAGGTCATGGCTGCCATTGAGCTGAGGCACTATGAATCTCTGCTGTCGTATTACCAGGAGAAATTTAACCAAACACCCACATTGCCGGAAACGGGAGAATGCAAGATCGTTCGGCCTGAAACGCCGCAAAAGACGGCATCTTTTGCGGATGCCATCAAGGTCATCCTGGATACAGAACTGAGGGCGCACGAATTTTATAAAAAGGCATTTGAGACCTCAACGGATGAGAATGACCGGAAGATTTTTAAAGCGCTTGCAGATATGGAACAAGCCCATTACGAGCATTTCAGGACGGAATATAATTACATAACAGAATCCACCATCCGTTTCGCCAGCGAAGATATTCCGTGGATGATGGAGGTCTATTAAGATACTTTCCTCTTTCTATCCTTTGTCATACTAACCGGCCTAAGGATATTGGGATAGTATAGGAATTTAAGTAGGGCAGATTAAGTAGTATTTATCTCTTTACAATCCCTACTGAAAGTAGTAAATTTACTTAAAAGTGGCGTAAGGAGTGTATAAATGGAAGTCATCCTTTCTGCACATGCAGTCTTTGAAGCAAAGGGAAGGGATATTGATGAAGACGAGAATGATGTGCAGGTAATATACGATCCAGAAGCTGATATCCTTAGTATTGCATACAGGAAAACAAAGATTTCTGAAAGAATCCTCAATTCTTTGCAAACTACTATAAGGAGATTTTAAATGAATGGTAATAGAAAGGAAATGCGTGTATTTCACTCAATTGTGGAGTTTGAAAAAGAATATTTTCCAAAGTCTTTTGAGCAAAAAATGGAGGAAAAACCTACTGATGCTCGTGCTCTAGGGAGTAACTTAGCGAAAGAATCTTTGGATAAAATTAGAACTCGGTTAACAAAATAGATACGCTTAATCTGAATTATTGTTCTGTGCATATTTTCTATTTGCTGATTTGACTTTCATTCCACCAATTTCATAAAGCTTTGGCAGGATATATTTTCACAGGATTACCATCACGAATCATCCGGTAGTGGTCAATACCTGCTTCTTTAAACACATCACCAACGATCTCAAATCCGTGCTGTTTGTAGAAATCGGCAGGGTATGCCTGGGCATGGACTTTAAATTTCTTGAAGCTTTGCTCCTTTGCAACGGTTATCATAAACTCTGTCAGCTTATGGCCCAGACCCTTTCCCCGATACGGCTCCCGCACCGCGACCCTTTCCAGCTTTGCAAACTCACAGTATAGACCTTTTATTTGCAAACCCACAAGCCCAAAAAAAACAAAAGCGCTTGCAAGCCAATTAAGAACACGTCAAAAACAGAAATTCCTCATACAAATTTCCCTTATTAATCCTTGTGCTGCCATCGCTCGCCTGAAGCGCGCTGAAAATCTTGAAAAATATGTTTGAATATAAATGACTTGTAAAATAGAATTAAGCTTTATTATTTTGGGAATAGATGTTCCTTCAAAGAAAATGATTACGTGATTGGATGAAGAGCGCAAAGGCGGTTGTCGTAATTCCTGCAAGATATGCATCGACCAGGCTGCATGGTAAGTTAATCCTGCCAGAAGTCAAGGCTGTTACCGGAAGGTATATTATAGAGCACGTCTATCAAAATGTAAGACAGGCTAAACGAATTCATAAAGTAATTGTTGCCACGGATAATCAGCTTATATACGATATTGTGAAAGGGTTCGGCGGTGAAGTGGAGATGACTTCCCTGTCGCACACCTCCGGGACAGACCGAATCGCAGAGGTGGCAGGGCGATTGGATGTGGATATTATTGTGAATGTGCAAGGAGACGAACCAGAAGTGAATGCAAACATGATCGATCAGGTCATAGATACGCTAGCAGAAGATGCGGGCGGAGGAATGGCAACTCTTGCAAATACGATAAAAGATTCAACAGAATTGGCAAACCCACATGTGGTAAAAGTTGTGCTGGATAATTGCGGATATGCACTCTATTTTTCCCGCTCACAGATTCCTTATGTACGAGATGGTAAAGATCCAATCAAGGAACCTGGCGTTACTTTCCTGAAGCATCTTGGCATTTACGCCTACCGGAAAGATTTTTTATTGAAATACTCAAAACTACCCGCTTCATCTTTAGAAAATGCGGAAAAGCTGGAACAACTCAGGGCACTCTCCAACGGTTACAAAATAAAGGTAGCGATCACGAATTATACCTCAAGAGGTATTGACACAAGGGAAGATTTGATAGCATTTATGGAAAGATATAAACATGACTAAGCATATATTTGTGACAGGTGGTGTGGTTTCGTCTCTTGGTAAAGGGCTTAATTCCGCATCTATTGGGATGCTGTTGGAAAGCAGAGGATTGAAGGTAAGGCTTCAGAAATTTGATCCCTATGTGAATGTTGACCCCGGCACAATGAGCCCCTATGAACACGGTGAGGTATATGTAACCGAGGATGGCGCGGAGACAGACCTTGACCTGGGACACTATGAGCGGTTTACGAATTCCGTGTCGAACAGATATTGTAATTTTACCACAGGTTCAATTTATCATTCGGTTATTATGAAGGAACGCAAAGGGGCATATTTAGGAAAGACGGTGCAGGTAATTCCCCATATAACCAATGAAATCATTGAATGCATACAGAAACTTGACGGGCCGGATACGGACGTGGTTATCTCAGAAATCGGTGGAATTGTGGGTGACATAGAAAACCAGCCATTCCTCGAAGCGATCAGGCAATTTGGTCAAAAGGCAGGCAGGGAAAATGTGCTCTATATTCATTTAACACTCGTTCCCTACCTCAGTGCTGCGGAGGAGATAAAGACAAAACCCACGCAGCACAGCGTAGGTATGTTGCGGCAGGCCGGTATCCAGCCCGATATTATTATTTGCAGGATGGAAAAACATCTCAGCGCGGAGATAAGAGAAAAATTATCGCTCTTTTGTAATGTGGACAAGAATGCAATTATTGAAGAACGGGACGTAAAACCATATCTCTATGAAATACCGTTGATTTTAGTTGAACAAGGTTTGGATAAGCTTATTATCCAGAAATTAGGACTGAAAACTAACGGAAACGACATATCTAAGTGGTTGTCGTTATTAGAGATACTGAAAAACCCCGAGCAGACAACCGAGATAGCGATTGTTGGGAAATATATATGCCATCAATCGGCATACGAATCAATTTATGAATCGCTTATTCACGGCGGAATAGGTAATAACGCAAGGGTGAAGATGCGGAGAGTAGAGTCTGAGGATATTGAAAAAAATGGAGCCAAGGCATCTCTTGCAGGGGTAAGAGGCATCCTTGTTCCGGGGGGATTTGGAATGCGCGGCGTTGAAGGAAAGATTGAGGTAATACAATACGCAAGAGAAAACAAAATCCCTTTCTTTGGTATATGTCTCGGATTACAGTGTGCCGCTATTGAGTTTGCGAGGAATGTATGCAATTTGAAAGGTGCGAATAGCACAGAATTTGATATTAATACCCCCCACCCAGTGATCAGTTTACTGGAAGAACAGCACAAGGTATCTGGTAAGGGTGGGACAATGAGGCTGGGGGCACAACCTTGCATTCTTCAGACAGAGACAAAGGCATTCAAGGCGTATGGAAGGCAAAATATATCAGAGCGGCACCGACACAGATATGAATTCAATAATACCTATAAAGAGATATTTTTAGCCAGCGGTATGGTTTTTAGCGGACACTCACCCAACGAACAATTAGTGGAAATCATGGAACTCAAAGACCACCCCTGGTTTGTGTGTGTACAGTTTCACCCCGAATTTAAGTCAAAGCCCACAAATCCACACCCATTATTTAAAGAATTTATACGGGCATCCCTGTCATTTTCATAATCAATGGATTGGCTGGCATGCTTTTGTTGTGAGGAGTTTAAAGAATTGCTCAGGGGTGAATTCCTAGTGTATTTGCAATCCGGGTAAACTCTTCATTATTATGAAAGGCAATGGTAATCCTCCCCCTTCCATTCCTTTCTCTAATCATGACCTTTGTCCCAAAAAACCTTCGGAAACGGTCTTCTAAGTCCTCGATATGCGGTGTAGAAGTCTTTGCAGAGGTTGATTTGTGTGGTTTAAGCTGTTTTTTTTCCATCGACGCAATCATCTCGATCTGTCTCACAGAAAGACCTTCTTTGATAATTTGATCACACAGTTTTATCTGCACTTCTTTCCCTTGAACGGACAGGATTGCCCGTGCGTGTCCCATTGATAATGTTCCACGTGAAACATTATCCTGGATTTCCTGTGGCAAGTCCAGCAGACGGATATAATTGGTTACAGAGCTGCGATCTTTTCCCATAGTCTTTGCAACCTGTTCCTGGGTAAGATTAAATTTATCAATCAATTCTTTGAACCCTTTGGCCTTTTCGATGGGATTGAGGTCTTCTCTCTGGATATTTTCTATTAATGCAATTTCCAGACTATGCAGTCCATCGATATCACGAACGATGGCGGGGATTTCTTTCAATCCAAGCTGTTTTGCTGCTCTCCAGCGGCGCTCGCCGGCGATTAACATGTATCCGTGCGAGAGTGGCCTTACGATAATGGGTTGTAAGATGCCGTGTTGTTTTATGGATTCCACGAGCCCCCGCATCTCCTCGCCATCAAAGACGTCGCGCGGCTGCGAATCGTTCGGCTTGATATCCTTTGGGTTTAACCTCATAATTACGTCTTGCCCTGCTTCTGCCTCTATCCCAATGACACCGCCAAGCAGAGATTGCAGGCCGCGACTGAGTTTTTCCTTTTTAGACATAATGGTCACTCCTTTTATGATTGGTTTTCAGTTGAATTTCTATCATGGGGATGCTAGTATCTAGCCTGGTTTTTGTGGAAAAGATGTTTCACGTGAAACATCCTCATTAGTTAGGGTTAGTGTATTCGTTTTTTTTTAAATTGCAAGGTTTTTTTGATGAATGAATGCATCTGTACCATTGCTGTTAATACTATGAAAGAGGTTACACGACAGGCTATATTTTATTGCATTGTCTTTGGAGGTATATTGCTGATACTCTGCTCTTTTTTCTTTACCCTGTTTGCCTTTGGTGAAGAGTCGAAGATGATAAGGGAAATGGGAATATCGACCATTACTATGTGCTGCCTCTGTTTAGCATCGCTGAGTGCAGCAAATGCTATATCCAGGGAAATAGAAAAGGGTACTATTATGACGTTATTGTCTAAACCCGTAAACAAGAAATCCATTCTCTTGGGTAAGTTTTTTGGAATACTGGGAGTTGTATTCCTGGCATTTATGGTGATGGGTATTTTTCTGACCGTTTCCTTGTGTGTAAAAGAATCTCTGGATTATCATACAAGCTTATCGACCTCATTTGCAAAGATTGGCTGTGCAACCCTTTTTCAACTGATAGTTTCATTTTTACAAGTCGCCATAATGTGCACGATTGCAATTGCTGGTTCTATTTATTTTCCTCTGGTATCAAATCTTAGTTGCTGTATGTTTATTTATATCATTGGGAATTTAATGCATTTTTTCCAATATCTATTTCAAGGAAATGAAGGTGGCTTTCCATGGTATGTGACGGTTTTTTATGTATTCTTTCCCAATATGGAGGGTTTCAGCATTG
>Ga0080064_1006030_pt1 | contig 13490 bp, 12 predicted proteins | sample Subgrocontami54m_FD_69260 | JGI IMG/M metagenome (GOLD analysis project Ga0080064, IMG submission 69260) | Subsurface groundwater microbial communities from S. Glens Falls, New York, USA - GMW46 contaminated, 5.4 m (SPADES assembly) (version 2) ...
GTCCATCCAGACCGTCTTGGAATACCTTTAATCCAGGAAAATCAAGATCAATCCCTTCGTGTTGGAGACGCAAAGCGACGCCGCGTTCACGCAAGGCGGCGGCAAATCGGGCCTAGGCTCGTCTGCGGCGGCAACCGTTGCCATGGTCTACGGATTGTTATTGCACCACGGCGTGTCCGATTTGAAGATGGCGCACCACTGCGCCCAAGTCGCCCACAGCCGGGCCCAGGGCAAAGTCGGCTCGGGCTACGACGTCGCCGCATCCATTTTCGGTTCACAAGAATACCAGCGCTACAGCCCGGCGTTGGTCGAACAATTCCCGAAAAGCGCGGAAAAGTCATGGGACTACTTCATCCGGCCGCTGCGCGTCGCTCCGTGTTTTTACATGGCTTTGGCGACGTTTCCAAAAGAAAGCACGTCCACCGTATCCATGACCCAACTCACCGGCGCCTGGAAGAAAGCACACCCCAAAGCATACGCCGACTTGATGCAGGAACTGGATGACGCCAACGTGGACGCCATCGCGTACCTCGAACAGTTGCACACGGAAAAAACCGAGGAAAATTTCGAGTTGTTCAAGCAATTCATCGATTGCGGCCGCGCATTGACCCGAAAACTCGGCGAAGCAAGCGGCGCGCCCATCGAACCTCTCGACGTCACCGCGTTGATTGACCAGAGCTTGGAAAACGGCGCGTTCGTGTGCAAAACGCCGGGCGCCGGAGGCAAAGACAATCTGGTCGCGTTGTGCCTGTCCGAAAAAGACGCCGCCAGGGTCAAAAAGTTATGGAAGAAAAAAGGAATCGAGCCGCTGGACGTCAAAATCCAGAATGAGGGCGTGCGAATCGAAAACGCTTTGTTGAAAGTCTAGCGGAAAAGAAAAAAAAACGACGTCTGGCGGGACACGAAAAACAAAAAAGACAATGCAATCCACGAAGCAAAAAAAAAGAAAAACAGAAAAAAAATCGATGAAAAAAGCAAAGCGCGAGACGTAAAATAAAAAAAGAGGCAAAACCAAAAAAAGAAAAAGGGCGCAAGGTGACGCACGTTCAAACAGTTAGGGTAAAACGCTAACGGCGGCACGGGGCAACACGCAAGCAACGGCGGGGGCAAAACGCTTGCAGCGGCAAAAGGCAAAATGGTCTTGTTTCCGTTGTTTTTTCTTTGCGTTCTCCACGGTTTCCGTTGTTTTTTGCCTCACCGGATTAGCGCTGTTTGCGGTTTGTCCGACTTTTCCAACAGAGCCAGTCGAAAACAGCGTATAAAAAAGGCCGGACGGCGTAAAGGTTTCAAGATGCTTCAAACTGAAAAGCGCAAGGGCGAGCACGTCGACATCGTGTTGAACCAACCGGTTGAGACGCACGTGTCCAACGGCTTTGACAAAATCCGCTTCGAACACTACGCCTTGCCCGAACTGGACTACGACGCCATCTCGCTCAAGACCACGTTTTTGGGCCATTTCTTGCAGGCGCCGTTGATGGTCACCGGCATGACCGGCGGCTATCCGGACGCCGAAAAAATCAACACACAAATCGCCGACGCCTGCGCCGCGGAAGGAATCGTCTTTGCAGTAGGGTCGCAACGCGCCATGCTTGAACACCCTCACCTATCCAGCACCTACGCCGTCAAGAAACCCAAAACCGAATTGTTTTTGTGCGGCAACATCGGTGCCTTCCAACTCAAACGCTACTCCCCAAAACAAATCCAAAAAGGCCTCCTTGATACCATCCAAGCCGATGCGCTCTGCGTCCATTTGAACCCGTTGCAAGAAGCCGTGCAACCCGAAGGCGACAAGGACTGGTCCGGCGTCTTGCAGAAAATCGGCGAACTGTGCGACGCATTGAGCGTACCGGTCATCGCCAAGGAAGTCGGCGCAGGCATCAACGCCACCGTGGCCAAAGAACTGGAAAAAGCCGGTTGCAAGGCGATTGACGTATCTGGCGTGGGCGGCACGTCATGGAGCGCGGTGGAACACTACCGCCACGGACACTCCGGCGACGTGTTCTGGGACTTTGGCATCCCCACGGCCGACGCCCTTGGCCAATGCGCCAAAGCCGTGAAAGTGCCGCTGATCGCGTCCGGAGGCATCCGCAACGGACTGGAAGTGGCTAAAGCCATCCGCCTCGGCGCAAGCTTGGGCGGAGCGGCGTCGCCATTCATCAAGGCCCAACAAGCCGGCGGCACGCCCGCGGTCCGAAAGCTCATCCAGAAGTTCAAGCATGAAATCAAAACGGCCATGCTCCTGACGCGAAGCAAGGATTTGGCGGCATTGAGAAAAGCCAAGTTGTTGCAATAAGAAAGCCAGACGAACAACCGCTCGTTACCCGCGGTTCCGGTTGATTTTTGTTCTACCAAAGCTTTAAGTCCCACTAGGCGGCAAAGTGTTTTTGAGAAAGATGCACGCCCGCAAGACCATCGTAAAAACTGCCCCAGCGAGTCCCTACATGATTATGATGGTCAGTGGATTCGCGGTCGGATCAATTTTTGGGCCATTCGGCGCATTAATCACCATGGTTGCGTGCTACTGGCTAACCGAAAAAGAGTGAAGGAAATGGTCGATTTAGCGATACCCGTAGCCGCAGGCTTAGGCGTCGTTTTCGTGCGAGCAATCAAAAGGCGCTTGGAAGGACGACGACAACCACTGGAAGAAATGCAAGCCACCGCCTTTTCAGACATTTCAGCCGGCGCCTTGATCGCCATCGGAACAAGCGCGTTGGTCTACGGTCTTTTGAACATCGAGATTTTCCATCTGGAACCCTCGGACGTAAGAATCCTGCTTTCGCTTTCAGGATTCACGTTCATCCTGGAAGGAATCAAACACGTCAAACGCAACATCTTAAGCCAGTCATTGGGTTCGAATTAAAGAGACAACGCCGCCGCGGCTTTGACCGCTTGCAGTGGCTCGTTGAATTGCGGCACGCCGTGGCGGTTGAGGTACTGCATGGATTCGCGGCTGTACTTGCCGCCCAAAAACACGGCGAGGACAGGCTTTTTGGGAAACTTTTTCTTGGCGCCTACCAGCAAGCGGGCGTTTGCCATGGGTTCCGTCATGGTCTGCAACGTCTGCGCCACGATCACGCCGGAAACCGATCGATCCTTCAGCAAGACGTCCAACGCCGCGGCATAGCGTTCCGCCGTAGCGTCGCCGACGAGGTCCAACGGATTGCGGTGCGACCACGTGGAAGGCAATTTTTTGGTTTGATCCAGTTTTTTCAACACGGACGCGCTCAAAGGCACCAGTTTGACGCCGAAGCGGTCCGCGTAATCCGACAACAATACCCCCACTCCGCCGGCATTGGTCACCACGGCCCACGCGTTGCGGCACGGTGAACAGGCGGACAAGGCCGAACTGATGGAGAACAAGTCGGATAAGGTGTCGGCGGAACGCGCACCGGTTTGCCGCAATACGCCTTCAAACACCGCCGAAGAAGACGCCAACGACGCGGTGTGCGTGGAAGCGGCGAGCTTTCCGGCCTTGGACTTGCCACCGTGCAGCACCACCACGGGTTTGTTCTTCTTCGCAGCGTACTGCAAGGCCTTGACGAATCCGGGGCCGTCCTGCACGCCTTCGGCATACACGGAAATCACGCGGGTCTGCACGTCGTCGACAAAGTGGCGGATGAGTTCCGGAAAACCCACGTCCGCCATGTTGCCGACCGACACGATGGCCGAAAACGCGTAGTCTTCCTCCAACGCCCAGTCAATGACCGAATCGGCCAACGCCCCGGATTGCGACAAAAACGCGATTTTTCCAGGACGCGGCGTAGTCAGTCCGAACGACGCGTTCAGTCGCGAGGACGGTCGGATGAGACCCAACGTGTTGGGGCCCAGGATGCGCATGCCGCCTTTTTTGGCCGCGGCCACAATGCTTTGCTGCAAATCGGATTGGCCAGATTCGGAAAAACCCGCGGAAATCAAAATACAGGCCTTGACGCCTTTTTGCACGCACTGGCGCACGACGTCCAGGACGGCTGCCGCGGGTACGGATACGACGGCCAAGTCCACAAGGCCCGGAATGTCCAAAACGGACGGATAACAACGCGCACCCAATATTTTTTTCGCCTGAGGATTGACCGCGTACACTTTGCCGCCAAAGGGCTTGGCAGACGCCGCATAAAACACGCCGCCACTCAAAAGGTTCTTGAGCACGCCGTGGCCGACTTTGGAAGGCTCGCGACTGGCACCGATGACGGCCACGGAACGCGGTTGGAAAAAAGCGGAGAGGCCAGTGGCCGCCAGATGGGAAAGCGGGAATGTTCGGCGTGAAAACGATTTTTGAGCGGCAGGTTTATGCGTCATTCTTGCATCACAATCCTCGGATCCACGATTACGGCTTTTTTTCCATCGGCCATGACGGGATTGAAGTCCAACGATTCAATCGGTTCTTTCTGCATGAGTTTCGAGGTCTTGAGCAGCACGTCCAACACGGGTTTTGTCGCCGCCTTTTTACCCCGGAAGCCGCCGTTCTGGAAAAAAACACGGGCCTTGGTTTCTAAAAGCAACGCGTGGGCATCGCGTTTTCCTAAGGGGCACACCCGTACGGCGCTTTCCTGCAGCAATTCCGTCAGCACGCCGCCGAGGCCGAATAACAAGGCCGGGCCAAACACAGGATCACGCAAAGCGCCCACCATCAATTCGGCGCCGTGGGCCTGTTCTTGCAGGACGAACGCGTCCAACTCGAAATGCCGCGACTTGTACGCCAAACGATCAAACGCGTGGGACAACTCGTCCAAGTCACGGATGCCCAACTGGACCAAGCCTTTTTCCGTCTTGTGGGATTGTTGGCGCGAAGAGGCCTTCAGAACGAGGGGAAAAAACATCCGGCCCGAAGCGGCGGCCTCCAGGACGTCGGCCTTGCGTTCGCACAAGACCGTTTTCGGGTAAGGCAGGCGGTAGCAGTCCAACAGCTTGAGCGAGTCGCGCACGTCCAACAACATCCAAGAAAGAACGAAAACGGGGGATTTAAAGCAATACGCGCGCACGGGAATAAACCGGAAAAAAAGGAAAAAAAAAAATAAAAACGCCTCCGCAAAACAATTGCCAAAAGAATGCGTCCGCCACGGAAGCAACGTCTTAAAAGCATTCGGCGCCTCGATTGTGCAGATGAAGATCACTTTCCTTGGAGCGGCCCAGCAAGTGGGCCAAAGCGCGTTTTTAGTCGAAGACTCGGTCAATTTGATGCTGGATTGCGGCATGAAAGTGCACGACGCCAACCAATCCGAACTGCCGCATTTGGAGAAAATCAGGGCCGACGCCTTGATTTTGTCCCACGCCCATTTGGACCACTCCGGCGCTGCGCCGGCCTTGTACAAAAACCACGCCATACCCGCGTTTGCCACGTTTCCCACCATGCCGTTGGTTTCCTTGTTGTGGGAAGACTCCGAAAAAATCGCGATTTTGAACAAGACCGCGCTTCCCTACGGACGAAAAGACGTCCAACGCTTGACGCAACACGCCATGCCCATGACGTACGACGCGCACTACCAATTCTATGAAGGCACCAAATTCTCGTTCATCGACGCCGGCCACATCCTCGGCTCGGCCCAAGTCCTGATTGAAAACAAGAAAACCTTGCTTTACACCGGCGACTTCAAGACGGAACCCACGCGCCTGCACGCCGGAGCCAAAGCCCCGGAAGTACCCGTAGATGCCATGATCATGGAATCCACGTACGCCGGCAAGGAACACACGCCGCGAAAGGTTTTGGAGAAAAAGTTCTGCGAAAACGTCCAGGACGCCGTAGACCACGACTTGACGGTGCTCGTACCGGCCTTTGCCGTCGGACGGGCGCAAGAAATGCTGATGGTCCTGCAATCCGGCGGCATCAACGCCGACGTGTCCATGGATGGAATGGCCAAAACCGTCACCGGCATCATGATGGACTATCCTTCGTACGTGCGCAACCCAAAAGCCCTCAAAGCCGCTGTCAACGACTGCCGGTTCATCGAGACGCACGAACAACGAAGAGCCGCGGCCCGAAAACCCGGCGTCATCATCAGCACCTCCGGCATGATGGACGGCGGGCCCATCCTATCGTACTTGAAAGCCGTCAACCACCACGGCAAAGGCACCGTTTTTCTGACCGGATACCAAGGCGAAGGCTCAAACGGCGAAGCGCTCTTGAAAGGCGACAAGATCCGCTTCACCGGCTACGCTGAGAAAGTCAGCATCCCGGTCCGACAATTCGACTTTTCCGGCCACTCCTCCGGCTCCGAACTCCTGGCCTACGTCAAGGAAGTCGGACCGCAATACGTCTACTGCGTCCACGGCGACGACGAAGCCTGCCGCTTGTTGGCGCAGCAACTCAAAGAAGAAGGCTTTGACGCCAGTGCGCCAAAAGCCGGCGACAGTGCCATCATTGGATAAGCCCGGAAAAATACGGGGCGAAAAACCATCAGGCAAAGCGCCGTAAACCCTTTGACGCGATGCAAGAAAAAGTGTCTTAGCCCAGCATCGTAAGTTCTTTTCTGAATTTTTCCAAAATTTTCGCGCTGATGCGGAAATCCCGCCGCACCATGTCGTCCACTGCGCTAAGCACTTGCATCTGATTGACACGCTTCCGTTTCAGAAGAAGGATGAGGACACCCAGGGTGCCGACCGGCGTCAAACCCAGACGGTTAGCCGCACTTCGAGCCGGCGATTCATCGATGCATACGGTTTGAATGCGCTGCTCCAAAGCCAACGCCAAAACGGAAGCCTCACCGGAATCCAAAAAAGGCAAATCCAGGTGTTTTTTCACCTTCTTGACGGCAATCGCCCCGCGTTTGACCGCCGAATCGATGACACGAGCATCCGGCTCCTTTTTTTCAAGGCCCCGCGTGACGGTTTCCTCGTAAACAGCCGGCGGAATCAGCAGCGGCGAATCAAACGCATCCAAAAGCCAATCCAACTTCTTCGACTTGGCAAACGTGATGAGGACCGAAGAATCCGCTACAACGGGGACGCTAAGCACGCAAGTCCTCCTCCAAATCGGCCTCGCTATAATGCAATGAAACACCACGGCGCGCCAACTCCGCATTCATCTCCCGAAGAGACAAACCCGCGATATCCGCGGCTTTCGCCGTCGTGGCCCGCCCGTCGACGTATTCTTCGATCGCCTTTTCCAACAACGCCTTGGACAAGCCTTTCTCCAAGACATAGCGGAATACGAAGCTGGAATCCGTCGCCGGCAAAAATCGTCTGACTTTCTCCAACCGCGCCAACTGGGACTCCTCCAACCGCAACGACACCGTTTTCATCAAAAACCACCAAATAATACGATGCAATAACTGGTATTAAAACGTTGGTTCCGGGTAATGGAGCATTGGCAAACGGAAAGTGAAAACGTCGACGAAGCGCAATGGACAGTGCCATTTATTTCCGACGAAAACGTAATGGATGCGTTATGCGCATCCTCATGCTCAACTTGTTTTTCCCCCCTTACCAAGGCGGCACGGAAAAACACGTCTACGAAGTCGCCAAACGTCTGGCTAAGAAAAACGATGTCACCGTGCTGACGGCCCGCCTACCGGGAACGAAAAAAGAAGAAATCGTGGACGGCATCCGCGTCGTCCGAAGCCGTGCGTGGGTGCTTAAAGACTTGCCAGGGCCGCTTCCGCCGCCCATTCCCGTCATGCCCGAACACGCCGCCGACATCCAACGCCTCCTGCCCGACCACGACGTCTTGCACGCCCACAACCGGTTCTTTTATGGCCTGGATTTGGTCCATTGGGCCAAGAAATTCAAAAAACCGCTTTACTTGACCCTCCACAACGCCCGTCCAGAAGGCATCGACTTTCCTACCGATTTTTGGGGCCAGGCCTACGACGACACCATCGGCTCGGCCATCATGAAATCCTGCACCGGCATCCTCGGCGTCAGCCAAAACACCCTCGACGTCACCTTACCCAAGAAATACAAGGGCCAAACGGCCGTAGCGTACAACGGCGTGGACACCCGCATCTTCCGCCCGCAAAAAAACGCCGTCAAGTCCCAACTCGGCATCTTAAAAATGGTCTTGTGCGTAGCCCGCTTCGTGCCCCAAAAAGGACTTGAATACCTCATCGACGCCATGAACCTTGTAAAAGATGCGGATTTGGTGCTTATCGGTCGTGGGCCGTTGGAGAAAAAACTCAAACAACACGCCAAAAAACGCGGCCTCCAAAAACGCGTCCACTTCCTGACGCAGAAAATCCCGGAAGCCCAACTCGCCCAATACTATGCCGCCGCCGACGTGTTTTCTTTACCGTCATTGTGGGAGCCGTTCGGCATGGTGGCCTGCGAAGCCATGGCCTCAAGCATTCCGGTGGTGGCCTCACGCATCGGGGGCCTTCCGGAAATCATTGACGACGCCAAAGACGGCTTTTTGGTGCCACCGAAAAACCCCGCCGCATTGGCTGAAAAAATCCGATTCCTCCTTGACCACCCGGCGCGCTCCAAGAAAATGGGACAAAACGGCCGCCTCCACGTCATGAAAAAATTCACGTGGGAGAAAACGGCGGAGGCGTACGCGGAAATGTACGAAAAAGCATAGGTACCAACCGAAAAGTATTTATTCTAATTCATAATCAATAATGATAATGAAAAATACTAAAATAATCGACATTATTCGGCAAGCGGGCCAATCGGCATTCCGAACCCAGGAATACGTCGCCTTGACCCAAAATCCGAACTATGCGCACGTGCAACTTCACCGCCTCCACCAAAAAGACATAATACAAATAGTACGGCGCGGCTGGTGGGCATTTCCCGACGCCATGCCGGAAGCCGTGGCCTGCGAAATGTCGGCACCGGCGTATCTGTCATTTCACACGGCGCTCCACCTCCACGGACTCACCACGCAGCCCTACCGAAAAATCCAGCTGGCCGTGGCCCGGAACGCGAAAAAATACGCGGTGTTGGCAACGCCCGTGCAAGAATACCGCGTCGCAAAAAACCAATTCAGGGACTATGAAAAAAAGGACGGATTATTGATAGCCAAACCCGAAAAAGCATTGGCTGACGCCCTGAACGTTCCTAGAAGCTGCCCGGAATTCATCATCACCGAGGTCCTGCACCAAATCGAACCCGAAAAAATCCGGCCCTACCTAGCGACCACGGCCGCGCAAAAGCGCCTCGAGAGGTTGACGAACCATGCTTGACCGAAAAGAATTGAACCGCTTCGGACCTCCTGGCTTCAGTTTGGGGCAAAAAGAAAAAGACTACGTCCAACACTGGCTTCTGGCTTATTTGTCCCGTTCCGGCTTCGCCGGCTTCTTCAAAGGCGGCACCTGCCTCCAAAAAGCGTTCAGCCTGCCCCGCTATTCGGAAGACCTTGATTTTACGATTCCAAACGAAAAACCCGACGCCCTCGACACACCCGGCATTTCGGCATTCTTGGCATCTGCAGGATTTGGCGCGTCCAATTGGAAATCGTCCGAAAGCCCGATATCCAAGACACTGACGTTGCGGTACCAAGGGCCGCTATACATCGGCAAACCCGTCAGCGAAGGCACCGTGCGAATTGAAATGAGCCTGCGCGAAAAAACGGTGCTGGAACCATCCGTAATAACCATCCAACCTCCCTATCCCGACCTATTGGCGTATCCGCTCAAAACCATGGATTTGACCGAAATCGCAGCCGAAAAAATCCGCGCCATCCTCACGCGCGAATCCGCCCGCGACCTTTTCGATTTGTACTTTCTTTTCCGACGCGACGCAGTGCCCGACGTCACGCTCATCAACGCCAAATTGAAATACTACGAAATGGCCTACGACGCCGAACAACTCACCGGACGAATCAACCAACTCTCCAAAATCTGGAAGGCCGAAATCTCCGCGCTTTCGCCCAATCCCCTGGAGTATGCCGAAACCGCCCGGTTCGTCCTTGAAAAAGCACCCAGGTGAAGCCAAAAAGACAAATTCTTGCTGCCACCCAAAGACCCCTCCGCATTGGCTGAAAAAATCCGATTCCTACTCGATAACCCCAGAACCGCCAAGAAAATGGGTACCGCCGGCCGCCTCCACGTGATGAAGAAATTCACGTGGGACCAAACGGCGCAAGCGTACGAATCAATCTATCAGCACGCAACAAAATAGGACCACGACGCAGCCGAGAAAAAAATACACCGGATTGCGAATCAAGCAATGCGTTCAGTGCAGCAGACCATGCCGGACTTGCATTGCGCATCTGCACTGCCCGATAAGACTGGAATCGACGAGCGGCACCGGTTCGAAAGCCAGCACAACCCCCGTCCGGACATACACGACGCATCCAAATCCAGCGTAGCCAGATTCGGTTTGGAGTCAGCCGCCGCTTTCGAGTCGGATTCCAACCCGTAACAGAGCCCGTCGGCTTGTTTGGTGACTTTTTCAACCGAGGAATACTCGAACGTCGGAAGATCAGGGCCCACAGGCAACGGTTGCGGAACGATGATTTCCTTCGTCTCTGGAGCGATGATACCCAATACGGCAATCTGCGCCCACTTATACGTGGGCAGATAGGCCACTGCAATGCGGGAAACGGAAGAGGCGGGAATAGACGTTACAGGACCCAAAAATTGACTTATGGCGGCACCCGCCACCGGCGCGGTCGCGTGAGTGCCGGCACCGCCGAGTGCTGCCTGAAAACCAAGGTAATCCTTGATTGGACGAACGAGCAATACGGGTTCACCCGCGGCACCGGCCGAGCTTCCGGCACCTTCCAATTGAAAACCTTCCGAAGCCAAATGTTCCTTGGAAAGCGGGCCCGAAGTGCCCTTCAACGAGGGAGCGGCTTCGCCACGGACCACACCTTCAACAATTTCGTAGTGAATAGTGTTGCCACCTTTGGGGACACCGGTAATCTGAATAATTGTGCCAGTCCGAGCGCCCTTCGTGGTAATCAAGCGCTGACCTTTCAAGATGGCGCCAAGCGCATTCACATCGCCGGTGCCGGCTAGTACCGAAGCCCAAGCGGACGACACTTCAGTCGAGACTCCTGAAACAATAGGAGCGGCCGAAGCACCTTCCAATTGAAGTCCTTCGTCAGCAAGGGTCTGCTTTGAAAGCGGACCGGACGTACCCTTGACCGGAGCTGTACCCTTCGGGACTTCAACTTCGTACCAAATTTCCCGGCCGCCTTTGGGCACACCGGTAATCCGATAAATTGATCCAGTCCGAGAACCGGTGGTAACGACAATCCGTTGGCCAGCCAGCACAGGACCCAACGCTTGGACATCCCCCGTTCCAGCTATCAAGGATACCCAGGCGGAGGATACCTCGGACGAAACACCGGAAACCAAGGATCCGGTTGCGACACCTTCAATCTGAAGGCCTTCCTCGGCAACGGTCCTAGCTGAAAGGGGACCGGAGGTGCCGATTTCGGGCGCGGTTCCGGCGCGTTTGACAACCCGGTACCAAATGTCATTGCCGCCAGTAGGAATGCCCGTCACTTCATACACGGTACCCGCGCGAGACCCTTGGGTAACAACCAGACGTTGGCCTTTCAAAAGCGATTCAAGCTGAGCCAAACTGCCCGTGTAGGAGCCGGAGCCAAAAGCCTGCAATGCCGTGGCAGCTTCAGACGAAACACCGGTTGCAGCGGAAGCGCGTTCCAACACCCAACCTTCGGATGCAAAGCCATCTTTCGAGAACGAACCAAGATTACCAACGCCTTGAGAATTCACCTCACCACTGACAATCGACTTAACTTGCCGGTACCCAACCTTCGAACCGCCCCTAGACACACCGGTAATTTCCAGCACGGAACCCGCACGCGGACCAGCGGTCACCAATACACGCTGACCCGTCAACAAAGCCAACTGGGCCTCCGACAAACCAGCAATACTACCTTCAGCACTAACCAACGCATCAAAAACAACCGAAACCTCACTGGAAACACCCGAAACAACCGGAGCGGTGGACGTGGCCAAGGTCAAATCCTGCGCCTTGACTTGGCTTGGAAGAAGACTGCCTTCGCGGCCGACACGGACAGCGGCGTTCGACCCCGCGTTTGGGCCAGCGGAGACAATCTTATAACGAGGCAAACTATCCGCGCCGACACTCGTAATCTCCCAGACTTCGCCTGGAACCAAGCCCTTGGGGCCGACGGTAAGGCGTTGGCCGACCAGAATGTTCAGATCCGCGGCATCCGCTGCGCCGGCGACGAAGTCATCCCACGCAAGGGAAGAGCCGGGTTTTGCACCGGCGGCTTGGGCGCCTTCCAGCACGAATTTTTGTCCACTGGATTCTACGACGGTTACGGAACCGGGTTTCAGTTCGGAAGCCAAGGCAGATGGGTTACGCTTGAGGATGTTCGTAAAGCGAATGTTGGAAACTTTACCCCATAGGCCTTTGAGAGATGGAAGACCAAGCGGACGGCTGGGCGCCAAGAGGATGGCATCCATCCACTTCATAAGTCCTTGCTTGAAACCCGGCGAAAGTCCGGATCTGCTGACGCGCTGGGCAATGGAATCGAACGCATTCGTCGTGAGGCGGGCGATGAGACCGGGTCCGGAGGTCTTGAGGGAAATGGTCTCCACGTTCAGGATTTTTTTAGCCGTCTGACCCCAAGCCACTTTGCCACCCGAGCGGGCGACAAACGAGCCGCGTTCGACCAGTTCAGGGGTCTGTTTGGCCAACTGGGCGAAAGCCTGCGAGCCTTCAGCGGAGAGCGTAACGCCGACGTTGCCAGCACGGATGGCCGCTTCAAATTCTTCCGCCGCAATCTTAACTGGTTGACTGGTCTTGGCCGCTTGCGTCAAGTAAACGAACTTCTTGCCGCCTTCCTCAGTGAGTTTTTCGACTACGTATTGGCCGCCTTTTTCAAGACCCGGGACCGCGGCCTGTACGGCCACGCGGGCATTGGTGAAAACGGGGCCCAAAGTTTCTACGAACTTTTCGGCTGCAACGGCACCAATCCGGGGCAATGCGGTCTTTCCGAATACCGCGCTCAAAACGCCACCCAACGTCTTGAATGCAGCGCTCAACGGAATACCCATGGCCAGGTTGAGTTGATCCGAGGCATCACGGAAGACGCCGTTCCAATAGCCGATGGTTTCTTGGGAGTCGGTTTCAGCTCTGGCTTCATCCGCCAGTACGTCGCCACGCAGGTAGCCGCCCACGCGGCTGCCGCCAATGCCGGTTGCGCGGCCGACGGTTAGGGCCTCGTAATTGTCCAAATCAGCGGTAGCGCCGGTTTCCGCGGCGCGCAAGAGCGCCTGCATCTTGCGATCTTGGCGGAAGTCCTGTTGGATTAAGGAGGAGTAGGGAATGAAACGTCCGAATTCGCTGACTTCTTCGCGGGAGGTTGAACCGAAAACACGCCATTCCTTTCCGCGTTCGGTCACGTGGGTCTTTTGTTTGGAGCGGCGGTCCTCGAAGAACTTGGCAACCATAGAACCGGCGGGTGCGCTGCCTTTAATCTTGGCGAGGCCCTGGGTGGAGCGATCCAATCCGTTGGACGAAAGCTTGGTCAAATCATTAGTCGACGGTAGTTGGCCAGGCGCGATGGCATCCGTTCGAACCAGATTCAGCAGGTAAGTTACCGCGGTAAG
>Ga0080064_1006031_pt1 | contig 13489 bp, 10 predicted proteins | sample Subgrocontami54m_FD_69260 | JGI IMG/M metagenome (GOLD analysis project Ga0080064, IMG submission 69260) | Subsurface groundwater microbial communities from S. Glens Falls, New York, USA - GMW46 contaminated, 5.4 m (SPADES assembly) (version 2) ...
GTCCAGGGCGGGTCGCTGGGCTCTCCGGTGGATCTGACCTTGTCGGTGACCACCTCGACCACGATCCAGACGGCGCTCACCAGCCTTTCCAGCCTGGTAGCGAACAATTCCAGCCTGCTGGCTGCCGGGATCTCGGTTTCCACCGCCACGGCCGGTTCGGCCATCGTCTTTACCTCTAAGCGCGGCGAGAACTTTGAGGTGCTCTCGGTAAACGATCAGGGCAACCGGCTGGGACTGGGCTCGGTCCAGGTCTCCTCCGACGCCACCAGTTTTGATGCCACCACGGTGACCAGTTCCGGGTTCAGCTCCTCCACCACGGGCGCCTCGGTGCTGGCCTTCTCGGTGGGTGGGGGCTCTTATGTCACCGTGGCCCATACCTTTGGCTCCACCACGACAGTGGCAGAGGTGATTGCCACCCTGAACAACGCGATTGCGGGCAGCAGCACTTTGCAGCAGGCGGGGCTGGTGGCAGCCACGGCAGCGAGCGGCCAATTCACGATCAGTTCCAATAACGGGACCTATTTCCGGGTGAGCTCGAACACAGCCGCGGCCACCTATGGATTTGGCACACTGGCCGGCACCACCGGCACCACCGGCACCAGTGGATCCAACACCTCCACGGGGACGGTGAACTCAGGCGGAGCCTCCAGCTCAGGCCTGCTGGCCTTCTCCACCATCCGCTCAGGCAATGATGATCAGACCATCACGCTCAGCATCAAGGACAGCTCTGGGACTCAGCAATCGCTGGCCGTGACGCTGGCTGCCGACAGCGGCGCCCGGCGGGCGCGGTCCATCGATGAGGCGCTCAGCTACATCAACGACCAGATTCAGGCGAGCTCGAACACGGACCTGAAGAAGATCGTAGCGGTGAAGGAGCGCGACAGCGCAGCCAGCGGGGCGGAGAAGATCCGGTTCATCAGCTCGCTGAGCGGCTTCAGCGTCAGCGTCGGCGACAATGTGGGTGACACCGGCATCACCACGAGCCAGGGCGGCGTGGTCGCCTCTTCGCTGCTTTCCGGAGGTTCCACGGTTCGCATTGATAGCCAAGGCAATGCCGAGGCGGCTGTAGCTTCGCTGGCCCAGGCGGTGAGTGAACTGGGCCGTGTGCAGGCGACCGTAGGCCGCGGCCAGAACCAGTTTACTTTCGCCATCAGCCTGGCGCAGACCCAGATCAACAACATCGCAGCCAGCGAATCGCGCATTCGCGACGCCGATCTGGCCGCCGAGGCCGCCAATCTCACGCGCGCCCAGATCCTGCAACAAGCCGGCATTGCGGCTTTGGGACAGGCGAACGTCGCCCCGCAGGCTGTTCTCAGCCTTTTGAGGAGTTAATTAAAGGGCGAAGGGCGACCGGTAGAAAGCGGCCAGGCACTGGCAGACGTATTCGATGTCACCGGGTCCTAAAGCCGGATGTACGGGCAAGGCCAGTACCTCCGAGGCAGCCTGCTCGCTCGCCGGCAACTCACCGTTCTTGTAACCCAGCTCGCGATAACAGGGCTGCAGGTGGAGCGGGATCGGATAGTAGACTTCTGTGCCAACGCCGGCCTGCTCCAGGTGCAGTTTCAATTGATCGCGCCGCTGGCAGCGGATCACATATTGATTGAAGACGTGGCGCGTCTGGTAGCTGGCCGGTTGCGGCAGCACCACCGGGAGGCCCGCCTTGTCCAACAACGCCCGGTAGCGGGCCGCATTTTGCTGCCGGCCCCCGGTCCAGCCGTCCAGGTATGGCGTCTTTGCCTGAAGCAAGGCCGCCTGCAAAGCATCGAGACGAGAGTTGATTCCGATCCATTCGTGACGGTAGCGCTCCAGCCCGCCGTGAGTGCGCAGGGCACGCAGACGGCGGGCGAGACCGTCATCGTTTACCGTCACCATGCCGCCGTCGCCAAAGGCGCCCAGGTTCTTGGTGGGGAAGAAACTCAAACATCCGATTTGACCGATGGAGAGAAGACGGCGGCCGTTGTATTCGCCGCCAATGGCCTGCGCCCCATCCTCGATCACCGCCAGATCGTATTGGGCGGCGATCCGAAGAATGGGATCCATGTCGGCCGCGCCGCCAAACAGATGCACGGCGATCACCGCCTTGGCCCGCGGCTGAGTGAACAAGGTGGCGGCTATACGTGCCGGGTCGAGATTGAAGGTGACCGGATCGATGTCGACAAAAACCGGAACAGCGCCGGCGCGGGAAACGGCTCCTGCCGTGGCAAAAAAGGTGAAGGCGGGGACCAGCACGCGATCCCCGGCACCAATGCCTAGTGCCAACAGCGCAAGATAAAGCGCATCGGAGCCGGAGGCGCATCCGATGGCGTGGCGCGAGCCGCAATAGGCGGCCAGCGTTTGTTCCAGACGCGCGACCGGCTCGCCGAGGATGAACTGCTGGGACTGGATCACGGCTTGGATGGCGGCGTCGATTTCGCCCTGAATGGGGGCGTGCAGTGCGGCCAGATCCAGCAGAGGGATCCGCCGCGTGGTGATGGAACCTGTTGCCACTTGCTTCAGAATAATTGTAGCCTTTCGCACAGTTTCCCTTGGGGATGCCCTGTACCTACTCGTACCTACTCTCCTCAAATCTGGACTAGTACCTCGCGTGAGGAGCGGCCTAATATCGCGGTCAGAGAGAATTGCCGAAATACGGGGGAGGCGCGGCGAGAACTCTCGCTGCGTTGCAGCGAACCTATATTGTGGCATCGATACTGAAAACTCTTAACCGCGGAGTGGAGTTTCTCCAGCGTGGCAAGCCGCAACAGGCTGCCAGCTTGTATATGGATCTTCTCGCGCGGCAGCCGGGCCAGCCCGATGCTCTTCACTTGTTGGCGGTGGCGGTGTTCCAGTTGGGGGACGCCAAGGCGGCGGCCGAGTATGCGCGGCGCGCGGTGGAGATCAATCCGGGCTCGGCCGACTATCAAAGCAATCTCGGCCGGTACCATCTTGCCTTGGGCGGCCACGAACGGGCCCGGGAGCATCTGGAATGCGCCTTGCGCCTTTGCCCGACCCATCCCATGGCGCTGATGAACATGGCGTTGGTGCTTTCCGCCCTCGGGCAAAAACCGGCGGCCGTGGAGCACCTGCAGCAGTACGTGGCTTTGCGGGAGCGGGAACCGGGCGGCTATATCAACTTGGGAAACCTGCTGGCGGAATTGAACCGTCATGAGGAAGCGATGCGGTGTTTCAGCCGCGCGCTCGAGTTGGACCCGGCGCTGGCGGAGGCGGAGAATAATCTGGCCAGCTCGCTCCAGGCACTGGGCCAAATGGAGCAGGCGCTGGAGCACTACGAAGCGGCGCTCCGGTTGCGTCCCGGCTACCCGGAGGCGTGGAGCAACAAGGGCGCGGCGCTACAGGCTTTGGGCCAAATGGAGCAGGCTCGCCTCTGCTACGAGGAGGCGCTCCGGCTGCAACCTGGTCTGCTGCAAGCCCGGGGCAACATGGGGAATCTGCTGAACGATTTGGGCCGTCCCGACGAGGCGCTCGTGGTGTTCCGCCAGATTCTTCAAGAAGCTCCGCAATCGGCCGAGAGCTGGAACAACCTTGGCAACTGCCTCCAGAAACTGGGCCGGTTCGAGGAAGCCATGGAGGCCTACCGCGCCGCGCTCGAGCACAAGCCGGACTACTACCTGGTGCACAACAACATCGGCAACACGCTGCAGCGGCAGGGCCGGCACGAGGAGGCGGTGGCTGCGTTCGGGTTGGCCTTGCGGGGGGATCCGGGCTTTGTCGAAGCGATGAACAATCTTGGGGTGACGCTGCAAGACAGCGGGCGGCTCGAGGAGGCGGTGGCCTGGTTTGAGAAAGCCCTCGCGCTACGCCCCGGCTACGTCGACCCGTTGATCAACATGGGCAACAACTGGCGCGATCGCGGGCGGCCCGAGGAAGCCATCCGTTGTTTGCGCCGGGCGCTTCCTCTGGCGCCAGGTAATAGCCATATCTGGAACAATCTGGGCTGCGCACTAGGCGATCAAGGAATGGTGAGCGGGGCGCTGGACTGCTACCGGAAGACGATGGAGCTGGTCCCGGACAACCATTTTGCCCACTCCAATCTGCTTCTCAATCTGCACTATCAGGGCAGCCATGGCGAGGAGGAGATTTTTGCCGCGCACCGCGAATTTGCGCACCGGCATGAGACGCGGCTGGCGCATCTCCGGCAACCGCACACCAACGTCGCTGATCCCGGCCGGCCGCTGCGCATCGGCTATGTCTCGGCCGACTTCCGCCGGCATTCGGTAGCGTTCTTCCTGGAGCCGCTGCTGGAGCGCCACCACCGGGATCAGTTCCAGCTCTACCTCTATGCGGACGTGACGCGGCCGGATGACTACACGGCGCGCTTCCACGCCATGGCTGGTCCGGGCTGGCGGCCGATACGCGGATTCAGCCATGAACGCATGGCCGCGCTGGTTCGAGCCGACCAGATCGACATTCTGGTGGACGTAGGCGGACACACGGCCAATAGCCGGTTATTGGACTTTGCCGCCGCACCGGCTCCGGTGCAGGTGAGCTATCTGGGATATCCGGACACTACCGGGATGGACTCGATCGGCTACCGGATCACCGATGACTGGGCCGATCCGGCCGGTCTCACCGAAAAATGGCACACCGAAGAGTTGGTACGCCTTCCGCGCGGCTTTCTCTGTTACCGCCCGTCGCCGGAATCCCCGCCGGTGGCTCCGATGCCAGCCCTGGCCGGCGAGCAGTTTACGTTCGGATCGTTCAACAACATGGCCAAGGTGAGCGAGGCGGCGCTGGATCTTTGGGCCTCTGTTCTGAACCGTACCCCCGGCTCACGCATTGTGGTGAAGAACAAGGCGCTGTCGGAGCCGGAGGCGCGGCAGCGGCTGCAGAGTCAACTGGCCGCGCGCGGAGTGGCCCCGCAACGGGTCTTCATGTCCGGCCTGATCAATAGTCTTGCCGGACACTTGAACTCCTACGCATTGGTGGACCTGGCGCTGGACACCTGGCCCTACCACGGCACCACCACCACGTGCGAGGCGCTTTGGATGGGCGTGCCGGTGATCAGCCTGACGGGCCAGACTCACCTTTCCCGAGTGGGCGTAAGCCTGTTGCACGCCTTGGGGTTGGACCAGTTCGCCGTAGGCTCGCCGGAGGACTACATCGCGCTGGCGGTGCGCCTGGCGGGCGAACAGTCGTATTTGGCTGAATTGCGGCAAGGCATGCGGGCGCTAATGCAAGCCAGTCCGCTGGTGGATGAGGCGGGCTTCACCGCGGATCTCGAAGACGCCTACCGGCGCCTATGGCAGAAATGGTGCGCCGGTTCAAAGGTAAGGCAAGGAGACGCTAGTGGGTAGACCCCGATTTTCAATTGTGATTCCAACGCGGCAGCGGCACCAGACCCTGCCCTACGCCATACAGAGTGTTCTGTTCCAGAACTGCGATGACTTTGAGCTGATTGTGCAGGACAACTGCAGCGGCCCGGAAACCTGGGACGTGGTCAAACAGTTTCGCACGCCGAAGCTCAAGTACCAGCGCGCCGGCCGGCTCTTGCCGATGAACGAGAACTGGGAGATGGCGCTTGGCCTATGCGAAGGCGATTACCTGTTCTACATGGGCGATGACGATGCGCTCATGCCGGACGGCTTGCGGTTGGCCGCCGATATTCTGCAACGGACGGAACTGGAGATACTGAGCTGGCAGAAGTACACCTACTGGTGGGAAAGTTCGCTGGAACCAACGCTGCATGGACGGCTGTTTCTGCACCTGGGATGCAATTTCCAGATGGTGGACCCGCGGGCGATGCTGGAATCCTTCTACGACTGGAAGATCGGATTCGGCGTGCTGCCCTCCATCTACACATCGCTGGTGCACAGGAGGGTAGTGGAGCAGGTCCGGGCGCGCACCGGCGGCACCTATTTCACCATCGGCGCCCCGGACGTCTGGACGGGAATCACAAACTCGCTGGTGGCGCAGCGCGTGGGCGTGTTTGAACGCGGGCTGTCGCTAAGCGGCAATTCCGGAGCCAGCACCGGCTGCGCCTACTTTTTCCGCAGCAAGGGCGAGGCCCGGCGGCGCGACTACCACGCCGAGGAAGGCGGCACGCTGGAGCAGTTGACGCATTCGGCGCTGATCCCTTCGGTGAATCTGGAGATCAATCATGCGGATCAGCAGATCCGCGCCAAGGAGATGCTGTTCCCAAACGATGACCGGTTGCAAGTGAAGATTCCGGTGGTACTGGCCTCCATGGCCGCCAATATCAATCGCGATCCGGACTCCTATGACGAAACACTGTCCGAGATCGGGCAACTGGCGGCCAAGTACTCCATCAGTCTTTCCACGCTCACCATTCCGGCGCGGTCCCACGCACCCAAGCAGGTGATGCAGGGGCCGCTGTTTGGGGCCAATCAGAAACTGGATGCGCTGGCGGTGAACTGCCCGGAGGCGGGCGTTCACGATGTGCATCAGGCGGCGCGTCTGGCTGGGGCCATTCTGCCGCCACTCACCATTCAATAGGAAGCGGCATGAGTGAGGCTCCACGACAAGCAGTGATTCTGGCCGGCGGCCGCGGCCTCCGCATGCGGCCGCTCACCGATACGGTGCCCAAGCACATGCTGCGGCTGCATGGGCGGCCGTTCCTCGACTACCAACTGGAGATGCTGCGCGAGCAAGGCCTGGAGCGCGTGCTGCTGCTGCTCGGATACAGGCCCGAGGCGACCATGGAGTATTGTGGCGACGGGTCGCGCTGGGGCCTGCGGATCGGCTATCGCGCGACGGAGCCGGAACGGGAAACCTCGTTCCGTCTGGCCGAGGCGCTGCCCGCGCTGGACGATACCTTCCTGCTGCTCTACTGCGACAACTACTGGCCACTTCCGATGGACCGGATTTGGAGCACCTATTGCGAGGCCGGCCAGCCACTGGCCCAGATGACGGTCTATGAAAACAGCGACGGCTACAGCCGCTCCAACGTCGCTGTCGGCGCCGACGGCACCGTTGTGCAATATGACCGGTTGCGCCAAAGCGCCGGTCTCAACGGAGTGGATATCGGATATCTGCTGATGCGCCGCGAGGCCGCCGGTCTGGTTTGCCCGGCCGGGAACCTTGCCCTGGAGGCGGCTCTCTATCCGCGTTTGGTGGCGGCGGGCCAGCTGCGGGCCTACCTCACGGGCCATCGCTACTACGGCGTCGGAAGCCCGGAGCGATTGGAACTGACTGAAAAGTTTCTGCGCCGGAGGCCGGCCATGATTCTGGACCGGGATGGAGTTCTGAACCAAAGACCCCGGCCAGCCGAATACATCACCGATTGGCGCCAATGGCAATGGCTGGATGGGGCGCTGGAGTCACTGCGATGGCTGCATGAGGCGGGCTATCAGGTGGTGGTGGCTTCCAACCAGGCCGGGGTGGCGCGCGGGATCGTTTCCAGCGACGCCCTCCTGCGGCTGGACCGGCGCATGAAGGAGGAGGCGCGGGAGGCGGGCGGCGCCATTGATGCCTCCTACTACTGCCCGCATGGCTGGGACGCCGGCTGCCAGTGCCGCAAACCGTTGCCGGGCCTGTTGCTCCAGGCTCAGCGTGACCTGCATCTGGATCTGAGCCGCACCTGGTTTATCGGCGATGACGCCTGCGACCAGGCCGCAGCGAAGGCAGCCGGCTGTTTGTATGGATCGGTGAGCCCTGGCCGTGGATTGCGCGAACTGCTCGCTCGAATCACAAATCAATCGGAGGATGCCGCATGCGTCAACGCGTATTGATCACCGGACACGACGGATACATAGGATCGGTGATGGCGCCGCGAATGAGACAGGCCGGCCACCAGGTCACAGGCCTGGACACCGGCTACTTTTCCGAATGCACGCTGGTGCCGGATGAGGCAGGGGCGCTGCCCACCATCGGCAAGGACATCCGGGATCTGACCGCCGCGGATCTGGAGGGCTTCGATGCGGTGGTGCACCTGGCCGCGCTTAGTAACGATCCGATCGGGAACCTGAATAGCGGTTGGACTGAATCGATCAATCTGGAAGGGTCCGTCCGTCTGGCGCGCGCGGCGCGCGCGGCTGGAGTGAGCCGGTTTTTGTTCTCCTCCTCCTGCATCATGTACGGAGCATCGGAGGCGGTGGAGGTGGACGAGAATTCGCCGCTCGACCCCCGGACGATTTACGCGCGCTCGAAAGTGCTGGCCGAGCAGGCCATCGCCAAGCTCGCCTCTCCATCCTTTTCGCCGGTATTTTTGCGCAACGGCACCGTCTATGGTCTGTCGCCCCGCATGCGCTTTGACACGGTGCTGAATAGCCTGGTGGGCTCGGCCGTGACCACGGGCAAGGTGGTGGTGCATGGCGACGGCAAACCATGGCGGCCGGTAGTCCACATCGACGATGTGGCGTCGGTGTTTCTGGCCGTGCTCGAAGCGCCGCGCGAGCGGATTCATAACCAGGCCTTGAACGCCGCCTCGGCCATGGCCAATCACCAGATTGGGGAACTGGCTGAAATCACCGCATCCGCCATACCGGGCTGCCGGTTGCAGGTGCTGTCCTCCCCGGAAGCCGATCAGCGCACCTACAAGACCAACTTTGACAAAATCGCGCGCCTGCTGCCCGAGCTCCGGCCGGAATGGAGCGTCCGCGACGGCATCGCGCAACTGCACGAGCAGTTCCGGCGGATCGGGCTGACCGTGGATCAGTTTCGAGGGGCCAGGTTCACGCGCCTGCTGTGGCTGCGCCGGTTGATGGAGGAAGACCGCCTGGATGGGAACCTCCGCTGGAGGGCGGATATGCCGCAGGCGGTGGGGCGATGATTGACGGCGTAAAGGTGGTTCCACTCCGCCAGATCGTGGATGAGCGGGGCAAGATCATGCACATGCTCAAGGCCACCGATCCGCATTTTGCCGGGTTCGGCGAAATCTATTTTTCCTGTGCCTGGCCCGGAACGGTAAAGGCCTGGCACATTCACCAGACCATGACCGTGAACAACGCCGTGCTTTGCGGGCGCGCCAAGCTGGTGATGTATGACCTGCGCCCGGGCTCGCCCACACACGGCCAGTTGCAGGAGGTTTTCTTCGGCGAGGACAACTATGTGCTTGTGCAGATTCCGCCCGGCATAGCCAACGGGTACAAGGCGTACGGGGACCGGGAGGTGATCCTGGCCAACTGCGCCTCAGAGCCGCATTCGCCTGGCGAGATGCTGCGGCGGCCGCCGTTCGATCCTGGGATCCCTTATGACTGGTCACTCCAGCATGGTTGACACTCTCACCGGAGCCATGGCGGGTCAGCTCTACTCGCTCGCGTTGGCCGCCAGCGGTCAGAGCCGGCGCCAGCCTCGGTTCGGCCCGGCCGGAACTTCGCTCTTTGTTACGCGCACGCCGCTCCGGGTGAGTCTGGCTGGCGGCGGGACGGACTTGCCCGCTTTTTTCCAGAAGCAGTACGGCGCCGTGCTCAGCACGGCCATCGACAAGTATGTGTATGTGACGTTGAAGCGGCACGACTCGATGTTTGGAGCGCCGATCCGGCTCAACTATTCCGAGACTGAGGAAGTCGGCTCGATCGATGAGATCCGCAACCAGATTGCGCGTGAATGCTTCCGGTTTCTGAACATTGAGCCGCCCATCTACATGAGTACGGTGGCCGACATCCCGGCCGCCAGCGGCCTGGGATCCTCCAGCGCCTTTGCCGTCGGCCTGCTGCACGCCCTGCATGCCTACCGCGGCGAGGCGGTCTCGGCCGGCCAGCTGGCCGAGGAGGCGGCGCACATCGAAGTGGATATTCTCGGCCGGCCGATCGGCAAGCAGGATCACTACGCGGCCGCTTTCGGCGGCTTCAACCTGTTCCGCTTTCTTCCCGGCGGCGGAGTTTCGGTGGAGCCGCAGCATTTCCATGGCGGTCCCCCCGGCGCCGGTCTTACGCGCCTGTTCGGGCACGTGATGCTTTTCTGGACCGGGATCACGCGCAACGCGGCCGAGGTCCTGACCGAGCAGCGGGACAATACGGCGTCCCAGACACACGAACTCCTCCTCATGCGCGAGCATGCACACCAGCTGCATTACCTGTTCGGCAATGGCTATGAGCCGCAGCAGGTGGGCCGGGTCTTGGACGCCTGCTGGCAGCTCAAACGGGGGCTTGCCTCCAGCATCAGCAACCCCCGCATCGATGAATGGTACCGGTTGGGGCTTGCCGCGGGCGCCTGGGGTGGAAAGTTATGCGGAGCAGGCGGGGGAGGTTTTTTTCTGTTCTTTGTGCCGCATGACAGGAAGGCGGGAGTGAGAGAGGCCCTCGCCGAACTGCTGGAGGTTCCCATACAGCATGAGCCGCAAGGCTCCCGGGTATTGATGCCGCATGTCGAGTAAACGGATTCTCATCACGGGCGGGTCCGGTTTTATCGGTTCGCACCTGAGCCGCCGGCTGGTGGCCTCCGGCCAAGAAGTGGTCCTGATGCGCAGCAGTGAAAAGCCGGCTGGGCGGCTGGCCGACCTGCGCGGAAGATTTGCCCAGATTACGGTGGACCTCAAGGATGCCCAGGCGGTTTTGCGGGTCGTCAGCCAGGTGCACCCGGACCTGGTCTATCACCTGGCCAGCACACCGTTCCATCCGCCGGACACGCCGGCGGCTGAACACATGCGCGTGATCGTGCAAAGCACACTGCATCTGCTGGAAGCATTGCGCGAGCTGGGCGGGGGCCGCTTGATCTATACCGGTTCGGTAGCCGAATATGGGCCGGGCAACGGATTGAGCGAAGCGGCGCCGCTGAAGCCGGCCACGCTGCTGGGCGCGGCCAAGGCCTCCGCCGGCCTCCTGGTGGAGACCTATGGGCGGCTCTACGGAATGGACACGGTGCTGCTCCGGCTGTTCACCCCATACGGCCCGTGGGAGCATCCGGGGCGGCTGATCCCGCACGTGATCGCCTCGGCGCTGGCTCGCCAGCCGGTGCGATTGCGGGGCGGCACTCAGCAGCGGGACTTTTTCTATGTAGGCGATCTGGTGGAGGCAATGGTGGTGGCGGGAGAAACCGCTGCCCCGGGGCCGGTGACGCTGAACCTGTGTTCGGGACAGGCGCGGACGGTGCGGGAAGTGGCCGCTCTTACGCTGAAACTCATGGGCTCGGACGTGCCTGTGGAAACGGGAGAGGCGGTCCGGCCCGACGAAATCCAGCTCTGCTCCGGCGACAGCTCCCAGGCGCACGCGCGGCTCGGCTGGCGCGCGGCCACATCGATCGAGCAAGGACTGGAAGCCACCATCGGGTGGTTTAGGGAGAACCAACAATGGCTGAACTGCTGCAATTGAATTCGTCCGAAGCCTCGGTTGGGGCGGCCGGCGGGAATCCGGTGCGGCCTTGCCTGGTGTGCGGCGCCGGGGGCTTGGAAGAGTTTCTCAACCTGGGCCGGACGCCGCTGGCCAATCAGTTCCTCACCATCTCGCAATTGAACCAGCTGGAGCCATCCTACCCGCTGCGGGTTGGCTTTTGCGTCGGCTGCAGCCACGTGCAGTTGCTGGATCTGGTGGCGCCGCCGGAAATGTTTGAGCACTATCTCTATATCTCCTCGGCTTCGGCGACCTTGGAGCGGCATTTGCAGAGCCTGGCTGAGACGGTCTGCTCGCGCTACCGGCTAACCAGCTCGGATCTGGTGGTGGACGTCGGATCCAACGACGGAACCCTATTGGCTGCCTTTGCCCGGCGCCAAGTGAAGACGCTTGGCGTCGACCCGGCCAGGAATCTCGCCGATCTGGCGCGGGCCAAAGGCGTGGTGACCGAGACCGCCTTCTTTGGGGCGGCCACCGCCGGACGGCTGCGGCGCCAGCACGGGGAGGCCGCCATCATCACGGCCACCAATTCGTTTCCGCACATCCCGGACCTGGACGACTATCTGGAGGGGGTGAATCAATTGCTCGCTCCGGATGGCGCGCTGGTGATCGAGGCCCACTACCTGATGGATCTGCTTGAGCAGTGCGCCTTTGACACCATCTATCACGAGCATGTGTCCTATTGGGCACTGGGCCCGGCGCGGTTTCTGCTGGAGCGGCACAATCTGGAAGTGGTGGACGTGGAGCGCCTGCCGCTACACCATGGACAGATCCGGCTCTGGATACAACGGCGCGGAGTCTCGGCCGTGCGCGCCAGCCTGGAGCGGCTTGGACACCAGGAGTCTGTGTGCGGACTGGACCGCCTCGAAACCTACCAGCGCTTTGCCGGACGCGTCGGGCAGTTGAAGAGCGACCTCTTGCGGCTGCTCAAGAAACTGCGCCAGGAGGGTAAGACGCTGGCCGCCTACGGAGCTCCGGCCAAGGGGATGACGTTGTTGTCCTTTCTCGGGCTGGGCCCGGACACCATCCACTACATTGCCGACCGCAGCCCGCTCAAGCAGGGACGTTTTACGCCCGGCTCCCACATTCCGATTGTCACGCCCGAGCGCCTGCTGCGGGAACGGCCCGACTACGTGCTCCTGCTTGCCTGGAATTTTGCCGAGGAGATTCAGCAGCAGCTCTCCGGCTATCGCGAACAGGGGGGCCATTTCATTGTGCCGGTCCCGGAAGTGCAAATTGTTTAGAGACACATCACGGCCCAGAGCAAAGAGAACGCAGCAGCCATCGGTGTTCATCTGTGTTCATCGGTGGCTGAGCAAAAGAGGTCGAACTTTCCATGTATGACACCGAACTAATCACCAGCACGGAAACAAAACTGACCGTGCAATCGGGCTGCGAGGCAATCACGTTGGATCTCTACTCGCCGCAAGGCCTGCAGCTTGTGGCGAGCCTGTGGACCAAGCTCAGCACCGAATACCGGTTGATGTATGAGATGAGCTGGATGGGGGTCCCGGTCATTCAACTGCCCGGCGACATGATCGCCATGCAGGAGCTCATCTGGAAGCTGCGGCCGGACTACATTATCGAATGCGGCCTGGCCCATGGCGGCTCGGCCGTCTTTTATGCCTCCCTTTGCGAGTTGATCGGAAAAGGAACCGTCATTGGCATCGATGTCGAGGTGCGCAAGTACAACCGGGTGGTGTTGGACAACCACCCCATGTCGGGCCGCATCCGGATTTTGGAGCAAAGCTCGGTGGACGAGGGCGGGCTCGCCAAGGTGCGGCAGATGGTGTCCGGGGCGGGCACGGTTCTGGTGGTACTGGACTCGAACCATTCCCGCGACCATGTGCGCCAGGAGATGGAGCTCTACCATACGCTGGTGACCGGCGACAGCTACCTGGTGGTGATGGACGGGGCGCAGGCCCATGTGTGGGACACCCCGGGCGGCAAGCCGGAATGGAAGCAAAGCAATCCATTGCAGGCCATTGAGATGTTCCTCGAAGCTCATCCCGAATTTGAGAGCGATCCGCACTACACCCGGCAGCACGTCACATGCTGTCCCAGCGGATTCCTGCGCCGCGCCCGGAGCCGGTCATGAAGATCGTCGTCACAGGCTCGCGCAGTTTCATTGGCGCCGCACTGCTTGCGCGTTTACGGCGCCGCGGTATCGAATGGTTTGGCCTGGACGCGCTGCCGGCCGCCGGACCAAATCAGGTGCAGGCCGACATCCGGGCACCGGACCTGGCCGATGCGCTTCCCGATGC
>Ga0080064_1006032_pt1 | contig 13489 bp, 11 predicted proteins | sample Subgrocontami54m_FD_69260 | JGI IMG/M metagenome (GOLD analysis project Ga0080064, IMG submission 69260) | Subsurface groundwater microbial communities from S. Glens Falls, New York, USA - GMW46 contaminated, 5.4 m (SPADES assembly) (version 2) ...
TCCGGACCTTCAGCGGGTCCTGCGGCTCGACCCTCGTGAGCCAGCAGCCGCTCAACAACATCGTGCGCGTGGCGATGCACGCGCTCATGGGCATCCTCGGCGGGCACCAGGCGATCCACACGGCGTGCTGGGACGAGGGCTACGCTCTTCCCTCGGAAGAAGCCGCGCAGATCGCGCTGAGAACGCAGCAGATCCTCGCCCACGAGTCGGGGCTTGCCGGAACGATCGATCCGCTGGCCGGCTCCTACTACGTCGAATCCCTCACCAGCGAGATCGAGAAGCGGGCGGAAGCCTACCTCGTGCGCATCGACGCCATGGGCGGGATGCTCAAGGCCATCGAGAGCGGATTCATCAGTCGCGAAATCCAGGAATCGAGCATCCGCTACCAGAAGGCCGTGGACAGCGGCGAGAAGGTCATCGTCGGCCTGAACAAGTTCCAGGAGCAGGGGGAAGAGTCGCCCGAGCGGGACCTCTTCCAGGTCGATCCGGCCGTCGAAGCGCGCCAGAAGGACTCGCTGTCCGCGATGAAGGCGCGGCGCAATCAGGGTGCAGTGGACGCGAAGCTCGCGCAGCTCGCCGCCGCCATCGGGCGCGACGAGAACGTGATGCCGGTCGTGATCGATGCCGTGAAGGCCTATGCGACCGTGGGGGAGATCGCCCGGGTCATGCGCAACGCGTGGGGCGAGTATCGCCCGCCCGCATACATCTGAACACGGCATGGACTCGACAGGGAATCGGAGAATCCGCGTTCTGCTCGCCAAGGTCGGGCTGGATGGCCACGACCGCGGCGTCAAGACCGTCGCGCGTTTCCTCGCCGACGCCGGCATGGAAGTGATTTTCACGGGCCTGCGATCCACGCCGGAGCAGGTGGTCGAGGCCGCCGTGCAGGAGGATGTCGACGTGGTGGGGCTTTCCTTCCTCGCGGGCGACCACATGGTGCTCGCGCCCAAGGTCATCGACGGGCTCAGGCGCCGCGGCCTGGGCGAGGTCAGGGTGCTCCTGGGCGGGATCATCCTGAAGCGGGACATTCCGGCGCTCGAGGCATTGGGCGTGAGCAAGGTCTTCCTTCCGGGAACGCCGCCGGAGCAGATCGTGCAGTTCATATCGAGCAGCATCGAACAGAGCCAACAACGTTAAGGAGCAGCTTCAATGATCATCGACGTCCATAGACACCTGGTCATCAAGGGAACGGTCCAGGGTTCCTACATCCAGGCTGCGTCTAAGAGTTTCAGCATGATGTACAACAAGGCCAACAAGACGAACATCACCCCGCGCCAGTACATAGACGACATCGTGCGCAAGGAGATCGACGACCACGCCGACAACATCGTCGTGGAGATGGACGCGGCAGGGGTGGACATCTCGGTGATCTTCGCGGTCGACTACGGCCTGCTGCTCGGCGAGGCGCCGATCCACATCTTCGACCAGAACAAGATGTACGCCGAGATCGCCAAGCGGCACCAGGGCAGGATGATCCCGTTCGTGGCCATCGACCCGCGGCGCAAGGGCGGGTTGAAGCACTGCGAGCAGGCTTACCACGAATGGGGCATGAAGGGCTTCAAGCTCCACGCAGGCGTGGGCTACATGCCCGACGACCCGGTGTGCAACTGGGTCTACGAGAAGGCGAGCGAGTGGCGCATTCCGATCATGTGCCACACCGGCGGCGCGCCGTCGGCCCCGCTGCGCTGGGAGAATTCGCGGCCGGCCTATTTCGCCTCGGCGGCGGCCCGCTATCCCGACGCCGACTTCATTCTCGCGCATACCGGGGACGTCGGCTGGTGGCAGGAAGCGATGCAGGCGGCGGCCTGGCTGCCCAATGTCTACCTCGACCTGTCGCTGTGGCAGAAGCCCTATCGCAAGATGCCCCCGGAGCAGTTCTACAAGTGGCTGCGCCATCTGACGGACATGGTGGGCGCCGACAAGATCATGTTCGCCTCCGACGCCCCGCATCCGAACTTCCACTTGCGGCTGCCGCAGTGGGCAAAGGTATTCACGGACCTGGGCCCGGAATTCACCGCGGAGGAGAAGAACCTGATCCTCTCCGGGACCGCGAAGAAAGTCCTCAAGCTGGGGAACTGAGATGGCCGAAGAAAACCTGCAGGACGTGCTGGAGGTCATGACCAGCCGCAAGAGCATCCGGCGCTACAAGCCCGACCCGGTCCCGGGCGAGATGCTCGACAAGATCCTCGAGGCCGCGCGCTGGGCGCCGACGGGCGAGAACTACCAGCCGTGGCGCTTCATCGTCGTGCAGGACCAGGAGACGCGAAACCGGATCGGCGACCTGGCGAAGGTGGGCAGCGGCTCGCGCATGACGGCGTGGTATTGCCTGGGGCACATGCAGGAGCGCTTCGCGGGAATCGCGGATCCGGAGAAGCGGGCCAAGGTGCTTCGCTTCATGTATTCCGGAGAGGTGTCGGAATTCGCCAAGCAGTCTCCCGTGGTCATCGCGGTCATCGGCACGCTGATGGAGGGCTCGGTCGACGTTCCCTACGACCTCTCGGCGGCGATCGAGAACATGCTGCTGATGGCGCATTCGATGGGGCTGGGCGGGTGCTGGGTGCACGGCCCGGTGGCCGCCACGCGCGACGCGAAGAAGTTCAAGGAGATCCTCGGCATTCCCACCGGCATGGGCGAGTACAAGGTGATCGCCTACGTGTCGATCGGCTGGCCGGCCGAGGCGCGCAAGTACCCCCGGCCGAAGAAGAACCTCGAGGAACTGGTGTACTGGGAGAAGTTCGGACAGACGGAGAGGCCGCGCCATGGATAGCAACGCAACGCTGAATCAAATGCTCTTCCGCATGGAGGAGGTGTTCTGGCACGAACTGTCCGACTGCGCCCCGTGGAAGACGGAGTACGTGGGGATCGACTTCATCCAGTCCCAGGACATCAAGGGAGCGAACGAACAGGAAATCATCGCATCGTGCATCGAACGCATCAAGGCCGCCGGACTCGCCGATGAAATCGACTTCGCGATCTCCGGAAAGGGCATCCTGCTCAAGCTCCGGATCCGGGGTTGCCGGCTGATGCTGAAGGAGACCCTGCTCAGGAAGAGCGGGATCAAGCCCTACAGCTGTCCGATCGCCAACATGATCCGCGACCAGTTGATCGAGAAGCTCGGCTACGAGACCACCTATCTGGCCGACCTGGCGGCGGATGAGGCGAGCGGCACCTGCGCGCTGAAAGTGGCCGTCTACGCCACGCCTGAAAAGGTCGGCGAGGTATCCGACTGGTCGAAGGAGTGAGGTTCGCCTGAGGGCGCCCGGTCGAGTCGAGTTCATGTAATACAAGTCGACTGTTGGCAGACTTGGCGAAGATCTTGGGGTTGTCAATGTCTCGCTATTTTCGGAAGTTGCAACTTCGCAACTTCCGAAAATAGCGAGATAAATGGATTCGAAAAACTGGCAACCCGTCTAATTCTGGCTACGTAGAAAATGCGAATGGGGACCACCGCCCGCGTCGATACTTTTGCCCGGGACAATCTGCCGCCCAGGGACCAGTGGCCCGAGCTCCGCTTCGACCTGCCCGAGCTGCAGTATTCCGATCGGCTGAACTGCGCCACCGAGCTGCTCGACAAGGCGGTCTCGGGACGCTTCGCCGACCGCCCCGCGATTCACGCGTCGCTCGCAGGCGGCAGGTATGTGGCGACCTACCGCCAGTTGCTGGCGCTCGCCAACCGTATCGCGCACGTGCTGGTGGACGACCTGGGGCTGGTGCCCGGCAACCGCGTCCTGCTGCGCTCGGCGAACAATCCGATGCTCGCGGCGTGTTTCTTCGCGGTGTGGAAGGCCGGCGGGATCGTCGTGCCCACGATGCGTCTGCTGAGAGCCGGGGAACTGCGGCAGGTCATCGACAAGGCGAGGGTCGATTACGCGATCTGCGACGCCCGGCTCAAGGAAGACATGGAGGCCGCGGCCGGCCCGGACCTCAAGCGCATCATGTATTTCGGCGACGCCAGCCCGGGCTCGCTCGAAGCGACGCTCGAGTCGAAGCCGGCACGATTCAGCAACGTCGAAACGGCGAGCGACGACGTCGCGGTGATCGCCTTCACCTCCGGCACGACCGGACTGCCGAAGGCGGCCCTGCATTTTCATCGCAACGTCATGGCGATGTGCGACGCCTGGCCGCGCTCGATTCTGAAGCCCGACCAGGACGATATCTTCTGCGGAACGCCGCCGCTCGCCTTCACCTACGGGCTGGGCGTGATGCTCTGCGTGCCGATGCGCTTCGGAGCCTCCACGGTGCTTGTCGAGAAGCTCACGCCGGCCGGGCTGCTGCAGACGATCCAGGACTACGGGTGCACCTTCAGCGCGACCGTGCCCACCTTCTACCGCCAGATGGCACCGCTGGTCGCGGACTTCGACATCGCGTCCCTGAGGAGAGCCGTTTCTTCCGGGGAGGCGCTTCCCGACGCCACCCGGCAGATGTTCAGAGAGGCGAGCGGACTCGAGCTGATCGACGGCATCGGGTCGACGGAAATGATGCAGACCTTCATATCGCACGCGCCGGAGCGCGTCCGGCGCGGTGCGACCGGCTACGTGATTCCCGGTTACCAGGCCGCCGTACTCGACGACGACGGCAAGACTTGTGCGCCGGGGGTGGTCGGCAGGCTCGCCGTGAAGGGGCCGAGCGGCTGCCTGTATCTCGCGGACAAGCGCCAGACGCGGTACGTGCAGGGAGGTTGGAACCTGACCGGAGACGCGTATTCCATGGACGAGGACGGATACTTCTACTTCCAGGGGCGCACCGACGACCTGATCGTCTCGGCGGGATACAACATCTCCGGCCTCGAAGTCGAGTCGGCGCTGCTCAAGCACGAAGCGGTCGCCGAGTGCGCCGTGGTCGGCGCTCCGGACGACGAGCGCGGACAGATCGCGAATGCCTTCGTGGTCCTGAAGCCGGGCTATCCGCGCGGCGAAGCGATGGCGAAAGCGCTGCAGGACTTCGTGAAGTCGACGATCGCGCCGTACAAGTACCCCCGCCGCGTCGAGTTCGTCGCGGCGCTGCCGCGCACGGAGACCGGCAAGCTGCAGCGCTTCAAGTTGCGCCCCGTCGGCGCAGGTGCGTGACGGCTTGGCTGCATTCTTGCACAATCACCCTTCCTTACTGGAGGGACGGCTGAAATGAGTGTGATCGAGGATCTGGTGGTGGCTTACCGCGTGCTGGCCGAGCATGAAGTCATCGACGCTTACGGCCATGTCAGCGTGCGTTCCGAGCGCGGCTATTTTCTGGCGCGGTCGCTGGCCCCGGAGAAGGTGACCGAGGCGGACATCATCGAGTACGACCTGGACAGCAACCCGCTCGACGCCGGCGATCGGGTGAGCGTGCGCGAACGCTTCATCCACGGCGAGATCTACAAGGCACGCAAGGACGTCGCCGCGGTGGTCCACAACCATTCGCCGTCGGTGGTCCCGTTCAGCGCCACGGCGGTCGGCCTGCGCCCGATCTTCCACATGGCGGCGTTCATCGGCCAGGGCGTGCCGAATTTCGAAATCCGGGACGCGCAGGAGGGCACCGACCTGCTGGTGAAGACGCCCTATCTGGGACAGGCGCTGGCGAGGACGCTCGGGAAGTGTCCCGCGGCGACCATGCGCGGACACGGATCGGTCGTGGTAGGGGAGACGCTTCCGCGCGCGGTAGGGCGCAGCATCTACCTGGAGATGAACGCGCGGATGCAGGCGCAGGCCATGGGCATCGCCGGCCCGGCGGGACGCGTGATCTACATGGACGACAGCGAGGTTGCGGAATCGGTTGCGCACCAGGAGTACGACCGGGGCTGGGACCTGTGGCGGAGCAGGGCGCTCGCCCGGATCAGGTCCCAAGGGTGATCACTCGGATGTTGACGGATTTGACGAGGAATTCGGGGTTGTCAATGTCTCGCTATTTTGGGAAGTTGCAACTTCGCAACTTCCCAAAATAGCGAGATGAATGGGTTTCAAAAGGAGGCACCTCGTTTAGTTCGGGCTCTGCCGTCCCAGGTTCGCCCCGCAGCTCTACATCTCGGTTCGCGTATCTCCCTTCTTCTTCTCGCCCGGCTGGCGCCCGGGTTCGAATCCGCCGACTTCATGATAGGTCACCTTGCTGTTGGCCTCGAAGGCCCTGACAGAGGGAATCTGTCCGGGTAATCCGAGTTCCTTCCAGCGCTTGGCCACCTTGTCGTACACGGGTTTGCGCAGCGTGGTGCGCTTGGAGAAGACCGGCAGATGGCGGTGTTCCTTGCACGCGTTGATGAGCGCCTTCGAGCCGTAGGGCCGCTTCTCGGGCGGGTTCTGGGTCGGGTCGAGCCAGGTGCTCCAGGTATTGCGCAGAATATCGATGTCGTCGATGGGATTGCAGCGGCTCGCCATGGCCCAGATCACCTGATCCATGTCGGTCGGGTCGACATCCTCGTCCACCGCGATGATCCACTTCGTATAGTACGCGCCGCCCGGAACCTGGGCCGCGAGCGCGAGCACCTGGGCCGCATGCCCCGCATACCGCTGCTCCAGGCTGATCACCGTCATGCCGAAACCGCCGGCCGCGGCCGGATGTGAATAGACCCCGCAGATACCGGGGATGCCGAGCTTGTCGAGGTCATCCCAGATCTTGGCCGAGCGGATGACAGAAAAGAAACCGCTCTGCTCGCACGACGGATAATCGGCCATCAGGGCGTTGGTGAGAATGGGGTTCGAGCGATAGTGCACTGCGGTGATGTCGACCAGCGGGCAACCCGCTTCCGGCCTCCCGTAATAGCCGGGAAACTCCCCGAAGGGTCCTTCCGCCTTGACCGAATTGGGCCGGATGATGCCCTCGATGACGAGTTCCGCGTTGGCGGGGATCAGCAGGTCGGTCTTCGTTCCGCGCACCACGGGTATGGGTGCGCCCTTGATGCCGCCGGCGAACTCGTACTCCGACACGTTCTTGGGAAAGGTCTGCGAGCCGACCAGCATGAAGAGGGGATCGATTCCCCAGGCCGCCGCCACTTCGATGGACTTGCCCTGCTGCCACGCACGGGTGATGTGAAGCCGCGCATCCTTGCCTGGCGAGAGGTATAGCCCGGTCTGGGTCTTGCCCTGCACCATCATCCGGTAGGTTCCGATGTTCAGGTAGCCGCTCTCGGGATCGCGCGTGATCACCGCGTCCGCGGTGCCCGCGTAACGCCCGCCGTCGAGCGGCCAGTGCCTCGGGATGGGCAACTGATTCAGGTCGATCTTGTTTCCGGTCACGGTATTCTCGTAGACTGGCGCCTGTTTCCGCGACACCTCCCGCGGAGGCATGCGACGCTTGAGCTTGTCCTTGACGCGGCGGATCAATTCGACCGTCGGCGTGTCCGCCGGCTCCTCCAGCGTGAGGGCGATGCGCTTCAGGCTCGGTCCGAGCACGTTCCACAGCAGTCGGGCGCCGATGGGACTCTTCTCGAAGCCGGCGGCGCGCTGGAACAGCACCGCGGGCGAGGGCTGCTGCTTGGCGACGAGGTAGGAGATCGCGCTCATTTCCTCGTCCCGGTCAACGGGCTCCTTGATGCGCACCAGCTCGCCCAGTTCGTCCACCCGCGCGAGCCATTCGCGCAGGTCCTGGATCGGGGTCGATGGGCGTGCTTTCGTCGGTTTATCAGGGCGCTTCTGTTTCCTTGGCATGGGAATGTCCCCCGAGGAGATGGGTCACTGGGTAAAATGCGGAGGCTGCTCCGCAGTCCAATAGTTCTGTCTCACATAGTAAGAATGCGGAAAGATTGTACACCACGGACAGTGGAAAGTGGCAAGATGTTATAGTCCCGCCATGTGGGACAACTGCCCACGCGATGAAAGGCCGATCGATGCGTAAAGTCCCTGCAGGGCGACGGACGGCAAAGGGCGGCGCGCGCCGCAGCAGCCTCGAGAAGATGATCGGGATCCTCGACCTGTTCGAGGAGGAGCATCTGCGCTGGGCGCCCGAACAGATGATGGCCCGGCTCGGCTGCCCCCGCTCGACGCTTTACCGCTATCTCCGGGTGCTCACCAACGCCGGCCTCGTGACCTCGCTGCCCGACGTGGGCTACACGCTGGGGCCGAGGATCGCCGAGCTCGACTTCGAGATGCGCTCGAGCGACCCGCTGATCGGCAACGGCCGTCCGCTGCTGCAGGCCTTGGTACGGGAAATCGCGGGGATCGGGCTGCTGTGCCGCTACTACAAGGGAAGGGTGCTGTGCGTGCACCAGGAAGCGGGCGCGAGCGGGATCCGCAGCGGCTACGAGCGGGGCCGGGCGATGCCGATGGGGCGGGGCGCCGCCTCCCGCGTGATCCTCGCCTGGCTGAGGCCGGCGCAGCTGAAGCAGCTCTACGAGGAGCAGTCGCGCGAGTTCTCCCGGATCGGCATGGGCAGGACCCTGGAGGAAGTGCAGGAATTCCTTCGGCAGATCCGAAAGCAGGGCCACTGTGTGTCCCACGGCGAGGTCACGCCGGGGGTGATCGGTATCGCCGCGCCGGTCCTGGACAGCGAAGGTGCGATCATCGGCAGCCTGAGCGTGACGGTGCCGGACGCCGGGGTGAGCGAACGGCGCAGGCGGTTCATGATCGACCGGATCACCTTCAGCGCCCGGGTGCTGACGAATTCGATGCGGGGAAGTGCAGTAGCATGAAAATCGGGCAATAATGATAAAGATGACATAAGGGATGGCGCAGCGCGAACGGGAATGGACAGCCTCTCCCCCGGCGTCGTCCGACGCTGCCCGAACCGCGCAGTCCATCGCGGTATTGGCGAGGATGCCGAGCTGACCGGATCCGGTCGATGCTGTTCAACAGCTATGCGTTCGTACTCGCGTTCCTGCCCCTCACCCTGGCGGGTTTCTACGCGCTGTCGGCGGCGGTCTCCGGCCGGGCGGGAATCGCCTGGCTGACCGCGGCATCGCTCTTCTTCTACGGCTGGTGGAATCCCGCGCATCTGTGGGTGCCGCTCGCTTCGGCGGGCGTCAATTTCGCGCTCGCGAGCTGCATTGCGGGCAATCTGCGAGGCGTGGAACGGTACCGCAAGGCGCTTCTCGGAGTCGGGATCGTGGCCAACGTGGCGTTCCTGACATACTTCAAGGCGGTCGCCTCCCCGTGGTTTGGAGCAGCGCCGGACGCGACCGGTGCATTCAGCGTGGCGCAGTCGATCGCCATTCCCCTGGGCGTTTCCTTCGTCACGTTCCGCCAGATCACCTTTCTCGTGGATGTCTATCAGGAACGCATCGGCCTTCCGCGGCTGTCGGAATATGCGTTCTTCCTCGTGTTCTTTCCGCAGCTCGTGATGGGGCCGATCATGCATTACCGGCAGATCGCACCCCAGCTCGTTCGACCGGGCTTCGGGTGGCTCGATATGAACGACCTCGCCTGCGGTCTGGCGATCTTCGTCGTGGGGCTGGCCAAGAAGGTCCTGCTGGCGGACAGTATCGGACCCTACGCGGACCAGGTTTTTCAGGCGGCGGGCGAAGGGCATCACGTGACGTTGATCGATGCCTGGGGGGGCGCCATCGCGTTCCAGTTCCAGGTCTATTTCGACTTTTCCGGCTACGCCGACATGGCGATCGGCGCGGCGCGGATGTTCGGCCTGAATCTGCCCGTCAATTTCGATGCGCCGCACCGTGCGACGGACCGGTTCGACTATTGGCGCCGCTGGCACATCACTTTCGCAAGCTTCATGCGGGAATACGTCTTCATTCCCCTTACGCGCAACAAGTGGTTTCCGGTCGCGGCGCCGGTCAGCCTGGTCGTGACGGTGTTGCTTTCCGGCCTGTGGCACGGCTTCGGGTGGACCTTCCTGGCCTGGGGCCTGGCGCAAGGCGGGGTGCTGCTCGGCCTGCATGCCGCGCGTAGGGCGGGCTGGATGCGATCGGCTGCGCAAGATGTGACGTTCCCCCGCTTGAAGCGCATCATCCGCATTGCGACGACGTTCCTTGTGACCTGTTGTCTCGGGGTAGTATTTCGGTCCGAGAGTTTTAGGGCGGTGGGGACGATGTACGCGTGCATGCTGGGAGTGAGCCTGCCCTCGCGCTATCCCAGCGTGGAATTCCTGGGGGAGCGGGATGCGCTGGTGCTTGTTGTGATGGCGACCGTAATCTGGCTACTGCCGGCGACCCAGCGCCTCTTCGCGCGCGTCTGGACTGGTCTGGAAGCACGGCCGCCGCGAGATGTCTCGCCGGTCAGTGAAGGCGGACTCGAGCGGCGATTGAGGTTCTCGCTCGATTGGCGATGGGCGGGATTCATTGCCGTGCTGCTCGTGCTTTCGCTCGTCGCTCTTCCCGTTCGGGGAGGGCGCTTCGTCTATTACCAGTTCTAGGGTGGCGCGCCGATTCATTCTCGCGCTGATGGCCTGGGTGCTCGCCCTGGGAACGTCGCTGGGCGTCGTCAATTACCTGGTCGATCCATCCGGCCTCTTCTATCGGCTCGATCCAGGCAAGCCGGCGCTGTGTTCACCGGACATGAGCGCAAATGCCCGTGCATTGAAACCCTATGCCTTCGTCGCTTCAACATTGCGGACACTGGCGCTCGGAACATCCCAGGTCGAAATCGGAATAGACGTGTCCGACCCTTATCTTGTTTCCCAAACCGGGCCAGCGTTCAATCTCGCGCTTCCGGGCGCGGAAATGCGCACGATGGCAGGGCTTGGAATCGAAGCCATGTCGCACAGCATGGTCGATACAATCGTGGTAGGGCTGAGTTACGGCATGTTCGAGAGCGATCAGCGCGAAGGCATGGAGGCTCCAAAAGCACTGAATCCGGGGCTTGGAACGATCGCTTTTCGGCTACGAGCCCTGTTTGCACCAGCATTCACCAAGACCGCGTTGCGGTCTGTATTTCTTGGCTGTCAGACGCCGATCTACCGCCTTGACGGCCAAGTGCACCCCGAGATCTACGTAACGAGCGTATGGGCCAATCCTTCAAAGGCAATCCGTGAGGAGATGCCGGACGGATACCTGAAGCAGTACATGATGAAGCGTAAAGGCACTGCCGATGCTGGGCGGAGTCCTTACAGTGCAAACCTGCAGGCGCTTCGCGAAATGGTGGACACTGCCGTTCGCACCCACACCCGCCTGGTCATGTTCGTGACCCCACTGAGCGCGCCGATTCTCGAGATCATCCGTCAAACGGGTCACCAGGAAGGTTTCGAGCGATGGAAGCGCGATCTTGGCGATCTGGCGGGTACGAGGGACATGATCGCGCCTGTACGGGATTTCTCGGTCCACTCGAAAGTGACAGACGAACCCTTCCCCGTGGCGGCATCGTCGAGCGCAGACCTGCACTGGTTCTTCGAGCTGAACCATTTCTCTCCCGCGCTCGGCGCACTGGTCCTGAAGCGGCTGTTCCAGGAGAACGGCGAAGGCGAGCTTTTCGGCGCGCCGCTCGAGCCTGGGACGATCGACGCCCACCTCGCGGCGGCGAGGAGCGCGGGCGAGGCCTATCGTGCGACGCACCCGCAGGAGGTCGCCTGGATCGAGCGCCGCGCGGCGATATTGCGCCGGGCGGGTCGCGAAGCGCGGTAGAGTATCCGCTGGCCATTGGAGGGCACAGGGACGGCTCATGGAATCCGCGATCGACTACGCGCGCTTGAGCCCGTTCGAGCTAAAGGACAAGCTCGTCGAGCTGGCCACCGAGTGCACGAAACAGCACGCACGGTTGATGCTCGATGCCGGCCGCGGCAATCCCGACTGGCTCGCGCTCGAGGCGCGCCGCGCATTCTTCGCGTTCGGCGAATTCGCGCTAGGCGAGGGCGGCGCGCACGCGCTCGCCCAAGGCCTCGGCGGGCATCCACCGCCGTTCGGCATCGCGGATCGGTTGCTCGCCTGGGTGGGCGGCGACGAGTCCCGCCCGGCAATGCTCGCCGATGCGGTGGAATTCGCGCGCTCCGCACTGGCGATGCAGCCGGATGTGTTCGTGCACGAGCTGGTGCTGGGCGTGCTCGGCACGAGCTATCCGGCTCCCGTGCGGATGCTGGCGCACCTGGAGCGTGTCGTGCTGGCCTACCTTGACGAGGCGCTGTGCCGCGGGTCGGCGCCGCCCGGGCGATTCCAGCTCTTCGCGACCGAAGGCGCCACCGCGGGCATCTGCTACCTGTTCCAGTCGCTGCTGGCGAACGGGCTGCTGAATCAGGGCGACCGTGTCGCGATCGGGGTCCCGGCATTCACGCCTTATCTGGAGATTCCCCGACTGGAGGCGTTCAGATTCGAGGAAGTGCCGGTCGTCGCGGCGGAGGACGAAGACTGGCAGTACCCCGATGCGGAGATCGACAAGCTGGCCGATCCTTCAGTGCGGGCGTTCTTCCTGATCAATCCCGGCAATCCCACTTCGGTGGGCATCCGGCCGCAGACGATGGAGCGCATCGCGCGGATCGTCGGCAGGGTACGGCCGGACCTGATCGTGATCTCCGACGACGTCTATGCCACCTACGCGGAAGGCTACCGTTCGCTCGCGGCCGCGATCCCGGCCAACACCGTCGCCGTGTATTCGTTCTCGAAGTACTTCGGCTGCACGGGCTGGCGGCTCGGTGTGATCGGCATTCACGAGGACAACGTGCTCGACGGGCTGCTCTCACGATTGCCTTCGGAGCGGCGCCAGGCGCTGGGCGCACGCTACCGATCCGTGAGCGTCGATCCGGAGAAGTTACGCTTCATCGACCGTCTGGCCTCCGACAGCAGGTCCGTGGCCCTCAATCACACGGCGGGATTGTCGACGCCCCAGCAGGTGCAGATGGGGCTGTTTGCTCTTCAAGCCTTGCTGGATCGGCGGTCCCTATACAGGACCTGCGCCCGCAGCCTGCTGGTGCGTCGGCTGGGTGCGCTCTACGATGCGCTTGGGCTGGATGTGCCCGCCGGCGCGCTCCAGGCGGGTTACTACGCAACCATCGATCTGCTGCGGCTCGCGCGCATGCTGCACGGGGAGGACTTCGCCCTGATGCTCGAGCGCACCAGGCAGCCGCTCGAATTCGTGTTTCGGCTGGCGCGTGAATTCGCGACGGTGGTGCTTCCGGGGGAGGGCTTCGAGGCGCCCGCATGGTCGGTGCGGATTTCGCTCGCGAACCTTCCGGCCGAAGCCTACCGCGAGATCGGCGCGGCGATGCGGGCGGTGCTGGGCGAGTTTCATAAGGAGACCGGAGCGAGCGCCTGACGGCCGCGATGTTCCGATCGCAAGCTCAGCCGGACCGGCGCCGCTCGCTCACGGACTGCGCGCCTGCATGTCCGGCGAAGACGTGAGCAACTCCACGATCCGCGCAGGGGAAGGAAGGTCGCGCGCATCGATCACCACGGCATTTTCGCGTTCGTCTTCGGCAAGCGGCGCGGCGGCGCCGAGCTGATGCTCGAGTACGGCGAGCGTTGCCTCCGAAGCGTCCCCTCCCAGCCTGCTGCGCTGTGCGACGCGCTCGCGCAACAGGGCTTCGGGCGCCTGGAAGTCCAGAATGCGGAGCGGAACACCCCGGTCCGATGCGACTTCCCGAAGCAGATCGCGCTGCGAACGTTCGAGGAAAGTGGCATCGGCGATGACCGGCCAGCGGGCATCGAGCA
>Ga0080064_1006033_pt1 | contig 13486 bp, 9 predicted proteins | sample Subgrocontami54m_FD_69260 | JGI IMG/M metagenome (GOLD analysis project Ga0080064, IMG submission 69260) | Subsurface groundwater microbial communities from S. Glens Falls, New York, USA - GMW46 contaminated, 5.4 m (SPADES assembly) (version 2) ...
CCCCGCTACCGGGCAGGTGTCTCCGGAAATGACCGCCCCCCTGAAGCCGAGCTTCCCCGCCGATCCCCAGACGATATCGCCGAGCCAGCGTGTCGAGTTCGCCTCTCGGCGGATGTCGAGGCGGTCGGCGATCATGTCGAGCAGGAGGAGCGCTGAGGCCGGCCAGCGCTCCCGCCTGCCTGGGCGCGCCCCCGCCACGCAGTGTAAGGCTGTCTGAATCCACGCGCCCGCGCGTGGGCGCGACACACACCCACCACGAACCGACCGGGCAGCAAATCGTTACAATCCACGCGCCCGCGCGTGGGCGCGACCACCCCTGACTCAGACACACCGGAGTTGAACAGGTTTCAATCCACGCGCCCGCGCGTGGGCGCGACGAACGTGGACGTCGTTACCATGCCCACGATTACGGTGTTTCAATCCACGCGCCCGCGCGTGGGCGCGACTCCCTTCACGCTGGAGTACTCCACAGCCGAAACCGGCGTTTCAATCCACGCGCCCGCGCGTGGGCGCGACTTGATCTGGACACGTAGAGCGATGGTCCCTTCGGTGTTTCAATCCACGCGCCCGCGCGTGGGCGCGACGTCTGCGATGAGATCGAGCGCCTTCGCTTGGATGTAGTTTCAATCCACGCGCCCGCGCGTGGGCGCGACGGCGATGATGGATGAGCACTTGACCGTTACGAGCCTGTTTCAATCCACGCGCCCGCGCGTGGGCGCGACTCAGGCTCCTTCTGGGCGGGCGACACAACAATAGAAGTTTCAATCCACGCGCCCGCGCGTGGGCGCGACGCGTCGATCGCCGCCGGGAGATCATGCATGGTGCGCGTGTTTCAATCCACGCGCCCGCGCGTGGGCGCGACGTTTGGGTGTCGACGTTCAGCCGAATGTCCTGCATGTTTCAATCCACGCGCCCGCGCGTGGGCGCGACCCGCGCGGCTGGTTTCGTCGATCACGTTGTAGGCAATCGTTTCAATCCACGCGCCCGCGCGTGGGCGCGACGTCATCGGAAATTCACCACAATGGAGCTCGTCGAAGTTTCAATCCACGCGCCCGCGCGTGGGCGCGACTCGGCGGCGCCGTCGTCGGCGTGCATGTCTGCGGTTTCAATCCACGCGCCCGCGCGTGGGCGCGACTTACCCCACGCGGGACGCTGCTCACCGATTACGCCGTTTCAATCCACGCGCCCGCGCGTGGGCGCGACACCATCGCGAGGCAAGACGGGCGCACGGCCGAGAAGGTTTCAATCCACGCGCCCGCGCGTGGGCGCGACCATTGCCTGAGCGGCGCGCTTGGCTGCCCCGTAGAGGTTTCAATCCACGCGCCCGCGCGTGGGCGCGACGTGTCCCGAATCGCGACGCAGTGGCTTTGGGTTGTTTCAATCCACGCGCCCGCGCGTGGGCGCGACTCGCGCGCGATCGGATCTCGCGTGGGCTATGCGTGTTTCAATCCACGCGCCCGCGCGTGGGCGCGACCGTAGGGCCGGCTAGCGTTCAGCTCGGCCTCAAGTTTCAATCCACGCGCCCGCGCGTGGGCGCGACTTCGACAACGCGTGCGACCACCGTTTGCAGAAACGGTTTCAATCCACGCGCCCGCGCGTGGGCGCGACAAGGCACTGACGAGGAGAGGAAGCGCGTAAATCGTTTCAATCCACGCGCCCGCGCGTGGGCGCGACGTCATCCCGCCGAGACGCGCAGCTAGTTCGTAGGTGTTTCAATCCACGCGCCCGCGCGTGGGCGCGACGTATGCGAGGACGCCGAGCGGTGCGTGAAGCATGTTTCAATCCACGCGCCCGCGCGTGGGCGCGACATCGAAGACCGCGACAATATCCCGGTCGTGCGCAAAGTTTCAATCCACGCGCCCGCGCGTGGGCGCGACGCGCTCACCTTGTAAAACACTCGGTCACTGTTCATGTTTCAATCCACGCGCCCGCGCGTGGGCGCGACCAGGAGATCTGTGCGCGTCACCCCGCCCACCGTGTTTCAATCCACGCGCCCGCGCGTGGGCGCGACTTGACGCGCAACACGTACATCGACGACGGCTGCGGTTTCAATCCACGCGCCCGCGCGTGGGCGCGACACTCCCCTCTCGTCACTTCCACCGCTACCAAACGGTTTCAATCCACGCGCCCGCGCGTGGGCGCGACCCGCGCGGCGGCACCCGTGCCCTGCAGTGGTACGCCCGGTTTCAATCCACGCGCCCGCGCGTGGGCGCGACTCCGCCTCGAGGGCGACGGTGAACTCGTACGGGAGTTTCAATCCACGCGCCCGCGCGTGGGCGCGACTTTGCGCGCACTGCACGGAGCTCGCCGTCGTCGGCGTTTCAATCCACGCGCCCGCGCGTGGGCGCGACGCAGAGCCAATTACGTCCGTCAGCACAGGCAGACAGTTTCAATCCACGCGCCCGCGCGTGGGCGCGACGGACGCGTGGGTGTGTCGTCAGGGTCGACCACGATGTTTCAATCCACGCGCCCGCGCGTGGGCGCGACCGATTTGGGGCACGTACTACGACCCGGCGAATACGTTTCAATCCACGCGCCCGCGCGTGGGCGCGACGTGTGCAATGTGCGTGGTGCAGATGCTGGATGAGTTTCAATCCACGCGCCCGGGCGTGGGCGCGACCGAGATGAAGCCGGTGATCTACTTCGCCGGTAAAGAGTTTCAATCCACGCGCCCGCGCGTGGGCGCGACGGCGGCGGGTCACGGACGCCGACGAGTGGCAAGCCGTTTCAATCCACGCGCCCGCGCGTGGGCGCGACGTGTGAATTGATCACGATTACACGCGCGATCGCCGAGTTTCAATCCACGCGCCCGCGCGTGGGCGCGACGTCCGCGTCGGTGCTGGTTCTGTAGCGTCTGGAAGTTTCAATCCACGCGCCCGCGCGTGGGCGCGACCACGCGGAAGGTCCCTCTCATAGCTGCACTCCTTGTTTCAATCCACGCGCCCGCGCGTGGGCGCGACGAAACGGGAAAATGAGGCAATAGCGGGAAAGTAGTTTCAATCCACGCGCCCGCGCGTGGGCGCGACATCCGTGCGTTGGAACGACAAGGAGCAGTTATGTTTCAATCCACGCGCCCGCGCGTGGGCGCGACGGACGGCACCACGAGCCCGTGCATCGTGTTGGTGTTTCAATCCACGCGCCCGCGCGTGGGCGCGACTTGCGATGCCAAGGCAACCCCGAATATGCCGACGAGTTTCAATCCACGCGCCCGCGCGTGGGCGCGACATCCGGAGAAGCTGATCGAGATCCGCGGGCAAGGTGTTTCAATCCACGCGCCCGCGCGTGGGCGCGACGCAATCATGACGTGCCATTGCGCTCGCTGCGACGTTTCAATCCACGCGCCCGCGCGTGGGCGCGACTCGCACGCGCATCGATCGCCACCTGGACCTGATGAAGTTTCAATCCACGCGCCCGCGCGTGGGCGCGACCCCGACCCACAGATGCGTCGCGCCCGCATTGAGGGTGTTTCAATCCACGCGCCCGCGCGTGGGCGCGACCCACCGCTCAACGTCTTGATGGTAGATACATTGTTTCAATCCACGCGCCCGCGCGTGGGCGCGACTCACGCTAGGAAGAGCGACGCCATCAATTTCGTAGTTTCAATCCACGCGCCCGCGCGTGGGCGCGACGCCTTGGGCAAACGTATCGCCGAGCGTGTCTTGGCGTTTCAATCCACGCGCCCGCGCGTGGGCGCGACCTCAGCGCGTAACTCCCTGCCGCTGGTAAGGTGTTTCAATCCACGCGCCCGCGCGTGGGCGCGACTGCCCAGCAGGCAACCGTCGATCACGTCGATGGTTTCAATCCACGCGCCCGCGCGTGGGCGCGACTCCGCCCGCCGCGGCATTCTGGGCGATCTCGACGTTTCAATCCACGCGCCCGCGCGTGGGCGCGACGGCTGCAACGCTTGGTGGTCGTCAACTATCAAGGTTTCAATCCACGCGCCCGCGCGTGGGCGCGACGACCGGCGCCTTCAACGGCGGCACCGCCGGGCAATGGTTTCAATCCACGCGCCCGCGCGTGGGCGCGACCTGAAGTTTCTGGGACGCCCCGCGACCGACGACGTTTCAATCCACGCGCCCGCGCGTGGGCGCGACGCTATCCGAGCGTCACCCATATTTTGGGCGTGATCGGGTTTCAATCCACGCGCCCGCGCGTGGGCGCGACTGATGACACCCAGCGCAAGCCGTGGTGGGAGGTGTTTCAATCCACGCGCCCGCGCGTGGGCGCGACTGGGAATGGGCAGGAAGCCGGCACTCGCGACAAAGTTTCAATCCACGCGCCCGCGCGTGGGCGCGACCCCGGCCTCCAGGGCGTCCATCGCAAAGGTGGCGTTTCAATCCACGCGCCCGCGCGTGGGCGCGACATCCTCCGCACGATCGACCCCGCACTCTGGGAGCGGGTGTTTCAATCCACGCGCCCGCGCGTGGGCGCGACTGTCTGCTCTGCACGCTGGCGAGCGATCAGAACGTTTCAATCCACGCGCCCGCGCGTGGGCGCGACCCCGGCGGTGAGGCGCAGACTCGCACGTAGGGTACGTTTCAATCCACGCGCCCGCGCGTGGGCGCGACGGCGGCTCCGATAAGTACTAGCCGAATAAAGGGAACGATACCTGATTCCGCGAACCGCTGCCTTGTCACCCAGTCGTAGGGCTGTCGCACCCACCAGACGTCGGCTATCCACTTGTCAATAAACTGCTTCCGCAAGACGCGAACATCCGAAGGCGGTGACGACCGCTTGAGGTTCGCGGACGGTCGGGCTAGGCGATCAGCGGCCCCTCAAGATCGATCACCGCCTTCGCCCCGACGTGCTCGACGCGTCGCCGCCAGTTGCTGCCGAGGAAATAGAAACGGAGGCTGTCTTCATCCGGGTCTATGAGTCGCAGCAGGCGCGATTTGAGCGTGACGAACTGCGCTGGATCGATCTGGCATTCGAAAACGGAGTGCTGCACGCGCTGACCGAAGCCCACGCAGGTCTTGGCGACGTGCGCGAGCCGACGCCGGCCTGCTTTCGTTTTCGTGCTGACGTCGTAGGTCACGAGGACAAACACCGCACCGCCTCATTTCCAGAGAAACGCTGGATATGCGTCCAGGTCGCCTCGAAGGAAGCGCGCCAGTAGCCGCGCTTGCAGATGAACGAGGAGGCCGACAGAGACCTTCTCGCCAATGAACGGGTGCATCATCTCTTCGAGTTTCCGTTTTTGGTAAGCGCCGAGCACGGTTTTGCGCGCTGCATCACTCATGATGATGCCTCCGACTGGCGTCGCTTCGAAGGCATCGGGATTGAGCTGACTTCGATTGACAAGCGACAACGCCAAGCGATCGCACACAAACGCCCGAAACTCTTCCATCAGGTCGAGCGCGAGTGACGGTCGACCAGGGCGATCGCGATGGAGGAACCCCACTTGGCTGTCCAACCCTGCGGCTTCGAGTGCAGACCGCGCATCGTGCAGCAAGAGAGTGTAGAGAAACGACAGTAAGGCGTTGAGTGCGTCGCGAGGCGGCCTCCGATTGCGACCGGTGAACGCCCAGGCGGTCTCACTTCGGGTGACGAGACGGCCGTACACACGGAAGTACGTGCTGGCTGCCTCGCCTTCGACGCCGCGGAGCTTGTCGATGTCGGCGGTCGTTCGCGCCTGGCTGACACTTGATGCGAGGAGCGTCACTGCCCGCTCCAAGTCCGGCCGGCCCGCGGCGTCCGGATAATCGCGAACGGCTCTCATCAGGACGCTGCGGCTGTTGAGCAGCTTGGCGATGACGATGGGCTGTGCGACGGAAGCGCAGCCGTTCGTTACAGTCGCGTCGAGGGCATCGGCGCGCCGATACTGTTCGCGGCGGAGCAGCACGTTGCCGGGAGTGAAGCCGGTGACACGCGCAAGCATCCGACCGTGCTCAGTGAGAAAACTAATCGATACACCGGCCTCAGCGCACCGGCCCATCAGCTTCGGGCTGACGCCGACTCGCCCGAAGCAGCAAATGCCGCCGAGATGATGCAGCGGGACTCGCAGCGCTGTCTTGCCATCGATCTGAACTGCTAGTGCCTCGCCCTCTTTGCGGAGGTAGGCGCCCTGCGTTGTTACGAAGAGCGTGTTCAGGTGTTGCTTCAAGGTTGGACGTCGCTTCGTTGACCCAGCAGCTCGGCGACCGTCATTTGGAGATACCGGCCCGCTGTGGCGCGCGGCCGCAGGAGATCTGGCATACAGAGACCCAGCAGCGAACACCGGTCGCACTTGGGTTCGCGCTGTGCTTTCGGGGTGACGCCACCGCGAATCAGCGAATGCAGGCGTTCCGCAGCCGCTTCGGTCGCGGCACGCAGCTTCGCGTCGAAGGCGACCGCGAGGCGGCGCCTGGTCTTCCCATAGAAGATGGCGCCTTCCGGGACATTCTGGCCGAGCATCTCTTCGAGGCAGAATGCTTGCGCGCAGAGCTGCACGGTGTCGGCTTTGTATGTTTTTGGGCGCCCGCGCTTGTACTCGATCGGCGTTGGCGGTGCGCGGTCGATGAACTCCACGACGTCGGCGATGCCATACAGACCGAGACGTTGTGAGGTCAACTCAAGGCCGCGTACCAGCCTCGCGCTGCCGCGCAGTTCGTCGCCCCTGTCGTGCACTTTCTTGTGAAGCAGGCGGCCCTCGGCCGTCAGTCGGTTGTCTACCCAGAGTCCCTCCAGGTGAATCAGGGCACACTGCCGCTCGCAGAAGAGCAGGTGTTGCAGGGCGGAGATGGGGAGGAATTGGCCCTCGGCGAACGCCGATGTTGTCGTTGGCTGAACGCTCATGGCTTCGGGAACCGCCTCGCTCAAAACCCTTCAATGGTCTCTGGATTGAGACCATCGAGCTTCGCCAGTTCGAAGCTGCCGTCGGGGTTGACGGAAAGTGTCCGATGAACCTTCGCAGACGAGTACTGGCCCGCTTTGCAGTTGTGCTTCCACCAGATCACCTTCAGAACTTCCATGCTTCCCGCCGGGCGCGCAGACGACTCATCGTTTTCGAAGAGTTTGGGCAGCACCTGCTTGATAGCGTCAACATCTAAGTCGGAAAACCCGGTCCTTTCGGCGAGCTGAGGATTCATGCTTCCAAAGGATACGTAGATGCCTTGATCGACACGGTGTTTCATGCCCATGGTGTCCGAACTTCGCTTGGTACCATCACCCTCGCCGCTCACGCTCTTGGTGATCTGAACGCTGGTGATGTCGACAGGAGCCACACTGAACGCCGATTGCACGGTCACTGGGCCGCGGATGCCAATGGAGACACTCCCCGTGTCACCGTCATCGTTTCCTTCTTCTGGCTTGCTCTTCGCCTTCCTGCCCGCCTTCAGGGCGAACAACTGGCCGAACGCGCGCACGTCCAGCCACGTCTCGCATGCGAGCCTGGCCGTTTCGCCGGACCCTAGCTTGTTGCCCAACGCAGCCTCCGCCCTCGCCCGAAGGCTTTTCGCATCGTCGATCTTGCGGTCATCGGACTGCACGAAAATCGCGTGCCCGTTTTCCAGAAGACGGTCCCGGATCTTGCGCTTGATGCAGACGTCGGTCATTTCGCCCAGGTTTGCGTAGTCCGTGCGGGGACGGTTGCCGTTCAGAGGGTCGCCGTTCGGATTGGCGTTCTTGACGCTCAGGATGACGGCGAAATCAATCTTGTTCTGCAGCGCGCTCATTCTGACCTCCGGGATTGATCAATTGTTGGTGGGCGCTTCCGCTGTGGCAGAGTCCTCTTGCTTTGACGGATGCAGCGCTTGACGTTGACAGTGGTAACCGAGCAGGAATTCGCCAGAGAGCCTTCGATCGTCGAGAAAGTCGCTACCTGAAAATGAGGCGACGACTTCGTCCACCTGCGTCTCCATCTTATGCAGAAGCCCGGGCCGCTTGGCCCGCAGACGCGTCTTGTAGGGAGACAGTGCGAGCGCGATTGAACGCCACGTGCTTGCGGGACGATCTGCGAAGCGTTGCATGAGCCTGGCAGCGGTGGTCTCGCGTTTCTCGCCCGCGACATATAACGCGCTGCCCTCGAGGTGCTCGGCCAAGGCCAGAAGCCTTCCATAGAGGTAGTCACGTGATGTCCTGTCGGTTTCGAGCGTCATGGCATATCCCCTCTCATTCAAGGAACCTCTGTATATGGCGCACGCGATGCCGAGACTCTTCTCCCACTGCCAGCGCTCAATACCCGCCCGGTTGCATGTTCGGCGTACGGCGGACTCGACGAGATCTCGTGGCAATGAACGACCATCGATGATGCAGGGCAGGAGACGCTCAACCGTTGCCTTGCGCAGCTTGGCATCCAGACGTCGGCCGAATGCAGCCTCGGCGATGTCCGTAAGGGAAGGCGCGCCGATGAATCGCAAGGTCTTCTTGGTCGTCGGGTCTCTCCCGAAGTCCTGATGCCAAGCGCACGCTTCATGCCAAGCGGATACTCGATCAAGAAGCTGCCAGCCGCTGAATTCTCTGTAGAACGTAATGGCCATACGTCCTGTCGTGGCCGAATCCACCGCCATCACGACGACGTCTTCGGTGGGATCCAGCGTGGCCCGATAGCCCGCGATGGCCTTGTTGAGCCGTCTGGCAAAGGACTGACCGACATCGCCGACGATTGCGCCATGGTTGTCTTTAGAGTTTCCGGTGTCTGTTTGTGGCAGTTCGTCGGCAGAGAGAAACAGCGATCGTGAATTCTGAAACGGATCGGGAACTGGTTTTCCGGCAACGGCCCACGTGACGACGACTTGTTTGTCGCTTCGATATCCATGGCGTTTGATAAGCCAGCGCAGAGCGTTGTGCGCCTTCTGAGTGGTGTCGAACCCCACGCCGCACGCTTGAGCCGCCTCGACGAATCGCCCGCGAAACGTGTAGCCACTCAAGTCGTTGGAAGAAATTAGTTTGGCCTTGTCGCCAGCGTCCCTGAGTTTGGCGGGATGCTGTTCGGCCAACGTCGTGCTTTCACCGGTGACCATGCACATTCCCCGCTTGGTCTGCAAGCTGGCGTAGTAGGTCGTCCACGATTTGACCAATGTGTGGTCTTCCGAGGTCCCCGATGCTGGATCGCCCGAGATCTCCACTCTCCAACGAATGAAGGAGTTCTCCGGCTCCGCGATTACTTTGAAGATCGGCGGCGCCGTCTTCTTGTCGCCTTTCCATCCCTTGAGGAGCCGTCCTCGTTCGTCGACCGGCAGAACGCCGGCCGCGATGAGATCAGCAATAGCCTGCCCCTTCCGGACATAGGCGAGGATCGCGTTCAACTTCGCATGGCCGTGTGATGATTCGACCCAAGCGGACAGTTCATTTATGTAGTCGCGATGTGGTTCGTGAGGGTCCTTTGCGAATCCGGAAGTCACTTCTCCACCGAGATCAACGAAGTCTCCGGCCACGTACTGCAACTTGTCGCAAAGGGGGTGATTTACCGGCCTCGTTCCCGCTCGCCCGCCGGACTGTTCCGTGCACGGCACGATCGTCGTGCAGTCCTCTCTGGAGACAACGCTGGCGCGCCGAAAGGCACCACGCCCGTCAATGACGATCTCGATCTGCGCCTGCTGCGTGGTGTGACCAATGGGCAGGAGAGGCGTGTTTTCGAACTGGGAAGCGCCCGCGCAGTGCTCATAGGTCTCACAGAGCTTCTGGATCCAGCTCATGTCAACCTAGCCATTCCGTCGCTTCGACCTCGACCCCGGTGAAGTTCCTGTCCTGCCCGAACGTCTTGGCGTCCATCGCCCGAACGAACTTGCGGTGGAGACACGCCTCCGGGCGATCGAAACGAATGCGGCCGTCGATCATCGTGGGGCTCCAGAAGCGAGCCTGGAGCTTGTCGTCACCAGTCTCGTCCGGGTAGTCGAAACCGTGGAACATCAGACCAAAAGCCAGTTCGCCGGCCCCGTCGTAGTGGCCTTGCTCTGATCCGAACGCGCAAGGCTCCACGTACCCTTGGCAATCGCGTGTGCCGAGGAAGATGTCCTGACGCCCACCACGCTCGACCATGCGCTGCGCGATGGCGTAATGCTTGCCCTCGACCCGATCCTGTTTCAGGTCGCGCTGGTGCTCGTTCCAGACGAAGTGGGCTCGTACCTGGTACTCCACATCTGCGAGGAACGTGTAGATGGCCAAGTCGTTTCCGCCGCTGAATGCCAGAGGCTTTGTCCCCTTGGTCTGCGTCCGGATGCGCTTCATCACGCGGACCTCGTCAACCACCCAGACGAATGTTGGTTTCCAGTAGATGGACTTGGCCATGCCCTTGAGCGCCTCGTATGTAGGAATGTGATACGAGCACTTCTCGCCGCCGATCCGCGTCAGCGGGTCAGTAAAGAGAGCGTAGCGGCCCCAGACCTTGAACTCGATGCTGTTTCGTTCAGACATTGAGAAGCTCCATCTCTGCCACCGGTGTTTCGCTCAGGCCGAACTTCGGGCTGTAGTACTGGGGGGCGAGAATCAGGATTCCCGTGCCTTCTAAGATCTCTCGCACTGCACCTGCCCTCACCAGTCGTTCGAGGACATGTGAGAAGACATTGACGCTGAACTGCTGGGCGCGGCGCAGCAGCTTGAATTCTTTGTCGGGCAGGTGGGCCGCGCAGAGGTCGGCAATGACCTCACGCCCGGCATGGCCATAGGGCACAACGATGCCTCGTGTCGGTGCGTCGATCGCCTTGAATGCCCTTGCCGCGGCCATGAATGACTGGCGGAGGTACAAGTTAGGCTCTTGGCCCCTTCGCCGACCGTGTTCATTTACAGCTATCGAATTGATCGAGAGAAGGTTGAGGAGAGTGTCGTCGTGCCCCAACGACTCGGCGGACACCGGATAATCCATATTCCCGGCGCGAGCGAAGAAGTAGTTCTTGTAGTACCAGTCCATTGCCTTTGGTCCGATGAGGTTCTGACCGAATCTCTCCGGTTCCTGCTCGCAATCATCGATGACGCGCGCGGCGGCGTCCCGACCGGCGCGGATGTCCACGAGTCTGTCCAGGTTCTCGTCCCGAGGGTTAATCACATGAACGTGGCCGGTCGGCCGGCGGCCGTGTCGATTGCAGCGGCCGGCAGCCTGCGCGACAGAGTCCAGTCCAGCCGCGAAGCGAATGACCGATCCAAAATCCACGTCGACTCCGGCTTCGATGAGCTGGGTGCTGAAGCAAAGAACCTCACCAGCTCCCTCTGGGGCAAGACGATTCTTGATCTCGTCCAGCACCCTCTTTCGGTGGTCTGGGCACATGTGGGTACTGAGGTGGTAGCTTGAGGCTGCGGTTCTCCCTTCACACAGGCGGTAAAGCGTTCGCGCAGCTTCCTTGGTATTGACGACCACGAGACAGCTGCCGGTCCGAGAGGTCTCGTCCAGCGCAAGCTCGATAATCCTCTCATTCGTCCACCCTCCGGGCTCGCGACGGTTCATCACATCGACTCGCTTGAGTTTGTCGAAGAGCACTTGCACGTCAGGCATGAGCTCGTGCCCATGGGGAACCCTGATCGCGCCTTTCACCGGATTAACCTGATCGAGGAGAGGCTGCGTGGCAGTGCAGAGAACCACCGTGCCACCGCACTGCTTTACGAGAAAGTTGATGGCGTTGTTGAACAGGTGAACGCAGTTGACAGGGAGCGTCTGGATTTCGTCGAAGACGAGTACGGCATTGGTCAGCTGGTGCATCCGTCGCGTACTCCGAGTACCTGCCCCGAACAGTGTTTCAAGGAACTGAACGTTCGTCGTGAAAATAACTGGCGCATCCCAGTTCTCTGTCAGGATCTTCGCGCGCCAGCTCTCTTCCTCTGGGGTTAGATTGGAGTGGTGTTCGAGGACCACGTTGCCCGGATCCGTCCCTCGAGGCTCCAGGATGCGCCGCACATGCTCAGCGTTTTGCTCGATGATCGAAGTGAAGGGAATGAAGTAGATCACTCGATCCATGCCGTGCGCTTTCGCATGGTGCAGGGCAAAGCGCAGGCTGGCGAGGGTCTTGCCTCCACCAGTGGGGACGGTCAGTGAGTAGATGCCGCGGCCACGCGACGCTCCATCCCGGCAATGGCGGGAGATGTCTTGTCGCAAATGATCGATCGGGAGTTGAGGGCGAAGGCCTTCGAGGTGGTTTTCCAAACGGGAAATCAACACGTCCCACTCGGCATACCGGCCTTTGGTTCTCAGTTGCTCCCCACCGGGCTTCTCGAAATCAGCAGTGTCGATTCGGTCCGCGTCGATCAGGCAGCTGAACACAAAGCGGGCCAGTAGCCCGACTTGTTGCTGCGCAACGAATCCCTGGTCGTTCTTGCCGGGGGCGCCGCGCAAGATGTTCGCGATTGCTCCCTTAAATGTGGTCAACATCGCCGGATCCGATAAGAGCTCTCGGACCCTGGAGAGGATGGCCTCGTCAGCTTTAACCATGACTTCCGGCAGATGAGTGCGTTCGGCTGCCTTTGTCATCCGTCTGCCGAACGCATCCTCTCCCAAGCTGCGCACGTCCGACGTCAGGCAATCTATCAATCCGGAATGGTGCGAAGCGATGCACAGAGCCAGCACCTGACCAACGATCTGGCCTAGCTGTCCATCCTTCGCTAACTCCTGCCAGACCAGCTGTGCCCCGGCCGTAGAGTGGTCGACTTTACCTTTGAGAGCCCTCGCGTCGACGAATTCCTCGTCGTCGTCCTGGTTGAGAAGGCCGACCGCCGACTTCAGATAGCCCTGGAACTCGTCGCTGTATTTCCCGAGATCGTGTAGGAGGCCTACCAGTTCCCCTTGGAGGGCCAAGCCGATCTTTCCGCCGAACGAGCCCGCCTGTGCGGCCACGGCGAACAAGTGGGCCGAAAGCAGCTGTGTCGCGCCGTCTGATGCCCGATGGTGGGCGATGAAGGCGGAGCCCGTGTTCATGACTTCACGCTCACTGGTCGAATCGAGGTGGCCCAACCTTAACTGACTTCCGGCGATTCTAGTTCACGGTCGTGACAGGGTAGGTCAACGCTGAAGTCTGACGTCCCGGTAGGGTCAGGCAGTCCCCGTGAGATTGCAATGCGCAGTTCCTGCCACGCATCTGTGGTCGCGGATTGCGCTAGCGCCGTTGCCGAACGGCGCACTCAAGCGGTTCTAAATCCACGCTTCGGTGTGGTGAGGCGCAAGGGAACGTCCGGATGGTGATGGTTTTTGGCGCCGAAGGGTGCGTGGAGCCGTTCAGTTGTGTTAGCGCGGAGCTGACGCGGGCGCCGCGAGGCGCTGCTGGATCTGCGGCAGCGCGTCAAGCACGACGTCGCCGACGATCTGAAGGCTGCGCGCGCTCACGTGATCGAGATCGTCCTGCGCCGTGTGCCATTGCGGGTAGTTCAGGTCGATGATATCGACCGACGGCACGCCGGCTGCGAGGAACGGGAGGTGATCGTCCTCGATCTGGCCGATGTCTTCCGGAATGAACGTCGTACTGAAGCCGAGCTTCGCCGCCGATCCCCAGACGATATCGCCGAGCCAGCGTGTCGAGTTCGCCTCTCGGCGGATGTCGAGGTTCCGATCGCCGATCATGCCGAGGGGCACGAGTGCCTTGAGCCCGCG
>Ga0080064_1006034_pt1 | contig 13486 bp, 7 predicted proteins | sample Subgrocontami54m_FD_69260 | JGI IMG/M metagenome (GOLD analysis project Ga0080064, IMG submission 69260) | Subsurface groundwater microbial communities from S. Glens Falls, New York, USA - GMW46 contaminated, 5.4 m (SPADES assembly) (version 2) ...
GCCAGGCGAATGTCGGCAGCGGCAGGGCCAGGCCGAGTGCGCCGAGCGTGATCGCTGGATGCGGTCCCGTCGCCCCGGCGTCGGGGCCGAGGGCCCAGCGGCCCCAGAAGATGACGGTCCCCGCCAGCACCGCGGCCAGCGCGCCCGGCAGCCCCCACGGCATCCGCACGCCGCCCAGCAGCGCGGCGAGGAGCACGACGAGCGAGACCACGCCCACCAGGGGGTCGCCGAAGATGCGCAGCGAGGGCAGGAAGGCGATGAGCAGGATCGCGACGCCCGCGATGGAGCCGAGCAGCGCGGCCCGGGGCACGACGCGGCGCGCCCAGTCCCCCGCGAAAGCGCAGCCGAGCTTGATCACCCCCATCGCGACCGTGACGCCCATACCGATCTTCCAGGCCATGACCGGATCCCGCGTGAGGAGCATCGCGGGCCCGAGGACACCGAAGACGATCCCGAAGAGGGACGGCGTGTCGAGGCCGAAGGGCATCGCGGTCACGTCGCTCCGGCCGGTGCGCCGCATCAGCCGCACCGCGAGGCCGGTGTAGATCAGGTTGCCCAGGAGCACGCCCACCGCGGTCCCGGGGACCATGACGCGCAGAACGAGGTCGGAGGGAAAGCCGAAGACGCCGATCAGGAGACCCGAGAAGATGACGAAGAGCCCGAGGTTGTCGAGCGCGAGCCCGAAGAACGCGTTCCAGTCGCCGGGGGCCCACCAGCGGACGGCGGGCGCCGTCCTCACCGGATCAGGCGGAACGGAGCGGGCCCGACCCGGCCGCGGAGAACTCGCGCGCGAGCGCGCGCACCCGGTCCGCGAGCCCGCTGCACCACGCGAGACTCCCGCGGTTCTGGGCCACCTCGGGGAAGCCGAGCTCCACCGCGGGCGCGGGCGGCGCGGGCCGCAGGCCTTCGCCGAGCCGCAGGCGGACGCCGTAGCTCTGCCCCTCGCGCGGCCCCTCGGTCTCCACCACCGCCTCGACGCGCAGGTTCTCCCGCTTGGCGTGCGCGACCACGAAGTTGCGCAGCCAGCGGGCCACCTCCTCGTACTCACCGCCTGAGAACATGACCCCTCCCTAGCACTCGTTGAAGCCGCACGAGAGACACTTCTTGCACCCTTCCTCGTACACCAGCGTGGCCTGGCCGCACTCGCGGCAGAGATCCCCCACCCGGCGCAGCCCGCTCGGCGACGCGGCGTCCGCCGCGGGCGCCGGCGTCGCGCGCGACGTCCCGATGTGCTCGGCGAGCGTCCGCGCGAGCGCGTCGGGGAGCGAGAGCACCTTGGCCGCGCCGAAACCGGTGGGCTGGCCGCCGCCGATGAAGGAGAGCTGGCTGATCGCCGCCTCGAGCCGCTGCCGCGGCGACAGCGGCGAGGGCAGCCGCAGCACGAGCGAGACCAGCCGGCCGAGGGCCTCCGCCACCGCCATGGTGTCCGATCCCGCCTTGCCCACCTGCACGAAGACCTCGAAGGGCTCGCCGCCGCCGTTGTCGTTGACGGTGATGAAGGCGGTCCCGATCGGCGTCTCCATCCGGTAGGTGGCCCCGGTGAGGCTGTGCGGGCGCGGCTTGACGCCGCGCTGGCCCGCGGCCCCCTCGCCGCGCAGGCCCAAGTTGAGGACCTGGCTGCCCTTGGAGCCGTCGCGGAAGACGGTGATGCCGAGACAGCCCAGGTCCCACGCCTGCCGGTAGGCGGCGGCCACGTCCTCTTCGGTCGCGCGCTCGGGCAGGTTGATCGTCTTCGACACCCCGTTGTCGGTGTGCTTCTGGAAAGCGGCCTGGTGCCGCACGTGCCAGATCGCGTCGATCTCGTGCGCGGTCTTGAAGACCGCGCGCGCGGCGGCGGGCACGCCCTCGACGCCGGCCAGCGAGCCGCGGTGAGCCACCTCCGTCATCAGGGCGTCCGAGTGGAAGCCGTGCCGCCGGGCGAGCCGCTCGAAGGTCTCGCTGAAGAAGGGCAGCACCCGCTCGCCGTCCGGCCCCTTCACGCGATGCTCGAAGGCCAGCGCGAACACCGGCTCGATGCCGGAGGAGCACCCCGCGATCATCGAGATGGTCCCGGTGGGCGCGATGGTGGAAACCGTGGCGTTGCGCAGCGGCCGGCCGTGGCGGTAGATCGAGCGGCCCCAGTGCGGGAACGGGCCGCGCTCCTCGGCCAGGCGGGCCGACTGGTCGTGGCCCTTGTCCTTCACGAAGGCCATCAGGCGCTCGGCCAGCTCGAGCGCCTCCTCGCTGTCGTAGGGGATGCCGAGCGTGAAGAGCAGGTCCGCCCAGCCCATGACGCCCAAGCCCACGCGGCGGTTGGCCTTCACCATCTCGTCCACCTGCTCGAGCGGATAGGGATTCACCTCGATCACGTCGTCGAGGAAGCGCACCGCGAGGCGCACCACCCGCTCGAGCTCACCCCAGTCCAGCTCCCACCGCCCCGCCCGCTCGACCACGAACTTGGCCACGTTCACCGATCCGAGGTTGCACGCGTCGTTCGGCAAGAGTGGCTGCTCGCCGCATTGATGGACGACGAACCCGTTGGCGATCATCGAGTGGCTCTGCGGCTCGGTCAGGTCGTAGACCGCGCGCGGGCCCGCGGGCACGACCGCGGCCACCGGATCGCTCCACTTCTGGGCGTACGAGCCGGCGTAGCGCACGGGCTCGAGACGACCCTGCTTGTCGTTCAGGAACCCGATCTCGCGGAGGAAGAGCCCGCGCGACTTCCCGAAGACGCCGAGCTCGAACAGCACGCCGTCGGAGCCATAGGAGCGCAGCTCGCCAGCCTTGGTCCGGTACGGGAACAGCCCCTCCCGCGGCGCCCGGGACCGATCCATCACGGTGCTCTTGATCCCGAGGTTCAGGAGCAGGAGCTGCACTCCCCGGAGCAGCTCCCGGCTCTTGGAGGTCAGCGCGATCCACGAGCTGTTCGTCTTCGGATTCTCGCGGACCGTGCCGTCAGCGGAGAACAGCCCTTGAAGGAAACCGACGACCGCGGGACGTGGCGCCCGGAACAAGGTCTCGGGCACCGTCTTGTCCGGCGCGCCCACCGGCCGGACGCCGAGCGACTCGAAGAAGCCCGAGAAGAACTTGCCGGGATACATGAGGTGCCGCACGCCTCGCGCCCTGGTCCAGACCTTCACGGGGCGCCCGAACCACGGGGTCACGATGCCCGCGATGCGCTCGAGCGCGGCGTCGTCCTCGGGCCCGAACACAAAACCCACGCGGGGGTACGCGGCCGTGCGCAGCCAGCCGTCGCCGACGAGCCAGCCGAGGACGCGGCCGAGATCGGCGCTCCAGCGCTGCGGCAGCGCGTGCTGGTAGCGCCGCCCGTTCTTCCCGACGAACTCGGACGGCACCGTCACCGGCAGGGTCGTCTCGTCCGCGAAGGCTCCCGGATCGCTCTGGATCCAGACCCGGTCCACGTCCACCTGGAGCGCCCCCGCCTCCACCCAGCCCCGGTCGGTCATCAGGCGGTGATCCGGCGTGCACGTCAGCGCGAAGCCGGCGGCCGTCCGCACCGTCACGGTCTCCCGCTCGCCCGAGCGGAATGCCCGGCTGATCGGCAGGCAGCCCTGCCCGTAGGCGACGAGCGGCACGTTATTCGTGCCTTCCCACACCATGAGGCGCGACGGGAGCAGGCGCTGGTCCACCTTGACGGCCACGCCGCCCTCCCGGTAACGCTCCGCGATCGTCTCCATGCGGAGCAGGCCGCGATCGGTCGCGACGAGGGCGTCCCCGCTGATGCACGGGTTCGTGGCCTCGATCAGGCCGAGGTCGGGCGTCGGATTGGCGGGGCTGCGGTTGATGCGGTCGATGAAGATCATGCCGGGGTCGCCGGTGTGCCACGCCGCGCGCACGATGCGGGCCCAGACGTCGCGGGCGCGCAGCCGGCCCGCGACCTGGCCGGTGCGGGGATTGATCAGGTCGTATTCACCGTCGGCGGCGAGGGCCTCCATGAAGGCATCGGTGGCCGCGACCGAGATATTGAAGTTGGTGATGCCGCCGTCGAGCTTGCACTCGATGAACTCGAGCACGTCCGGGTGGTCCACCCGGAGAATTCCCATGTTGGCGCCGCGGCGCGTGCCGCCCTGCTTCACCGCCTCGGTGGCCGCGTTGAACACGCGCAGGAAGGAGACCGGGCCGGACGCCCGCCCGCCCGTCGAGTGGACGACGTCGTCCTTCGGGCGGAGGCGGGAGAAGGCGAACCCGGTGCCGCCGCCCGACTGCTGGATGATGGCCGCCGCCTTCACCGACTCGAAGATCTCCTCCATCGAGTCGCCCACCGGCAGCACGTAGCAGGCGGAGTACTGGAGCGCGTTCTCCTTGCCCGCGTTCATCAGCGTGGGGGAGTTGGGCAGGAAGAAGCCCTCGACCATCATGTCGTAGAAGGCGGCCGCCACTTCCCCGACCGCGGCCGGGCTCCGCCCGAAGCGGCGCTCGGCGGAGGCGATGGCGGTGGCCACCCGCCAGCACATCTCCTCCGGGGTCTCGCGTACCTGTCCCTGCTCGCGCGCGAGATACCGCTCGCGCAGGACCCGCAGGGCCGGCTCGGACCAGCGGCCCACCGTGGACGGTCGCGTTTCGGACGGCATGACGCCTTTTCCCACCCCTTCCCATGGTATTCCCGGCCGCGCGCGCACCTGCGCGTGGGGTACCCCGCCGACTATCTCACAAACTTGACTACAGTCCAAAGGTCCTTACAATTGGGCGGAATTGACTCCTTCAGGCGCCTCTTGCGGTCCCTATCCCGGGTGGACCACTCCATGCCTATGCGCCTTCTGAAGCGACACCGCGTCGGCCTCGTCCTGCTCGGCTTGCTGGTCCTGATCGGCACCCTCGTGGTGTATCGGCTGAAGGACCAGCAGGCTCGGGCGGTGACCCGCGCCCGCCCGGACGTACTCGTAGGGGTACTGAGCCCGGCCCGCCGGGATCTCGACATCAAGCTCACCTTCACCGCCGACATCGTGGCCGCCCAGCAGGCCGCCATCTTCTCGAAGGTGTCGGGCTATATCCGCCGCATCCACGCCGACCGCGGCGACTTCGTCAAGGCGGGGCAGCTCCTGGTCGAGGTGGACGATCTGGAGCTGCAGGCCGCGCTCGAGCAGGCGCGCGCGGCGCTCCTCACCGGTGAGGCCGGCCTGGAGGTGGCGCGCTCCACCCTCGAGGGCCAGCGCGCGAATCTGGAGAACCAGAAGGCGAACCTGGCCAAGGCCCGCGCCGTCGCGGACAACGATGCGCGGCAGGCCCAGCGCATGAAGACCCTCTTCGAGCGCGGCCTCGTCTCGGCCACCGACCACGAGAACGCGCGGACGACCACCGAGTCCTCGGCGGCCGGCGTCCAGGCCGCCGTCGCCCAGCTCCGCGTGGCCGAGGTCCAGGTGTTGACCCAGGAGAGCCAGGTGCGCCTCTCGGAGGCCCAGGTGGGGACCTACCGGGCCGCGCGGCACCTCGCGGAGACCAATCTCGCCAATACGCGCCTCATGGCGCCGTTCGCCGGCTACATCTCGCAGCGCCACCTCGACAACGGGGCCTCGGTGAGCGCGCAGTCGGCGGGCACCAGCACCACCTCGGTGGGCATCCTCGTCCTCCAGGACATCGAGACCGTCAAGCTGCAGATCGAGGTGCCGGAGCGCGACATCGCGCGCGTGACGGTGGGCGCGCCGGTCAGCATCACCGCCGACCCCTACCAGGGGCAGACCTTCGCGGGCAAGGTGGTGCGGGTCGTCCACAGCCTCGATCCGCGCACCCGCACCATGGGGGTGGAGGTCGACATCCCGAACGCGGACCGCAAGCTCAAGCCCGGGATGTTCGCCCGCGCCGAGGTGCTCGTCGACACCCGCAAGGGCGCGCTCACCATCCCGGTGGAGGCGCTCCGGGTGGGCGAGGCGCGCCCCTCGGTGATGGTGGTGAAGAGCGGCGTCGTCGAGCCGGTGGTGGTCGAGCTGGGCCTCTCCGACTCCCGCTTCGTGGAGGTGCGGCAGGGGCTGAGCGAGCAGGACCAGGTGATCATGCAGGGCAAGGATCTCGTCAAGCCCAAGCAGAAGGTCCGGACGGTTCCGGCCACGGGGCAGTAGCGCGCCATGTGGCTGACCCTCATCGCGCTCCGGAACGGCATCGCCATCCTCATGGCCTCGCTGGCCATCCTGGTGCTCGGGGCCACCTCGCTCGGCAAGATGCCGATCGATCTCTTCCCGAACATCAACTACCCGTCCATCCGCATCGGGACCATCTACAAGGGCGCCAACGTCCAGGACGTGGAGCGGACCATCACGTATCCCATCGAGAAGGCGGTGTCCGCGGTGGCGAACGTCCGCTACGTCGAGTCCCGCTCGCGCCAGGGCTTCTCGGCGGTCGACGTCCAGTTCGCCTGGGGAGCCGACCTGGACGCGGGCCTCACCGAGGTCGTGGCGCGCATCCAGCAGATCATGAACACGCTCCCCACCGGCGTGCAGCAGCCGTTCATCCTCAAGTTCGACCTGTCCAATATCCCGGTCTGCCTGGTCACCCTGGCGGGCGGCGGCCTCGACGAGAAGCAACTGTACGACCTGGCCTACAACACGGTGGAGCCGCAGCTCGAGCAGCTGCCGGGGGTGGCGTCCGCCAACGTGGACGGCGGAAAGATCCGGCAGATCACGGTCAACCTGAACCGCGACCTGCTCCAGGCCAAGGGCATCTCGGTCACCGAGGTGGCCCGCGTCGTCAACGATTCGAACTTTCTCCTGCCCTCGGGCGATCTGAAACTCGGTAACCTCGACTACAACGTCTTCACCAACAACCAGTTCTCGGTGGTCGCGCCCATGGAGAACATCGTCGTGCGGCGGGTCGGCGGCACCCAGATCCGGGTGCGCGATCTCGGGCGCGTCGACGACTCGTGGGAGACCCAGCAGTCCGTCGTGCGCGTCAACGGCCAGCGGGCCGTGTACCTGCGCGTGAACAAGCAGCCCGGGGCGAACACGGTGGAGGTGGTGGACGCGGTCAAGGCCCGGATCCCGAAGCTGACCGGGGTGCCCGCCGACGTCAACATCACGATGACGCTGGACCAGTCCATCTACATCCGCCAGTCCATCAAGAGCCTCTGGCACGAGGCCTCCATCGGCTCCGTGCTCGCGTTCCTCGTGATCCTGTTCTTCCTCCGCTCCTTCGTCTCCACCCTCATCATCTCGATCGCCATCCCGCTCTCGCTGCTGCTCACCCTGGTCGCGATGTTCATGCTCGGGCAGACGCTCAACGTCTTCACGCTGGGCGGGCTCGCCCTCGCGGTGGGCCGCCTCGTGGACGACTCCATCGTGGAGCTGGAGAACATCAACCGGCACCTCAATATCCCGGGCAAGGCGCGCGGGCTCGCGGTGCTCGACGCGGCCCGCGAAGTGGCCATGCCCATCTTCGTCTCCACCATCACCACCATCGTGGTGTTCCTGCCCACCGTGTTCCTGGAAGGCCAGTCGCGGCTCCTCTTCATCCCCCTGACCTTCACGATCTCGTTCTCGCTCTTCGCCTCGTTCCTGGTCTCCCGCACGGTCACCCCCCTGCTCTGCCTGCGCTGGCTCAAGCCGGAGCGGCCGTTGAGCGAGCGGCCGCGAAACTTCTACACGCGGGGGCTCGCCGCGACCGGGCGTGCGCTGGAACGGCTCGACGAGTTCTACCAGGTGGTGCTCGGCTGGGCCCTCGGCCACCGCAAGCAGCTCATCGGGGCGATCGGCGTGCTGGTGCTGAGCGCGGCCGCGCTGGTGCCGCTGATCGGCAGCGAGTTCTTCCCCCCCTCGGACGAGAGCCAGTTCATCATCCGCATCCGGGCCCCGGTGGGCACCCGGGTCGAGGAGACGGAGCGCACGGTGGCCCGCATGGAGGAGATCATCCGGACCACCCTCAAGCCCGGAGAGATCAACGCGCTGGTGTCGACGGTGGGCGTGCCCACCGGACGGTCCGGCATCTTCTCCCAGAACACCGGGCCGCACGCCGCCCAGCTCCAGGTGTACCTGAACACGCCCGACAAGCGGGCGCGCACCGACCGGGAGATCGTCGCGGCGGTGCGCCCGCGCCTGGCCGGCCAGTTCCCGGGCACGACCCAGCAGGTGATCTTCGGCGGCATCGTGAGCCGCGTGCTGAACACCGGCTCCCAGTCCGCCGTCGAGGTGGAGCAGCTGGGCTACGACGTCAAGGCCGCCCAGACCGCCGCCCAGGAGATCGCCCGCGTGATGCAGGAGGTCCCCGGGATCGCCGACGTGTTCATCAGCCGCGAGGAGAACTACCCCCAGTTCGACATCGTGGTGGACCGCGAGAAGGCGGCCACCGCCGGGCTCAGCCAGCGCGACATCGCGCAGGCCGCGCTGTTCTCGCTCAACAGCAACGTGAGCGTGAACCCGTCGATCTACACGGACCCCCGGACGGGCAATCAGTACAACATGGTCGTCCAGCTCGACGAGCCGTTCCGGTCCGCCGTCGAGGACCTGAGCCGTCTCTTCGTCATCGGCGACGGCGGCCGCCCGGTGCTTCTGGGCAGCGTGGCCGAGATTCGCCAGGGCACCGGCCCGGTCATGCTCGAGCGGAAGTACCAGCAGCGGATCGTGAAGATCAACGCCAACCCGGCGGGCCGCGACCTCGGCGCCATCAGCGCTGACCTGGAGGAGCGGTTCCGGAACCTCGCGCTGCCCCCCGGCTTCTCGGTGCAGCTGGGCGGCCAGACCGTGCAGCAGCGGGAGGCCTTCAGCAGCCTGAAGTTCACGTCCGTGCTGGCCCTGATGCTCGTGTACATGGTCATGGCCTCGCAGTTCAAGTCCCTGCTCGACCCGTTCATCATCATGTTCTCGGTCCCCCTGGGGATGATCGGGGTCGTGTGGGCCCTGTTCCTCACGAATACGACGCTCAACGTGACGTCCTTCATGGGAATCATCATGATGGTCGGTATCGTGGTGTCCAACGGCGTCCTCCTCGTGGAGTACATCAACGAGCTGAGGCGGCACGGGCTCGGATTGCACGAGGCGGTGATGCGGGCGGGGCGCACGCGGCTGCGGCCTATCATCATGACCAGCCTGACCACCGTGGTCGGTTTGCTCCCGATGGCCCTGGGCATCGACGTGGGCAGCGAGGCCAACGCCCCGCTTGCGCGCGCGGTCATCGGCGGCCTGACGATCTCCACGATGCTGACGCTGGTGCTGATCCCAACGCTCTACGTGATGCTCGAGGAGCGCTTCCCGCGCCGCGTCCCGGCGACGGAGGGCGTGCCCGCGCTGCAGGGAGACATGGCATGATCCGGTGGCCCTTCCCCCGTTCTCTGGTCCTGGTGCTCACCCTGGCGACGACGCTACCCGGCCCAGTCGCAGCGCAAACGCCCGCCCCCGCGCCGCCGGTCACGCCGATGCCGCCCCCACCGACCCGCACCGCGCCGCCGATGCCGACGCGGGAGCCGCTGCCCGCTCCGCCCGGCATTCGGCCGTTCGCCATCCCGCTGGAGCTGGTGGGCCGCGAGCTGACGATCGAGGAGGCGGTCAACATCGGAATGGAGAACGCGCCGAAGATCGTGGCCCGCATCGGCGACTACCTGGCGGCCCAGCAGCGCGTGAACCAGGCCCTCGCCCCCCTGCTGCCCCAGCTTACCGGCTCCGGCAGCTACGGCCGAGCCCGCTCGATCAGCTCGGTCACGGGGGCCGCCAGCTACGGCGACTTCGGCTCCGCGAGCGTCACCGCCTCGCAGTTACTCTTCGACTTCGGCCGGACGTGGGCGGCCAAGGACGTGGCCAAGTCCAGCGCGGAGGCCCTCAAGGAGGTGCTCGAGGCGCAGAAGCTCGACATCTCCCAGCTCGTGAAGACCCAGTACTACACCCTGCTCCTCTCGAAACGACTGGTCGAGGTGAACGTGACCGCGCTCGAGCGGGCCGAGGTCAACCTCCGCAGCGCCCAGGGCTTCTTCCAGGTCGGCACCCAGCCCAAGTCCTTCGTGACGCGCGCCGAGGTGGACGTGGCCAATGGGCGGGTCAACGTGATCCGCGCCCAGAACGCGGTGAGCCTGGCGCGGGTCGCGCTCAACACCGCGATGGGCATCGCGGTCAACGCGCCCACCGAGGTCAAGGACCTCCTCGCCTACCAGCAGTTCCCGATGAACCGCGACACGCTGGTGGCCGAGGCAATCAAGAACCGACCGGAGTACCGTCAGGTCAAGGCGCAGGCCGACGCGGCCGACGCGGCCGTCCGCCAGACCTTCCGGGACTTCTTCCCGAACCTGTTCGGGAGCAGCACCTATGGGGTGACCGGCGTCACCGGCGCCCCCGCCTTCAACTCCCGATCCACCAACGGCTTCACGGACTCCGGCAACGAGTGGTCGGTCGGCCTCTCGCTGAGCTGGTCCATCTTCGACGGCGGCGGCAAGGTCGCCCGCCACAAGGAAGCCAAGGCCAACCTCGAGGCGGCCCAGGCCCGGGTGCGCGACGCCGAGCTGCAGGTCTGGCAGAGCGTCGAGCAGTCGTACCTGAACCTGGGCGAGGCCGAGGAGCGGATCGGCGCCGCCGGCAAGGCGGTGGAGTCGGCCGAGGAGAACTACCAGCTCGCGCGGGGACGGTTCGACGCGGGCGTCGCCAACATCATCGAGCTCACCGACGCCCAGCTCGCGCTCACCCAGGCCCAGTCCACCGAGGCGCAGGCCCTCTCGGACTACCGCATCGCCATCGCCAACCTGGAGCGGGCCCTCGGCCGCCGCTAGGAATACCGGGCGCGCCCGGCGCGTCTGACCATCATGAAACGCCGCCTGCTCTGGATCGTCGGGATCGTGGTCGCCGCGGGAGTGATCAGCGGCGGGTACCTCTACACCCAGGGCATCGGGGCCCGCCCCGCCTTCCGCACCGCCGCGGTGTCCCGCGGTCCGCTCACCTCCGCGGTCTCGGCCACCGGCACGCTCAACGCGGTCATCACCGTGCTGGTCGGCTCCCAGGTCTCCGGGCAGGTCAAGGAGCTCTTCGCGGACTTCAACTCGCAGGTCAAGAAAGGCCAGGTCATCGCCCGCATCGATCCCGAGATCTTCGAGGCGAAGGTGAGCCAGGTGAAGGCCCAGGTGGACGCGGCCCAGGCGTCGGTGCTGAACCAGCAGGCCGCGGTGGAGAAAACGCGCGCGGACCTCGAGAACGTCCGCGCCGCGTTGGCGGCCGCGCGGGCCCAGACCGCCAAGGCCCAGGTCACGGTCGTCGACTCCAAGCGCACGCTCGGCCGCAACCGCGACCTGCGCCAGCGCGGCCTCATTGCCCAGGCCGACGAGGACACCGCCCAGGCCGTCTACGACTCGGCGGTGGCCCAGGTGGAGGCGTCGAAGGCCCAGGAGGACGCCCAGGTCTCGGCGGTGCGGGCGGCGGAGGCGCAGCTCCGGGTCTCGGAGGCGATGCTGAAGAACGCGGCGGCCCAGGTCGTCCAGAACGAGGCGGCCCTACGTCAGGCGCAGGTGGACCTGGAGCGCACCTTCATTCGCGCTCCGGTGGACGGCATCGTGGTGGGGCGCAGCGTGGACGTGGGCCAGACCGTCGCGGCGAGCCTCCAGGCCCCGACCCTGTTCACGATCGCTCAGGACCTGCGCAACATGCAGGTGGACACCAACGTGGACGAGGCCGACGTGGGCCGGGTCAAGGTCGGCCAGACCGCCACCTTCACGGTGGACTCCTTCCCGGGCCGGACCTTCACCGGCGAGGTCGTCCAGATCCGGAAGGCCCCGCTCGTGGTCCAGAACGTCGTCACCTACGACGTGGTGGTGAGCGCCAGGAATCCCGAGCAGCGACTCCTCCCCGGCATGACCGCCAACGTGCGGATCATCATCGAGCAGAAGGAGGGCGTGCTCCAGGTCCCGAACGCGGCGCTCCGCTTCCGGCCGCCCGGGATGGAAGCCCCGGAGCGCGAGCGGGCCGCGCGCCCGGGACCGGGCGGCGGGCGCGGGGGCGGGGCCCCCGCCGGGCGCGTGTGGGTGGTCGGGCCCGACGGCAAGCCGGCCGCGATCCCGCTGCAGCTCGGCATCGGCGACGGCACCTACACCGAGGTGGCCAAGGGGGAGATCAAGGAAGGCCAGCAGGTGATCGTCGGTGTCGTGGTTCCGGGTGACCGGCCGCAGCAGCAGGGCGCGCCGCCGCGCCTGAGGCTCTGAGATGCCCGAGGCCCTCATCGCGACCGAGGACCTCGTCAAGGACTACCATCTGGGCACGCGGCGGATCCACGCGCTGCGAAACGTCTCGGTCTCCATCCAGCCGGGCGAGTTCGTGGCGGTGATGGGGCCGTCCGGCTCCGGCAAGTCGACCTTCATGAACCTGCTGGGCTGCCTGGACACCCCGACCTCCGGCCAATACCGCCTCGATGGCCTCGACGTCTCCCGCATGGGCCGCGACCGGCTCGCGCGGGTGCGCAACGAGAAGATCGGCTTCGTGTTCCAGACCTTCAACCTGCTGCCGCGCACCTCCGCGCTCGAGAACGTGGAGCTGCCCCTGCTCTACAGCGCGACCCTCGGGCGCGACCGGCAGGCCCGGGCCCGCGCCACGCTGGCCGCGGTCGGCCTCTCGGAGCGGGAGCACCATCACCCGGCCCAGCTCTCGGGCGGGCAGCAGCAGCGGGTGGCCATCGCGCGCGCCCTCATCAACGATCCGGTCCTGATCCTGGCCGACGAGCCCACCGGCGCGCTCGACTCGCATACCAGCGTGGAGATCATGGCGCTCTTCCAGGATCTCAACCGGGAGGGCATCACGGTGGTGGTGGTGACCCACGAGGCCGACATCGCCCGCTACGCCGGCCGCGTGCTGAGCTTCCGCGACGGCCGGCTGATCCGGGACGAGCAGATCCGCGACCGGCTGGTGGCGCGCGAGCTGCTCGCCAGCCTGCCCCGCGGAGACGAGCAGGAGGAGGAGGACGTGGAGGCGGAGGTCTCCTCCCCATGAACGTCCTCGCCAGCGCGCGCATCGCGGTGCGGGCCCTCCGCGTCAACAAGCTGCGGAGCGCGCTCACCATGCTCGGCATCGTCATCGGGGTGGGCGCGGTCATCACCATGGTGGCGGTGGGAGCCGGGGCGCAGGCCCGGGTGGCCGAGCAGATCCAGAGCCTGGGCGCGAACCTCATCATCATCTGGCCCGGCACCGTCAACCTGGGCGGGGTGCGGCTCGGTGCCGGCGCCCAGGCCTCGCTGTCCGAGGACGACGCCTTGGCCATCGAGCGCGACATCCCGCTCGTCGAGGTGGTCGCCCCTGCCGTCCGCGGCGGCGCGCAGGTCGTCTACTCCAATCTGAACTGGTCCACCACCATCCTGGGGGTGACCCCCGAGTACCTCCCGGCCCGCGACTGGGACGTGAGCGCCGGGCGCTCGCTGACGCGGGAGGAGGTGGAGGGGGCGTCCAAGGTCGCGTTGGTCGGGCAGACGGTGGCGCGCAACCTGTTCGGCGACGAGGACCCGCTCGGTCAGGTGATCCGAATCAAGAAGGTGCCCTTCACCATCATCGGGGTCATGGATCGGAAGGGGCAGACGACCTGGGGACAGGACCAGGACGACCAGATCCTG
>Ga0080064_1006035_pt1 | contig 13482 bp, 11 predicted proteins | sample Subgrocontami54m_FD_69260 | JGI IMG/M metagenome (GOLD analysis project Ga0080064, IMG submission 69260) | Subsurface groundwater microbial communities from S. Glens Falls, New York, USA - GMW46 contaminated, 5.4 m (SPADES assembly) (version 2) ...
ATACGCGTCTGCCAGAAGAAGTTCCGCATCCACGGCAAAGGGGCTTAACGGATAGCCTTCCATAACCTTCTTAAACTTATCTATTGCCTCATTATAATCGCCGTCATTATAGAGGGCCGCGCCTTCTTTATACAATAAGGCAGGGTCATTATTTTTAGCTATCTCCTCTTGTGTAGCGGCGCAGCCGGAAAGAACAGTGAACAGTAAAAATACCGTCACCAGACACCAGTCACCAGTCACCAAACTTGTGACTTGTGACTTGTAACTTGTAACCTGTAATCTCTGACTTCTGACTTCTGACTTCTGACCTCTGACCTCTGATCTTTTCATGTTATTTTAAGCAGTTCTTTTACCACAGATAATACATTGGGGGCCTGAATTGGTTTGGTTATATAGGCATTTGCTCCAAGGGAAAGGGCCTTTTCTCTATCTTCCTTTCCGCCCTCTGTTGTAACCATTACTATAGGGATATCCTTATAATCAGGGTTGCCCCTGATGATGCTTACTAATTTAAGACCGTCCATAACAGGCATGTTTATATCAGCCAACACAAGGTCAAACTTACCACTTGTAAGCTTCTTATAACCATCCACCCCATCCGCTGCATCGACAGTCTCTACGCCGCTTAACCTCTTTACAGCAAAGGTCAAAAGCTGCCTCATGGTTGTTGAATCGTCAATTATCAGTATCCTGTAAGCCATAATTTATTTAGTAAGAAGATTGATAAATCCCTGTATTGTGGAAAGTTTTCTCTCGGACTCGGAATAGAGCTTTGAGCTAAATATAGCTGTGGCAGCATGGCCGGCCAATAAAGTAAACAGCTCATAATCCAGCTCTGTAAACTTCGGCTTTTGCTGTAAAAGTTTATATATGGCTATCACGCCTATTACATGCTCTTTTATCTTTAATGGTATGCATACAATAGGCAATTGAGGGTCAAATTTGCCAAATGGCTTTATCTCGTCAACAAAGTAGTTCTCCCCGCTCTTTGCAACATTGCCGATGATGCCTGTTCCGATCTTTATTAAAGGGATTTCTTCCCTGTCAACACCCTCGGTAGCCACTGCGGTAAGCTCATTGGTTTTTTCATCCAACAGAAGAACCCCAAATGTTTCAGCGCCTATAAGGTTTATTACAATCTCCAGAATAATCTGCAAAACCTCTTTAAAATCCAACGTGGAGTGCAGTTGAAAACTGGCAACATAGAGGTTGGCAAGGTTATTATTCTCATACTCTATCTCCAGGTACCTATTAGCAAAGTCCTTGTTTTCAGCCTCAACAGCCCTGTGACGTTCCGTGAGCTTGTGCATCTCCTCTTTAAGGGATTGCAGTTTTTTGTTAAGCTCGGCTGCAAGTTTGTCACTGCCGCCGGCGCCTGACACCTTTGTAAGCCTGTTTTCTTCCTCAAGCTGCACTACTTTAAATCTAAGGCGCTCGTTCTCTTTCAAAAGCTCTTGTGTAAAATCAGCCCCTTTTTTAAAGAGCTGCATAAACTCTTCTGCCCTCGAAAATATATTTTTTTCATCACTCATCTATTGTCCCCTTAAATACGCCTGCGCCTGTTTCTTCATAATCTAACATATTACATTATCCCATATCAAGCCCTTTTTAACAACCCTGTTGCGCATCCTTTCACTATTTTAGGCCCGATGTCATAGAGAGGGGCAACCTCATCCACCGCGCCTGTTGCAATAGCGGATTCCGGCATGCCGAATACAATAGATGTCTCCTCTGACTCGGCTATAACATAACCGCCCTTTTCTTTTATCCTCACCACCCCTTCCTTGCCGTCATACCCCATACCTGTAAGCACAATCCCCATGGTCCGTTCACCCCAAATTAATGAGGCTGACGAAAACATAATATCCACAGAAGGCACATACTTATCTGCTTCTTTCCTCTCTAAAAGATTGGTTACAACCTCCCCTGTTTTGCTTCTTTTAAAGGAAAGATGACGCCCTCCCGGAGCAATCAGTATCTCTCCTGTCTTTACCACCTCTTCATTTGCCGCCTCTTTTACCTTCATTTTACATATCTTGTTTAATCTCTCTGCAAATGGTTTGGTAAACCCAGGAGGCATATGCTGCGATACAACCACGCAGACAGGAAACCCCTCCGGAAGGAGAGGCAGTATTTGGGAAAGCGCAGGCGGCCCCCCAGTGGATGAACCAATGGCTATAACATCAAACCCGCTGACTGCAACATCCCCCTTTATTCCCCTCATGGATGGGGACAGGGGGAGGTTGCCGCGCTGAATGGGAACCTCTTCCCCGATTAAAGCCTTCGGGGATAAATTTTTAACATCTGTCTGAATATCTTCTAAAGGCCTTGAAATACCCCTGGCGATCTTTTCCATCTTGAGATGAGGAAGCATCTTAACCTTTCGGATAAGCTCATCTTTAATATTAAATAAAGTCATAGAGGGCGTGTGGGTGGGTTTTGGTATAAAATCCACAGCGCCCAGTTCCATCGCCTTGAACACATCAATATCCTCATCCTTGCTGCTTATAACTATAACAGGAACCGGGGCAATCTTCATAAGTATGCGCAAAAATGTAAAACCATCCATAACAGGCATCTCCAGATCAAGGGTAATCAGGTCCGGCTTAAGCCTCATTGCCTGCTTTAGCCCTTCGCTCCCGTTAGTTGCGGTCCCCGCCACCTCTACCCCCGGAACTGATTCAAGGAGTTTAGTTAATGTGCGGCGGTTGAATGCAGAATCATCTATTATCAGAACCTTTACCATATCCATAATTTACCTGCTTACTGCCAGAAATTCGGCGTTTTTAACCCCCTTAAACGGCTTCCTGTATACCATATCATTCTTTAAATGCTGTAAGGTGTATGCGGTAGATATATTCATCATGGATTCAGCGTGCCCAAGGAGAAGGTAGCCGCCCTCCTCTAATTTATCATAAAAATTATGTATAACTTTTTTCTTGGATTCGGCGTCAAAATATATCAATACATTTCTGCAAAAAATTACATCCATATTCTTTAAGAGACTCATTCTGCTTCTGTCAATAAGGTTAAGATAACCAAACCTTACCATATTTTTTATTTCATCATTTACCTTATGTTTTCCATCAGGTGTGGGCTCAAAATATTTATCTATAAACATTTGCTCTGAACATCTGAAAGAGTATTTGGTGTAAACCCCTCTCCTTGCCACCTGCAATACCCTCTGGCTTATATCATTTCCAAATATCTCAATATTCCAGCCTTTAAACTGGCCGGTTTCAAGGATAAGCATAGCAATCGTATACGGCTCCTCCCCTGTTGAACAGCCTGCGCTCCATATTGACAGAGTCTTTGCTTTAGAGGTATCTCCCTTTCTATTCTTTATTTCAGGAAGTATCTCTTCGCTAAACGCCTTAAGCTGGTGCGTCTCTCGGAAAAAATAGGTTTCGTTTGTAGTAAGTATATCTATTGCGGCAGATAGTTCTTCGCTTGCCTTCGGGTCGTATCTCAAGAACCTGTAATACTCCTTGAAATCCTTAAGCCTGTGAAACCTGATCCTATTGGAAAGCCTTTTTTCCAGCAAAAATTTAGAAGAGACGTCAAAAGAGAGGCCGCAATGATCGTATATATAATCCCTTATGAGGCGAAACTCCTCCTCATTCATAAGTATGTCGGGTTCAATAATGAGCATATTCAGTTACAAGTTGCAAGTCACAAGTCTGGTGACTGGTGACGGTGGGCAATGCCCCCCACCCTACACTTTCAGCGCCTCCGCTATTTTTTGTTTAACAAGGTCATCTGTTTCCACCTTGAGATGCGTTTCAAGGCAGTTTCTTATAAAATTATCTTTTATGTCAGAGAGGATATCCACAACCTGAGCCCGGACATCCCAGTCTGTGTGTTCCAGTAAAGATAGTATTTCAGTTGCAGAACCTTTCTTATCAAGCCTTCCAAGGATCTGAGCAGCAACTTTAACCACTTCTGTATCATCGTGTGAAAGACATTTCATCACCCACGGTTTTATCTCTTCTATAGTTTGATGCCCCTGAAGGGCAATCATGGCCATTGCTTCAAGGGCTGCGCAAACAACCATCCCATTTTCATCATCCACGAGCCCCTTGACAGCCTTAACCACATTTTCCGTCCCTATCTTGCCAAGACTTTCCACAGCAACCGCCTTTACCCATATATCCTCATCCGAAAGCAGAAGGAGCAGAGGTTCTGCCGCCTCCTTTGACCTTATACTGCCAAGTACCCTGGCAGCAGCAAGCCTTACCTCTCTGTCTTCATCGGCAAGGGCAAGGATAATATCCTGAACATACCGCCCCTCTCCTCTTTCCCCAAGGGCATGAACAGCGGCCTTTCTCACAAGAGAGCTGTCATCCTTTATGGCCAACCTTATACTTTCAACATCTTCTATCCCGCCAATCCTACCAAGCACAATAATTGCCTTCTCTCTTACATAAGGGTTATCTGCTGAAAGCAGGGGCAAAATTCTGGAAAGGATAGCTTTATACGAACCTCTGGCAAGGAGGCAAAGGGCGTCTACTGCGGCGTTTCGGACATCATCAAATTCATCCTGAAGCAGGCATATAATCTCTATCGCTGCCTTTTCAGGATCAATCTTTCCAATGGCCGCGGCAGCGCTGCTGCGCACATGGCCATAATCATCTTTTATGGCAAGAACAAGTATATTCTCTGCCTTCCTGTTTCCAATCTCTCCGAGTATATCGCACAATAATGCCCTGACCTTTTCTTCCTGAAGAGGATAGGTATCTATAATTACATCTAATCCCTCGCCGCCCAATTCTATTAAAGCCTCTTTTGCCTCACCGGCTGTTTCATCAAAACACAGGGACCTGATCAAAGGCCTGACAGCCTCTATCTTCCCGGTTAATCCGAGAATAAAAACAGCCCCTTTTCTTACATTCAGGTCATGGCTTTCCAGCGAAGCGGCAATCTTTTCAATAACAGAAGATGGTACTTGCGAGAGATGCTTGCAGAGTTGCTGTTTTGACAAACCGCTGGATGCGGCAAGCCTTTTTACGGCCACAATAGCAGCCTCTCTGGTTGATTGGGAGTTTTCTTTTAAACCGTCTATAAGATAAGGCACGGCCTCTATCCCGCCCACCTTGCCGATAAGGTCATAGGCTGCCCTTTTCAAAAGCCTTTCCTTTAAGGTATTGTATACCCCGCTCATGGGAATAGGCCTGCCGATATTTCCCAGCGCCTCAAGGGTTGTAAACTTCAGCGCCATGTCCCCTTTTTCCAATATATCCAGAAGAGTCTGAACAGCTTTATAACTCCCTATCTTTCCCAGCCCCTCTATCGCAGAAAGCCTGACATTTTCGTCAGGGTCCTGTGCGGCCGTTATCATGGCGTCCGCAATAATCCCTGCTATATCATCGCCTTTATTTGTCCCTATATCGCCTCCTATATCTCCAAGGACATCCATAATAAATTTTCTGACATCATGGTCTCTGTCATTTAAATTTTGAATAAGACATGGAACAGCATCTCTGCCAAGCCTTGTCAAACACTCTACAGCAGAGTTTCTTAAACCTGCGTTATCTTCAGAATGCAGGATATCTATCATAAGAGGCGCTATGGAAGAAACTGCTGCGGCGTTTCCCTGAAATGAAAGAGCCGCATTAACAGCGTCCTTTCTAACCCTCCAACTTATATCTCCCATAGCCTTCTTAAGAAGCGGCAATATCCCCGGCTCAAATGCAATATCAAGGAGCCCCTCGAGCACCTGTCTCCTTATCTCTTCATCCGGGCTGTCCAATCTTTCTATTAATTCGTTTATCAACATTGCATCACACGCCAATCTCTTTCCTCATTTTTGCTATAAGCTCTTCAAAGGCATTTTTCAGATAAGCTGTGCCCTTGCGCACATCAGCAGGCACCCTCTTGGCATAATAGGCCTGGCCTTCCCTTATATCAGCTTTCAGGAGTTCCAGGAGATTGCCGTTTCTCAGGCCGCTCTCTACAGCCTCCTGATTATAGAGGATTATATCTGACATAATAATCCTTGCCAGACGTTTGGCCTCTTCATGGGCGCTGTCTTTGCCGCCTTTCTCCGGCATTTTGACCTTAATATCTTGAGTTGCTATATCCTTTATCTTCTCAGAAAGCCTTTCTTCATAAATCACAACAGCCTCAAACTCCATCGCATGGGCCTTTAAAGGAGACCTCACAATATTCTCATCCCTGCCCAAAAGCTTATTTATCTTGGGCACAAGATCGTCAGGTATGTGATGCATCTCTATATAATCATCCGCGCCGTAGATTGATGTTGGCATCCTCTTATATCTGGTCTTGTCATAAATAGAGGCAAGAAGAATGACCTTAATATGCTTCAGCCTTTCATTATTCTTTATAAAATCGCATATCTCAAAGCCGTACATCCCTGAGAGGGCGACATCTACAAGGACTATATGGGGGGGCATATTTATTTCTAAAAACTGCAACGCCTCTATGCCGTCCTTGGCAAGGATAACCTCAAAACCGCGGCCGGAGAGAAAATCTTTAATGGCAGAACAAAAATGTGGGTTGGCATTGGCAACCAGCACCTTGTCCCTTGTTTGCTCTTCTGCAGACGGTCTGGATTTTATAAGGAATGGCCTTTTGCAGCTATTACATATAATCCTTTCACCGGCTTGAGTTATACCGGTTGGATTAAATGTATTAGGCGCCTTGCATCCCGGACATTCTATATTCATTATTGCTCCCTAAATTTCCGGTTCAATTTACAAAATTGAACCAGCAACAGCAAGGCCGCCATTTTTTTATACCTCTCTGTCTGAATCCCCAAGCTTAAACTTCTCCAATCCCTGCTTAAGCTTATCCATCTCTTTTTTGAGCATGGAAGCCATATCTTCCAGCATTCGCGCATTTTCCATGCTTTTGGTTGCGCTGGTGGTTGTCTCTATAACAGTGGCGGATATCCTCTGGCTCTCACTTTCCTGACGGGACGAGACAGCATTTATCTCCTGTATGCTCTTCATCACATTTTCTGTATTTGATGCGATAATCTTGCTCCCCTGCGCCTGCTCGGCAGTCGCCTTTTTTATCTGCGAGGCAAGTTCTCTCATCTTTTCAACTGCCTTGACTACCTGACCTGCGCCCTGGGATTGCTCCTGCGTGGCCCTGGCTATCTGGTGGATAGTGTTGGTAATGCCCTCAATATTCCGCATAACCTGTTTAGAGCCGCTGGCCTGTTCCTTGGTTGCCTTGGCTATCTCAAGGCTCATAGACTGAAATGTCTTGAATCTTCCCGTTATCCCCTTAAGCACAAGGGTGGTCTCTGTTGAAAGTTTTTCCCCCTCCACAACCTTTGCCATTCCCTCCTCAACCGATGCAACAGCCTTTTCTATCTGCCCCTGAATGCCAGATACAATCCCTGTAATCTCTGTGGTTGAGGCGGCAGTCCTCTCTGACAACTCCCTTATCTCATCTGCAACAACGCTGAACCCTTTGCCGTGCTCCCCTGCCTGGGCTGCGAGAATCGTGGCATTCAATGCCAAAAGATTGGTCTCCATTGCCACATCGTCAATCACATTTACTATCTTGCCAATCTCCTTTGACCTTCGGCCGAGTTCATCTATAACCGCTGCAAGACTATTCACAGATTCCTTTATCTTTTCCATGCCTGCATGGGCAAGCTCTACCACCTTTACCCCCTTTTCGCCCTCCACTGCCGCTTCATTGGAAAGTTCAACACCCTCTCTGGCATGTTTCTCTATCTCCATGGCTGATGCGTCTATCTGAATAAGGGATGAGGCTGTCTCATCCGCCCCCCTTGAGATATTATCAACTCCAGCTGCAACCTCTTTAAGTGAGCCGTCAATCTCTTGTATAGAGGTTGATGTATCCTTCACGGCAACTGTAAGGTCAGCCACACTGCCATCCACCTCTTCAACAGACGCAGCCATCTCCAGAATAGAGGAAGATGTATCTTCCGATAGTTTCAGGAGCTGCTCCATGCCTTTGGCAATATCCTGCGCTATCTTATGAAGCTCTTCTATTGACGCTGAAACATCTGTCATGGCTGCGGCGTGGTCCTCCGAACCCCTTTTAATGCTGGACACACTGTCTGCAATCTTTTTTACCGCCGCATCCACATTTAAAGAAAACCCTTTGGTTTTGAGGATGATATTCGTCATGCCCTTCGCTGCTTCATTTATGCATCTGCCGAGTTCCCCTATCTCATCCCTGGATTTTATAGAGACCCCCACATTCAGATCGCCATTCGCCAGCTTCTTTGAGGATTCTTCCATTCTGGCTAATGGTTTTGTTATACTGCGCGTGATCACATAGGCGAGAATAATCGCAACAACAACAGCAATAATCGCGAGTATAACATACATGGCAAGCGCCTTTTCAGCAGAGGATTTATGCCCCTCAGCCACAGCGAGCAGATCATTGGTCAGTTTATCCTCCACCTCTTTCAGGAGGTTTATCTTGGCGGTCTGCATCTTAAACCAGTAAGGGGCATCAATACCAAAGTTACCTGTGGCAACCTTATCAAAGGCAATATTTCTCATCTTCTCGGTCTCGCTTACAACATGGCCATGCACCTTGTTTTTGTAAAAATCCTTCTGTTCCGCATTAGCAACAAAGAGAAACATGTTAAGATATGTCTCTTGCGCTGACACAGCAGAGACTAACTTTTTAAACACCCCTGGCCCAAAGTTGTCCATTCCAAAGGTGTAGGTGAGAATCGCCCTCTCAATTCCAGTCTTTTCCTTGGCAAAAAGGAAATTCGCATAGGCTGCCGCTGCTACCGCAATGTCAGCATTCGCGCTTATCCTTGTCATATAAGATATAGGGTCATAAAACTGGCCAATCATCTTTGTGTAATAACTAACTATTTCATCTCCTGATATGGTCAGGGCACTCGCCATGCCCCTCTTTGTCGTTATCTCCTCAAGGCTTCCGAGCGCGGTTTCAAGGAGTTTTTTAAACTCAACACCGTAACGGTCTTTCTGAAAGGCGCTCAGAAATGTCTGGAGGTCTGATACCTTCCTGTCTGTCTCAGAGCGCTGATCAGAAAGCTCTGATACAAATTTAGCGCCCTTGCTGCCTACAAATACCCCTGTAGCGCCCCTTTCTTTTTGCAGCTCATGCACCATGGCGCTTATATTCACGGCAAGGCGGGAAAGGTTTTGCGTATCCCTCATTGCCTTTGCCTGCAGTGTCTTTTCCCATATCCCGTTTACTGAAAAATACAGAAGCCCCAGCACGGGAAAGATAAGCATAAGTATCAGCTTGTTTTTCATCTTCAAATTGTTTATGAAACTCATATCAGCCTCCTTTATGCCTGACCGCTTATAAGATTAATGTTATAGAGATTTGAGGCAGTTTTTTTGGTGGGCAGAGCCCACCCTACAACTATACGCTATGCGCTATACAGGCGCGATTAGAGATATCTTCTCCTCTGCGGTAAGCATCTTGTCAAGATTTATAACAAACAGCAGTTCTCCTTTAATATCCGCCATAGCGTCCAGATACTCAGCCTCTGCCCCCTTTACCATCCCCGGCGGCGGCATAAGATGCGTCTTTGACAGCGAAATAATATCTGTAACATCGTCAACAACAATGCCCACAATTCTATTTTCAAGTTGCGCGATAACAATTCTGGTTCTTGAACTAATATCTGACGGCGCCTCAAATCTTTTCCTTAAATCTATAATGGGTATAACCATGCCCCTTAAGTTTATAACACCATCAATAAAAAAAGGCGCCTTTGGCACCAACTGAACCTTTTGATACCGGATAATCTCCTTTATCTGCATTATATCCAGACCATACGGCTCTGTTCCCAGCTTAAAACAGACCACCTGTATATCTGTTGAATCGACTGCTGTTTGCTCAGTTTTCTGCAAGACCTGCTTTTTTTGTATTTTAGCTATACCAGTCATTTGTCGCTGCGCTCCATTGTAAAATGAAGATACTGCGGGAGCAGGTTTGCAACCTGCTCCCTAAATTTCGTATGTGCTGCATACGAATTATTTGGGTTCAAATTACAAACTTGAACCCGCAGCAAATTTCCAATCTTCAATTTCCAATTATTTACGCCACTTCCATCTTAAGAAGCATCGGGAGATTAAGCAGGATGATGAGCCTGTCTTTATGATGGACAACACCCCGTATAAATTCACCACCCGCCTCTTGCTGAATAGCGGATGTTGATTCTATATCATTTGGATTAACCCTGACAACACCCATTATCCTGTCAACTATCAAGCCAATCTTTATATCCGTATGAGAGGCGACTATCATCCTGTTTTCAGGGCCTATATCTTTTTCCTTTAATCCAAGCCGTTTCTGCATGCTTATAACAGGGATTATCTCGCCTCTTAAAGATATTATGCCTGCAATAAAAAACAGCGCATGCGGCACCTCGGTTATCTCTCTCATCTTAATCACTTCCGATGTCTCGCTTAATTCCAGCGCATATTCTTCGTCGTCCACAATAAAGGAGAGAAGCTGAAGCAGTTCTCCCTCTCCTTTCTTCTCTATATTCTTTTTATAAAACTCATCTGCCGTAGGCGCCATGTAGAGTTGGGATTCTTGAGTCTGAATTTGAGAGTTTTTTCTTATGTCCAGCATAAATAATCCTTTTAAAGAGTCAGAGAATCAGAGAATCAGAGTAAAAACTGCGGCTCTATGACCTTTTGACTCTCTGACTCTTTCTTTCACGCCGCCCTTTCGCTCGTCCCTTTGCCCACAGCAGTTATGATTCCGGCAATATCAACAACTAAAAGCGTTCCCATATCTCCAATATCTGTAGCGCCGGCAATACCATTAACCTTAAGAAGTTTGCCCAGAGACTTGATAACCACGTCCTGCTGCGAGATTATGCTGTCAACCAATATGCACAGCATGGAATCCGCAATGCCGACAATTATGCCGCGCATCTCCGCTTTTTCTTTTATCTTAATCCCAGGATGTAAAAACTGCTCCAACCTCAAAACGGGAATGGTTTTCTCCCGCAGCACAAATACCTCTTTCTTTTCCATTGTCTTTATATCCGACGGACGGATATTCAATATCTCAAGAACCCCGTTAAGCGGTATAACGTATCTCTTTGTGCCTGCCGCTATTACAAGCGCCTGTATAATGGCCATGGTAATAGGAAGAGTTAGGATAATCCTTGCCCCCTTTCCCTCCGCAGTGTCTATATCAACTGTTCCGCTCAGACGGGTTATATTTTCCTTTACCACATCCATACCAACCCCTCTCCCAGAAACCTCGCTAATCTCGTCTTTTGTAGAAAACCCTGAAACAAAAATGAATTCAAGCAGGCTCTGCCTTGAAAGGGTATTGGAAGACGGCTCATCTGTAAGCCCTCTTTCTACAGCCTTTCTTCTTACAGCCTCTATATCTATTCCCTTGCCGTTATCGGCAACCTCAATTACAACATGGTTTCCTTGCGGATATGCCTTGAGATTGATTGTGCCGGCCCTTGGCTTGCCCGCCTTTTCTCTCTCTGCCGGGGGTTCTATACCGTGGTCAATAGCGTTCCTGATTATGTGCATCAATGGGTCTGCCATATCCTCTATAATCAATTTATCCAGTTCTGTATCTCCGCCTGATTGGACAAGCTCAACCTCTTTGCCTGTTTCCTTAGAGAGCTTCCTTATTACCCTTGTAAATTTGTCAAAAAGCTGATGAATGGGCACCATCCTGACCTCTATCATGCTCTCCTGAAGTTCCTTCAATCTCTTTTCAAGGTTCTTGTCAATCTTGGAAAGTTCAATTGCGGTTCCTGTAAATCCCATTTCAAGCCGCAGCTTATTTACAATCTGAGATATGGACGCCTTTAACTGTGAGAGCTCGCCGACGGTATTCATTATGCCGTCAAGTTTCTTTATATCCACACGCACGGTATTGCTGACGCTTCTGAGTGTGGTCTCTTCCATCTTTGTCTCTAATAAAATTTCCGCCCCTGCCCTGTCTCCGGCGCCCTCCTGTATAAGATGCCCTCGCACAATCTTTATAGCAAGATTGCGTCCCTTGAGCGTATCTTCAACAAATTCCGCGCCCATGTGCGTGCCAAACAGGATATCAAAATGCAGCGCATCTTTATTCGCGCCTGTGGAAGGGAGCGTGGCTATAACCTCTCCAACGGATTTAAGAAAATCTGTAAGCTCAACTAGCCCTTCATCAAAGACAGTCAGCGTGAATTCCGCGCCTATGAGAAGAAGGGTGTTCCCTGCCTTTATATTTTCGTTAAGCCTGTGCTCTTCATACTCGGTAAGCACGGCAAGAATGCCTTTATCAATATCTATATCCCCTTGAGACACTGATACTACGGGAAGTGAAGAATTTGTAAGCCGTTCAAATTTTGCGATCATAGCGTCAACCTTCTCCATTCCAAACTCTTCATTTTTACCCTTTGCCACCACCATTTCATTTATCATGTCAACAGCTTCAAACAGGGCATTCACAATCTCGTGTTTAATGGAGAGCCTTCCCATCCGCAGGGAATCAAACATATCTTCCATCTTATGGGTCAGCATTGCCATCTCTGCAAAACCAAACATGCCGGATATGCCTTTAAGCGTATGCGCGGAGCGGAAGATGCTGTTAAGGATATCAGGTTCAATATGTCCGACATCAACCCCTTCTCCAAGCTTTGAGAGGTTGTTCGTCAATTCACCAATGATATCCTCCACCTCTGCCAGAAATTCATTAATATCCATTTTAGATTCGGTCATAGTATTTACTTTCCTATTTTCAGATATTTCTTCACTAATCTCTGAAGTTCCTCCGGATTAAATGGCTTTACCAGATATTCGTCAGCGCCAAGGGAAAGCCCCTTTTCTTTATCCCTTTCACTCCCCTCTGTAGTAATAATAATAAGGGGTATATGTTTGTAGTTCTGGTTTTTTTTTACAAAACCTACCAATTCAAGGCCGTTTATATCAGGCATATTTATATCTGTAATAATTAGATTAAAATGATGATGTGGAAGGAGTTTCAGCGCCTCGAAACCGCTCTTTGACTCAAATATTTCCAGGCCGTCTATAACCTCCACAGCAGATGTTATCATGGCGCGGGTGGTTGATGAATCCTCAACAATGAGTATTTTTGATGACAAGACCTACTCCTTTCGTATTGCGCTGAGCCTTCTTTCAAGCAACGTCCGTTCCATTGCAATACCTGCCTGAGCAAGAAATATTTCCAGGCTTTCAGTGTCGCCTACAAGTCTTTCCTCCGGCGCATTATCTCCATATAACAAGGCCGCAACCCTGCCGCTGACCAGAAGCGGGACAAGGAATGACTCGGCAGGCCAGCTCCCGCCAAGCTCATTAACAAGATATTCATGCGCCGGAATATGTTCCAGACTTTTTTTTATTGTCATCTTCTTAAAAATAGCCTCTTTAAATATTGACTCTTCCGCAGTTGAAATCCGCATCCCTTTTATGCGACGATTAGGATCGCCGTTTTTTAGGACAACGCCAAATTGTCCCAATCCTTCAATTGTATCCTTTTTTACAATAAAAAGCA
>Ga0080064_1006036_pt1 | contig 13479 bp, 8 predicted proteins | sample Subgrocontami54m_FD_69260 | JGI IMG/M metagenome (GOLD analysis project Ga0080064, IMG submission 69260) | Subsurface groundwater microbial communities from S. Glens Falls, New York, USA - GMW46 contaminated, 5.4 m (SPADES assembly) (version 2) ...
CTCCCCCCCGAACGCGGGCGCGGCTTCCCCCCCTCCGTGGCCGGGGACATCCCCGCCCTCGGCATCGCCCCCCACGAGATCATCACAGGCCGCCGCCCCGCGGGCAAGCCGCGCGAACCGCGCGTCCTCGACCCCAAGCTCCCGGCCAAATGGCGCGCCGTCATCTCCCGCTGTCTTGCCGACGACCCTGCCAAGCGATTCGCCTCGGCCGCCGAAGTCGCCGAGGCGCTCACCGGACGCGTCACTCGCCAACGCCGCATCCTTGCCGGCTCCGCGGCGGCTTTCGTCATTGCGCTCGGCCTGTGGGCCTTCTTCCGGCCGGTCACGCCGCCCGCCCGCCTAGCGATCCTGCCCATCGAGGCGCCGGGGGCCAACGCCTCGATGGCCTCCGTGGTCCGCGGCGCTTCCTACGATCTGTCGGGCCGCCTCTCGCGTCTCAAACCCCGCCCACCCCAACTCGTCGTGATCCCGATCGAAGAAACTCAGGGCCTCTCCGCACGCGATCCCTCCATCGCGAAACAGCGCATCGGGGCTTCCCACATTCTCCGCTCCAGCGTCACGCCCAGCGGCAATCGCCTCTTGCTGCGCGGCGCCATCGTCGATGCCTCTACACAAGTCGTCTTGCGCGAAACCACCGCTGAGCTGGATTCCATCAACGACCTGGCCAATCGCCTCACCGCCCTGGTTGCCGCCGCGTTCAACCTTCCCCGCCAAGCCGCGCGTGAGGAGGTCGCATCCGCCGCCTACGCCAGCTACGCGGAGGGCATGTCCTATCTGCGCGGCGCCGCCTCGTCCTATCAGAAGTCTATCGAGGCGTTTGAAAAGGCGATCGCCCAGGACCCCAAATCCCCGCTCCCCTCCGCTGGTCTGGCCGAAGCATGTTACCTCGGCTGGCAGCGCACCCAGGACGCGAAACTGCTCGAACGCGGCCGCCAGGAACTCGCCCGAGCCACCGCGCTTAATCCTGATTCGCTCGAAGTCCACCTCGCCGCCGGAAAATTGAACCTCGTCCCCGGTTCCCAGGAGCGTGCCACCCTCGAGTTCCAGCGCGCCATTCAACTGGACCCCGCCAACTCGGAGGCCTGGCGTGGTCTGGCACGTTCGTACGACGGAGTGGAAGGCCGACGCGCGGAAGCCGCCGAGGCCTACCTCAAAGCCATCCAACTCCAACCCGACTACTTCCTACCACTGGCCGATTTCGGGAACTTCCAGCATCGCATGGGGAACTACCAGGAAACCGAAAGACTGTGGACACAGGCCCTCAAGCTCGCGCCTCAATCCGCGGCGCAGCACTCCAGTCTCGGCGGGCTCTACGCCGACATGGGCCGGTGGGACGAGGCCGAACGCAAGCTCAAACGCGCTATTGAACTGGATGGCCGCTTCCGGCCGGCCTTGAACAACCTCGCCGCGCTCTATCAGTACCAGAAAAGGGATGCCGAGGCTGTCGAACTCCTGGAACGCGCCCGCACTCTTGGACCCGAATCGCACATCCTCGCACTCAATCTCGGCGATTCCTACCGTCGCCTAGGAAATGCCCCCAGAGCCGCGCAAGCCTACCGCCGTGGCCACAAGCTGGCCGAGCAACGCCTTCTCGCCGATCCGGGCGACGCAGCCATGCGCGCATTCGTAGCCTATTTCGCCCTCCGCCTCGGCGAGCGCGCCGTGGCCGAACGCGAATTGGTCCAGGCCCTCCATTTCGGAGGAAAAGATCGTACCGTCATCCGCCGCGCTGTGCTATGCTTTGAGGCCATGCGCCAGCGCGACCGGACTCTTGGCGTGCTGCAGACGGCGACCCCGGAGGTTCTGCGCGAACTCAACCGGCAGCCTGACCTGACCTCTTTGCAAAAGGATCCGCGCTTCATAGCCATGCTGCCCCCAAATCGGATACAATAGCCGAACAAAGGAAACCTGCAATGCCACCAATTACCGAACCAGTTGTGATTGTCCTGAAATACACGGCCGACGCCGGCGGGAAGGCGGCTCTGGCCCCAGCGAAAGGAAAACGGACTCCAGTGCCACCCGGCGCAACCGTGATCTTCGCCCTCGGCGACCCTGGCGCAACCAGCCTTACCGTCACATTTCCCAACAACTCGCCCTTCGGCGATGTAGCGCCGGTCCAGACGGTGAAAGGCGGCGACGCTCACCGCGTGGAGCGTGAGGTGAATGCATCCGACCCCAAGGCCAACGTCTATATTTTCGACTGCACGGCCATCATCAACGGAACACCTGTTGCGGCCAAGGGCGGCGGCGAAATCGAAATCGGCCCGTAGCGTTGACCCGCCGCGCATCCCGTGGCGCCCCGCAGCCGATGCCCCGTAAAACCTCCCGGTGTCGGAGCCCCAACTTGACCGCGGCACCCCGCAACAGATATAACGGCTCTCTACCCCGCATCCGGAAAGGACAACCATGAAACTCTCAACACTTCTCAGGAACCCGCGCAAAACGGAGCTGCCGTCCGCGGCGATAACTCGCGTGTCTCTGGCTCGTTTGGGGGCTCGGACGGCGCCCTTTGCGCTCATCCCATTGCTCGCACTGGCCGCAGCTGCGGCGCTGTACGCGCAACCCGACCCGAACTACAAACCGAGACGCATCAACAAGGCGATCGAACTGCTGGAGGACGGCCAGCCTATCTACTACACCGGCGGTCACGGCGGCTACGAAGAGGGCAAGAAACTATCCAAAACCTGGGCCGACTACATCAACTACGAGATGGAACACGGGGCGCTGGACTTCACCGCGCTGCGCGAATTCATGCGCGGTCTGGTGGACGGCGGACCCACCAAGAGCGGCCACCGGACGCCGGCGGTGATTGTCACGTTGCCGGTGCTCGGGGTGAGTGAAGTACACATGCAGGCGAATTTCTGGGTGGCGCAGCAGGCCATCGCGTGCGGCATACATGGCATTTTGCTGTGCCATGCGCGGAGCCCGGAGGCGGTGCGGATATTTGTGGAATCGCTACGCTATCCGAACGCAAAACCGGTGAAGGGACTTGGCGAAGGCATGCTCGGCAGCGGCAGCCAGGGCTATTCCTCGCGGATCTGGGGCATCACTGTGCCGGAATATACGAAGAAGGGAGACCCTTGGCCGCTCAACCCGGAAGGTGAGTTCCTGCTCGGCCTCAAGATCGAGGACAAGCACGCGCTGGCCAATGCAAGCAAAGTAGCCGCTGTCCCCGGCATAGCATTTGCCGAATGGGGTCCGGGCGACATGGGCATGTCGCTCAATCTCCCCGATGGCCACACGGCGAATGAGACGCTGCATCCGATGATGCGCGATGCGCGCTCTACGGTGCTGGCTGCCTGCAAGGCCAACAAGCTCGCTTTCCTCAACACGGTCCGTCCCAACGACGTGGAAGAGATGATCAAGGAAGGCGTGCGCATCGGGTCCGGCGGCCAGGAAGCAGCGGAGAAAGGGCGCATCTACACCAAGCGCAAGATGCCCTGGTAGTAGTCTGCCCTTATCGGACGCGCTCGTCCGGGCCCAGCATCCAGGCCGAGTGGTGCTGGGTCAGGCCGACGTGCGGATAGTATTCCACCGCCTTGGGCGCAGACAAGAGAACGATCCGCGCGCTGCCACCTTCCTTCTGCGTGAGGCGAATGAGTTCGGTTCCGATGCCCTGCCGCTGATGGGATTGGCGCACGGCCAGATCAGCCAGATAGGTGGCGAAGGAAAAGTCCGTGAGCGAGCGCGAGATGCCCACCAGCAGGTCCCCATCCCAGGCGGTGATCACGAGATTGGCCTGCTTGAGCATCACCCCCATGCGGGCGCGGTCATCGACAGGCCGCCGCTCGCCGAGCGTGGAGGCCACGTAGAGTTCAATCATCTGGTCCAGATCCAGGTCGTTTCCCGTGCGGTAGGTTATTTCGCTCATAGGTGCTCTGATGGTCTTATCCTAGCTTGGGCGATACACTAAAAACTAGTCCTTACATATGGAAGAAGAGGTTGTTGGAAAAATCTACGATGCGCGCCTGATGCGGCGGATGCTCGGCTATGCCTGGCCGTACCGCGCCTGGTTCGCGATGGCGCTCGGTTTCCTGCTGTGCAGCTCGGTGCTGCAGATTCTGGGGCCGCTGTTCACCAAGATGGCGGTGGACCGGTATCTGGCGCCCACCTCCACACAGATGGCGACGCCGATCGACGCTTACCTGTCGGCGGATCCTTTTACGGGCCTAACACAGCTCTCCCTGATGTACCTTGCCTCGATGCTAGTCGGGATGATTTGCTCGTTTTCGCAAGGCTACCTGATGTTGAAGACAGGGCAGCGGGCCATGTTCGACCTGCGGCGCGACCTGATGGCCCATCTCCAGAAGCTCGACTTGGCCTATTATGACCGCCATCCGGTGGGGCGGCTGCTCACGCGCGTGACCACGGACGTGGACGCGTTGAACGAAATGCTCGCCTCGGGGCTGGTGGCGGTGGTGGGCGACGTGCTGGTACTGAGTTTCCTGCTCATCGTCATGTTCCGTCTCAGCGCGGGGATGACGCTGCTGATGCTGGCGGTGCTGCCGCTGGTGGTGCTGGCCACGGCGATGTTCCGCAAGGCGGTGCAGTCCAGCTACCGCCGCATCCGGCTGGCGGTGGCGCGCATCAACGCGTACATGCAGGAACACATCACCGGGATCGTGGTGCTGCAACTGTTCAACCGCGAGGCCAAGAGCCGGGAGGAGTTCGACGAGACCAACCGCGACCACATGGAGGCTTTCAAGGACTCCATCTTCGCCTACGGCTGGTTCTATCCGGTGGTGGAGTTTCTGGGGATGCTCGGGCTGGCCTCGCTGCTGGTCTACGGCGGGTACCGGATTCAGTCGCGGGAGCTGACGCTCGGAATCCTTGTGGCATTCTTTCAATACGCGATGCGATTCTACCGTCCGATTCAGGATCTCAGCGAGAAGTACAACATCTTCCAGGCGGCGATGGCGGCGGCCGAACGCGTCTTCCAATTGCTCGACACGAAGGTGGAGATCGGCGACAGCGGCGAGCCGCGCGGGGTGCCTTCCGGCGCAGTGGCCATCGAGTTCGATCAGGTCTGGTTCGCCTACAAAGGCGAAGAGTGGGTATTGCGCGATGTCAGTTTCCGGATCGAGCCCGGCGAGACCATCGCGGTGGTGGGGCATACAGGCGCGGGCAAGACCACCCTCATCAGCCTGCTGCTTCGCTTCTACGATATTCAACGCGGGGCCATCCGGATCGGCGGGGTCGACATCCGCGAATTCTCGCCGCGCGAGCTGCGCTTCCATTTTGGGGTGGTGCTGCAGGACCCCTACCTTTTCACCGGCGACATTGGACGAAACATACAGCTCGGCACGGCCACGATCAACGAAGAGCAGATCCGAGCCGCGGCCGAGCAGGTGAATCTGCTCGACTATGTCGATTCCCTGCCCGACGGTTTCCGTCATGTGGTGCGGGAGCGGGGCGCGGGCCTTTCGACGGGACAGAAGCAACTGGTGAGCTTTGCGCGAGCGCTGGCGCGCAATCCCCGGTTTCTGGTTCTGGACGAGGCCACCTCCAGCGTCGACACGGAAACCGAGATGCGGGTGCGTGCCGCGCTGGACCGGCTGCTGCATGGGCGCACGTCCATCGTCATCGCGCACCGGCTATCCACCATTCAGCGCGCGGACCGGATTCTGGTGATGCACAAAGGAGAGCTGCGCGAGTCCGGAACGCACCAGCAGCTGCTGGTGGAACGCGGCATCTACTTCAAGCTGTATCAACTGCAGTATAAGGATCAGGAGCTGGGGCAGGCCAGGGGGCCTGACCTACAGATACTTGCCGATCACCTCCAGCAATAGTTTCACGTCAACTGGTTTGCTGAGATAGTCGTCCATTCCCGACCGCAGGCAGTGATTGCGGTCTTCCTCCATGGCCCCGGCGGTCAAAGCGACGATGGGTGTGTGGTGAAGCGTGCCCTCGCGCCGCCGGATCTCGCCGGTGGCCTCGTAGCCGTCCATCACCGGCATCTGGCAATCCATGACGATCAAATCGTATGGCGATTGAGCCGTCATATCAACCGCTTCCCGGCCATTGGAGGCCACGTCCACGCGGCAGCCGGCCCTGGCGAGCTGAATCGAGGCGATCTTTTGGTTCACGAGGTTGTCCTCCACCAGCAGAACGCGGCGCCCCGGAAAGCGCTCAACAGCAGCCGGGGGCCTCGGAGCATCCGCGGTAATCGTTCGCTTGCCCATCAACCGCTGGAGCCGGTCAAGCAGCACGGCCTCCCGCACCGGTTTGACGAGAAAGTCATCGCACCAGGGCACACTCTCCTCGCGGACCGATGTAATCAAGAGGATGGCCGGCCTAACCAAGTGGCTGGACTCGCGCATCCGCCGGGCCGTCTCCGCCCCGGCCAGACAGATGATCTGGTACGGATCTCCCGCCGCCTCGGCCGCGGCCGCCATCCGTAGCGCCTCCTCCACCGCTCCGGCTTCCTCCACGCGCATGCCCCACTGCTTGCAGAGCTCCGTAGTGACCAGCCTGCTGACCGGCTGGTTGTCCGCAACCAGCAGTCGAACCCCGTCGAACCTATGGGCTTGCAGCGGCGCGCGAGACGGGCACAGGGGGAGTGGAATCTCAAACCAGAATGAGGATCCTTCCCCCACGCGGCTGCTCAAACTTATGGCGCCGCCCATCAACTCGACGAGCTGCCTGGAAATGGCCAGTCCCAACCCCGTCCCACCGCGCCTGCCCGATGCGGAAGTGTCCAGTTGCTGGAACTTCTGGAACAGAGCCCCCTGGAGGTGGGCGGGAATCCCGATGCCGGTGTCGTGGACGGCGATGCGCGGGCTGGCCATGCCGCCCAAGGCAGGCGGACTCCGCACTTCCACCAGTACGTGGCCGGTGTCGGTGAACTTAATTGCGTTCGAAACCAGGTTCAGCACCACTTGCCGGATACGCCCCGCATCGCCCAGGAATTTGCGCGGCGCATCCGGTGCGTAGCGCAGCAGCAAGTCCAGTTTCTTCTCGCCGGCTTTCATCGCCAACAGATCGACCGCATCCTCCAGAACGCCGTGCATGTCAAACGAGGCAATCTCCAGATCGAGTTTACCGGCTTCGATCTTGGAATAATCCAGAATCCTGTTGATGAGGGCGAGCAGCGCCTCGGCCGAGGAACGGACGATCCCGGCGTACTCTTTTTGCTGCGGCGTCAACGGCGTGTCCAGCAGCAACTCCGTCATCCCGATGACGCCATTCATCGGGGTACGGATCTCATGGCTCATGGAGGAGAGGAATGCGCTCTTGGCGCGCGTGGCCGCCTCGGCGCGATCCTTCTCCACGCTCAGTTCCTGGACCATGCGCGCCATCGAGGTCCTGGCCCGATCCTCTTCGGTGACGTCGAAAAGAGCGCTCCGGAGACCCTTGATCTCGCCTCTTTTGCCGACCACGATTCGATCATGCTTCTCCACCACCAACAGGCCGCCGTCGCCCCGGACGTAGCGCAGCCGGACAGGCTCGGCAGGTGCCGTGCCGGACAGCTTCTGGAGATCGGCATTGCGGTTGGCGGCCCAGTCCGGTTCGGCGACGAAGTCCCACGCCGGACGGCCCAGGATCTGATTCTTCCGGTAGCCAAGCAGTATGCACTCGGCGGCGTTCACGCGGCACACCACGCCCTCCCGGTCGATCTCGTGATAGGCCACCGGCGCTTGCTCGAACAGCTCCGTGAGCGCCTCATTCTCGCGTTCTTCCTCCTCCATCCGCTTGCGCGCGGCGATGTCGATCACGACAACGCGGCGCACCTCAGCGCCCTCGGCGTCTACGGCGACGGTGGTCTCCAGTTCCACCCAGAATGGCGTTCCGTCTTTTTTCACCATCCGCAGCTCGAAGGCCAATGGGGCGTCGGTTTCAAAGAATCTTGCACCGTGACGGTAATAGAGGCTCAGGTCTCCCTGGAAAACGAACCGGCTCAGCCGCTGCATGACGAGCGCCTCACGCGGCAGGCCCAACATCAGCCCAAGGGTGAGGTTGGCCTCCAGCATGAGTGCCTGTTGGCTGATGGTGCAATAGCCCACAGGAGCCAGATCGTATAGGTCGAAATAGCGCGCCCGCGCCGCGTCCAGTTGCACCTGCACACGCCGCAACTCCTCGTTCTGCAACTCCAGCTCAATCTGATGAACGCGCAGTTCCTGAACGATGCGACCCATTTCCTCGGGCGGCAGGACATCGAGGTTTTGCGACAGGTGCATGGTCTGGCGCTGGGGGCCCACCATGGCAACCCGGCGCAGTCGGCCGGCGCGACCGGATCGGTCACTCTTCTTCTTGATCAAGTGGTTCTCCTGCACTTCGCGGGGGCGGTCCACCTGCGGCTGGCGAGCCTTTAGCCGGCGAAAGGCTGCCAGTGATGTCTTCAAAAATCGTATACACCTGATACGGGGTTCCCTCTCCCTTCTCAAATTGAGGGATGGCGCTGATGCGAACCCAAATGGTCTTCGCTCCATCGGCAGGCTGGAGGCCCATGATGGCGTCCCGCACCTCCTGCCCGGTCCGGAACGCCTTCTGAGCGGGATGTTCGTCGTGCGGAAAAACGGAGCCGTCCGTGTGTACGGTCTTCCAGGGAAGGTGGCTGGTTTCGAGGTCCAGCATCTGCTCACGACTCAACCGAAGGATGCGCGCGGCGGCGGGATTGGCATCCATGATTCGCCCGCCGCGGCCGTGAAAAACCACGCCACACGGCATGGATTCATACATCACGCGAAATTTCGGCTCGCTCCCATGCAGCGTCTCCCCGGCCGGATGGGTGATCGCCTGAAGCAATAGGGCAATTCCTCCCCCGCTCTCCGGATACATATGCACGTCATAGGATTCCTCAGACGGCGCGGCGCCCACTTTAGCCTTGAAGGAGGCCGATTTTTTATCATTCTTGCAGCGCAGGAAACTCTCTTCGAAAACCTGCCTCTGCATCTCGGGCAATGCGTCGAAGAACGGGCGTCCGATGAGTCCGGCGGCTTTACGGCGCAGCACCCGTTCCGCGGCGGGATTGATGTATGTGATTACCATATCGTCGTCAAGGCTAATGAAGGAGCCGGCCAGGTTCTCCAATATTTCCTGATTCCTGCGCACGATTCTTGCCAGTTCCTCGGATGCACGCTTCCCGGCGGAAATGTCGACAAACGTAATCACCGCGCCCTCAATGACGTTGTCCTGGGTTCGATAGGGGAGGATGCGCATGGAGTACCACTCTTCCCCCCAGGCCTGCACTTCCACCTCTTTGGGTATCAGGTTGTTGAGCACCGACTGCACATCCGCCGTCAAGTTGTCATAACCGGCCAGGTTGGACATGATGTGACTTACCGGCCGCCCCACATCGCTCGGGATCAGGTTGATGATCCGGGTTGCGGCAGGTGTAAAGCGCAGGATGCGCAATTGATGATCCACAAACACGGTGCCGATGCCGGTCCCGGCCAGCAGGTTATTCATGTCGTTGTTGGCCCGCGAGAAGTCGGCCAGCTTGGATTGCAGTTCCGCGTTGACCGTGGAGAGCTCCTCGTTCACCGATTGCAATTCTTCCTTGGAGGTTTCCAGCTCCTCGTTGGTGGACTGCAATTCCTCGTTCACCGACTGCATTTCCTCATTGGAGGATTTCAGTTCTTCGTTCGAGGTTTCGAGTTCCTCCTGGGCTGTCTGGAGATGCTCTTCCTTTGCGCGCAATTCCTGCTGCAGCGCAGCAACGCGCGCATCGTCGCTGGTTTCCGGGATCATTGCCTCGTCGAGAGCAGGCAGGGCGGTCTTCTCCTCTTTCCCCGAGTGTGGGGGCGGCTGATCCTCGAGAATCACCAGATACACCGGCTGCTGGGGCGGCTCGCCTGGGCCTGCCGCCACCGGACGAATGGTCAGGTTGACCGTGCTGAAGCCACCGTTGGTTTTGACCCGAAGGCCCGGGATGCGCACAACCCCGGTTGTCCCCACTGCCTGGTGGAGGGCCGCGGTCAGGCCGCGGCGCAAGCCTTCCCTGGCCATCTTCAGGATGTTGTTGATTCCCGCCTCGCCCGGGGACGGCTCCAGATACTGGCCCGTGCGGCCGTGCAGGTAAAGGATATCCCCCTTGCCATTCACGAGAACGCTGGCCGGCGCCGCCTGCTGCAATAGCGCCTGTTCGGTCAGCTCGCGGAGACTGTGTTTGGCGCTGGGCAGCCTTCCGGCGACCAGTGGAGTCCACGACTTCAAGGCGAGCATGGGCGGCAGAAACCGGCCCAAGGCCAACCGCTGTGTGCCATTCACATCCTCCTCGCGCCGATAGAGTTTCCACTTCCGCTCCACCGAGGAAAACAGGTATCCAAAATCGCTGATCGTCTCCGAGGTTCCGAGGAAGAGAAAGCCGCCCGGGTTCAGCGCGTAGTGGAGCAGCGGAATGAGCTTCCTTTGCAAGTCCGCTCCCATATAGATGAGGAGGTTCCGGCAAACCACCAGGTCCACCTTCGAAAATGGCGGATCCTTGATCACGTCCTGCTTGGAGAATACAATCAGGTCGCGGATATTTTTGTGGACGCGGTAGCCGCTGGCGTCCGGCTCCGGCGTGAAAAACCGGGCCAGCCTCTCCGGGGTGATGTCGGCGGCGATGCTGGCCGGATACAGGCCGACGCGGGCCGAGGCGATGGCTTGGTCATCGATGTCTGAGGCAAAGACCTGTAGCTGGAAACTCTGCTTCATCGAGTCCTGCCACTCGGCGAGCAGGATGGCGATCGAATAGGCCTCCTCGCCGGTGGAGCATCCCGGTGTCCAAACCCGGATGGGGGCGCCGGCGGACTTGCCGGCAAAGATCTTCGGCATGACCTGGTCCTGGAGCGTCTGGAAGGCCGCCGGATCGCGGAAGAAATTGGTTACCCCGATCAACAGGTCGCGAAAGAGCGCGTCCACCTCGGCGGGTGTCTGCTGCAGATACCTTACATAGCCGTCCAGGGAATCGATTTGATGAACCGCCAAGCGCCGCTCGATGCGGCGATGGACGGTGCTCGGCTTGTATTGGGAAAGGTCATGGCCGGTTTGTGCCCGCAGCAGGATGAAGATTTTCTTCAGAGCGTTCTCCGCCTTGGGCTCCGGGGCCCTGGCGGTCCGGGGCGGCTTGCCGAAGGCATGGCTGACGTAAGCAATGAGTTGGGTGGCCATCTCGGCAGGCGGAAGCTCATAGTCCACCAGGCCGGTGGCGAGAGCGCTGCGCGGCATGCCGTCGTAGCTGGTGGAGGCGGGGTTCTGTACCATCACCATGCCGCCTTCACCCTTGATCGCACGCACGCCCAGCGTGCCGTCGCTGCCGCTGCCCGATAGCACAATGCAGATGGCCCGCTCGCGCTGGTCACGGGCCAGCGATCGGAAGAAATAGTCGATCGGCAGCCTCTTCCCGCGGGGCGCGCTGGGCTCCAACAGTTGCAGCGTGCCGTTGAGAAAAGCCATGTCGCAATTAGGCGGGATGATGTAGGCGCAGTTGGGTTGGACCACCACCCCGTCCTCCACCTCGAACACCTGCATGCGCGTGTAGCGGCGGATCAGCTCAGTCAGGATGCTCTTGTGGTCCGGCGCCAGATGCTGCACCAGGACAAAGGCCATCCCGGGATCGGTATCGGCGGGCATGCCGGAAAAGAAGGCCTCGAACGCCGCCAACCCGCCGGCGGAAGCGCCGATGCCCACAATCGGAAAACTGGAAGGACCGGGTTGGGGCGGCTCTACATTCTCCGCCTGAGCCGGAGGTTCTTCCAGCACCTTTGCCTTGCGTGCTTTTGCTGCAGTGCTGATAAATCCCCTCCAGACTGCTGTCGCTATGAGATTTCCCGTAGAACAGGCACCCTCAGCCTGTCGCTACCTTGCCGTGGGAAATCCGATATCCGCCAAAGTCATACAACAAAATCATACGATAATGTAGAAACTTATACGTAATAATTATACATAATTATGAGAAGATGTCGAGTGTTTTCCACGTTTCGAATGACGAGGGCTTCTCCGTAGGTTTCACCGTCTGCGAGGTATCCGCCGGAGTGCTTTTCCATAACGATCTTCAACGGGCCAGACATGAACTTTTGAGTTTAGCATTACGGCCGAATCCCGCGCGGAGACGCGGCGGAGCCAATGATGCCGGGACCATTCAGGAACAAACGCAAAACGAATCTGCCGTCCGCCATGGTAGCCCGCGTGCTTCTGGCCAGATGGGCCAATCTTTGGTTAGTGCTAGTGCTAGGATAAAAAATACATGACACAAAAAACAGTTGCAGACGTGCGATTCACCAGACCTATCGACGCGGCGTACGCGGAGATCCTGACGCCGGAGGCAGTGGCCTTCCTCGCCGAACTGGCCCGCCAGTTCGAGCCACGGCGCCGTGAGTTGCTGGCCAAGCGTGGAGAGCGCTGGGCGGAGCTGCAGCGCGGCGTACTGCCGGATTTCCTCCCATCCACGCGTGAGATTCGCGAGTCCAAATGGACCGTTGCGCCCATTCCGGCACCGCTCCTGGATCGCCGTGTAGAGATCACGGGTCCAGTGGACCGAAAGATGATCATCAACGCTCTGAACTCCGGTGCATCGATGTTCATGGCGGATTTTGAGGATTCGAATTGCCCCACCTGGGATAACAATCTGCAAGGCCAGGTGAACATTCGCGACGCGGTGCGAGGAACGATCGGCTTTACCAGTCCGGAGGGAAAAACGTACAAGCTGAACCAGACAACCGCCGTGCCGCTGATCCGGCCGCGGGGCTGGCACCTCAACGAAAAACATATGGAGGTGGGCGGCGCGCCGATCTCCGGGTCACTGTTCGACTTTGGCCTGTTCTTCTTTCACAACGGGGCCTCCTCGCTCCAGCGCGGCTGGGGCCCGTTCTTTTACCTGCCGAAGCTGGAATCGCACCTGGAAGCGCGGCTGTGGAACGATGTGTTCAATTTTGCCCAGGACTACATTTCGATGCCCCGCGGTACCATACGCGCCACTGTGCTGATCGAGACGATCCTGGCCGCTGGCTATCAGAGCCTGGCCGTCGATCTGATCGAGGGGCCGGACAACTGGCGACTCGTGACGCGGACGCCGGGAGATCGGGGCATCGTCTGCGGCGCGCTGTCGACCCGGCACCCGAGCGACGATTCGCCCGAGCTCGAGACGCCGGTGACGACGAGGACCATGAAGACCGAGAGCGGGTCGACGTAGATCCCGAGCTTGATGTGCAAGCCGGCGACGCTGGCGTATTCCCACAGCGATGAGGCGTGGTGGCGGGCGTCCGCGTTTTCACCGAGCAGGCAGAGCAGGGCGCCGATCCCGCAGGCGAAGGCGAGGCCGATCGCGACCGTGCCGATCAGCCCGGCCAGCTTCGAGGGCAGCACCTTGTAGCCGAGCGCGATCGCGATCGAGCCGGCGAGCGGGAAGAGCAGGACGAGCCAGGCCCAACTGGTGGCGCTCATCCGCGCAGCTCCGTCAGGTCGTCGACGTCGAGCGGCAGCTTGCGGCGGAAGATCGCGACGATCAGGCCGAGGCCGACGACGACCTCGCAGGCGGCGATCACCATCACGACCAGG
>Ga0080064_1006039_pt1 | contig 13471 bp, 12 predicted proteins | sample Subgrocontami54m_FD_69260 | JGI IMG/M metagenome (GOLD analysis project Ga0080064, IMG submission 69260) | Subsurface groundwater microbial communities from S. Glens Falls, New York, USA - GMW46 contaminated, 5.4 m (SPADES assembly) (version 2) ...
TCACGCCGGCAATGCGGGTTTCACAACGGCGATGACCAAGGCCGACTTGTCGCCGGAGATCGTATCCGGACCAGGCACGCTCATGAGGCGAGTCTAGCCGTCCAACGAGCGAGATTGGGGTCCCATCCGTCGGGTTCTGTGACGGTTCGTGATCGTGAAAATCGACCAGTACCTCCGTGGGACTGGCCGAGCTCGATATGCGGCATGCTGACGGCATGACCGTAACTCGATCGATCGGTCGCAGAGCCCGCAATGCGTCGATCCGCCGCCCTCCGACGAGGGATCGCGGCCCGGACGCGGAGCCGGGGCCTCGAGGCTACAGGCGGTCGCTCAGCTGCGACTTGTCAGCCCCCGGGAGAATCAACGGGTAGACCTGGATCGGCCAAGAAGTCCAGGATCAACTCGTCGATGAGCTCGCCGCGCTCACGGATGAGGTTGTGGCTGGGATTGGGGATGATCGCCAGCTGGCCCAGCTCAAGCGAGCGATATAGGTCAATCGTCTGCTCCAGTCCGATGACATCCTCGTCCGCGGCCATCACCAGAGTCGGCGCCGTTATCGAGCGGAGCGCCTCGAGCGCAATGCCTGTCCAGTCGTTCCACATCGGCTCGAGCTTCGCCCAGATGACCGCGAGATGTTCCGGTCCGTCAGGCGATAGCCGACGGTAGTCGTCCTCGAGAGCGTCGGCCGTGGTGTCCATCGCCGCACGAGGCCGGCTTGGCACGTCATCGCTGTCGCCCGTGCGGAAGTTGCCGCTGATGCTAACCAGGCGCCGGACCCGGCTGGGATGGCGGATCGCCATAAGCAGGCCGATGTTGGCACCGTCGCTGTGGCCAATCACGTGGGCTGAGGCCAGGCCGAGTGCGTCCATGAACGCGACCGTGTCGACGGTCATTGCGTCGTAGCTGAACGGCTCGGCCGTATCTGGCATCCGTCCATGGCCCCGGCGCTCGGGCGCGAACACCTGGTAGCTCCCGGCGAGACCGGGGATCATCCGGTCAAAGGTCTCGGCCGAGCACATGCCGCCATGGAGCAGAAGAAGCGGCTCGCCCGAGCCGTCGCCCTCGTAGAACGTGCTGATGCCGTCAATCTCGACGAACGTACCCGTCAACGTCGGATCCTGTGCTTCCAGGTAAGTGTAGACCCCGCCCGCATCCACCAGGCAGGTCGCGCCGCCGTCGAGACAGCCTGAGCGGACGCGTCCGTCAGGACCTCGGCCTGCCGAGCATCCACCTGTAGAGAGGATCGACCCGGCCACTATCCAGAAGCCGGGGGTCGGTGAGAGCGTACCGGGCGGGTCAGTCAGGCTCGTTCTGGAGCATCTCAGTCATGATCAGCTGGTATGCCTTCTGGGCCTTGTCCCCGCCTCGAAACTCGAACTCGAAGGCTTCGGATCCGGTCTTGACGACGAGCTCGCTTGTGGCTCCAAAGAAGCCACGACCCTGATCCACGGATGAGACCGAGGTGATCTTGTTGAACGGCACACTCGTCAGAGCCTTCCTCTTCCCGACGAAGGCTTTGTCGTAGTACATCAACCGCTTGTTCGTGACGGCGACGAAGCCGGTTCCTCCGCCCTTGCAGTCGAGAACCGCATACAACTTTTCGCCAGGCAGGATCCATGGGGTGATCTGGTCAAGCTGATCCTTTTGGTCGTACAGGACATCGGCCACGGTGCTCGCCTCCCTCAACGACTTTCGGTTCTCCGATCTGGGCAGGGTAGACGGCCCGCGTTGGACATGGAACGAACCCCGGGGCCCGGGCGACGGCCGGCCGGATCGATGCGGCCCTCGGCCGACAGCGGGAGGTCGAGACGGGCTAACCGTAGTCAGAATCGTGGGCAGGAGGCTACAGGCGTTCGCTTAGCTGCCGCTTACCGAGGGACCTGTACCGCCGAGCGACTGCGGGTCGCTGACGCCAGCCTCGAGTGTCGACTTGAGCAACGCCGCGCGCTTGCTGAGGTCGCGGCGCATGATCCCACTCGACAGGGCGACCATGAGGCGGCCGGCGACCGAGGTTGGTCGGACCGTGTCAACGAAGGTCGCGATGGTGCCTGAGTCCGTGGCGACAAAGGGTCGCCGTCTCGTCCATCTCGTAGCCCATCCCACGGACGGCGACCCGGACGCGCGATGGCCGCTCGAGTTCGTCGACCTTCCACTTGGTACGGGCCGTCATGCCGCCACGTCGATGGACGAAGGTCCCGCTTAACGATCCGAAAGCTGTCAGTGTCGATCAGGAAGTCGAACACGACCTCGGGAGGCCGCCCAACCTCGATCTCGTGGCGGATCTGCATGTCCCTCTCCCTGGCGAGTCTAGCCGAGCCTTACTTGACGGACCCGGCGCGTTCCACGAGCGACCGACCGAAGCCGGCCAGGGCGACATCCTCGAGGGGAGGGTTGATCAGCCCGGCCCGCGCGTCGCGGAAAGCCCGCTCGAGTCGGCCGCTCAGGAACCCGGGTCCGCCGGCGATCCGGAGCGCCTCGTCGGTGGCGGCCGTTGCGGCGGTCGTGGCGGTCAGCTTGGCCAGCGCCACGTCGCCCATCAGCGACCCTTGGTCCGCGCGATCCGCCGCGTCCCAGCGCGAGGCGACGTCCAGGGCCACGATCCGCGCGGTCCGCAGGGCCGCGTCGAGGCGCCCCAGCCGCACCTGGACCGACGGGATCTCGGCGACCGCCTGGCGGCCATCGCCCGGTCGACGCTCGGTGGCCCAGCGGACGACCTCGTCCCGGGCGCCCTCCCCCACTCCGAGGTACACGCCGGCCATGGCCAGACCGAACCAGCCGCCGGGAGACGATCCTCGCGGATCCGGCTCGCTGGCATGGCGCGAGATCAGCAGCCCCGCCGCCGGGACGGCCACGTCGTCGAGTCGCAGGCGGCCCGATGCCGACCCACGCATCCCCAGCGCTTCAAACGCGGGCAGCCGGGTGGCACCGGGTGCTTCCAGGTCCACCAGGAAAACCCCGAGGCGTGGGTTGGCGGGGATCGCAGCGTCCGCTGTCTCGACGATTCGGGCGCTGACCAGGGCCAGGCGCAGTGCGGGCAGCCACGTCGTCCACGACTTCTCGCCGGTCAGACGGTAGCCGCCACGCTGGTCAGCCACGGCTCGCGTCTCGGGGAGCGCGCCCCGGGCGGGGCTGCCGCCAGAATCCTCGGTCGATGCGGCATTGAGCAGGGCGCCCTCGTCGCGGATGGTGGCATAGATCGCCTCCCGTGCCCCGGGTGCCCAGCCGGGCGAGGCGGCCATCGAACCGACCACGTGGACGTGCATTCCGAACCCGAGCGCGGTCGAGCCGTCGATCGCCCCGAGCGTCGCCAGCAGCTCTACGGTCTGGCGCGCCCCGATCCCGAGCCCGCCGGCAGCAGCGGGAACCGGCGCCAGGTGGAGTCCAGCGGCGACCAGCGCTGCGGGCACGGCCGGCTCGAACGTGTCCCCAGGCTCGATCCCACGCAGCCGTTCGAGCGCATCGGCGAGCCGCGCCTCGAGCCCGCTCGAGGGTGCGTGGCGATCCGCCTCCAGTGACACTTCGATCGAAGTCATCGGCCCATGCTAGCGGTCGAGCCGGGCGGCTTCGCGCCCGAGAAGCTCCCAGGCCCGCTCGACGTGGCGCGGCTCGGTCCGGATGTTCCCGATCGAGAGTCGGATCGCGAACCGGTCCGCCAGCCGGGTGTGGGACAGGAACACGTCACCGGTCCGGTTCACGGCGTCCATCAGGGCCGTATTCCGTTCGTCGAGGAAGAGCGCGGTCATCGGCTCGTCCTCGTGCCCTGCCAGGCGGGCCGGCCGCCAGCGGAAGCAGACCGTCGAAAACGGTGCCGGCGCGAGCCGCTCCCAATCGGGATCGCCATCGATCCAGCCGGCAAACGACTGGGCGAGCTCGATGTGGTGGGCGATCCGCCGGCGCAACCCATCGAGGCCGAACCAGCGGATGAGGATCCACAATTTGAGTGCCCGGAACCGCCGCCCGAGCTGGGGCTGGTACTCGTTGTAGTCGCGGACCGGCGTCACCCGGTCGAGCGTCCGCAGGTATTCCGGCACGACGCTGAACGCCGCTCGCAGCGTCTCCATCCGGCGGGTCAACAGGAGCGACGCATCGAATGGCGTGAACAGCCACTTGTGCGGGTTGACCAGGATCGATTCGGCCCGTTCCCAGCCCGTGAACGGCCCGCGCCGCTCGGGGATCAGCGCGACCACCCCCGCGTACGCCGCGTCCACGTGGAGCCACAGCCCCTCGCGCTCGGTCACGTCCGCGAGATCTGCCACGGGGTCGACGGACGTCGGACCGGTCGTCCCGAGCGTGGCCACCACGGCGATCGGACGAACGCCGGCGGCTCGATCTGCGGCGATGGCCGCCTCGAGGAGATCGACCCGCAACCGGTAGGCGTCATCGACCGGGATCCGGCGCAACCCGGCGCGACCCAGCCCGAGGGTCATGCACGCCTTCTCGATCGACGAATGCGCCTCGGCCGAGGCATAGACACGGACCTGGCCCAGCTCCGGACGACCGGCCAGCCCGATGGCCGCGGCCTCGGTTCCGGCGGCCTCGCGAGCGGCCGCCAGCGCGATCAGCGACGAGGTCGACGCCGTGTCGGTGAGCAGGCCGTCGAACCCAGGCGGCAGACCGAGCGCCTGGCGAAGCCAGTCGACGACGACGCCCTCGAGCTCGGTCCCGATCGGCGACGTCCGCCACAGCATCGGGTTCTGGCTGAGGGCCGCGGCGAGCATCTCACCGAGGATCCCGGGCCCCGACGCGGTCGATCCGAAGTAGGCGAAGAAGCCGGGATGCTGCCAGTGGGTCGCATTTGGCTCGATCAGCGTCTGGAAGTCGTCGAGGATCGTCGCCAGCGGCTCCGGTGCGTCCGGCGGCTGGGCCGGGAACCGGGGGCCGAGTGCTCCAGGCTCGATCGGGGGCAGGACCGGGTAGCGCTCGACCTCGGCCAGGTAGTCGGCCATCAGGTCGACGACCTCGTGAGCGGCGGCCCGAAAGGTTTCGGGCTCCATGTCCAGCAGGCCCGTCCGCTGCTCGGGCTCGAGCTGCGGGCCAGCCTTCGCCAGGTCGGCGGCGGCGCTCGTGGGGGTCGGGTCGGCGGCCATTCGTCGAGTCTACATAGGCGAGATGGGCCGGTCCCGCGTGGGACGAACGGGCGATGGGCCGAATGAGCCGTGGCGCGTACCGTGAGGCGGATGCTGGACGAATTGTCCCCGCGACACCGGCGCGGAGGCCTGCTGGCGGTTGCCGGGGCCGCGGCGCTCGCCTGCGCGCTGATCGTCGGCCCGCTCCTGTCGACCGCCATCGGTGCGGACCCCAGCGACTCCGCGGATCCCTCGGCCGAGCTCAGTCCGAGCCCGAGTCCGACCCCCGTTCCGGGACCGGTCATCGCCTACAGCAAGAACCTCCTGCGGTCGGGCGACTACGTCCACCAGTTCACGAGATATCAGTGCGTCGGCGCCTCGCTCCAGATCATGCGCAACATCATCCGGAGCTACAACAACCGCGGTCCGTATCTCCAGACCCGCCTGTGGCGGATGGCCCACGCGACGAGCCTCTATCGGGCCGACGGTGGGGCCGACCCATTCGGCTGGACGACCGCGACCGGCCTGGCCGGCCACGGTCGCTACGTCCTCGTGGCGGCACCGACGATGAACGAGGCCATCCATGCCGCGGTCGTCGGGATGGCGATCACCGGCCGGCCGGCCGGACTGCTCGTCTGGCACGGCCTCCACGCCTGGGTCCTGACCGGCTTCGAGACGACGGCCGACCCGCGCGCCGGCGACGATTTCCAGGTGGCGACGGTCAGGATCGCCGACCCGCTCTGGCCGGCGCGCTCCGCCCACGGTCATCGCGTCTACCGTCCTGGAACCCGTCTCTGGTCGAGCCACCTGCGGCTCAACTTCACGCCGTACCACGACCCCCGCCTCGACCCGCGGATCGAGGGCAAGTTCGTGGCCATCGTGCCACTCCCCGATGGCGCACCACTGCCAGACGGCGCTTGGTCGCCGGTCACGACGCCGAGTCCGACCGCTTCGCCAAGCCCGAGCCCGACAGCGACACCTTCGCCATCGCCGAGCCCAACGCCCTCGCCGACGCCGACCGACGCGCCGGCGACCGTTTCAGAGCCCAGCGCGAGCCCGACCGAGGCCCCGACCGCCGGTCCGTGACCCGTCCTCGATCGGGCGGCCGCGACTTCGTGACCTGCGAGCGACGACGAATCCGAGATCCCCGGGTGGGAGACTCCTGCTGAGCCAGGCTTCGTCCTGGGGCACCGGAGGAAGCCCGATCGGGTCCCTCGCGAGGTGTGCCGTAGGTGGGCGCCGGGGCCTGCGGAGCGGGTAGCAGCGGGGGCAAGACGCCAGATTGAACTTCTTGGCGCGCCCATTCGTCATGATCATGAACCAAGCCGAAGCACCGCAGTGCGAGGACCGCCTGGGTGAACCGAGACCTCGTGGAGCTGGCACAGGGCGGCGATCACGACGCGTTCACGGCGCTCGTGCTCGGGCTTGGAGACCGACTCTTCCGCGTTGCGAAGCTCATTCTTCGAGACGTCGACCAGGCTGAGGACGCCGTGCAGGACGCGCTCGTCCGCGCCTGGCGTGAGCTGCCGCGATTGCGCGATCCGGACCGATTCGACGCCTGGATCCGGCGGATGGTGGTCAACGCCTGCTACGACACGGCGAGGAAGCAACGCCGCCGAGTCGAGGTCCATGTACTGCCACCTGCTGGCGAGTCGGATCGATCCAACGACCTGATCGTCCGGGAACGACTCGAGGGTGCCTTCCGGCGACTGCCCGTAGACCAGCGCGCCGTGCTCGTCCTCCACCACTACATCGGGCTGAGCCTTCTGGAAGTCGCTGAAGCGGCCGGGGTGCCGGTCGGCACTGCAAAGTCGCGCCTCCACTATGCGACACGGTCGATGCGAGCGGCGCTGGACGCCGAGGACCGGGCAGATCCGGGCGTTGATCGGAGCCGATGGGCGTGAACGGGCAACCGAGTCTCGACCGCATCCTCGCCGAGTGGTTCGAATCCGAGGCGATCACCCGCGCGCCCGATCGACTGTTCGACCGGGTCTTCGCAGCAACCTCAGGAGCCCCACAGGCCCGACGGCGCGTCGGTTGGCTCCTCGATCCAACCGGTCTCGTCGTCGGACGCCGGATCGCCAACCTGATGCTGGTCGCTCTCCTGACCGTCGCCCTCACCGTCGGCGCGCTCGTCGCTGGTTCCCTCCGTCCCCCCGACCGCCCGCCGGCCAACGTAGCCGTGGTCCCGCGGGTGGTGGCGACCACCCCGTTTGGGTCCCCGTGCGCGCACCCAACTGGGCTGTTGGTCGTCGGGGACGCCGTCTGGGTGTCCTGTCTGGACCAAGTTCGGCGTTTCGACGCGACGACCGGCCAGGTGAATGGCGCCGTCAATGCGTCGCTGATTGCTGCCGATCCATCGGGGGCGTGGGCGGCAACTGCGGCCGGCGTAGAGCCGCTGGACCCAGCGACGGCCAGACCGCTCGACTCAGTGCCGGTTCCAGGAGCGGTTGGGATCGGCCTCGACGCGACGTCCGTCTGGGTCGCCCAGGGCGACGCTCGTTCGGTGACCCGGCTGAGTCGGACGACGCATCTGATCGAGGCCACAATCGCGCTGGCCGGCCGGCCGGGAGCGATCGCGGTGGGAGAGGGAGCCGTTTGGGTGACCCTTCCCGACCAAGGGCAGATCGTTCGGATCGACCCCAGCGTGAATGCGGTGGCGGCAAGGATCCCGATCCTGAACCCTGCCGTGATCACGGTCGCGAACGGCCGAGCCTGGGTGCTCGATGTAGGGGCTACGACCCTCACGCTCGTGGCATCGACCGGCCTCGTCGAGTCGCGGCCGTTTGCGCCATTGGCGGGCCACGTGAGTCCGTCCGAGCCAGCGACCGGGGCTGCTGGCGGTTTCGTTGTGACCGGGACCTCGGTCTGGGAGGTTGCCGGTTCGCAGGTGATCGAGACCGATGAGGCGACGGGTGCGGTGGTTCGGATCCTCGTGATCGGCAATCCCACTGGCGTGGCCCTGATCGGGGTCGGCGAGACCGGCTCGCGGTTGCTGGTCGTGGACGCCGTTGGCCCGCGAGTCCTCGCCTTGTCACCGTGAGATGCCGGGTGACAGCCCCGTTCCGCACTTGAATATGAGAGGAGGACTGACATGACGGCAATGCGAGCGCTGGCTTTCCTCGCCGCGTTGGCGGTCGTCGCGGCGGCCTGTCGTGGCTCGTCTGTCGCCTTGACACCAGCCAATCAAACGGCATCGGCGTCGGCCGTCGGGTCGGCGGCCACGGTGCCAACACCCGCCGGCGCGGGCGGATCGGTCCTGGCCGGCCCTACGCCGACCGCCACACGGTTCCCGTCGCAGCCCGCCCGCATCCTGGCGACGATCCAAGTCCCAGGCAATCCGAATGGGATGCTCGACGCCTATGGTTCGGTCTGGGTGAGCGGTCGCCATACGAACGCGGTCTACCGGATCAATCCGGCGTCGAACACGATCACGGCCACGATCGACGTCGGAGGTGAGCCGTCCTACTTCGCGGACGATGGTCAGGCAGTGTGGGTCGTGCAATCGGGCAAGAACGCGATGGCTCGCATCGATCCACGCACGAATGCCGTCACGTGGGTCGTCCTGGGCCCTGCCACCTATGACAGCCCGACGCCGGTCGTTGGGGCAGGCGCGGTGTGGAACGGGACCGAGGCCCCTTCGGTCGCCAAGGTCGACGTGAGGTCGCAACAGGTCTTGGGCACCATCGACCTACCCGGCCCGGGCGCCACCGTCGAGTCGGAGCCCGAGGTCGCGTTCGCCGGAGGACTCGTCTGGATCGCCCGCCGCACGGGCTCGGCCGGGATCCAGCGTTTCGATCCGACGACGCTTGCGCTCAGGGACACGGTCCTGCCCGGTCACCCGGTCCTGCTTTTTGCGCTCGGATCGGACGGCGACGTCGTATGGGCGCAAGAGGCAGCCTCGATCCTCGAACTGGACGCGACCACGGGCAGGATCATCGCGCAACTGCCCATACCAACCGACTTCGATGGGGTCAATCTATCCGGAGGCCGGCTCTGGCTATCGCGATCGTATCCGGTCGCCTTCTCGCTCATGGACCAAAAGACCGGTCGGCCCGGGGTCGCCTTCGCTCTGCCGGGCCAGGCCACCGAAGGGCTGTGGTTCCTCGACCGTGGCCCGCACGACCTGTGGGTCTCGGACTGGGACGCCAACGCGGTTTACCGTGTTGACCCAACTCCGTGATCCTAACTCGCTCCCGGACCCGCTCTCGAATGGCTGTCGCTCGTCACTGGAGCTTCGACAACCCTAACCGAGCACGAGGCCTTCGCGACGCTCCTGCTCGACGCCGGCGAGGAGATCGCGCAGTAGCCGAAAACTGCGGTCAGAACTGCGGTCAGGCCCCCGGCGGGCGATCCGCTCGGGGGCCTTTCATGCGTGAAAGATGGTCGGGGCGGCCGGATTTGAACCGACGACCACCAGTCCCCCAGACTGGTGCGCTACCAGACTGCGCCACGCCCCGACGCGGCCCCGAGTCTACCAGAAGGGCCGCTCAGCTCCGCCCCAGACCGGCCATCCAGGTGCGGTAGTCGGCCAGCTCATCCTTCGACTCGCGGGCGAGCAGATCGACCAGGCAGCGCTTGGCGCTCTTGCCTTCGAACAGGGCCCGGTGGACTTCCCGGGCGATCGGCATCTCGACCCCGAGCTGGTCGGCCAGGGCGATCGCCGCGTCGACGGTGTAGGCGCCCTCGGCCACGCCCGGCAGGCTCGCCTCGATGTCCGTCCAGCTACGCCCACGGGCGAGCTCGACTCCCAGTCGATGGTTTCGAGATAGCGGAGATCCGCAGGTCGCGATGACATCGCCGATCCCGGCCAGCCCGGCAAAGGTCAGCGGGTTCGCCCCGGCCGCGATCCCGAGCCGGGTCATCTCGGCCAGGCCGCGGGTCATCAGGCCGGCCTTGCCGTTGTCCCCGAAGCCGAGCTCCTCGGCCGCTCCGGCGGCGATCGCGATGACGTTCTTGAGCGCGCCGCACAGTTCGACACCCACGATGTCGGCGTTGACGTAGAGCCGGAACCGCCGTCGGGCGAGCCGCGCCTGGACCCGATGGGCCAGCGTCTCGTCGGCGGCAGCCACAACCGCCGAGGCGGGCAGCCCGCGGGCGATCTCCAAAGCCAGATTGGGGCCCGACAGGGCCGCGATCCGACCCTCGTCGAGGCCACCGGCCGCGGCGATCACCTGGCTCATCCGGAGCAGTGAACCGCCCTCGAGCCCCTTGACGACCGACACGATGTCCGCGTCGGCCGGGATGGCAGCGGCGACCCGGGCGACCTCCGCCCGGAGGTGACGCGACGGGACGGCGAAAGCGACCAGTTCCGCCGATCCAAGATCGGCGGGATCCGCGGACACAGCCAGCCATGGCGGGAACGGGATCCCGGGCAGCCGTTGGACATTCGCCCGATCGGCCTCCAGCCGTGCCGCGCTCTCCGGCGACCGGGCGACGAGCAGGGCCGCCTCCCGCTTGGCCACGATGATCGCCAACGTGGTGCCCCACGCCCCGCTGCCGACGACCGCGATCCGGGCCCCGGTCACGCCCGGCGGCCTCCCTTTGGTGACGACCTCGCCGGCTTGTTGGCGATGCTCACCCCGCCCTTGCTGCCGGCCTTGTTGCCGCTCCCGCCGGCTCGTCGACGGCGGGGCAGCTCGATCGCGCTCCGCTCGCGGAAGACCAACCGGATCGGCGTCCCATCGAAGCCGTAGGCCTCGCGGAGCTGGTTTTCGAGGTAGCGCCGGTAGCTGAAATGAACGCTTGCCGCTTCACGCGCAAAGACGACGAAGGTGGGTGGCGCGACCCCGGCCTGGGTGGCGTAGAAGATCTTCGGCCGCTTGCCCTTGACCAGTGGTGGGGTCTGACGCCGGAAGGCCTCGCCGAGGAGCCGGTTGAGCTCGCCGGTCGAGATCCGCTTGCGCCGCTCGCCCCACACGTCGACCGCGGCCTCGAGCACCTTCCCCACCCGCTGGCCGGTCTTGGCGCTGATCGACACGACCGGGGCAAAGTCGAGGAACGGGACCTCGCGTCGGATCCCGCGGACGTACTCGTCGAAGCTCTTGTCGGTCTTGTCGGCCAGCAGGTCCCACTTGTTGATCGCGACGACCAGGCCCTTGCCCTCGTCCACGACATAGCCCGCCACGTGGGCGTCCTGGGCGGTCAAGCCATCCACCGCGTCGAGGACGAGGATCGCGACGTCGGCCCGGGCGATCGCCTTGAGCGCGCGGAGCGCGGAGTAGCGCTCCGCCGGCGCACCCGAGGCGACCTTGCCCCGTCGACGCATCCCGGCGGTGTCGATCAGCACGACCTCGCTCCGTCCGTAGGCGAGGGTCGTGTCGATCGCGTCGCGGGTCGTGCCGGGGATCTCGCTCACGATCGAGCGTTCCTCGCCAAGCAGGGCGTTGAGCAGGCTCGACTTGCCGACGTTGGGGCGGCCGACGATCGCGATCGCTACCGGGGTGTCCTCGCTCTCGGCGGCAATCGCGGCATCCCATTTGCGGGCCGCCTCGTCGATCGTCCCGTCGACGCCCTCCCGTGGGCCGAACGACCCGTCGTCAGGCGTCACGTTGGTCTCATCGTCGTCGGTCGACTCGGTGGCGGCGATCAGGGGCTCGAGAAAGCCCTCGGCGACGTCGCGCGCCCAGGCCTCGGCCTCGATCTCGCGCGCCTTTCGAGCCAGCTCCTCCTCGGACTCTGGCGGTAGCGCCCAGACGATCGCGTCGAGCAGATCGCCGGTGCCCCGGCCGTGGGCCGCGCTGATCGGGTAGGTCTCCTCCCAGCCCAGGCTGTAGAACTCTGCCGCCTCGAGCTCGCGCCGATCGTTGTCCGACTTGTTGACCGCCACGAGGACGGGCGCGGTGGCCCGGCGGAGGAGGTCCGTCGCTTCGAGGTCGGACGGCGTGATCCCGGCCGAGGCGTCGACCACGAACACGATCGTGTCGGCCTCTGCGATCGCCAGCCTGGCCTGCTCCTGGACCCGCGCCTCGATCGGATCGTCGGGTTCGAGCTCGAGACCGCCGGTGTCGACGATCACGAACCGCCGCCCATTCCACTCGGCTTCGCCATACAGCCGGTCGCGGGTCGTCCGGGCGCGGTCCTCGACGATCGCGTGGCGGCCACCGAGAATGCGGTTGAACAGGGTGCTCTTGCCGACGTTGGGGCGGCCAACGATGGCGACGACCGGAAGGACGCTCACCCCGCGCTCAGGCGGCGCCGGCGGAGGTCGCGGCGTTCGGATCGCGGGCCGGCAGCGAGGTCGTTCGACCGGCCGGCGTGGCGGCGGCGAGCAGGGCGGCCACCGCCAGCTCGTGGGCATCGCGAGCGGCCGCCGGGGTCCCGGCCAGACCGAGGATCCGCTCGGCCACGGCCTGGAGATCCTCGATCGGGGTCGATGTCCCACCGGTGACCCCCACGACCTGGGCGGTCCCGAAGACGGCGTCGTCGCCGAGATCGCGGACGCTCTCGATCTGGATCGCGTGCGTCCCGGCGATCTCGCACAGCCGGGTCAGCTCCTTGGTGTTGGCCGACGAGCGCCCACCGACGACGACCATCAGGTCGACCTCGCGCGCGGTCTCCAGGGTGTCCTCCTGGCGCCGGATCGTGACCGGGCAGACGGTGTTGACGATCTTGAGCTCGTGGCTGCGCGAGACCATGTAGGCCGCCAGCTTCTCGAACTTCCAGGGCGGCTGGGTGCTCTGCGAGATCAAAGCCATCTTCTTGCGCCGGGGGATCTTTGGCCAGTCGTCCTCTTCGTCGACCACGATCGCGTCGGGCGCGAACCCGAGCAGCCCGACGACCTCGGGATGCTTTGGCGTGCCGAGCAGGACGATCGTGTAGCCCTCCTCGACCAGCTTGACCAGCTCGCGCTGCTCCTGGATGACCCAGGTGCAGGTCCCGTCGATGACCTCGAGACCGCGTGCCTCGGCCCGCTCCATGACCTCCGGGCGCACGCCGTGGGCGCGGATCACGACCGCGGCGCCATGGTCGACGTCATCGAGCGTGTCGACGGTCTGGACCCCGATCTGCTCGAGGTCGCGGATCACGCCCTCGTTGTGGACGACCTGCCCGAGGGTGTGGGTGGCCTTGCCCGCGGCGGCGGCCTCCTTGGCCTTGTCGATCGCCTCGCGAACGCCGTAACAGAAGCCGGTCCGCTTGGCGATCCGGACCGAATGAACGTTGCCCATCACGACGATTATCGCATGGGGTCCTCGGCGGACCCGTTGCTGGCAGGCTCGCTGGCCGTGGTGGCGGGCAGCGCGGCGGCCGCGTCGGCGTAGAACCCGCGCTGGTCGGGTGGCAGCAGGGCGGCGATCCGGGCCATGATCTCGGTTGTCGCCTGGACCTGTCCGGCCCGCCGTTCGGCGCCCGTCCCCTCCGCGCTGACCGTGAACGGCGGGGCACCCCGCAGCGCGCCCGGATGG
>Ga0080064_1006040_pt1 | contig 13468 bp, 9 predicted proteins | sample Subgrocontami54m_FD_69260 | JGI IMG/M metagenome (GOLD analysis project Ga0080064, IMG submission 69260) | Subsurface groundwater microbial communities from S. Glens Falls, New York, USA - GMW46 contaminated, 5.4 m (SPADES assembly) (version 2) ...
GGCTTTGAGGTGCACGATTGCGGCGTGAACGTGTCGCCGGAGAAGTTCATCGAGAAGATCAAGGAAGTGAAGGCGGACATCATGGGGATGTCGGCTTTGTTGAGCACGACGATGATGATGCACAAGGCGACGATCCAGGCGCTGGAGCAGGCGGGCATGCGCGACAAGGTCAAGGTGATGTCCGGAGGGGCACCGGTAACGGCGGCCTTTGCCGAGGAGATCGGGGCGGACGGTTGGGCGCCCGATGCGCTGACGGCGGTGGAGGCGGCCAAGATTTTGATGGGTACCGGGTGGGACGGCAATTTCGTCAATGGTGGGGCCTTGAGTCAGGCGCGTGTGCTCAGAGCGGCCAGTTAGCTGCAAAACGGTGCCGATAGGAAGCGATGGTTTGGGCAAGATTCGAAGAGATGATAAAGGAGGGCTAAGCATGGCACGGTCGCAGATGACTTCGATGGAAAGGGTAATGGCGGTGTGTCGCCACGAGAAACCGGACCGAGTGCCATTCATCCTGGCTTCACGTGCCTTCGGGCTGAAGTACGCCGGGGCGAGATACGAACAGGCCTACCAGGATCCGGCGTTGTATGTGCGATCCCAACTCAGGCTGGTCGAGGATTTCCAGTTGGACAGCGTGTGGGATATCTGGTGCACGCCTGCGGTGGATGAGGCGATGGGGGCCACGATGGAAATTCCGGAGGACAACCCGCCATGGATCGCCGCACCGTGCTTGGACACTTACGATGACATTAACAAGCTGCGGGACGTGGATCCGTGGAAGGATGGACGCATGCCGTACATGCTGGACCTTGTGGCCAAGTTGAAAAAGGCAGTTGGTCCGGAAATGCCGGTGACGGCCTGGGCATCGCCACCGTTCCGCACCGCCTGCATGATCCGCGGCAATACCCAGTTGTACATGGATATATTCGACAACCCAAAATTTGTCAAGGATCTGCTGGAAATCACGACGAAGAACTGCACCGCCTACGGCAACGCGCTGGTGGAGGCGGGCGCGGACATCATCGCGATATCCAATCCGGTGGCCAACATGGATTGCATTTCGCTGGAGCATTTCAAGGAGTTTGCGCACCCGTACAGCAAGCGCATGTTTGCGGCGATGAAGAATGCCGGCGCCAAGGCGATCAACTTTCATACCTGTGGGCGATGGGACGACCGCTACGACCTGTGCGCGGAGAACGTGGACATCATCCATTGCGATCGCGTGAACCTCGGGGAGTTCACGGCGAAATACAGCGACAGGGTCGTGGTCATGGGCAACGTCAAATCGGTGGCCACAATGCTGCAGGGCAGCGAGGCGCAGGTGAGTGATGAGTCGCGCGCCTGTCTGGAGGCGGCCGCTCCGAGCGGCCGCTACATCCTGAGCGCCGATTGCGAGGTGCCGCGCGATTCCAGCCCCGCCAACGTGCGCGCTATGGCCAACGTCCTCAAACAGTACAATCATTACTCGCACTAAGGGTGGAATTGAAAGTCGGGAATATTCGCCAAGGCACCGGGGATTTGGTGCGACAAAATATGCTCTGCGCGCCGGTCTGTAGTGGTGTTGATTTGTCTAGACTGGGTGAAACGTTCGAATGCAGGGCGTTCACCGCAGCGGTACCATGCATCCGCACGGCCCCGATGCTGCGCATTCACGGATATGCGGAGCCCAGTCGCGTGCGCGTCGACATCCGGGCTGTCGCCGAGAGGATGGCGGCACGCGCACAGGGGCTTTGTCAGCCCGCTGCGTGGTACCGGACGCTCGGAATCGAAAGCCGCGACGATGGGATGTTGACCGTTGGAAACGGCGTAGTCCTGCGTAGCCGGGAATTCATAAGGCTGGCTGATTGCGATTCGATCGTCGCCTTTGTCCTTACCGTCGGCGGTGCTCTGGATGACGAGGTGCAGGAACTCAGTAAGAGGGGGGAACTACTCGAGGCCTTGTTCCTGGAAACGGCGGCATGGCTCGCGGTCGAGGCGGCCACCAAGGCTTTTGCTACATTTCTTCGTGGAAAGGCCGCAGATCGCGGATATGGTCTGACCCGGCGCTTCGGGCCTGGATATGCCGACTGGGCGCTGGCGGAGCAGAAGCTCTTCTTTTCGCTCTTCGATGGCGTCCAACTATCGGTACGGCTGCTTGAGTCGCATGCCATGATTCCCAAGATGTCACGGTCCGGGATGTATGGATTGCGCACGGTTTGCAGGGCGGCAGAAATCCTGGAGAGCAGTCACGAGCAATAAGGTATGAACCGTGGGTGTGTCCGATTAGCTTATCGGTGTATTCAGGCCGTCGTCCAAACTGGCGGAGCTTAACCAGGAAGTCTTCCGGGAATGGAGGGGCAGCGCGATGAGTAAAGAGACACAACTTTCGTCGAATGAACGAAACGGAGTGCGGACTATCACGCTCGATCGGCCCTCAAAGGCGAACGCGTTGGGCGTAGAAATCGTCGAGGAGTTCCTCTGCCACGCCACGGTAGCCGCTTCGGACGGGACGCGGGTGATCGTGCTAAAGGGGAACGGCAAGAACTTTTGCGCAGGGTTTGACTTCTCGGGATATGCGAATCAATCGGAGGGGGATTTGCTGCTCCGATTCGTTCGTATCGAGGAGATGCTGCAGGCTATCCGCTACGCGCCGTTCGTGACGATTGCCTGCGTCCAAGGAGCGGCATTCGGCGCGGGGGCCGACATTGTTGCCTCGTGTACATACCGGATTGGCGATCCACACGCACGTTTTCGTTTTCCAGGTTTTCAGTTCGGGGTCGCCTTGGGCACCCGCCATCTTGCGCGCATTGTTGGCACCAGCCGCGCCAGGGATATCCTGTTGAACAACAGGCAACTCGACGCTGCGCAAGCCCTGGAATGCGGACTGCTCACCCATGCTGCTCCCATCGATGAATTTGATCAGACGGTACAGGGAATCGTTGACGGTATTAGCCGATTGGAAGGAAAGTCGTTGGCTGCCCTCCTGCGGAACACCCTGGAGGACACTAGGGATCGCGAACTCGCAGAGTTGGTGCGCTCCGTGAGTGCACCGGGGCTGCGGGAACGGATCGAAAAATATCGGAGCGCAGTCGGCGCTTAGCGGCTGAGTTCTCGGTTTCACTCCCAGTAAAATTAGGCGGCGCGCACGCGCAGCATACGCATCGCCGCGCAGGCAGAGTCGTAACCGTTGTCGACGTTGACCATCACTGCATTCGTGCTTGGCCCAGCCGATCGGGATTTGGTAACCGCGGTTGGGTCAGGGGCAACTATGGGGGCATCTTGATTTATCGAACTGGCGAAATCAAGCAACCATACGCCTCTAGAACTACTGTTCGATCCTCCTCCACTCCACCATCACGCAAAAGGCCAGACATTGTCTGGCCTTTTTTCATAGCGCCTGAAATCGCGCGGCTCGCGGTGCCGGTCTTTGAAGAGCGGCAGGGGTCCGCGGCCCCTGCCCTTGGCAGGCTGAACTTTGTTTGCCCGGCGATTTGGTCTTCCTGTCGCCTGCCTTTGTCTCTCGGGTTACGGGCAGACGATCGCCGTGCCCGCTTCTCCATCGAGCGGCGTCGAGCTTGGGAACGACGTCGCTTTTGCCGCATCGAAAACACAGGACGCCGACGTACCGTAAAGCTTGGGCCCCGCCATTCCCGGCTGGTTCGTGTATCCCCAGGAGTTGACTGAAATGATGTTGCCGCTGCCCGCACTCATCGGCTGCACCCATGGGCCACCCGACGAGCCGCCGGAGAGTCCGCAACTCGCCAGCCACCAGTTGACGGCGCCGTTGGTTGTCATGTCCTCGGCGCAGTACATGAATTTTGGATCTTCGCTGTACGAGTAGCCCAGCGCGTCCGTGAAATCGGGGCTGGTCGCTCCGGCTGTTCCGTCATTGACGGCTACGGCTGCGAAGCTGACCGGCAAAGAGCCCGCCGCCGTGCTGTCATCGAGAACGTCCGATGTCGACGTGATGCCCTGTTGATGCGCGCCGGAATCGGCCACCATGTAGAACGCGTAGTCCCATGCGATGTTGTCGGGGAACGTCCTGGTCGTCCAGTTCGTATCGACGACTCCGAAGGACGGAATCCAGCAGCCCATCGGATCATTGCTGCAGTTGAGGTCGGTTCCGGAAGCGCTGGTGTGCGCCTGGTCGGGAATGAACATGACATTGCGCGCGAATGCCTTGTTGGCATCGTCGTACACGCAATGCGCCGCCGTGACGATCACCGAACGCGCCGATGTGCTGTCGGTGGCGACGGTGCCCGAACAGACGTAGCCCGTCCACGGCCCGGTGCGCTGGGCGTTGTTCGGCATCTCGAAATACAGACGTCCGGCCGCGTTTTGAACCGCGCCGCCAGAGGTCCACTCGGCGTTGGCCACCGTATCCCCGCTGCCGCCGCTGCCGCCGCCGGTATCGACTTTGAACGCAAACGGTCCGGCGGTCGCGGTATTGCCGCCCCTGGTGGCCTTGTCTTTGGCGACGACCGACCAGCTCCAGTCGCCATTCGTGAAGCCCTGAAGCGCCACGCTCCAGGTGTCACCGCTCGTATTGTTTGCGGAAAACGACTGCGCGCGCGAACCGGCTTTCTGTATTTTGAAGGTGACCGACTTGACGCCACTCGCATCTGTAACCGTTGCCTTGAACGTATACGACGCACCGATAGTGGCATTGGCCTGGGGATCTGTTCCGCTGATGGCCGGCGCAGTGGTGTCGCCCGATCCGCTCGCGGTGCCAAACGGCGAAAGAGTCTGAGTTACCGGACTCGATTGTGCCGCGACATTATGGCCATAGGGCTGGAGCGATCCGTCTGCCCGCCTCAGGTATCCCAGGCCGCGCGGGTCGATGACCAGGTCCCGCGGGATCGCTTTCGCCCTGCGCTCGGCGGTCCAATAGTCGGCGACACGCGCCTTGCTAACGTCGATAGGCGGCTTCGCACTCTGCGCTGCTGCAGTGACTGAAGACAGTGCGATCGAAACAGAAATTGCGGCCCACAGGCAGTTTTTGATCGTTGCGCATTTCATGTGACAGCCTCCCATCGTAGACTTCGCTGCGATAGCGCGACGGGTCGTTTCCACCCGCTTCGGCGCGCCCTTTCATGTAGCGCAATAATTAGCGCTTTCCGAATGCAGGATGCAAGTGCTGATGCGAATCGGCTGTCCAATAATTCACATTGGATCGATAATTGATCGATAATTCCCCCGGAAAACCATCCTTTCGGTGCGGATATTGCGGGGACAGTCCGGGCGCGCTGCGCCGGCCTTCATTCGGCCGCGAACAGCAGTCCCGAGCGTTCCATTACCTCGAGTGCCATGCCGCAGCCGCGCGCGACGCAGGTGAGGGGGTCTTCGGCGATGCTGACCGGCAGGCCGGTCTCCTCCATCAGCAACCGATCCATATCGCGCAGCAGCGCTCCGCCGCCGGTGAGCACCATGCCGCGCTCTGCGATGTCCGCGGCGAGCTCCGGGGGCGTGTGTTCGAGCGCGGACTTGACCGCGGATACGATGCTGTTGAGCGGCTCGGTCAGCGCTTCGAGAATCTCGTTGCTCGATATGCTGAAGCTGCGCGGAATCCCCTCCGCGAGGTTACGGCCCTTCATTTCCTTTTCGCGCACCTCGGACCCGGGGAACGCGGACCCGATCGCCTTCTTTGCCTGCTCGGCGGTGGCCTCGCCGATCAACATGCCGTAATTGCGCCGCACATAATTGATGATGGCTTCATCGAACTTGTCCCCGCCGATGCGCACCGACCCCTGGTAAACGAGACCGCCCAGGGAAATCACGCCGACCTCGGTCGTGCCGCCGCCGACATCGACAACCATCGAACCGGTCGCCTCGCCTACCGGGAGGCCGGCGCCGAGCGCCGCCGCGAGGGGCTCCTCGATCAGGAACACCTTTGACGCGCCGGCGCCGATCGCCGACTCGCGAATCGCACGCCGCTCCACCTGGGTCGAGCCGCTCGGCACGCAGATGATCATCCGCGGGCTCGGGCTGAATATGCGGGTTTCGAGCACTTTGCGGATAAAGTGCTTGAGCATCAGCTCGGTCACCGTGAAGTCGGAGATTACCCCGTCCTTGAGCGGCCGGATTACCCGGATGTTTCCCGGGGTGCGGCCCAGCATGCCCTTGGCGGCGATGCCGACGGCGTGGACTACCCGCTTGTGGTTCGGTCCGCTTTCCTGCCGGATCGCGACTACCGAGGGTTCGTCGAGGAGAATTCCCTTGCCGCGCACGTAGATGAGGGTGTTGGCGGTGCCAAGATCGATCGCGATATCCTGGGAATGGAAGCGCGAGAGAAAAAGAAACATAAAACCTTGTGAGGAAGGCGCAGCACGCCGGGCCGAAGTGCTTTGCGCTGGCTGCGAGTGTACGCGCAGTTCGAGGGCCGGGGGACAAATGATTCCGGCGCGCCCGGCTGCCGGGGCTGATGCCCGAAATTCCCCCATCCTTACCTGAATCGTTCCACTCTGGTATGGTGGTAATTCGTTCGTGGACGCAGCCACAGGGAGGCCCCCGGCCGGGGGTGGAGCCAGCGCATGAGCAAAGCAAGCCTGAGCCGCATCAGATTCCGGTTTTTCACCGTCTTCGCCATCGTCGCCCTGGCGCTGTGGGCGGCGATCGGAATCGCGCTGCAGGCGGCCGAGCGCGAGGCCATGGCAAGGGCGAGCGCCGATGGGCGCAACCTCGCGCGCAGTCTGGCCGAGTACGTGGCTTCGTCGGTTCGGACCATCGACCTTTCGCTGTTGCACTTTCGGGAAAACTGGAGCGAGCGTTCCTCATCCTTCGCCGAACATGTCGCACGGCATCAGAAAGACCTCAAGCATGACTTTCTCGGCCAGATTACGGTAATCAAGGCAGACGGCCGCGTCGCCTACAGCTATTTGCCCGACCCGCAGCACGTGGACCTCTCGGATCGCCAGTACTTCAAAGTCCACAAGGAGCGCGGCACCGACGAACTGTATTTCAGCGAGCCGTTTCGCGGTCGATTGTCGGGGCAATGGATAATCCAGTTCACACGCGCCATCTACGACCGTCAGCGGAACTTCGCCGGCGTGCTGGTGCTGACCGTGCCGCCCCCGGCGTTGGAACGGATATACAACGACATCGAACTCGGCGGCGGGGCGTCGATAGTGCTCGTGCGTCATGACGGCCAGATCCTGGCCCACTCGCGCGATCTCGCCACGGCGGCCACCGTATCCCTGGCCGAGATCCCGGAACTCAGGCGTGAAGATGCTTCCGGTGCCGAGGCGCGCCGCAAGGCCAAGGTTGACGGCATCGAGCGGCTGTATCGCTATCAGAAGGTTCCCGGCTACCCTCTGACGATTATCGTCGGACAATCCGTGGAGGGGATTCTGGTCGGTTATCGCGCGCAGCGCGCGGCCTATCTGGCCTCGGGCTTCTTCTTCACCGCGTTGATGCTGGCGGTCACGCTGCTGCTCGTTTTCCGGCGGCATGACAAAGAGGCAGCGGATCGAAATCGCGCCCGGTACGAGACGGAACTGCGCCGCAGCGAGGAGCATCTGCGCGCGCTGTTCGACTCGTTTCCGATTGCGGTGGCGCATATCGACAAGGCGCAGCGCATCACGTTCGCGAACCGCATCTATCGCGCCGACTACGGCGCCGACCCCGACGGACGCTCGGTGCGCGAGTTTGTCGGCGAGGAAAACTACGCGGCCCTGCAGCCGAACATCGAGCGGGCTCTCGCCGGCGAGGAAGTCCAGTTCGAGCGCTCGTTTGTCGACGAGCACGGCGAGACCGGCACGCGGTCGCTGCGCTATGTTCCGGACCGCGCTGCTTCCGGAGAAGTCGTCGGCTTCTTCGGTCTGCGCGAGAACATTACCGAGCGCAAGCGCCACGAGGCGGAATTGCGGCGCTTTCGCGCGGCGATGGATGCCGTCGCCGATTCGATCTACCTGATCGATCGCGCCACGATGCGCTTTATCGACGTCAACGCGGCCGCCTGCCGCGGCCACGGGCGCACGCGCGACGAACTGCTTTCGCTGGGGCCCGACGGCTTGCTTTCGATTCCACGCGAGGAACTGGAGCGCGCCTACGACGCCGTTATCGCCGGCGACGCGAGCGCCAAGCGCTACGAACTGCTGCGGCCGGGCGTGGACGGTGGCCCGATGTGGCTCGAAGTGCAGCGCAGTGCGCAGCGCTCGGAGCGAGGCTGGATGATAGTCGTTGTAATACGCGACGTCACCCAGCGCAAGCGCCTGGAAGAGGCCATGCGTCAGAGCGAGGAGCGTCTCAAACTGGCGCTGCGCTGCGCGCCGATCACGATATTCAGCCAGGACGAGGATCTGCGCTACAGCTGGATACACAACCTGCAGGTGAACCTCAGCGCCGGGGACATCGTCGGCAAGACCGACGCCGATTTTGTCTCTGCGGAGCATGCAGCGCACCTGACGTCGATCAAGCGCAGGGCCCTCGGCGATGTCAGCGTGCGCGCGGAGCTCAGCGAGACGATTGCGGGAAAGACCTACAGCTATGACCTCGTCGTCGATCCCGTGCACGACGAATCCGGGCGCATCGTCGGCATCACGGGCGCTTCCTGGGACATCACCGAGCTCAAGCGCGCGGAAGAGAAAATCCGCAAGCTCAACGAGGAACTGGAGCAGCGCGTGCGCGAGCGCACGGCCGAGCTGCGCGCCGCGGTCGGCGCCCTGCTAGACGAAGTCGAGGAGCGCCGGCTGGCGGAGACTTCGGCCCTCGATCTGGCGAGCCGTCTGCAGACCATGGCGCGGCGACTCGGGCAGGCGCAGGAGGTGGAACGGCGCCGCCTCGCTGCGGAGCTTCACGACAGCGTGTGCTCGAACCTGGCGGCAGTCGGCCTCAACCTCGTACTTCTGCAAAAGCAACTGCTCCTCGGCGATGCGTCCGACGCGGCGCAGCGGCTGTCCGGCCTCATCGCCCTGATCGACGAGGCCAAGGCGAATGCCAAGGACATCAGCGTCGATCTGCGTCCATTGCTGCTGGACGACCGGGATCTGCTTTCCGCGTTGGAGGAATACGCGCGCAAGTTCGAGGGCAGCACCGGAATTGCGGTCGAAGTGAAGGGCGCCGACTCCGGGCGGCGATTGCCGGCGGAGGAAAAGATTGCGCTGTTCCGCATCACGCAGGAAGCGCTTACGAATTGCGCCAGGCACGCGCAGGCGAAAGCGGTCGCGATCGAACTCAATATCGGCGCGGATCATCTGGTGCTGAGCATCGCCGACGATGGCGTCGGGATCGACCTGGCCGGAGGCAACGGGGAAAAGCACGGGCTCGGACTGATTTCGATGCAGGAGCGGGCCGGGGCGATCGGCGGGAAATGGCGTATCGATTCGGCTCCCGGAAAGGGCACCCGCGTGGTGGTGAGGGTCGATGTCGGCGCGCTCGCCGAAGGCGCCGTTTCAGAGTTGCCGAGACGGCCCCCGCTTTGGGCCGCGTGAGAACCCGGCGAAGCTGAACCGCCGCGCGAGCGGTGTTCGAGGCCGAGGGGTCTCTAACCGCGCCGTGCGCCGACCTGGAAACCGCGCCGGCCCGCTTCGATGACCGCCTGCGCGCGGCTGGTGACGTCGAGCGCGCGGAAAATGGCTACCGTGTGACTTTTCACAGTGCCTTCGGCCAGGGCGAGCTCGCGGCAGATCTGCTTGTTCGACATGCCGCGCAACAGGCAGGCGAGCACGTCCGTCTGCCTCGGGGAGAGCCCGATTTCTGCCGTTCCCCGGTTCGCGGTCTGCGGCACGCCGGCCGCCGGCCCGTTGACAATCGTGGTCGGCAGCGCGATGTGCCCCTCGAGCGCGTGCTCGAGGAATTTCGCCAGCAAATCGGTAGGCGAGGACTTGCAGATGTATCCGGTCGCGCCGCGCTCCAGTGCGTCTATGACCGTGGCGCGCGTTTCGTCCGAGGACAACACCACGACAGGCAGGGACGGAAACGCGAGCTTGAGTTCGGGGAGCAAATCGAGCCCGCTCATGCCGGGCATGTGCAGGTCGAGCAGCACCAGTTCGATGTCCGGATGTTTCTCGATTACGGCGAGCGCCTCGAGCGCATTGCCGGCCTCCAGAACCTCGATATCCTTGTTCAGCCCGCGCGCAATGTAGGTCACCGCAGAGCGAATCGGCGGATGGTCGTCGCAGATCAGCAGTTTCGTGCAAGCCATATCGGCAGCTACCCGCAAAATTGTTTTTCTTGAACCGCACCCCCGGCACCGCTGCGGGGCGTTCGCTCAGTTTAGCTGTGCGCCGCATCCGGATACTAGACCATTTGGTCTAAGCCATTTGTCCGGTATGAGCGGCGGTCCGCGGCGATATCATGGCGACGGTATCGATTCGGTCCGCACTGAAGCGTTCGACGGGCCGTGATCGATGATGTCGCTGCAACCACGGCGGAGGGTTCGCGTCCAAGACCGGGCGGGGACTTGAGCCGTGCGCCACAGGGGTGTTCAGTGGCCGCCAATTCGAATTCAAGCCTCCGTAATTTGACCCTGCTGGGCGGCGTGTCGGCGCTGTTTTTGGTCGCGCTCGCCGCCGCGTTCTCGTGGATGGCGTGGGAGAGCGAGAAAACCGCGCAGTCGCGGCAGCTGTCCGAACTGGCGGAATTCGGCGCAGCGTCTCTGGATGCTTATTTCCAGAGCGTCGAATTCGAACTCCGCGAACTCAGTCAGGACGTGGACGAAGCGCACGGTCGCGGCCGGCCGGAGCGCGCACGCCCGCCGCTCGCACGGTCGCGGCAACCCCACGCAGAGCTGCGCGGCATCTCCGTCACCCGAATGGACGGTCAAGCGTTGGCCGCAGAAACGGCGGCGGACGAAACGCTCTCGGCCGCGCTGCCTTCGTTCATCCAGACGCATGAGGAGGGTCCGGACGAACAGACCCTCGGCATCGGGCGCGCGTTTCTCGGGCAGGCAAGCAAGGAATGGGTAATTCCGGTCGCCTACGCGCTCCGCGACAAGAGGGGCGACCGAAGGTACCTGGTGTATGCCACCGTGCCTCTTGCGGAGCCGCAGCGCTTTTGGAAAAATGCGCCGCTTCCGGACGGCGTGGCGCTCGGCTTGCAGCGCGATGATGGCAATCCGGCGCGCGCGCGCCCCGACCCCGAGAGCGCAGGGTCGGAGCGGGGATACGCGGCGGGCACGGGCGCGCTGTTCAATTTGGTCCGATCACCAGACTATCCTGTCGCCGGTACGCCCGACGCCGCCCGCCCCGGTGACGCGGATCGGGCGCTGACCGTTTTTCGCCGCCTCGCGCACTACCCGTATGCCGTGTACGCGAGCGCCGCCCCGTCGATGCTCACTGCCGCATGGTGGGACAAAATGCGCTTTCCCTGGCTCGTGCTCGGCCTGCTGCTCGCGGGAGGGGGGCTGGCCTGGGGCGGCGCGCGAAGGCGCCAGTTTGCTTGGGACGCACAGCGCGAGCAGGAGGCGCGCGAAGCGCGCGACCTCAACCAGGAACTCGCGCGGCGCCTGGACGAACTCGAGGCGACAAAGCTCGAAATCGAAGCGTTCAATGACTGCGTAAGGCACGACTTGCGCGCGCCCCTGCGCGGTATCGACGGCTTCGCCACTCAGCTGCGCAAAGAGCACGGCGAGCAGCTCGGCGGCGCGGGCCGCGCCTGCCTTGACCGGATCGGGGCGGCGAGCCAGAAGATGGGCAGTGCAATCGACGAAATACTGAAACTGAGCGAAACCGATCTGAGGACGTTCCAACGCGATAGGGTGAACCTGTCGGCGCTCGCGCGCGAAGTGGTGGCCGATCTGGAATCAGGCGGACTGCGTCCCGGCGTCGGATGGGTGATTCCGGAGGGCATCAAGGCCGAAGGTGACGTGCGCCTGCTGCGCTTGGTGCTGCACAACCTTCTGGGCAATGCCCTGAAATCCACTCGCGGCCACGCCACCGCGCGCATCGAATTCGGCGTGTGGCCGGAGCGGCGCGACGGCCGGCCGGTGTATTTCGTCAAGGACGACGGCGTCGGCTTCAACATGAAATACGCCGGCAAGCTGTTCCGCGCGTTTCAGCGCCTGCACACGGAGGAGGAATTTCCCGGCCAGGGAATCGGGCTGGCGACGGCGCAGCGCATCGTGCGCCGCCATCGCGGCCAGATCTGGGCGGAAGCCGCGCCCGACCAGGGAGCGATCTTCTACTTCACGCTCGGCTAGTACGATGACATGCAAATTTCGAAGCGTGCTTATCTTGCAGGTGTGGGAGCGAGCTTGCTCGCGAAGTTAAGATTCGCGAGCAAGCTCGCTCCCACAAGGTGGTGTGCCAGACAGCTGAGTTGCTCGCTACCTTGTTTCGCAACTAAGGTGTCATCGTACTAGCCGCGCGGCGGCTGCCTGCGCCGCGCAATGCTCAGGTCACGTTCGCCACCGTGAACGCCACCAGCGCGCACGCGCCCAGCGTCATCAGGAACAGGTCGCGCAAATTGCGCTTGTCGGCGGGAGTGACCCCTTCTTTCTTCTTGCGCATCATGTTCCACTCGACGATGATCAACAGCAGCCCGAGACCGGCGGTGATCAGGACTGATTTCATTACCCAGCTCATGCGTCGCCCCCCTTTTTCAACACCCGGTTAGATCTTCATCGGCAAGATTACCATCTGCAGCCCCTGCAGGTGAAGGCGCCGCTGGATCGCCAGCGGCGCCTCGTTGTGCAGCAGCCGGATGAGCCAGTTTTCCCGCGCGAAAATGAGTTTGCTGGCGAAGAAAATGCAGTTCGGAAACTCCTCGTGCACCTGTGCGGCGAGCCGGGTGACTTCGTCGATCGGATCGGTGCCGAAAGCCAGATAGGACTTGGCCGCCCAGCCCTTGCTGTTGCAGAAATTGACGAAGTAGGTGAGCGCGACGTTCGCTTCCATCTTCATCATCTTCATGTCCTCGCTGCCGCCGTAACTGTGCGAATCGACCGTGCGCACGTTGACGAAGATAAAATTGCGGAAATGGTTTGGAAACATGCGCTGCACCCAGAGCAGCGCGTGCAGCCCGCCGCCGCGGCTCGATCCCACCAGAAACACGGCGGTGGGCAGCGCGGGATCGGGCTTGGGCGCGTTCACCATGCTGCCGAAAGGCTGGTTGGCGAATATTTCATCCACCTTGCGGATCTGCTCGCGTGCGGCGTTGTAGTGCATGCGTATGGTGACGCACAGCGCGATGATGGCGGCGATAATCAGCACCGTCAGCCATCCGCCGTCGGTGAATTTTTCCACCAGCAGCATCACCAGAATCACCGAGCACACCGCAAAGCCGGTCGCCGACAGCGCGAGGCGCGCGATCCATTTGCTTTGCTCGCCGCGGTGCCGCCACCAGTAGATGCACAAACCGAACAGCGAGATGGCAAACGTCAGGAACACGCTGATGCTGTACAGCACGATCAGCAGCGACACGCTGCCGCGCGTCCACATCAGGATGCCGAGCGCGGCGATGCCCATCACCAGGATGCCGTTTTCGGTTACCAGCCGCGTGGACAGGTAGCGGAACTTGTGCGGCACCCAGGAATCGGCCGCCATGTTCGACAGCACCG